>Ga0214921_10000738_pt1 | contig 58747 bp, 50 predicted proteins | sample LL1505_MetaG_FD_177992 | JGI IMG/M metagenome (GOLD analysis project Ga0214921, IMG submission 177992) | Freshwater microbial communities from Lake Lanier, Atlanta, Georgia, United States - LL-1505 | ecosystem: Environmental > Aquatic > Freshwater > Lake | place: USA: Georgia | collected...
ATTATCGTTGTTAATATTTACATAATTTTTATCAATAGATTTCATATATTTTTCATATATTGTTTCTTTATTTTCCAAGGTGTGTTTCTGGTTTTTGTCTTCTTCTATTTTTTTTATATCTTCCTTGAAATCGCGCACGGTTTTCTTTTTAACAACATTTACAACTTTTTTTCCTGTATCGACATTTTCAAAGATTGCCGGATTACTACCTGATTGTGAGAACCAATCAATTATAGATTTCGATTTTATAGATTTCCCTATTGTTTTGTCTATAGTAATATCATCTACAACTTTTTTATTTGTATCTAGAGCATCTAAGTTATTACTATTACTATTACTATTACTATCATCACTCTGTTTAGCAACTGTAGAATATGCTGTATTTGCATTTGCATTTGCATTTGCATTATGTATTTGCATATTATTTTTAATTGTATTAATTGTGTTGATGTTAGATGGTAAGTATGCTTCTCCAGATGCAAATTGTTTTTCTTGGTCTAATATTTTATAGTAATCACTAAGAATTTTTCCAGTATTTAACATATATATATTTTCATCAATACCTTGTTCTATATTAGCAATTTCTTTTTCCAATTCCTTTTTTCGGTCATCTAATTTCCAAATTTTTTGTTGTAATTCCAAATTTATTATTAATGATTTACTATTTTCTTGATTAAGAACAGTTATTTCCATTTTGATTTTCTCTAATTCATCTCTCAAAGTTGGCAGATAAGATTTATTTTCAATAAATTGTTGTAAAACATTATTATGTTTAGCATCAACAGTTTGTCGTTCAGTAACTAATAATCGACTCTTTATCTTTGATTTAAATGCCATTCTAGAAATAAGTTATTACAAAATTGAAAAATAAAATACAATATGTAATATATAATGTGTAATATATAATGTGTAATATATAATATATATCATCTAATATAATCTTCTTTAAGTAAAGAACATTAATGATTAATTATTATACTAAAAATTATTATCGAATACAAACGCAAAATTAAATAAAAAAATTATCTAATAAAAATCATCTAATAAAAAATTGATTTTTCAATTATCTATGTATTTACAGACAATTAAAAAAATATTTAATAAATTGGTTTGATAAAGTGTTTTGATAAAGTGTTTAAATATTCTTTAAAAAAATGCAATCTTCTAGTGTAAGTATTCCTACTCAGAAAAAACATTCACTTGGAACAACAATTAAAATGAAACTTTTTGATAACTTTCATCATATAATAGAAAATCCACCGGAAGAAGATTTAAAACAATTAGACCAAAGCGAAAAATTCAGTTTTAAATTTAATAACAAAAGTTTCGGAGCTTATATAGATATCCCCAATAGCCAAGAATATTACACTAATTTCTATAGAAACTTTGGAACCCCATATATATTTGGATTATATTACGTTGATAAAACAAGTAATATAGATAATATTATTGGAGCAGTAAGCTTAGTTTTACGATATGATAATAAAGTATGGCAAATAATGGATTTGAAAATAAAGAAAGAATATCGCGGGCAGAATTATATTGATAAACTAATTGGGGGAACATTTACTACACGAGTTATGAAAAGTACAGCCTATTATGCAATTAGTATGAATCCGAATATGAGGATTGATGCGGTTTGTAATAATATGAAATTGCCAAAGATGAAAAATCGGGGGAAAATGTATATCTATCTAATATCTTTAGAAAATATAAAAAAAATTATTCCTACGTTGGAAACATTTTATTGTAGTGAAATAGGATTTGTTAATAATGGCGAATCTAGATTATTCATAGATAGCAATACTAAAAAAAATATAAAAATATTACATTTACACCATAATGCTAATTACCGAGAATTTGATTATCGAGAACCACAACGAGGATACCAATATTGCTTTGCTATTCACGAAGATAATGAATTTATTATTCGGGTATTAAAAGATGAATATAATGTTGAATCAAATGCTAGTGCTAATGTATATAGTAATGATTTTAAAACAGATTGGTCGAAATTTGTAAAAACATTTGAAATCTAAAACTCTATTGATTCAATACCTAGATATTCACTTTCATACTGCTTATAAATTTCCCTTTTTGTATCACCTTTTAATATATCAGTTTTTTTTTGTTCATCTAGCATAACCATTTCAAAAAACTTTGTAAATTGTTTTAATCTCTCTAAAATAATTTCACTAACATATTCCTCATTATACCGAATTTCGTGAGTATATAATTGCATTTCTTTCTTTTTATTAGTAAATGATTCCACTAGATAACCTTGTTGAAATCCCAACCCGTGTAAATACAATTGCACCTGAACATTCTCATAATCCCTCATCTTTTTAAATAAACATTTCTGTCGCATTTTTGCCTCAACTAATTCCCCTTCCGTCGTAATCCCATCATATTTACCTATAATAACCCAGTCTAGGTTTTCATCAGATAACAGGGGTATTTCAACCCAACCTTGCTCTTGTTGTAATACTTTATCACTCAATCGGCAAAATTCCGCCAAAATAGCATTTTCATTATTAACACCGTGATTTTTATTCGTGATAGAGCAAACTTTCTTTGATAATTCTTCTTTCTGGACAGCATTTAAATTTGCCTGTTGATTAATATATTTTGCAATATCTTCTTGGGTTTTTACCATCTGTGAACTGGTTTTTTCCTTATTAGAAGTCAATTCTTTAACTTGTTGGATAATATTTGTTCCTAGTAAGTTGTCAATTTCCCAAAGGTCATTCATTTCATTAGCATTAGCCAATTGTCTAACACCTTCATCTTTCATTCTAATTTCAAACTCACGAAATTCATTAGGATTATATTTACGCCATATTTCGCAAAATATTCGTGGAAAATTATTATAATTATCCATACCAATCAAGGGGGCTATTTGGGAAATAGATAATGTTATCCGTTTTGGTTGTTGGGTGTTAGGTAATATTATGTCAGTCATTCTAGAATACTATTTTTGTTTCTTGTTTCTATTTTATTGTTTTTTTTTCGTTTGTTTTGTGTTTTTTAAATTAGTTATTCTAGATGATAGAGAATCAATTTTTTTTAATAATAAATAATAATAAATAATAATAAATAATAATAAAAAAATGATAAAAAATGATAAAATGATAAAATGATAAAATGATAAAATGATAAAATGATAAAAAAATAAATATTACCTTAATTTTCTAACAAATACTTGACTTTGTACATTACCTAAATATTGTATTCTTTTATGATAACCAGATAAAAATCCATCTATTCCTTTTTGTGTTAAATCCGGACCACCCCATCCATAATCATCAAATATCATTATACCATTATTTTTTAATTTTCTAAAACTTAAAACTGCATCTTCTAGTACATATTCGGGTTCATGGTTTCCATCTATATAAATAATATCAAAAAAGTTATCCTCGAATTTTGGTATTTCAATATTGGAATATCCCCGATTTATTACTATTTTATCTTTCATACCTGAATTTTCAACATTGGTAAGAAATGCGTTATAAATTGATGTCTGTTGATTTTTATATTCAGGATATTCATCGTAATCCTCCCAAGGATCTATACAATATAATTTACTATCATTATGTAATCCATAACTATTAGCAACAGACAAAAGATTTGCACCATAAAAAGTTCCAATTTCTAAATAATTTATTGGTTTTTTATTATATTCATTAACATTAACATTATTAAACCAATTATTTGCTAAACGATAACAAGTTCCATTAAAATTATGCAACATTATAATATTTTAATATTTTAATATTTTATTATTTTATTATTTTATTATTTTTACGCGACATTAGAAAATTAAAGGTTCTTATGAACTATTTATTTATCAACTATAGTGCTGGTATCAATACACACGCCAGTCTTAGGGTTGCACTTTAGTGTGCCAGGAACATTAGGCGTGTTAGTAGTTAGTTTAGAAAGTGTATATACTAATCCTGGTATATAAAACATACTCGTCAATACAAAACTATATATTATGTAATTTAAATTTTTATACTCAAATAATTGTTTTAGGGCATCCCAAGTTATCCAGGGAAATGTGCTAATTAATTTATCACCAAGTATATTTATTATCTGTCCTAAAGGCGGAAATATTAAAGTAAATATTAATTTAAAAAAATGTGTTGGAATTATCAAAACACCATGGGACACACCACCATATAACACTTTCTGAAATAAACTATAATTATCATTTAAAATTGCATTTTCTACAACATCTGTCATTTTATGATTTTAGTCTAATTTATTCTAATTTATTCTAATTTATTCTATTGTAAAAGAAGATTTTTTACTTATTAAAAATACATATTAAAATACATATTAAAAATACATATTAAAACATAGAAAAAACATAGAAAAAACATAGAAAAAACATAGATAAAAAAATTAAAATAATCCACCAATTGATTCAACACCGCTTCTAATATTTTCACCTGCACTACTTAATCCGGAAGCGATATTAGCAGAATTAATTGCATTTAGTTCATTAACCGCTGTCATTCCACCACTAGAAATATTTGCAACTGCTGTAGTTTCTGCGGCTGACATAGCAGAAGCTGGTTTTTGATATAAGGTTTTAGTTCCATTAACTGATGTTTCATTAACATATACAATACCATTAATAGTTGTTGCAGTAATTCTTATAGTATTACCATATTGGTCTTTTGTTGTATATTCCGACATTGATGAAACATCATAACTAATTTTGCGTTCCTTATTAACTATATTAGTAAGGGTATATACTAATCCTGGAATATAAAATAATGTTGTAAGTAAGAAACTATATACTATTGTATTTAAACTTTTATATGTAAATAATTGTTGCAGAGAATTCCAAGTTATCCAAGGAAATGAATCAGCCACTGTATCTTCAACTATATTAATTACCTCACCCAAAGGGGGAAATATAATTGCAACTATTACTTTGAAAAAATCAGTTGGCAAACAAGCGCTTGAATAACCAATTCCACCATACATTATTTTATCAAATAAAGTCCATTGCCAAGCATTTATAGTGGCTGCCATTATTAAATTAATTTATAATTACAATATATTTTATATTCTATTTGTATATATATTTACTAATTTACTAATTTATTATTTTATAAAAATTGATTTAAAAAAATTATATTAAATAAATAATAGTAATAAGAAATATATAATTAATATATAATTAATATAAATGCCAAAAAAATGCATTTCAAATGGTTGTATTAAGCAACCAACTTTTAACATTCCTAGTGAAACAAAAGCATTGTATTGTTTTGAACATAAAAAGGAAAATATGATAGATATTAAAAATAAAAGATGTATTCAAGATGGTTGTATTAAGCAACCAACTTTTAACATTCCTAGTGAAACAAAAGCATTATATTGTTTTGAACACAAATTGGAAAATATGATTGATATTAAATCTAAAAGATGTATTGAACCAAATTGTATTACTAGACCAAATTTTAACATTCCTAGTGAAACAAAAGCATTATATTGTTTTGAACATAAAAAGGAAAATATGATTGATATTAAATCTAAAAGATGTATTCAAGATGGTTGTATTAAGCAACCAACTTTTAACATTCCTAGTGAAACAAAAGCATTGTATTGTTTTGAACATAAAAAGGAAAATATGATTGATATTAAACATAAAAGATGTATTCAAGATGGTTGTACCAAAAATCCTTCCTTTAGCATTCCTAGTGAAACAAAAGCATTATACTGCAAAGACCATAAAACAGATAATATGATTGATATTAAATCTAAAAGATGTATTCAAGATGGTTGTATTAAGCAACCAAATTTTAACATTCCTAGTGAAACAAAAGCAATATATTGTTTTGAACATAAAACATCATCAATGATAAATATTAGAAATAAAAATTGTCAAAATCCAAAATGCAAAGAAGAACCAATTTTTGGATTATCTAACAAAAGACCGCAATTTTGCTTACAACATAAGCAACAAAATATGATTAATTTAGTATTGGAAAATAAGTGTTCTATATTAGATTGTGATGAAGAATATTCACAAATTTTAGAAACTACTAAATATTGTAATAAACATATTCCAGAAGATAGTTTAATAATAGTTAAAAGACTTTGTAAATATTGTGATATTAAAGAAGAATCCACACATATATGTAAAGATTGTAAAAAAATTCAAAATAAAAAGGAATGGGCTATTGTTCGTTATCTTAGAAAAGCAATAGACACGAAATTTGAGTATAACAGTAGTAAAATGCTTCAAGGATGTAGTAAAAAGCGTCCGGATATATATTTTGAACTAAATAAGCATTGTGTTATAGTTGAGGTTGATGAAAATCAACATAATAATTATCAAGATAGTTGTGAATGTGCTAGAATTAATGAAATTGTTAATGGTATAGGAGGTAATAGTATTATTATTATCCGTTATAATCCTGATTTAGTGAGACATAAAGGAAAGCAATTAAATATAAATAATGGTGATAGAATAGATTTATTAGTAAAAACTATTAAAGATGAATTAGTTAAAGAATATGATACATTTATTGTTAAAATAATACAAATATATTATAATGATAATTATGAAGTTTATCAAACTATTAAGGAAGAAAATATAACAAATATTGTTGCTTTATAAATTTATTTTTATTTATTTTTTATTTATTTTTTTATTTATTTTATTTATTTTATATCATCAAAAAATTGAAACATAAACACACTATATACAGAATATACATAATCCATACAGAATATACATATCCATATAAAATGGCATCAACACAAAATAACAGTAATAACTTGAATAATCCTGATAACTTAGATTATGTAATATTAGAATGTGTTGAAGAAGGTAGTAAGTTGCGTGTTAAAATGAAATCCAGTGGATATTTAATTGGTTCTAATTGTCAATTTCCACGTGATTTAAGAGTTAAGGGAAGGATGTTTAAAATTCCAAAGGAGCATGTTAAATTAATGTCAATGCGCGGTAAATATTTCTATTCTATTAAAAATAAATCGGTTATTGAGATTATTGAAAATGATGATAATGAAGTAAATAATTTATTATTGCAAAATACAAAAATATTTGAAGATGAAAATATATTGGAATGTTCGGTGTGCTTGTGTGCTGAAAAAGATACTGTATTTATACCTTGTGGACACTTTCATACTTGTTCAGAATGTTCGAAAATGGTTTCAAATTGTCCCATCTGCAGAATAAGTATTACTAACAGAATACATAAACACTTATTTGATTGATTTATATCTATATCTATATCTATATCTATATCTAGATATACACATTTAATTTAATTTTTTATTATTTTATTTTATTTTGTTATGTTTTGCTGTGTTGGTGTGTATTTGGCTGTGTTGGTGTGTGGGTGGATGTGTGTTTGGTGCTATTAAACTATTTTCATCATTAAAAAAATACTTCCTAGAATAATTAATGAAAAACCAAAAGAACCAATTAATGCATTAATGTCAGCGGTTTGTTGTTCTGGTGGGTTTGCTGCCAATGCCTTTATCATTTCTTGGTCTTCATATTGGTCAGCATATCGATTTCGCATAGTAATTACAAATGCATATACAATACCTGCTAAATAATTCATATAGGTTAATAATATGCAAACTAAAATATTAAACCATCCATACATACCTTTACTAAGAAATACACCAAAAGGTGGCATTAATACTGTCATTGCATATCTAAACCATTTAAGACTAATTACAGTACCCCTTTTTACTGCACTTGGTATAATACCATTAAAATTACCAAATATTAAGTTATTTACCCAATCAAAAGCAATTGTGGAAATTTGTAATAATAATACCATAAATTTAATAAATAATGTAGTTAATGCGTCAACAATAGCTAATATAATGCCGGTAATTGGTCCAGGGCGTCCAATTAATTGGGTTATTTGGTCTCCTTGCCCGTCTTGTATATTTTTTTTCCGCGCCCAATTTTTTTTGGAAACATATATATAGGCTTCTGGGTCGTCTGCTTCGACGTTGTAAGGGTCTGACTGTGGCATTTCAAATACAATATTTATATCTTTACTATATCTTTACTATATCTTTACTATATCTTTATTATATCTTTACTATATCCTTAGTATAGATTTACTATATACTTACTATATTTTATTAAGAATATATAATTATTAAATTTACCATACAAATACGTTTTTGAATACATTTATGAATACATTTTTGAATACATATACTAAATCAAGAATAAATAACTAGCAAAGCATAAAATAATCCTGGAACATAAAACATTAATGTTAGTATCATACATATTAAAATATTAAACCAACCTGTTGCTCCTAAATCCATAAATACACCTAATGGTGGGCATATTATAGTACCTAAAATAATGCTGAAAGGAACTGTATTATTATTAGTGAGATAGCATTTTTTGCCTTTCATTCTGTCAATACTTTTAAAATAATTGCTATTTTTATCATTTTGTGTTAGATTAGATTGATCCCATCCCCAAATAGTAGTCATCCATCCACCAATTGAGTTTATACCAAATGCAAATAATCCAGTAATTATATCAATTGGTAATTTAAAAATTGTTATAATTATTATTACTATACTATTGTAGAAATCAACTATTAAATCTACCAATAAGAATTTTAATAACCAACCTATGAAAAATACAAACCATGCAAGAAATTTACCAAACCAAATAATTAAATCTATTAAGAATAAAAATACTTTACCAATCTGAATAATACTTGTAAACATACCAATTAATCCACCACCCTTAATTCTAGGCATAACTTCAATTAAAATTGTATTTGTTTGTAATTTTTCAAATATTTCTGCCAAAAATGCATTTTGTTGCACTATATAATGACCATTAATTAATATTATATTATTTTCTAAATCCTGATACAAATCCTGATACAAATCTTGATACAAATTTTGATTTAAATATGAATTAATATTTTTTTCAAACCACTCTAGAATAGTTTCATTTTCAGATATATTATATTGATTTTTTTTTTTATTGAATGAAATATATTTTATATCTTTTATATCTTTTATATCTTTTGTAATAGTATTCATTGTATTTGTAGGTAATTGCTATTGTAATATTATAATAGTTATTGTAATTGCTATTGTAATTGCTATTGTAATTGCTATTGTAATATTAGATTTCTTTAATAAAAAATAAAACTACTATTTATCCATTTATCTATCCAATCCAAGGTCTATTAAACATTTTAATCCAATTTGATAATGTTACCAAATGATTAAAATTTTTACTATAAGTTAATACATTGATTGCTGGTAGTAAAAATTTTAATCTAAAAAATACAGTCCTAGTATCTAATGCAAACTCATTACCTAGTAAATTATTAATACAACTAATTTTATTATAACTACAATTTAATACTTTAATAGCTGGTGGTAAAAATTTTAATTCAGTAATTGCATTATTGCTAAAATTTAATATAATTAGATTATTTGGTAAGTTATGTAAACTGCTAATTTTATTATGGCTACAATTTAATGTTGCAATATTAGGTGGTAAGTTATGTAAACTGCTAATTTTATTATGGCTACAATTTAATACTGTAATATTAGGTTTTAAATTATTAAGACTTACTATATTATTATGGCTACAATTTAATGTTGCAATATTAGGTGGTAAATTATCTAAACTTCTAAGATTATTATGGCTACAATTTAATACTGTAATATTAGGTGGTAAATTATTTAAACTTCTAATATTATTATGGCTACAATTTAGTGCTACAATATTAGGTGGTAAATTATTAAGACTTACTATATTATTATAGCTGATATTTAATTTACGCAATTTAACATATTTATTTAAATCAGGCAAATCATTTAATTTTGAATTAGATAAATTTAATTCTGCAATAACAATTGGCAAATTATTTATTATGTTAATTTTTTTAATATTATTATTGCTTATATTTAATTTACGAAGAGTTCTATATTCACTTATATCTGGAAATTCATTTAATTTTAAAAATGATAAATTTAATTCTACAATATTATTTGGTAAGAAAGCTATTATTTTAATATTATTATGACTAATATTTAATTTACGCAGATTATCATCACATATATCTAAATCCGGTAATTCATTTAATTTGTTATTAGATAAATTTAATTCTACGATACTACTTGGCAAATTAAATTTATCTAATACCAAATTAGTATGGCTAATATTTAATTTACGCAGATTAACATATTCACTTAAATCTAGTGATTTATCTAATTTTTTATTTGATAAATTCAATTCTATAATATTATCTATATTAATATTTCCACTATTCATATTTTCGCTATTGATGTTTTCAATTGACATTTTTAATAATATCCCTAGGATAAATTTGTAATTTTAAAAAAATAAATAAAAAAAAAAATCAATTTTATTTTTATTTGTATAAATATGTATATATATATATATGGATAAATATGGATAAATATAGATAAATTCGGTATAATTTCTAGCCCATTATGAAAACTCATTCACAATAGGAAATATTTTACTAAGAATAGATAATTAGCAGTGCGTAAAATAATCCTGGTAAATAAAATAGTAATGTTAATAATCCACATATAAATATATTAACCCATCCAGTTAATCCCAAATCCATAAATACACCAATAGGTGGGCACAATATAGTTCCTAAAATAATACTAAAGGGAACTGTATTATTATTAGTGAGATAACATTTTTTACCTTTTATCCTATCAATACCTTTAAAATACTTACTATTTCTATCATTATAGGTTAGATTTGATTGATCCCATCCCCAAAATCCTTGCATCCAACCACCTACAGTATTAGTTATAACTGCCACAATACCCATTGCAAGATTCATAACTGTGCTAAAAATTGTTACTAAAATTAATATAATACTAGCCCAAAAATCAGTAATTAATTTTACAGGATTTAATAAATCACTAAATAACCAGCCTATAAAGAATATAAACCAATAAAGAAATTTACCAAACCATATTATTAATTGAATTAAAAATATAAATACTTTACCTATTATACCAATCGGACTAAATATTGGTTTTAATATTATTTCAATTGGTCCCATAATCATATTTATAATTTCTTCAACCATTTTTTCAACTATTTATAATTTATTATATATGTATTGTATATGTATTGTATATGTATTGTATATGTATTGTATCTGTTATATATCTGTTATATATTTTGATATATTTCTAACCTAGATTAAAGGTTAATAGCAAATATCTATAAAATATCTATCAAAATATCTAAGAATACATCATTCTATCCAATTTATAAATTTCATTTAATTTATCCATACTTTCCACATTAATTTTCTTTTGTTTTGCTAATTGTTCTCTTTCCATTCGTTCTTTTTCTTTCATTTGAAATAATTTATCTGCTTCTAGTTGCTTATGTTTTTCTGGCATCATATAATTATTTTCCACTACAACATTCATTAAATTATTATTAACAATATGATGCACTTCCTGACTTTTTAAACTAGCAACAACTTTATCAAATCCTAATAAACTTTGAAATAGTATTTGAGGTCTATCAACTAATGGTGTAGCATTATCTATAGTTTCAGTCATATATAGTAAAGCCCAAATAATAAAATTTTGCTTTTTACTTCTAGATGCTGGTGTAAATTTATTTATATATAATTTTTGTAAATTAATTATTTGATTACTACTATCTCCTCCAAATGACCTATCTATATTTGAAAATTTAATCTGACGTAATTTATTTATTACACTCCAGATTAACCATACTACATCTTTAAAATATTTTCCATCCACACCCTCAATACTTCGCATACCACACTCATATTTGCCATACTTTTTCGAATTGATTTTTTCCCATTCAATAATCCAATTTAACCAATAAAGTGCCTTATTACTATTACTGTTGTGAATGTGATATGCCATTTCATTTACTGCAATTTTAATTTCACTAGGGTCTCCATCTATAAGAATATTTTCTACTAGACGATTATCTTTTGCTTCTAATTTAGATTTAAAATTATCTATAATAAATTCTTCTTTTTTTATTCTAGGCAATTGATTTAATTTGCGTTTCCTAGATAAACATAAAACTGAAACCATTTCCGCTAATAATAATCTAACACTAGAATGATTACGTAAAAGCAATATATTATCTTTTGTAAATTTTTGATTATCTACTATTTGTTGAAATTGGTTCGTCTTATTGTAAAGGAATTCCGGTAATTTAGGATTGTATATGTTAATTGATTTACTTGCAACACTTATAAATTTTGCCCATAATGGATTTACTATTCCAGATAAAAATAATTGTAAAGCCCAATGTAATGCTGGTTCAATCTTATCTTCTATAATCGCTTTATCTAATGCACTACTAGCAGAGGCAAGTCTATAGCCACCAAATGTTTGGTCTTTAAAATCTTTTAATACCCTAGAATCTATTATACGAATTGTCTCACTGAGTGATGGTATATTTAATTGGTTATTGTCTTCAGATTCTTTTTTTGTTATTGGCTTAATTGTGTATTGGGATAATAATGAGGTTGACATTCTAGATTATTATATAAATTATTTTATTCTGGCAACTCTTATTTTTAACATAGGTTGTTAGATATTTATTATAACCGCAAATATACAAGGAAAATATACAAGGAAAAAACAAAAACTAAAACTAATAACAAAAACTAATAACAAAAACTAAAACTAATCGAAAATATCTACTATGCTTGTAAAATATCTACTATGATGGTAAAATATCTACTATGCTGGTAAAATATCTACTATGCTTGTAAAATATACCATAGACGAGTATGTTGTACGGAATATGGCTTTACTACATTACCTTTTAAGCCCATTATGCTTACGGAGAAACATTAAGTTCCTTCTACCTTAGGTTCCTTCTGCCGTAGGCGAGGAGGTGGCTAGGAGGAACCTTAGGTTCCTTCTGTTACTTCGAATTAATCCATTATTACTTCCATATCAGCAGGCTTCCAATATTCAAATGTATTTCCCAGAGGACGTTTAATTATTAATGGTATTTTACGTTGTCTTAATTCTTCTTCTGCTATTGCAATAACAGATTGACCAGGTAATACTTTAACATTAGGATTTGCACCTTCTTCAATCTGTTTTGCTCTTTTCCCAATTAGAAGTGCTTTTTCATATTTAGTAATTTTAGGTAATGTTTTATTTTTAGTAAAATCATAATTTAACATTACTGTGCGATAATCTAAATCTTCTTCATTAAATAACTCATTAGTATCAATCTTTTTAGTATGTTTTTTAGTTTTAGATAATTTAGATGCATCTAGCAATACTTCTTTTTCTTTTTCTTTATTCATATCTTCATCTTCTTTAGGTATTGCTTCTTTAGGTGTTGCATTTTTAAGTGTTGCTTCTTTAGTTTCTTTTTTAACCAACTTTGATTTACTCATAGGTTTTTTATCTTTAAGAACGACTTCTGTATCTACTTTTGGTTCTTCTTGTGTATCTACTTTTGCGTCTTCTTGTGTATCTTCTTTTTTTTCTAGTTGTTTTTTTTTAGTAATTACTACTTGTTTCTTACTTTGTAATTGCGACTCTTTGTCAATATCACTAGAATCTACTTTTATATCACCTGATTTTAAACTAATAGGATTAATGATTTTCTTTGGTGGCATTTTGATTTATATTTTAGAACTACTTATCCAGATATATTTATTATTACATTAGTTTTTAAATTCAATTTTTTTATACTTTTACTTTTACTTTTACTTTTACTTTGCTTTGCTTTATTTCCCAACATCATTAATAGCATTAATAACATCATTTTCAAAATAATATACAATAAAACCGGTTGATATTCCAAGAATACCGCCAACTACTACTTGTTGTATCGTATGACATCCTTCTATATATACACGGCTATAAGAAACATATACCATTGTAAGCAAAACAATACAGCATGAAAGTATTAACCATATATAGCCAAATATTGTAATTGGAACATTATTTTTAGAATTATTAATCCAATTATTATTCCAATTATCAATTATTTTGCAAATAATATATGTACCCGCAGTCCAAATAAACTGACTATGTCCACTAGGCATACCATATGAAAAAGAAGGTATATTATCTAAAATAAATTGGCAACTATTAGCACTATTAGGACGTTTTCCTATACCTAAAATTGGTAAGTTATCTGTTTTTAATAAATTATAAATAGGTTTTACAATTAAATGCTTAATTATCCAATTTATTGGTAATAATGCAATCATTATAACAAATAAATAAAAAGAGTGATATCCAGGATTTACAATACAATTTAATAATGTAATAAGTATAAGTAAAACAGGTGATGCTCTAGATAGAGTTGGTATAAGTGCATTCCTAGAATTGAATTTATTATTAAATTTCATCTTTGTTATTTAATGAAAATATTTATACTAAATATATACTAAATATTTCTTATAAATAACTTATATTTTAATATCTAATTTAATTATTAAAGAATAATCCGTATATTGTATTGGTGTATTGGTATATTATTGCAATGTATTGTAATAAATATATAACTTTAACATTATTTATGTACCTAATATGCACTGTATGCTTTTTATTAATAAAATGGTTATTTGATATAATTTCAAAAAAAATAAATAATAGAAATGACAATAATAGTAATGAATACTTTTATAATAAAAGAACTACTAGAATAAAAATATATAAAAGTGATAAAATATCTGACCCAGATGAAAATCCTGATACTGAAAATAATGACCCAGATAATGCCCCAATGAAATATGACCTTGACTAACAACATTTTTTTAGAATATATTTTTAAAAATAAATTATATTTTTATTATGTATTATTTATGTTTCATTGTGTTTTTTTTATTTCTAGATGATTTCCTAGATGATTTCCTGGAAGATTTACCAGTTGATTTAGTTTTGCCTGCATTTTTTTCAATGTAATTATCTAGGATGGTTATACATGCTGATGCTGGTGTTTCATGGCGATTTAAAACTCTTGTTTCTAATTCTGCAATGCTTAATGATTTATTTTTTTCAAATAGGCAATTGCAAATTTCTTTATTTATATTTTTAGGAATTGAAATATTGCTTTTATCAGTTTTGGCTTGCATTTTTAAAAGACATAATTTTTGCATACTATCATGAATAGGTTTTACATTGTATAATTCGCTAATTTTACTTGATTTTAAATCTGATATTTTAGATGCAACAGATATTGATTTTATTTTTTTGAAATCAATTAGACTTTTATCAGTTATATCTAATTCAAGATTAAATTTGTCTTCTAATTTCTTTTTAGGCATTTTTATTTTCCCTGAAGTTTTTTTTTTCATTCTAGATAACAATTATTTTTTCTGTCCAAATCTACTTTATTATTACAATTTACATAGATTTATTTACTTAGATTTATTTACTTAGAATATATTTATTCTACAAAAAATATAGATAACAACAAACACCTAGTAATACCAGAAAATATAATATTAAATAGCCAGAATAATTTATATCACCATAAACCATATTTTTACTTCCAAAATAAAAATAAATTATACTAATTACACATGCTTCTAGATACCTACCCATAAAATTTGGCTTGAAAATATTAATTAAATGTTCCTTATTTAATATATAATATAGCCATAAAACAGGTATTATGTGCCAAAATGTATTTAGAATAAGAAATTGATTTTTAATATATGATATATTTTGTATTGTATTTTGTTGTGTGTTGTATGGTTTATTTTGTGAATGATTTTGTATGGCAAAAACACCTTTAACTAACTCATCTAAATCAAACCATTCTAAAATAAAAGTAAATATTAAATTAGTAATCATTAATGGTGCTAGAATAAAAAATATTTGATATGCATTAGTATAATAAGCAATGATACAAACAATACTACTGAAATTTGAAATATATTTGAATGATAGACAACTTTCAATCCATTGACGAAGTGTTATTTCCATTCTAGAAAACACAACCATGAATATACTATTAACTTGTAATAATTTATTTTTATAGATAACAAACAATACAAAACGACAATATGACAATACGGTAACAATACAACATGACAACATAATAAATATATTTGCAAATAAAAATATAATTGAAAATTAAAGAAAAATTAAAGAAATATTAAAGAAATATTAATGAAATATTAGAATGACTGTAATTAAATTATCGCTAGATAACATTATAATTGATAATAAAATAAATCTTACTAAGGAAACAATATTAAATAATGAACCAATTGAAGAATATCTCCATGTTATTTGTGTTGTATCCAATCCTTGTTTATATAAAAAACGTTATGAATTAGCAATTAAATTTATTCGCAAGATGCTTAAAACTAATAATATTATTCTTTATGTTGTAGAATTAGTTTATGGTAATGAAGAGTTTTATATTACAGATGCAAATAATCCAAGACATTTACAAATTAGAACTAATAGTGCTCCACTATGGCATAAGGAAAATATGATTAATATTGGCGTAAAAAAATTATTACCTCCAGAATGGAAAGCATTTGCTTGGATTGATGCCGATATTGAATTTGATTCGCCTACTTGGGCATTGGATACATTAAAAGTGTTAAATGGTTATAAAGATATAGTGCAATTATTTAGCCATGCTGTAGATATGGATAATCGTGGATATACTTTGAATACGTTTTCAAGTTTTGGATATAATTATGAAATGGGGAAAAAATATATATCTAGTGGTCTAGATTATTGGCATCCTGGATTTGCTTGGGCTTGCACCAGAAAAGCATATGAAAAAATGCAAGGTATTTATGATGTATCAATTCTAGGTAGTGGCGACCAAAATATGTGTTTTTCATTTATATTTAATGCTTCAAAAAGTTTAAATAAAAATGTCCATCCTGATTATTTGAAATCTTTAGAAGAATTCCAACAACGTTCTTCTAATTTACGTTTAGGATATATTCCTGGTGTAATCAGACATTTTTACCACGGCAGTAAAAAAAATCGCAAATATAATGAAAGATGGCAAATTCTAGTCAAGCATCAATATTCACCAAAGAAACATATTACGCGAAATGAGGATGGATTATTGGTACCTACCCCAGAATGTCCTCCAGAATTATTAAATGATATTATGCAGTATTTTCACGAACGCAATGAAGATGAAGAGTAGAAAATGAAGAATAGAAAATAACTAAAAATATAACAAAAATAAAACAAAAATAAAACAAAAATAAAAATAAAAGAAATGAAAAGTGCATTAGTTAGCAAGTTGCTTGCGGACTTCCATCAAGGCTTTACCTAGTAAATTTTGACCTCTCCATTTTGCGGGATTATATATATCTGGATTTTCTTTAGAAATACCAACACCGTTACTTAAAACTTGATATTTCTTGATAATGCTCTTTGAAGATAAAATCATACGAAATATTAGTTTCCTGAGTTTTTGTAGATGGTGCCAAAAACGGAGTCAAAGGCTTTTTAGCCCTTAAGAATCCACCATTGTAAATGTTAATTGAAGCATTAACATCACGCCCAAGTTTAATTTTACATTGTTTATTAACACAATTATAAATTTTACTTGAACCTACATTTCTATTTTCATTTTTACAAGAATGACAAGTCATACTAGTTTTATATTCATCCAAAACATGAACTTTACAGTCATATTTTTTACCCATTAATTGTATAAACTCATTAAACTTGTAAAATGATAATGTTTGAGCTCGTCTTTTTACTATGTCTTTCAAATTAGATGTTGTATTTGATATCATACACTTGGTACTAAACTTCCCAAGGTTGATTTCTTTAAAATTTGAAGTTAAAAACACTGCCACCTTCTTATGTAAATCATTAACTCTATGTCTAATTTTATTTCCATATCTTTCTAATATTTTATCATATAATTTTTTTTTTAATATATTTTTATCTTTTTGACTATTTATATTATCCATCTTTTTTAAATACATATCCATTACTTTATTTGTATTATTACTAATTTCTATTACTTTTTCAGGTGTATAAATAGTTGCAAATGTTCTTATACCTAAATCAACACCACATTTTTTATATCTTTCAGAACCTTTTAAAAAAGTTATTTGTTTATCTTGAGGTGCTATAATAAAATATCTATTAGTATTTTTTTGATATTGTAAAATACAATTATGTTTAAATATATTTTTTAAACTACGTTTTGAATTCATATGACCTAATGTAGAAGTAAAAATACCATTTATTTTTTTACTAAAAGATTGTGGTTCTATAACTAAATTATATCTATTTTTATCTATTGATAAATCTTTTATATCAAATTCTTTAATATATCCTCTTTCTAAATTTGTATAAGCACTCTTATACATGGCAATACAATGAGAAACTGAATAATCTAATGTATGTTTATTAATATTATTTGTGTTGTGTATGTTGTGTAGTTTATCATTTAATAATGGACGTAATATTTTGATATCTAATAATTCTTGATTGTTATTTTTTTTTAGATATGCATTAGTAATATTATATACTTCCTGAACAGCACTAAACCACTTATGAAGTATTGTTTTTTGCTTTTCATTAGGATATATAGGTGTTTTAGTTGTTTGTAAATATGTTATTGTTTTATCTTTTCTTAGTTTAGCCATTTTAGAATTAGGTTTAGGATTTATTATTTCATTCATATCAAACCAAGCATTAGTTTTAATATTATTAGCTACTTGTAAAAGTGTAGGATACCATTGTTTATCTGGTGGCTTCTTTATCACCATTGTAATACCCTAATATAGTGATACTCTAATATAGTAATATTCTATATCTTTATATTATTTTTTATTATTAAATATTTAACGCATAATAATATTGGAATATAAAAAACTATCAAAAAATAATATTTATCCTAAAAATGTCCAGAACAAAATATGTAGGAGGTAAAGAAGCTAGTAGTTTATTAGGAGTACACCAAAGAACTCTATATCAATGGGAAACTAAAAAATTAATAGATACTATAAGAACTCCTGGAGGTAAAAGACTTTATAATGTTCAAAAATATATAAATGAAAATCAAGAATATATTAAAAAAAATGGTATAAGTAATAATACACATGATATTAAAAAACAAAATATATGTTATATTAGAGTATCAAGTATTGGTCAATCAAATGATTTAGAAAGACAAAGAGAAGTTATGAAAAAATTATATCCTAAATATGAAATCATAGAAGATATAGGTTCGGGTCTAAATTTAAATAAAAGAGGTATTCGAAGAGTAATTAAAATGGGTATTGAAGGTAAAATAAATGACTTGATAGTAGCCTATAAAGATAGATTGACTAGATTTGGTTATGAATTAATAGAAAATATAATTAAAGATTACTCAGGAGGTAGAATAATAGTATTAAATAATCCAAAAGCATTAAAACCTGAAGTAGAATTAGTTAATGATGTAATGGCTTTGATGAACGTATATGTTGCAAAAATGAATGGGTTAAGAAGGTATAAAACTAAAATTAATATAAAAAATAAGCGTAAAGTATCAAGAAATATCAAGTTTTAGTGCTACTAGTTGCAACCCCAAATTCTATCATAGGGACTTGCTTCTACAAGAATTGCATCTTTAGTTTCTAGCAGAATTTTTTTTAGATTATCATTCTGGAAAAACTTTGCATAATTACCTTTTACTACAACTTCAAATCTGACCCTACCCCAAATTTGTTCATCATAATTTTTAACTTTTCTTCCCAAACCTTTAATTTTAGCAGGGTCATTATTGTGTAATATCTCTGCTAGAATATCATCATTTCCAGAGAATGTTCTGGCTTTGCTTGCCATCATCCATTGTTCTGCACAATTATACTCAATACCGTCAATGGTAAATTTGCATTTACTAAATTGTGAAAAATCTTTGTAATTACTTCCACTTCCATAGAACGGGATAATATTTTGGCTTTGATGAGACATTATGTTAAGCCAATCCAATCTTTATTTTAAATTATGTTTGTTTTAGTGCATTTTGTTTTTATTGCATTCTGCTTTGTTGTTTCAATTTTATTTTTTTGTTTAAATATAGAATTTAATAAATACAATAAATTAAAATACAATATTATAATAGTAATCTAGAAGCAAATAAAAAAACCATATACATCTTCCAGAATGAATTATGATAGTTTAATAAATGCATATAACAACCAACAAAATAAATTTACTCAGAAAGCACCTAATCCAGATTTCCTTATTACTAATTGCAATGGTAATATTGATTTAAATACCCAAGCAAATGTGAATAATCTAGACGTATTCTTCAATCAGCCAACACCGTATAAGTTCCCTGCATTGATAATTTGTGATGATAGTAAACGTATTAATCAATCCCAGGATATATTTCAAAAATATATGGATGTAATTACTGATGAATGTGGTAATCGCTTTAATATTCGTAATCAACGGGATTCTGCAGGTATTCTGCAAGCTGGGTATTCCGCCAATATAGATTTAGATAGTCATTTGAAAAATATTAATTTCTATAATGATAAATGTTATTATGATAATTGGAAACTATCGCCTAATTCTAATATTCCTGCGTGTAATGGAATTAAACGTAATGCCGAAATACTTACACCGGATTATACACCAGTTGGACGTCATTATGAAGATTGTATTGGTGTCTGTTCTAATAGTGCACCTTGTTGGAATACCCCTCCCACTGATATTAACTGTCAGACTGATATTAGAAAACGTTATGACTTTTCCCATAATAAATTTCAGACGGAAAGTTGTATTAAACCGGCTGATTGGAAATATTTTGAAAAAGCGCAGCCACCTTCTGCTGAACCATTGGAAAAATATCCTAATCCTAATGGTAAACGAAATCTAGAATTAATAGATAGTATTAATCAAGGGGTTCAACACGATTTCTATAAGTTTTTTGATAATAATCAATGTGTTGTATATCCTAATCAACGATTATTTAATAATATTACAAAACGGTCAATGTTACCTAATCAACATTTTAGAAATAGTGATCCTATTTATACAAAGTAATATTTAATTTTCATCCTGTTTTTCATCCTGTTTTTCATATTGTTTTTCTTTTTCTTTCTAGCAATCATAAAATACTTGTCTTCCAGATACAATCTAACTATCTAATAAAAAAATATGTATAAATATGTATAAATATGTATAAAATAAAATATAGAAATATAGTAAAATGTATAAAATAAAAGAAATAATAACGGGTTCAATTATATTTGTGTTGCTAGTTATTCTATTGGGTTATTATTTTAAAGAATCGACTATAAATACAAATAGAAATGATACATTTATAAATACAAAAAATATAAATCCTCCTTATATAACACAAAGTTTGTATATAAATATTTATGCAACACCAGAAGATTTTCCTAAATATGAATGGTTATTCAAAGGCACATTAAATAATAATATTATGGTTTCTGATGGAATTAATTTTGTATTTGTTCCTAAAACAACTACAAGTATTCCGGTTAGGGTATATAATAATTCACCACAAACTAAATTTAGTGTTCAAGCCAATGGGATAGAACAAGAAATACAAGAATGCGATTTTATTGCAACAACATTCTAGAATAAAATAATTGAAAATGAATGAAAAAATGGTTATAAGGATAAAAAACTGTTAAAGAATTAATTATTACAGTTTATAGTTTGCAAAACTTAGTAATAATTAGTAATAATTATTTTTTTATTTTTATTTTGTAAATAATATTATCTAATTATAATTAAAATGGACTCTTCTAATAACTTGCCAAAAATAATAAGCAAATATTATGATAAATTTATAGAAAGATATGAGGAAAATTTACGAAATACCACAAATCCAAAATATTATAAAGATAGATTTGATGAATATATACGCATAATCCATCTTATTGCACATAATTGTGGTTAAGAACTGCTGAAAGATTGTAAGATTAAAGAATATCCATATTGTTATATAAAAAAAATAATAGAAAAAACTTTACTTTATAAAAGAACATTATTACCAGATATTAATTTTAATTTACTAATGTCGCATGGAAATAGTAGTTTAGATTTTTTTGTAGTTCCTGAAAATGTAATTATATGTTTAATAACACCACTTAATAGATTGGCATATATCAATAATCCTACGAATTATCATAAAATTATTAATATAATAACTGAAGCTAATTTTAAGAAAGAATTATTGGAAAATATGTCTTGCTTTGGAAAAAATATAGAACAACATTTACTACAATATGCAACTTTCTTCTATCCCGGTCAAACTTGTAATAATATATTATTATACCTCGAACCTAATGATAACTGTTATAAATATGGTTATTCAGGTTTGTTAAATAACGAACATTTAGTAAATTATCCTTATAAATCGTATGCGGATTTTTATTTTCCTGAAATTAGTTCAAGAAGTCCTAATGCAATAACTTCAGACCTAATATTATCCAATACAGATGCTAATAATTCGAATTTAAAAGATTTTATTTCATATAAAAATATTAATGGTATTTTATTTTTTACTGGATGTAGAAGTTGTGATAATATAGGAAATACAAATTTACAATTAACAAAAAATATATATATAAATGAAAATTTTTACAGTATACTTAATAAAACCATTGATAATTTTAATGATATAAATTATAACAAATGTAATGTAATAACAGATAAAATAGTAGAACCTTATAAATTTTTTGGAAAAGCTAGAAATATCAAACTTATCAAAGAATATAATACTAACTCTCTAAGAAAAGCGCGTACTAACGGAATTTTTATAAAACAACAATTAAACAAACCAGGTTCCATTGCAAATAAATCATTATCGCCTGTTAACAAATTAAATAATTCAAACAAAATAGTAAACTACTATGACACATTATTAAATGACCCTCATAAACTTACTAAACATATTGAAGAAGTTGGTATAAAGGAAAAACTAGAAACAAATTATTTTAGTTATTTAAATTATACTGAATTTTATGATGAATTAAACAAAATTTTATTAATTGATATAATTAATTTACAAGATAAATTAGATGACTATAATACGCTTAGTCGAATAAATAATATAATACAAATAATAAAAAATGATGATTATTTTGATGATAATATATTACTTTCATTTCTTATTTATAATTGCATTAAATATATTAAATATTTTTTAATAAATGTAATTAATAATAATACTTTAATATTTCATAACATACAAACAAAATCATTAATTCTTTCAGGAAATTTAATAAAGGAAGATAATTATAATGTGGTTGAAAAAATATTTTTAGATTTAACTCCAACTTTTAATGCTATAACAATAACAATGTTAGATATTAGTGGTAATGTAAATTTAGATTCAATAGCTTTTGGATTATTTATTAAAACCTTTATAAATTTAGAACATATTGATGCAGAAAAATGTAATTTATCATTTATACCAAAGATAATTTTAAAATTACCATTAAAATCTATTAATTTAGATAGAAATCCAAATTTACATTTTGGTGATGTAAAATTAAGAAAAAAAATACAAGATAATTTAAACAAAGCTACAATAACAGATGAGCAAAGTGAAATTCTAACATATGATGACCCTATATTTAAAGAAAGTCCATTATATAATTTATTTTTATCATATATTATTGCTTATATACCTAATACTACACCTGAACCAGCCCTAGCACCTAATTCTATACCTGCACCTAATACTACACCTGCACCTAATACTGCACCAGAACCAACCCCAACACCTAATACTGCACCGGAACCAGCCCCTGCACCTAATACTACACCTGCACCTAATTCCACAATACATATTGGCGGAAATATTAAAAATAAATGTAAAATTAGAGTTAAAACTAAGGTTAAATGTAATACAAAAAGTAATAAAAAATATAAAACAAAAAATAATAAAAATATTAATTAATTTTTTTTTTGTTTATTTTTAATTTTTCTTTATTGTAGGTATAATAATCTTACTAGCCTACAATCCACCAATTAGACCCATCACTTTGCAAGGTATTATATCCCATAACACCACCCGAATACACAATATTATAAGTGCCTATGCCATCGATATTAGACCCATTACCATCAACAATAACTATATTTAATCCAGTGCCAATGTTTTTAATTCGATACATTCTGCCAGTTATTCCAGAACCATTTGCAGGTAAAGTAATGGTAATATTATTGCTAGTAGTATCACATATTATTGTATAATGTGTTGCATCTAATGTAATATTACTGGATATATTAATAATTGAAGTTGAAATTGCTCCATATACTGATAATGGTGAATTCATTGATGTAGTATTTACACCAATAAATCCAGTTTGACCAGAAACATTTAGTCCAGGATAATGTATATAAATATTTGTATTATTAGCCGACCAAGGAGTAAAATCGCCAGCAACTGTAAATTGATTTATTGCAGTAACAGATAATATTGTAGCCGTAGTTAATGTAGAATTCCCAATAACACAGGTTCCACCTATTAATAAGTTTTGACCTTCAGTTGTATTTGGAAAAATATTATTACTAACTGTTATTGTTGATATATTCAGCCCACTATTATAACTTACTACAGTAATAGTATTTATTGAACCATTTCCAATTCTTAGTTCTGGTGCAACTGTAAATTGATTAGGTGGATTAATAATATTAACACCTACACTACCAGTATGAGTAATTGACATTCGTGATTCTATTCCATTTTTTACTGGATTTTCGTCATTATTAGTTAAAAAATCTAATCGACCATCTAATACTTTAGCATTGCTATCATTAGAACCGCTGACTGCAGATAATACTTTTTTTTTAATACTAGTGTCTAACGTTTCAGTAATACTTGTTAAACCTGCAAAATAAACATCACTGCGTTCATCAAAAATACTACTTCCAGTTTGGGAAGCATTATAATTACTTTGTAAAATCATTGCACAATCATTACTAGTATCATTACTAGTAGTATGTATTATTGCAAGGGGAGAATTTTGATTACCAATACCTACATAACCCGTACTAGTTAAACTAATTATATTGTTTTCTTGTATCCCATCATTAGTATAAAAACGCATAATACCTTTATTGTCTGTTCCTGTGCCATCATGACTAGTTTCAATATGACCTAGATTAACTGGTGGAGATAATAAATTACTAGTATCATATCCACGAAAATTTATTGCGGTTTTCCTAGAATAATTGGCATTTTCAATAGATGTATTAGTTAGAGTTAATTGAGGGATATTATCTGAATTTCCTGAATTACCTGAAATTTCAAACATAGTTGAAGGTTTTCCACTACCAACAATTAAATTACCATAGTTATCAATATTTCCTTTGATATTGTCCCCGTTATCGAAAAATGTATAAATACTAGGACGTCGTAAAACTGACTGAAAAGGTTTTTCACTTTCTGGACCACCATATCCTGGAAGATTCAAAGTTAATAATGTATCATTTTGAATAGTAATTACTGTATATTCCATATGGTTTGCAATATCTAAAGTTATTATATCACCAACTGTTAATTCTGTAGTAAATTGTGTTCCAACACCATATACAGTAGTATTGCTACTATATGCAACTAATTCGCCAGATAGAATTGTAAATGGTAAAGGTCGCGAATTTAAATTATTTAATTTACCGGTGTCATCTAATACAATTCCTAGATTATGCGAAGTATTATCATTTGCATTTAGAAATAATGAACCTTTAGGTAATTGATTAGGATTACCATAATTAAATAATTGTGAAATTAATTCTGGTGTTAATACTGCATTATAAAATCGTAATTCATCCATATATCCACGATAAATATTTACTGTACCGTCTCTAGAACCAATATATGTCCTATAGGAACCGTGTAATACTTGATTAATAATACCGGGTGCAGTAATAGAACTATCCAGAATACCATCTACAAATAAATTTATGGTGCAATTACTAGTATTATCTAATAAAACAGTCATTACTATATAATGCCAATTTGAATCATTTACAATAGCATTACTAGTTCCTACAAGAGAAATATTATTTACACCATTAACAGTAACATTAGCAGTAGGACGCAAATGCCCATCATTAAGAGAATCTACTAAACTTAGAAGATATGTTCCTGGAATTGCAAAATCGCCACCATTAGAAACAATATCATATATGGAACCTGAAACTATATCTGCTGGGATATTAATCCATAAAGTAAGCGATAATTGATTTTCAGTCTCTAGAACAGTATTTAAATTATTAGGTGCTGAATTCTCTACAAAAAGATAATCATTATTGCCATCAAATAATAAACTATTATTAATTAAACCTGCATTCCAACAATTTTCAATATCAAAATCAATTAAAATTGCACTAGTATTAATATATACTGGTGAGTTATTTAGAAGATAAGAAGATGCTCCAGAACTATCTTTTGCTTGGGTTCCAACAGTTTCATCAAATTTATAAAAGCCAATAAGATTTTCAGGTAATGGATATAAATCATCATATCGCAAGGAATTACCACTTTTGATAACATTTAATACATTGTTAGAACCATCTAGAAAAGAAATATTTTGTAATCCCATCCCATTATTTATATTCGAATTAGTAACAACATGTTGGCAAGTATTTTGTATTACTACTGATACCGGATTTGCAGGATCATTAAACTCTGATGTTTCCTGACTTATAATATGTAAATTACCTTGAGGTAAATTTGTACCAATTCCACATTGGTCTTGATGATTAAAAATAAAATTACTATTACCATCTTCTAGATTAATCAAAGAATGATTATATCCGATGAGTTGTTGATAAATACCTGTATCAAGTAAATCTAAACTTTGATTGTCCCAAGAAATTACAAATCCATAATCATTACCCTCAATACTTTGCAAATGTGTCACCACTTGGTCGCGTTGTTTTAAACCATCATATTGTGATGTAAGCCTTTGCTCTGTTCCTATATAATAACCATTTTCAATATTAATAACTTGATAATAAACACTAGGTATACTTCCATTACTCCAAGTAATACACGCCGAACCATCATTATTTACTGATACCGCAGACAATGGACGTTTATATACAAAAATATTGGGATTACCCGATGCTCTATCTAAATCAGTAAATAATTCTGATGTATTAACTTGAATATTCCAAATGGCATCACTAGTTTGTGTCATATTGGAATTAAAACGGTATGCAACTACATTTTTACTGCCAGTATCCAATGTTACATTTGCAGTAGTTAAAGTTAAAAAATCAATATTAGCAATTTTTTCTATAATATTCCCCACATTAGGAACACTAGATATAATTTGTATTTCTTCTGAAATTAAAAATCGATTAGATACATCTTGTAATGCAATAATCCGATTCACACCATCTAGTGATTGTATTGTAGCAGTCGCCCCACTAGTTAAACCAATAACATTATCACCTGCTTGATATAATGATGTATCTGCTTGATAATTACGATAAAATGTAATAATAAATCCACCATTTCCTAATATAGGATTTACTTGATGTAAATTAATTTCTGCAACCGAAAGCAAACCATCACTAATACTAGAAAGTGCACTATTTCCAACTGCAGTTATTGGGATTTGAGCAGAATAGGGTGTGCCGTTAGAATTCATAATTCGCAAAGAAACCGTATATCTAGGGTCAGGTGCATTATTAACTGCAGTCATATAACCTACAACAAAACCATTTGGTACTGTTGCATCATCAGATGGTAATCCTGCAACATATGCATAAGTTGCATTATATAAAGAACTTGGTGGGCTAGAAGAACTTATTTGAAACTTACTAACTACTATACTACCAGTATCACTAATAATTATACCTTTAACAGAATATATACCTAACCCCGAATTAGAATCATCAGCATTCCATACAATTATATAATTGCCGTTGTATAATCCTGCAACACGGGGATATAATTGATTGCTTGTAGTTGGATTAGTAGAATCAATTTGGATATCCTGGGAATAAATAGGAATACTATTATGATAAATTTGGCAATAAACTTTATATAAATTTGTAATGCTATTTAAACTAGACCAAGATACAATAAAATGATTAGAGTTGGTTAGACGATTTCCGGACACACTAGGAAATGATTGATTGGCGGTTGTTATATTATTAACTTTAAAATTATTACCATATCTAGAACCATCGGCTAAATATCGTTGTCCGTAGACATCAAAATTTAATTGTGATGGTGAATCTTGGCTATTCCAAACAACTATATATCCACCTGAATTTATTTGTGATATACTAGGATTAATTTGATACCCTGAATTTATTTGATTTACTAATAATACTTTATTATAATTACTATTTAAATCTAAACAGGCTTTAGGTATATTTTGCTGGATACCTATAGCACCATCGCCAGTAATTCGCATTTTTTCGTGGTCATTTGTTTTAATTACAATATCTGAAGGCGTAGTTGTCTTAATATAAGAATAAAAGGGCTGGAGTGAATACATTACTTCTGGTATGGAATGTGGCGATATTGTAGATAATACTATAGCAGTAATTTTAGTTTGGAACGTGAATTGTTGATTAAGATAGAATCCAGATGCTTGACTGAAAATAACTTGTAATCCTGAATCTAAATTAATTGGTGATAATGCAACAATAGGCACAAATATTGCTTGAAATGTAGAACCACCATCATTTGACCACGTAAAAGTATTAGGAGTTGTAAGACTATCAATTTGTAATAGATAGACTCGGGAATTATTTCCGGTATATGTTCCAGAAACATTTACATTAGCAGTATCACTAGTAGCAGTTAAATATGTTCCCAAACTAACAATAGTATCCGACCTCTGGGAAACAGTCCAATATATATTTCTTCCAATATCTTGTGGTGAAAAATCTGCACCAAAGCCTAAATAACTAGCATTGGGACTATAACTAGGACCATCTAAACGAATTACAACATTGCCCGTTTGATATGCCAGATAACTTTGAAATATTGCATATTGATTATCACTACCAAAACTACCTAGAGAAAGAATACATTGTGTTCCATCACCTAATGTATTACTAGTTTGTAGTGTAAGGTCGCTAGCAACATTTGATTCAAATGTATTAACAACTAAACCATTATATCCAGGTTTATTACTGCTAGGATGTGTTATAGCAATATCAACTTGATAATCTAAATTACTATCTGCTTGATTAATTAATACATTACCATCTTTAAATTTAATTACCGGAACACCATTAGAACTAGTTCCAAATTGTATATCACCTGTATTGGAAACAAAACTAATTACATCACTGCTTACAAAATACATATCCCCAGAATTCATATTCAAATTATTAAAACTTTCTATATTAACATTTTGGGTTTGTTGATTAGCAGGAGTTCCAATTGATGAAACCCCAATATCTATATTTGCACCCTGTGATAACAAGGATATATTACCATTAGAAGTAATTACATTATATCCACCTATTCCAGCAGTATTTAATATACCACCATTAGAATTAGTTGCTTCGATAATAATTGCATTAGACAAATTAGCATTACTGTCTAAGGTAATTGTTCCTATGTCAGATACAATTGCAATGTTTCCAGAATGATTTTGGGTAGTATGATTACCTATGACATCACAATAATAATTACCACTAGATTGAATATTATATTCCGATGCAATACAACTATAATTTGCACCATAATCAAAATTTAAAGAACCATTATTATTAACTACTTGTAATGTTGTTTGTGCCATTTGTATTGTATTACTTTATTGTATTTTACTTTACTTTATTTTATTTTATTTTATATAAGTGATTTTATATAAGTGATTTTATATAAGTGATTACTTGTTAGTTATAATATATAAAGAAACTTCTAATATATTTTTAAACTACAATTACTAAACTTGAAATGTGTTAAATAAAATATAAATAAAATATAAATAAAATATAAATAAAATATAAATAAAATATAAATAAAATATAAATAAATAAAATTGTTGGATAAATATCTTAAAATGAAAACAAAACATAATAAAAATTATAATATTATGTCAATCAAAAAAATATTAAATTTTAAAAAACAATCAAAATACCTCAAATATAAAAATAATAATAAAACATTTAAAAAACAACAAGGTGGAAAAATACATGTGCTTCCTATTGTAAACGAGACTGGAGATATAATATTTAATGATGATTATACAAACTGTTCTAATACAATAGCATCATTAACGAATTTATTATCATCTAAAGATGATAAATTCAAATTAAATGCACAAGCATTTATGACACATGATATTTCATGTATATGTCCTCTTTATAATTTTACTGTATTTGTTGAAAAAAATACTAATATTGATAGTTTTATTTTAAAAGATTTATTTGGTAATATTATATTGTATCGTAATATAAATCAAGATAATAATTATGAATTCCAATTAGATAAACAATTTATAATACATTATAATGGAAAGATAAATTTAACTCAAGAACAAATTAAAGCTATACAAAAAGAAAATACTTATGAAAATTTTTTAAATAAAACATATGCTAATTATGGTAAAAATATGTCTGTAGCAATATCACATTATTTTAAATATAAAAATTTATGGTATGATTATTATTATAAAGAACCGTTAGATAAATTTGTTAGCAATCTATTTCATAAACCACAAGAAGATAATAATTATATATTTCAAAATAAATTAAATATTGTTAGCATAATGATATTTTTTAATTTATTTAAAGAATTACAAGATATAGTAGATGCTGAACCTAAAAATTTTATTCCTGTAGAAATAACAGAAGGAGACAAAGCCCAATTTAATATATTACAAACAAAACAACAAGCACCTGTACCTGTACCTGCATCTGCACCTGAACAAGCACCTGCACCTGAACTAGCACCTGCACCTGCACGAAATACAGCACAAGCACAGAACAAAACAAAAAAAATACAGAACAAAGCACCAAAACCAATACTGAATACAATGGAAGATTTGCATAAATTTATAAATGATATAATAATAAACATATCTAAGAAGGATTTAAGTATAGATTTGAATGGTTTGGAAAAAGTATATACGGCAGGATTTGAATCAACGACCGTATTAAATAACATATTTTCTATTATTGTAAAAAACATTGAGGAAAAATCAATTGATGATACAATAAAAAATAACTTTTATTTTGAAACATTAGTTGGTAATAATAATGTTATAGAAAATTTTATAAAAAAATTAATAATTAATAATAAAGATGATAAAGATAATCAGAATATACAAAATAATATATTGGCTTTAATACCATCAGCATTAAAAATTATAAAAGACACTATATTATCACCATTAGGAGAAATATTAGCAAGCACTGGCAATGTCAATAGAAATGGAAATGAAAATGAAAAAAGAATTAGAGAAGCATATAATTATATAATGTATGGGTGTAATTATTTAAATATTGCAAGTGCAGTACAAATTTTTCAAAAACAAAAATCAGGTGTTCAAAAATCAGATGATAAAAAATTTATAGAAAATATTAAAAGATATACAGGTGTTGGTAAAATTAGAATAGATGATAAGTTTGATAAGTTTGAATATAATTATATTTATTTTATGAAATTAATGATTGATTTTCTTATTATAACTAAGCAAACAAGACAAACATATTATAGAGATTTTCTTGGAAGTGATTTGTTAATTAAAGAAATAATGAATATCTATTATTTAAATTTTATTCAAAGTAATACTACAACTAAAAAAATTTTTCCAATATCAATTACTAATCATATCACAAAATATCTAAAAGATAATATTTTATTTGAAGAAACACTTAAAAGTACAATGGAACAAAATTTAAAAAGTACCTTTAAAATATTCACTTTGATTAGTATTAGTATTGATGTTTATTCATATGTAACTTGTGCTGAAACAACTGTTTATAATTTATTAATATATTTATTATCTGATACTACAGGACAAATTACAAAACAAAATATAGATATATTGAATACTAATTTTTCAAATAATAAAGTTAAAAAATATTTTAATGATGAATTATTACAAAATGAAAATATTATTTTAGCACTAGAAAAAAATTTATCTGATTTTAATAAAAGTTTGGTTGAATTACCAAATATTGAATATATGCAGGTTAGAAAATATGAAGTTATTGGACGTTTTAATAATTTTATTAAAGTTGTACTTGCTATGTTAGGTATTGAATATGATAATACGGTTGAAAACAATAAAATTGCATTTATTGAAGCTGCAAAAAAATTTGGAAAAAATTTTACAGTTACTATTGATGGTTTAGATAATGAAGATATATCTTTTTATAATACTGGTGCACATATAGAAATTAATAAAAAACAAGAATATAAAATTAATACTTGGAATTTAGACAAAATAAATCACTTTATATTAAATAAGTATCAAAAAAAATATAAAGATATTAATATTAAGAATATTAATGGACCATACGCTCAGAATATTATTCCACTCAATCTGAAGTCTTTTAGAAATCTTATAATTTCAGACAAAGACCGTAGTTATAATTCAAATACAAAAATTAAAGAACATTTACTAAATTATCAAAGTGTTTATCCATTATATTTTAATCCTGAAGAGCAATTTGATAATATACCATTTTTATTTAAAATAATAATAAAAAAAATAACATTCAACCAAATACAAAATATCAGTTCATTAGCAAATTGTAAGGAAATTATTTTTGATCAAAATTGTGATTTTAATCAGCCACTAGTAGATGGACTATTCCCAATGGTAGAAAAAATTACCTTTGGTAGTAGTTTTAATAGTAATATAGCTCCAAATGCATTATCAAATTGTAAGGAAATTATATTTGATCAGGAGAGTATATTTAATAAGCCACTGGTAGATAGACAATTCCCAATGGTAGAAAAAATTACATTTGGTAGTAGTTTTAATAGTAATATAGCTCCAAATGCATTATCAAATTGTAAGGAAATTATATTTGATCAGGAGAGTATATTTGATATGCCACTGAGAGATAGACAATTCCCAATGGTAGAAAAAATTACATTTGGTAAAAGTTTTAATAGTAATATAGCTCCAAATGCATTATCAAATTGTAAGGAAATTATATTTGATCAGAAGAGTATATTTGATATGCCACTGAGAGATAGACAATTCCCAATGGTAGAAAAAATTACATTTGGTAAAAGTTTTAATAGTAATATAGCTCCAAATGCATTACCAAAATGTAAGGAAATTATATTTGATCAGGAGAATATATTTGATATGTCACTGGGAGATAAACAATTACCAATGGTAGAAAAAATTACATTTGGTAAAAGTTTTAATAGTAATATAGCTCCAAATGCATTATCAAATTGTAAGGAAATTATATTTTATCAGGATAGTATATTTAATCAAGAACTAGTAGATGGACAATTCCCAATGGTAGAAACATTTAAATTTAATCCTAGTTTTAATAGTAATATAGCTCCAAATGCATTACCAAAATGTAAAGAAATTATTTTTTTTCCATATACGAGTTCTTTTAATAAACCACTAATAGATAGACAATTCCCAATGGTAGAAAAAATTACCTTTAGTAATAGTTTTAATAGTAATATAGCTCCAAATGCATTACCAAAATGTAAGGAAATTATATTTGATCAGGAGAGTATATTTAATAAGCAACTAGAAGATGAACAATTCCCAATGGTAGAAAAAATTACATTTGGTAAAAGTTTTAATAGTAATATAGCTCCAAATGCATTACCAAAATGTAAGAAAATTTTTTTTAGTCATAACTTTGATAAGCCACTAGTAGATGGACAATTCCCAAAGGTAGAAAAAATTACGTTTGGTCATAGTTTTAAAAGTAATATAGCTCCAAGTGCATTATTAAATTGTAAGGAAATTTTTTTTAGTCATGACTTTGATAAGCCACTAGTAGATGGACAATTCCCAATGGTAGAAAAAATTACATTTGGTAAAAGTTTTAATAGTAATATAGCTCCAAATGCATTATTAAATTGTAAGGAAATTATTTTTAGTGATTATAGTGATTTTGATTTTCCACTAGTAGATGGACAATTCCCAATGGTAGAAAAAATTACTTTTGGTAAAGGTTTTAATAGTAATATAGCTCTAAATGCATTACCAAATTGTAAGGAAATTAATTTTAATTCAATATATGGAAAATTCGATTCCCCCATAGACGTTGATAAATTAACATTCTTAAAAAAAATGTTTCAAAAAAATGTGATAATAAATTATAAAAAAGGTTTGAATTCTGATTCAAATATTAGAAAATATATAAGTTTTGAAGGAACCAAAATAAAAGGATTTCTCGAATATTAGACATATCCTTAACAAAATTGGTTATATGTATAGGTTATATGTATAGGTTATAAATAAATAACTATCTAGAAATTATTGTTCAAAATAAATCAAAAAAATATCAATACAATATAATATTATATCCATTCTAGAAAATATAAAATGCCACAAGCTGGATTATTAGAATTAGTTGCTCATGGTATTCAAGATATATATCTAATAGGAAATCCTCAAATTACCTTCTTTAAAACAGTTTACAAAAGACATACTAATTTTTCAATGGAAGCATTTCAACTGAGTTATGACGCTAAACCACAATATGGTAATAAAACAACATTTAATATAACCAGATATGCTGATTTAATGTATACTATGATTCTAGAAGTAGATTTACCTCAACTATATGCACAATACACATATGACCCGGGATACGGTGGTAGTCAAATAGATTTTGCAAAAGGTATGGGTAATATTAGTTGGGTTAATAATACTGGGTTTGCATTAATAAATTTTCTAGATTTAAAAATAGGAAAACAATTAATAGATAGACAATATGGGGAATGGATGGAAATATGGACTGAACTATCACAAAGTGAATCTAAAAAACGTGGATTAGATTTAATGATAAATCGTAATGCGGAATTAGAAATTCATCCTGGACCACTAACATTATATATTCCAACACAATTTTGGTTTTGTAGGAATATTGGATTAGCATTACCATTAATTGCATTACAATATCACGATGTAGAATTAGAAGTTAATTTTCGCCCCCTAAATCAACTTTATACATTTGGCACAAACAATTATTATACTGCAACTAGTGATGGAACCAATATTTTACAAGTTTATAAACCACTTCCAACACAAACACCATCTTTAACAAATTCTAGTCAGGCTTACATAATAGTATTTCCAGACGGTAGTCAGTATTTTATTGACCCTAATGCATCTATTGGCGGGGTAGGACAAACTGGATTAGTAGGACAACCATATTTACTTACTATGACCCAATCTATTCCCGCAGGATATTCTAATGTATCAGTATATATTAAACCCAATGGTGTATTAGATACTACTAAAAATACAGATATATCCGAAGTCCGATTATATGTTGATTATATCTATTTAGATACTATAGAACAACGTGAATTTGCTAATGCTAAACATAGATATTTAATTGAACAAGTACAATTTAGTGGTAGTCAAAGTATTACTGCAAATTCTTCTACTGAAAGATTTAAATTAAATTTTAATTTACCTGTAAAAGAATTATTCTGGGTGAACCAACTAGATGCAATTTATCTTACTAATGATTTATTTAATTATTCGAATACAGTAAATCCTGTTATCACACAAGGTAATATTGTTGCCACTGGTCAAATCTATATCAATGGTATTGAACGATTTAGTGTTCGAACTGGTGATTATTTTCGATTAATTCAACCCTATCAAAAACATACCCGTAGCCCTAATAATTTTGTCTATATATATTCATTTAGTTTAAAACCTGAAGAACATCAACCTAGCGGATGTAGCAATTTTTCTAAGATTGATACAAAAGAATTATTCCTAAATATGAATACTGGATTAGGTTCGCAACAATTGCGAGTATATGCTTTGAATTATAATATACTACGAATCTATTCTGGTATGGGTGGTATTGCATTCAGTAATTAAAATTATTATATTATTATATATTCAATTATATATTTAATTATTTTCTTATATATTTATAGATATCTATAGAACTAATTTAATCTAGAAAACCTATATCATAAAACTTATAAACTTATAAACAAAAATGAAACTTTTTAAACATATTTGCTTAATTATATTTGCCATAATAACTATTTTATTTACTGTTGGATATGCTTCACAACCAATAGCAAATATTTCTAGTACAGATTCTGTATCTAACAAAACATTTTATATATCAAATAATACAAAATTAATACGATTGCTTTATTTATGTATTGCAATTACTATTTTATTAACCGTCGGTATTATCATAGCATTATTAGGTTTTAAATTTATTAGTAAACTATTATTTTTTATATTATTAATAATGATGATAGTTGTTATTATAATAATTCAAGTATATGTGTTTGCTGATGAGTTACAAGTTATGATAGAAACTGAAACACTGAAATTTCCTAAAATTTCTAATGGTGCCGGCTATTATTTAATTGTAGCATCAACCTGTATAATGTTTGTTAATTATATTTTGTACGTGTTTCTAGGATAAAGCAAACATATATCTATAGTTTTTTTTTATTTTTGTTTTTGTTATTTCGTTCCTTTCAAATACTTCATATATATTTATTTATCAAGTAGCATAATTTATTTATCAAGTAGTATAAATATTTTTAAAATATTTTTTATGATGAACATTAATAATTTATATAATAAAATAGAAACATTGTTATCATATCTAAAACCATCTTCTGATAATGATAAAAATGTAATCGATTTACAAAAAACGTTTAATTCGCAAAATTTAGATTTTAATAAAGATATTTTACCTATCATTAAAAAAATACTACATCTCCCAGAGACATTTCCCAACAATATATTACATTCCAAAGAAGGACATAAATATAATGAATTGGAATTCTTTCAATCTAATATTATATCTAGTGGCACTAATGATACTACTGCTACAGCCTTAGATAATTCTAATACTACTTCTTTCTTTGATAAAATCAATAAAACCCAAACAAAATTAGGTAAACACCTATTACAATCTATATTACTTACCCCGTTGCATACCCCTACAGATGTGCAAAATATTCTTCAAAATCGCCAACAAGTTATTACAAACTTAATGACCAATCCCAATCTAGATAGAATTATTATAAAACTCAAAGATTTGGCTAATATTGAACAAGATTTACTAGCGATTTTACTTCCAGATACCCCAGAAATGCAAGAAGTATATAAAATTATATTTTTTGAATTCAAACCTCTTCAAGGCTTTAATTATAACGAAACCTTTCAAAAAATATTTTGCTATTTCCTTATCATTTTTAGCCCTCTCTATGGAATAGTATCCCCTTTTATATTTATGTTTGCTCCCTTCTTCTTCTTAAAATATGTTTTAAAAGTCCCAATTACATTTACAGCATTCTGGCAGATAATAAAAAATATGGTTCTAGGTGGAACTGGTTTTTTTGCAAATCTTAATAAAATATTTAACGGTGGAATGGGTTCTGTGGTCGAAGGAATGATTAATCAAAATGGTGGTAATAGTGGTAATGGCGGTAGTGGTATAAGTATTAAGGGTGTAATATTTTGGTTAGCAAAGATGATAATTAGTTTTATGAGTAGTCCATTTGGAACATATGCATATATTGGTTTCATCGTAATTAGTTATTTATACGGCATCTATAACAGTTTGCAAGTTAGCATTACTTATAACAAGATTATAAATATGTTTCACTCTAGATTAAATATAATTTCAAAATGGTTAAAAGATTGTATTACATTCTATAAATTGAGTTTATGTTTTGAAAGTAATGAACTTGCAGAGATTCGACGGCAAATAGACCAATTATTAGGACATCCAACAATACGTAATCTTCTAGAACATAAAACTTTTACTCACGAACCTGGCATTATATCTAATAAGGGAATGATTATTAAGACTTTTCGCGAATTTCTCGATACCAAGAAAACTATGCATGCATTCATCGAACCCTTTAGCCATTATTTGGCATATGTTGATGTAATGACTGCAACTAGTTCTTGGCTTCGAGAAGGTTTTGGTATCTCTAGAAACTTTTGCACCTATATATGTAATACTGAAAAACCTATTGTTAAAGGTTCCAATATATGGAATATATGTTGTAGTGTTCCAGTATATAATGATATTTTGATTGGTGGTTTCAGTATAGAAGACAAGGAAACAGAAACTATTATTTCAAAAGAAGATAAAGAAATAAAAACAGAAACAGAAACAGAAACAGAAACAGAAAGTATTCTAGAATGTAAGGAAAATATTATTTCAAAAGAAGATACAGAAATAAAAATAACAACAGAAACAGAAAATATTCTAGAAGATAGTGAAAATATTCCTTTGGAGGAAAAAGAAAGTAATCTAGAAGGCACGGAAAATATTTCCGTGGAAAGCAAAGAAAAGATTATTTTAAAAGAGGTGTACAATAACATGATAATTACTGGTCCCAATGGTTCCGGCAAATCGACCTATATTAAGTCAATAATAGAATGCATTTTACTAGCACAAACTATAGGTGTTATTCCAGCAAGCCAATTTGAGCTAACGCCATTTAAAAATATTACAACATATTTAAATATTCCAGATTGTCAGGGAAAAGAAAGTCTATTCCAAGCCGAAATGAACCGATGCCATCAACAATTACAGATGCTAGAAAATGCAGAGACTAATAGAGAATTTAGTTTTAATATTATGGATGAAATATTTGTTTCTACTAATTACCAGGAAGGAATGAGTGGGGCATATGCTGTTATTAATCAACTATGTAAATTTAAAAATTGCTTAAATATAATTACAACCCATTTTGATGTTCTAGCAAATATGAATGAATTGAAAGTAGATAAACAATATTTTGATATAGATATTGAAACTCTAGATATTGAAACTCTAGACAAAGATGGTAAAAAAAATAAGGATGTAGGTGAAAAATTAATTAAGGATTATAAAATTAAACCTGGTGTAAGTAAAAAACATATGGCATTGAAATTATTAAAAAATAAAGGCTTTAGTGCCGATATTATCAAAGATGCAGAATATCTTTATGAAAAGATTAGGAACGCAAAATAAATAACTACATAATTATAGAAAATAGAAAACAGAAAATAAAAAACAGAAAAAAATATTTTTTAAACAAAAAATGAAAATATTATTTAATTAAGAAAAGTATTATTTCATACTAAAAATGAGCAAGTTTTGTTGGTATCCACATAATTGTCCAGTGTGTTCTGGCTGTAATGACTTGGTAATACTTAAAAAAGTTATACCCACAGCAGAAAAGCTTGATTTTGTCGGATGGTTGAAATCTTACAACCGGAAAACTGACCTTGGAAATTATGATGATAGTCTCTATGGTAAGATGTCCAACATGGGCAGGCTTTGGGCAGATGTGTTTAAAGAACATGGAAGATTTCCAGAAGAATACATTTGTTGCATTACTGATAGAGCAAGTGTATTGTTGAATGGAAAAATCTAAAATTCCATTTTACGTAGAAAATACGTAAGTTTTTTTATTTTATAATTTTATTTTTTTTTATTATTTTGTTATTTTGTTATTTTTTAATTTTTTTTTATCTAATAATAATTTAATAATTTAATAATGGCGAGTATGGAAAATGTGGAAAGTGTAGAAAATGTATTATTATTAAATAATAGTTATTTTGAAGATAGTTTAGGTCTTAATAATGCTAAATTATTTAAAAAAAAAACTATTATTATGGATAATAGTGAAATAATAGTAATGGAATTAGATAAAACTAAACTTTTATATCATAGTTTTCCATTGGAATGTCAATATGTTGATGATAAATATTTTAATGATATATTACAAAAATATAAAAACGAGCCACCAGAATTTTATTCTGTAGCTGTAGCAATTACAAAAAGTTTTTTTATGTCCTCTTCTAGACTACTATATACTTTTCCAAATCTATTTCTAGCTGCTGAAAATTTAAAATTTCGTCTTCAAAAATTGAATGAAACACTAGATTTAAATTACAGTTCTATTCAAGCATATAAAGTTAAAAACAATTGTTATTTTGTAGATGTAAATAATACGGATATAATAGAGCATTTAATAAAATTTATTGATGTTTTTTATTATAATGAAAATATTATTTTCACTAAATTAGATTCTATTGTAGTACCAGCTCAAATAGAGAAACATTATCCAAAGAAAGATATATTAATTAGTAGGTTTGCTAAATATATGTTTAAATATATCTACAACAAAGAAGAAGATATATCTAACATAAATGAATTTCCAGATATTGTTACAATAAAACGTATTTTATCCAATGCACCAAAAAATATTTATAATATTAATAATTCACGTGATGTAGAAACAGAATTAGATGTCGACTATAAACAACTTATTAAAAAATTAGTAGAAAGTTATATGACAAAAAATTTGGATGCAAAAAAACAATATTTTGAATCTAAAAAAAAATATATAAAAGATGAATCTGAATCAATGCAGAATCCAAATATATTCAAACAAATGCTAAAAAATTCAGATATACGTAATAGAAAAATTAATAGTATTATTAAATTAATAAATGACAAAATACATACTATAATATATTATAATAATTTAACACCTGTACAAGTTGGTGAAAGAAAAGTTTATATTCTATATTCTGATGTTGGTTATATAATAAATTTAAAAAGAGGCGGACAAGTTATATGTCATAAACAACCGGATGGTTCATATAATGTTTATTTTGAGCTTAGATTAGAAAATATAAATGAATTGAAAAACACATCTACCGGTGATGTTAATGAACCACATAATGATGGATGTAATATGTGTCGATTAGCAAAAACAAGATGTTGGATAGATGAAAAAAAAGGAAATAAATTAGCAATGAATTTGGGAGATGCTACAAATTTTACATATTATGATAGTATTGATGGTAGAACTATACAACCTATAGGATTTATATTTCAAAATGTAATTGGAAAAAATAATGTATTTTCATTAAAGGATAATAAAATTTCTGATAGTGAGGAAAGATTATTATCAATTCCTTATGCGCATATAGCTACCCAATATCAAAATCCTAATTGTACCAAAGAAAATTATTTAAAAAATTTTGAGGAAATACCTAAAAGATTTCGTGATCATTTATTTAAAGATAAAAACCCAGCGTGTGGTGCTTATGTATATAAAGGGTGTTTAGATGATAATATATTATATTATTTTAAAGCATCATATGATACTGCTAAAGCATATGCATTTAAAAAATATGGAAAACAATTTGATGATTATGAGTTAGATTATGGTAAAGATTCAAATGGAAAAAATATAAATGGAAGATATTATAAATATAAAAAACCATCGGAAACCTCTGTTTCAGATAAAGGACAACTAACTGCAATGTTTCATATTGCATTTAACAGTGTACCTCACGTGCATTTACATATATATTTAGATAGTAAAGCACGTAATTTTTATGATGCTTGTGAATCGGGTAGATTTTTTGATTTGCGTGGTGATTCTGCACATTTTTTTACAGAAAATGTTTATACTAGTGCAAAAGATAGTTATTGTTCATATAAAGATGACCCCCGAGATAAAACAAGTGCAACAAAAACAGGGGAATTAGTGGAAGAATATAAACCTTTAAATGAATTAGAACATCTGACAAAAATTAAAGATTTAGATTCAATAATGTCTACTGAATGTTCTTTTGAATATATGATAAAACTAATATTAAATATTATAAATAATAACGATTATGATAAAAATGTTGATTCAGATAACATATTAGAACAAATCGCAGGGCATCACTGGATTTTTGAAGATCCTACTGAAGAAATTATAAATGCGCAACCAGATATAATAGAATCTAGTAATCAATATGCTGAAACAATTAAAAATTTATATAATGAACAATATAATGAATTTATTGATATTAATAAAAAATATTTAGAAAAAAAACTAACTGAAACAGCAACAATGGATAATGCAACAGCAACAATGGATAATGCAACAGCAACAATGGATAATGTAACACCAACAATGGATAATGCAACAGCAACAATGGATAATGTAACAGAGGTATCTACAAAATATTATTTACCAAAAGACGATACTGAAGATTTAAATTTAAATTTACAAATAATTAATAGAAATTATTTTTTTGATGACGTGTTAGCTCAATTATTAAAAATATATTTAGAATTAGATGAAGACATTATTAAAAATATATCGGGCTTTTTTGATTGCACTAATCCAAATTTTAAAAAAAATACTTTAAATGATCCTAAATTATATTTTTTTAAACAAATTGATAAGGAAAAACTATATATTACATTATTGGAAAAAGTTGATAATGCACCATGTACTTCATGTTCTAATTTTGATAATAAATTAAAAAAAAAACAATTATTTGTATATTTTGTTCTACATTGTTCTAGATATAATTTAAAAAAAAATATTGTTACTGATGATGTAATATATAATAATGACTTAATTGAAAATTTTATATCATCAGATAAAAATGTAACACACACAAACCATGAAAACCCAGATAATACGACTATGAGAATAATAAATAATATTGTTGAAATGAATACACCGAATTCTAAACCAGTTAACACACCGGAAAACCCAATATCATTTATTGTAGGTGCAAAACCATCAATGCCAACAACACAATCAAACCCAACAACAAAAACTGGTGGCACCAGACATAAAAAAAGAACATCAACCATAAGAGCATCAACCATAAGACCATCAAGACTAATTAGACCACCAAAAGCACGTTCAATTAAACACAGTAAAACACAAAAAAGTACAATTGCTAAAGCTGGTAAAGCTGGAATTAATACTAGAAAATTATTTTTTAAAAAAACTTTACAACAAACTACTAATAATACTACTAATACTAAAAATACACTACCAACACAACCATCAGTAAATATAATTGAAAGAGACACAGCAAAATTGCTTTTAACAGAATTTCCAACAGTATTTAATGGTAAAGAATTAAATAATGAATACGCATTACAACTATCTACTGAAATTATAAAAAATTTTAATAAAATGATGAAAATATGTGAAATAAAAGATATTATAGAAACAAATGATGAAAATATTAAAATTTGTAATGATATAATTAAATATATAATGAATAAGATTCCCCCAAGTATGAATGATTTAGGTGATAATCACAATAGAAATACACAACATATGAATGCACAAAATATGAATACACAACATATGAATGCACAACATATGAATACACAACATATGAATGCACAACATATGAATACATAAAGTATGGTTTAATACTTAAATAATTTGTTATGTATTCTAGATAGTCTATAATTCTAAATCTAGTTAACATAGTATAAAAAATGTAAAAATATATAACATAGAAAATATATAACTTAGAAAATATATAACACTAACGTATAATACATAGGCTACAATGTCATTACTAAAACCCTCTATCAACATTAACCCTGCATATGCCACCAACAACACTGATACCCACCAAGCCGGATTATATCAAATCGCACCCAATAATAGTAATTTAATAGTCCGGGTTAATACCACATCTAATATTGGAATTAGCGGGGAAATTCAATTAAATACGTCTTTAATTACACCTACTTTCCAAGGATATGATGGTTCGGGATGGGTAGATTTTAATGCTACTGTGGGTCCAACAGGACCAGCCGGGCAAGATTTTACCAATGCTGTTAATTTTAATAATCTACCTTTACCAGGTGATAGTAGTATTCCAGTTTCATTAGGAAGTGTATTTGCAACGACATTTGTTGATGTTTCACAAAGTATTAGTGATGTTAATATACGTAGTTTACAGGGTGGGGAATATACTATCAATAGTAATCTAACTGTAGATAGTTTGAAAATATCACAAAATAGCAACATAATTACCCTTACCACCCAACCATTACCCTATACTTGGAATTTTACTGGCTCAAATAATACTGTTTCAGTGCTTAAAAATGCTTCTAGCGACGTTATTAATTACAGTTGGGGTGAAAGTTCCAAATGGATTGTAAAGCAAGGTTCAACTGTTTTAAAAGGACAAGCCGTTCAGATAACTAATGACACGCCAAGTTCAAATATAGTTATTAAACCGATGAGTTATACATCCCTAGTATTGGCAAATCCTTTTACTACACCATTAAATATGTTGGGCATTGCTACTCAAAATGCATCAGGAGGGGATACTTGTGTTGTTTGCACTAAAGGTATTACAACAGTGTTATGCACTAGTAATATTACTGCAGATTTTATTCCTAGTAATCAATCACCTATGTTTGTAGGATTAGATGGTTTAGTGGGTAAAGATGGAGGGATATTTTGCACTTCAACATCAGTTCCACCAACCTCAAATTATATCCGTGCTGGGTATTTTTTAGAATCTGGAACTGGTATTGCTAGTAATGGTAATTATGCATTGTTTTATGTGGAACCGCGATTTCAGATTTCATAGAATAACCTTATGGATATTTAAAGGAAATAATGGACAAAATAGAAAAAACAAACAAAAAATTGAATGTTATAATTTATATAATTATAATTATTTTCCACAAACTCTTTTCAAAGAATGTCTGCCCACTCAAATTCTATTGCACAAGAACTTTCAGCCACACTCGATGGTGAGAAAGACTATCTTAAACAACTACATTTTGAACTGGATTCGATTCACAACACAGCACGCCGTCAAGGTCGAAAGGTCAATGATGCAGAATGCGATCGTCTTTATGCGGCGATTGACGAAACCACCGCCAACATCCACGCATTGGAGCGAGTGCTGGGACTGATTTCAAGAACTCCTGCTACATACAATCAGCAGTGAGTTGCTTTGCCTTTGTCCTTGCATAAATTTATGTGGTGTGGTATTTTGCCAAATCACAATATTTTTTTTTATATTTTTTTATTTATTTTATGTATTTTATGTTTTTTTAGTTCTATTTGGATTATTTAATTGAAAAATTGAAATATAAATACATATTATGATTATTATTAAAATAAATAATTTAAAATAAATAATTGATTCCAAGTGATTGCAAATTGTTTTGCCAGATAAATGGAACAACTTGATACAAAAAGCACGAATAATATAATTACTATCTTGGGTAATTTCTTATTAAAAGGTGAAAAATTCAAGGCAATTCAATTACTTCGCAATTTAAAAAATATTAATAACATAGATATAACGTATTTGATAGATGAAATACTACCTTTTGGGGATATTGTATTCTACCGATATGTTAAATCCGAAAGCAGGGAAATGATTAATTCTTTTCATACATTCGATAAAATTTTACACAATATGGAAACTAATATTATATTAGACTTGTTAAAATTTGATATCATTGAACCATATTATTCTGCGGAGGTTAATAATACGAATATTGACATTGTAATTTATATGATAATTCAACTTAGTCACTATGATGAAGAAGTTAGGAAATATCTATTTCAAAAATATTCTCTAGATAGTTCAAATAATATTACAGAAGAAGGTTTATTAAGACATATGTTTCTAGTAAATGTTTGTAATGATATATATGTATATATTAAGGCTTGTTTGGATAATAATATGTTATCGCCAAATGTTTTGAATTTTGATAGAATTTTAGAATCATATCAAGCAATGTATGATAAACATAAAGATATTCCAAAAGATAAAAAACGTCTTCGAAGCCGGTTAATAGGTATTACACAATTAATTAATAAACAATGTCTAGATAAATTATTAATGCTACCCGAATATGCTGAATACAAAGCAAATTTTGAATACTATCACGAATTTCGAGAAATTATAAACAAAGGTAATCTTGAAATAAAACAACTTCTAGATAAAATTTGTTATGATAGCTATCAATATATTAATGACAAAGTTCCTTGGGGTTCTCAACGATGACCTATTTATTTTTTTGTTTTTCTATTATTTTTAATTGTTTTTCTATTTTTTTCTATTTTATTGTTTATTTTTTGTTTTTTATTTCTATCTAAAAAATTGATTCCATTATATATTACCATATTATCGTATTACAGTATTACATCACATCCCATAAAGAAAGCAAATTTGGTATTATTATATATAGAATGGAGGAAAATAATTCCATTGCATCGGTGCAAAGCAGTTTAAAAAAGAAAGAAAATAGTAATACAAATTTCTCTCTGAATTGCAATGGGTTGATGAAAAATACATTATATAATGAATATTTTCTAGAATACAATATATTTACCAAGTCTAGAAAGAAGATTAATTTCACACAACCCAATACTCAAGGAAAAGAAGAAAATATAATAAAAATTATGACAGAAACTTGGATTTAAGATAATTATTTTTCAGGTGAATGGCTTCATTGGCAAGCAGGTGAATTGCAACTGGCAGTTTGTGGGCACCAGGTTCCACTTGGACATTGTTGCCAATATCCGGAATAAGCAGGGTAATATCCATATGGACGCCAATTTCCCCAACCATGCATCCAGGGACGGCGCCAACCCCATCTACCGCCATTGCCCCACCACCAACGACGAGGATAAAATCCTTCTGTAGCCGTATCTGAATAATTATAATAGTGGTTATAAATCATATATATAAATGTTATTATGAGTAAAATTATTAAACCATATCCAAGATATAAACTATTCATTTTACAAAGTAATTTTTTTTTAATTTGTTAAGTATTTAAGTATTTAAGTATTTATTATAATTTGAGATAATATTTTATTAGGATTCTAGAAAGTATTCTAGCAGAAGTAAAAAATTTATAGTTTATATTTATTTCCTTTTTTATTTTTTTCTTATTCTTCTTCTTCTAGATAGTAAAAATACAACAATAAAATATAAAAATAAAATATAATAAAAATATAATACATTACAACACAATACAATAAATTATATATTAAAAAATTATATATTAAAAAATTTGCTAAGATTTTGATTAAAGAATGAATCTTCCTAATCTAGGTAAATATGCTAGCGTTTGCGATCTTCCATACACAACCCAAAAAATTACATATCATCGTGGATATGGTAATATTGTAGTTCATGAAGTCAAGGGTGATAATTCCGTTGTTACCAATATTACTAAATTCAACCGTATTGACCCATTACAAATGCCGTTTGGTATGCATTCACCTAAACCTGTAGCAGGTAGCAATTATGAAATGCCTAATCCAGAAACCACTATTGCTTGGGCAGATAAACGATTTTTTGAATAAAATATTATTTTTTTATATTTTTATATTTTTATATTTTTATATTTTTATTTTAATTACAAAAAAATCTAAATCTACAATAAAAATATATACTAATCAATAATACATATTTTCAAAAGACATTCTTGTCTAGCATCCAGAATAAAATGCCTACTAATCCAAAACGCAAACATACTAAAACTAAATCCAAAACCAAGACCCACCAGAAGCACAAGGCACACCCCAAGCAAGAACTAATGATTAACCGAGAACGTTTACTTCATCTAGTCAATGATATCAACACTACTCGGAAAGATTTAACTAAGATGCAAACTAATTTACCTGCTAAACTAATGCAAATTAATGCAAAACCTAATAAACCCCAAGTATATGCCAAATCAGTTTCCAGTTCTTTCTCTAGTGTAATGCACAATGGACATACACATTCCCAAGGAAAGCAAATTGTTAATGATTCTACTAAACCGTATGTCCAGATAGATGAAATGTTAAATGGTGATGTAAAACATTATATGGTTCCTAAAAATACAATTCCATATAAACCTTCTAAATTATTAAAAATAAATACATCTATGATGCAACAAAAAAAACATTCTTCTTCTAAGAAAACCAAGAAATCCAAAACAGTAAAAAAAAACAAAACAATAAAGAAGAACAATAAAGAAAACAATATAACAAAAAAATAAATACTTTATTCTAGCATACCTTTATTTTTTAAACTTTATAAATTTCTTTTTTCAAACTTTATATTATTATCAGTTGCTAGAATGAATTACAAGAAAATAGAAAATTAAAAAAAGAAAATATAATTTTTTCTAAAACAATTAAATTTAAATTTAAATTGCGTAATTATTTTCTAAAAATATAATAAAAATATAAATATATAATCTAGTATATAATATAGTATATAATCAAGTATATTACAAATATATTACAAATATAATATCTAATTATGCAAAATCTTAATAAAATTGTTACTGTCACACTAGCAGTTATTGCTCTAGTTGCTATTGGTTATCTTATTGTATCCTATAACTCAGATTCACCAACACCTTCTACTTCTAATGGAATGCGACCACCTATGATGATGCCAGTTGAAAACTTTGCAAATCAAGGTTCACCTGCAGATCAAGTTAGTGTCAGCTCTGGAATGGGAATGCCTATGCCAACACAACAAATGCAATCCGTAGATGCTAGTGAAAGTATTCAATTCGTAGAACAACCACAAGGTCTTAATATGTCTTCTGGTGGCAGTCAAATGAATCAACTCCCTTCTGAATGTTATCCCAAGGACGTTCTTTCTAGTGCTGACCTTCTACCTCGCGATGCTAATTCCCTCTGGGCTCAAGTTAACCCATCTGGTCAAGGTTCTCTTGCTGACCAAAACTTTCTAACTTCTGGCTTTCATATTGGTATCAACACTATTGGACAAACCCTCCGTAATGCAAATCGCCAACTCCGTTCTGAACCTCTTAATCCTCAAGTTAAAGTTAGCCCATGGCTACAGACTACAATTGAACCCGATATTAACAGACGCCCACTTGAGATTGAAGGCGACCTTTAGAGCCGCTCTTCAATCAAACCTCAAGCCCTTTGTGCTTTTGGAAATTGAAGGCGACCTTTAGAGCCGCTCTTCAATCAAACCTCAAGCCCTTTGTGCTTTCAGACAACTGTATACGGTATAAATTTAAAAACTAGTTAGTTAGTAATTAAAATTAAGTAATTAGATAATTTATTTAATTAGGTAATTGATTATATTATCAAATGATAATGTAATCATATTTATTATATTTTTTCTGTTTTTGCAAATAATTCCTTAAACCTACTTATATTTTATATTTTAAAAACACTTAACTAGCAAGCCAACAATAATCCTCCAACTATATATAAATCTAAACTAACCACAATAAATTATTATATCAATAGTTATTAGATAATTACTAGAATACTTGGCTACTAGAACCCCAGAATATCTACTATGGTAAATGTGGAAAAATTCATCAAAAGTACAAACAATAAATCTAAAGCAAGAAAATTGGCAGGAAGAGTTAAAAATATTCAGGCTCTAGATAGAACTCAAATAGGAATTAAAACTTATAAAGAACATTTAGTCCAAACTCCCCAGCCTTTAAAGCATATAATCCCAAAAAAAATAACCAGAAAAAGTAGTAAAAAATATGTTTCCAAATTAGGTCTAGATAAAGTATCAAAAATACCCATTCCACAACAACCCACAAAATTAGACTTACTTAATATGCCTATTATCCAACCAGGTAATATCAATATCCCCGATATGGAACCAATTGAAGTTGAACCCAATGTTATCCGATTTGATAAACCAACACCAACTACTACATACACAGCTACACCAAATGCACCAACTACTACACATCCAGCAATACATTTAGCAAGACATCCAGCAATACATGCAACTTCAAATACTCTAGATGATTACATAATAGTAATTCCCAGTTATAATCGACCGGAAATAATACAATCTAAAACCCTAACATTATTAAATCGGCATAATATACATTCACGAAAGATTACAATATTTGTTGCGAATCAAGAACAATATGACTTATATAAGGTAAAAATACCTCCAATGTTATATGGTAATTTAGTAGTTGGGGTATTGGGATTGAAAAATCAACGTAATTTCATTATGGATTATTATCCAGAAGGCACACATATTGTCCAGATGGATGATGATTTGGATAAGATTTTGGAATTAGTTATTACACGCAAATCACTTGGACAAGGTATAACAAAAAGAACAATGAATGGAATGGGAATGGGAAAAGGGCAAGGGAAACCTTCTAGGCGTTCATCAACTCGCAAAACAGTGAAACCAATTTCTAACCTAGATGAATTTATTAGAAATGCATTTAAAATTTGCAAAGAAAAAGGAATCTATCTTTGGGGTGTATATCCTTTGTCTAATCCTCGATTTATGACCCCTAAGGTGACAACTGACCTTCGGTTTATTGTTGGTCCAATGTGGGGAAACATTAATCGGCATCGACCAGATTTGCGACTGACTATAGACGAAAAGGAAAATGCCGAACGAACTCTACAACACTGGGTAATTGACCATAAAGTGCTAAGATTTAACGGGGTAGGTATAGAAACGAAATATTATAAAAATAAAGGCGGAATGCAAAATGAAGGGAAAAATAGAAAAGAAGAAGCATTGAAATCCGTTTATTATCTACATAACAAATATCCACAACTGACAAAAATTTATTTGGGCAAGAAAAGCGGGGTTCCAGAGATAAAACTGCAGGGGGTCGTAGGAACACCCTAGGTGTTCCGGCGGGATGTTATCGCATCCCTTTTCTAAGCCCCCAATACAGGGGGGTCGTAGGAACACCCTAGGTGTTCCGGCGGGATGCGATAGCATCCCTTTTCTAAGCCCCCAATACCCCCTTATTGGGTAGGGAACCTAGCGGTTCCCCTACGCGAGGGCTCAGCTCGGCTGAACCGAGCTATCGCAACCCTTCCCTTTAATTATAATATTATTAAGGCTGTGCCCAAACCGCTTAACTCACGCTAAAGCGTGAGTATTATGATAAAAAAATTGATTCTAAATTGATTCTAAATTGATTAATAATTTATAAACTATTATACTTATATCGTTTATAATAATACAAAATGGCAGATATTACTGAAAATATTACTGAAAATATTGATGAACAAATAAATGAAAATGCTGTGTTGTCTAATAATGTATCTAGCCGTAAAAAAATTAATAAAACACCAATTTATTATTTGAATGCAATTAAAAAGTCTCAGGCAAAAAATAAAGACAAAATAAAAGATTATCAAGAAAAATATAGATTGGAACAAAATCAAAAAAAAATAGATACATTACCTAATGAAAAATTAACTAAATCTCAATTATTGATAAAAATTAAAAAGCTAGAAGATGAGTTAAGTAAATTTAAAAATTAATATTAATTTTAATTTTTCTTTATTTTAATTTTTTTTATTTTAATATAAAGATTATTTACTTAAATTATATACTTAATAGTAAATACTTATATTTTCAAAATGGAAGGCATATATCTAATACAAACTAGGGAATTTGTTAGGCTGAAGGAAAACACATATAAAATAGGAAGAAGTCATAATCTAAAAAATAGAGTAAAAAGTTATCCTAAAAATTCATCTGTCATTTTAAAAATGCAATGTAATAATTCTGTACAATGTGAAAAAAATTTAATAAATATTTTTAAACAAAAATTTATTCAAAAAACAGAGTATGGACTTGAATATTTTGAGGGTAATATGGAAGAAATGATAAATATTATTGAAAATACAATTCAAGAAAATAATATTAGAGAAAATGTTATTAAGGAAAATATTATTAAGGAAAATACTATAGTTGATAATGTAGTTGATACTATAAGTGATAAGTTAATTGATGAATTACTTAATAATTTAATTAATGATGAAGTTAATAATATGGTTGATAATGTTAAAATAAGCGAACATATTTGTAATAAATGTAATAAAGATTTTAAATATCTATCACATCTTCAAAGGCATCAAGCAAATAAAAAAGATTGTTCAAAAACTATTAATAACATAGTTAGTTATAACTCTAATACTGCATCGAGTATTAATATTAAAGATAAAGAAGGTAGTAATAATTTAATAAAATGTGCTACTAATGTACTTCAAGATACTATTAATAAAGCAAAGACTAATGAAGAAAAAATAATTTTATTTAATGATTTCATAACATTATTTAATAAAAATAATAGTAATCAAGTATTAAGTTTGAGTAATACTAGTACAAGTAGTAATACTAGCAAAAATATAAATTTTAAAAATGTATGTACTGATTGTAATCATAAATTTTATGATAAACAAACACTAAACAGACACAAGAAAAATGCAAAATGTAAAGGTCAAAACAAATTATATAATACTATTACAACAGAAGCAAATTAAAGATTATTAAAAAAAATAAAAACAAAAATAAAAATAAAAATACAAAACAGTAATTCATCCAATATCAAATACGTAAAAACTGAATTGTGTATTAATATATGACTTTTATGATATTATTTGCAGAGCAGTTAATAATGACAAAAAAAATATTAAAAAATAATTCAGTTTATGGGTAAAATTTTTTTTAAATATTTCCCCCCCCTCCCCTTTTTCCTATCAAGTAGGATGACACTTTATCAAATAACCTATTTATTATAAGTTATCGCTTATAACTATAATGAACGTGTCATCATCTATCAAGACATCGTCATCATCTATCAAGACATCGTCATCATCTATCAAGACATCGTCATCATCTATCAAGACATCGTCATCATCTATCAAGACATCGTCATCATCTATCAATCTGTAATTAGTATTTGTCATCATTAATTATTATAATAAAATATATGAAATTTTACTTAAATATTTTTGCAAAATTTTATATAAATATTTTTGTAATAATTTCGTCAAATTATCTAAAATAAAATATTGTAAAATAATAATATATATAACAAGTTTATAAAAAATAAAATTATGTCTGAACACATATGTAATAGATGTAAAAAAACTTTTAAATATTTATCATATTTACAAAGACATATAAAATGTAAAAAACAATGTATTGAAAGTCATACAGAAAATATATTAAATGAAGTAATAAATAATAAAGATACTAAAGATGCAAAAAAAAATAAAAATATAAATGCTGATGATAACTCAATAAATAATATATTAAGTTTATACAGGCATCTAATAGATAATTCTAATAATATGGATAGTGATAAATATAAATTTACGATGGAATCATTAAATAATTTAATTAATAAAATGTCAGAATCTGAAAGCAAATATCTAGAAGATGGTCTAGAGATAAACTCTACACTTGTAATTTCAGAATGTAAAAAGAAAAACAATGATAAAAATGATAACAATATAAATAATGTTGATATTATTGACGAAGAAAAAAAAATAAATTTATTAAAATATATTTGTAATAATTGTAATGTAAATTTTAGTTCAAGACAAGGATTACATAGACACAAGAAAAATGGTAAATGTAAAGGTCAAAACAAATTACCTATTATTGGGAATATTTCTGAAGCAACCAATAATACTAGCAATACTTCAGGAATAAGTTTTAACGATATTATTAATTCCGATTTATTACTAAATGCAGACAATAGCACAACCAATAACACAATAAATAATAACAATAACACAACTAATAATAATATTACAAATAATAATACTAATATAACAATAAATTTAAATCCTTTCCGATGTGAGTCTCTAGAGCATATTACTTTAGAAGATTTTAAAAAGATTTATAAATCAATAAATAGTATAGATATTTTACTGTGCTATTATTTATATAAACGTAATCAAGATAATATTTCCTTTTATAAAAATAATGTCAATCAGGATATTGTTTCCGTACTTAATGAAAAAATGGAAATAGAAAAAATGACAGATGATAATTTCATAAAAGAATTAAAGAAAAATATTAATGAATCCAAAATAGAATTATTTTATAATTTCAAAAACGACCTTTCACAAGATGAAATAATAAAATATATGAAAAATCTAATTGTCTATCATAATAATTTTATAAATAACGAACATGATAAAAAAGGTTTAACTGATATTATTAGGGAAATATTAGATACTGCATTTCGGGATAAAGAAAAGAAAGCCTTAATAAATAGTTTGTTGAAGCAATTGAATGACAATAATGAAGTAAAAAAAGCAGTTCAACATAAATATAAGGAAATAACTAAAGGGAAGAAACACAAAACAAATGATTATTATAAAAAACCAGAAGCCGATAACAATGACCCTAAAAACTTATATAAAATAAAAGAAGAAATTAATAATGGAATTGCTGAAGAAGAACGGCGTCTAGCAGAACGACTTGCAGAAATAAGAAATCGCCAAAACCAAGAAAATAATCGTGATAACCGTGATATTTATGTATAACAAGATTATTTATTTATAAAATTGATTTTTTTTTATTATTTTAATTTTTAATAGAATTTATTATTAAAATTTGTTAATAAAATTTGTTAATTAAATTTCTTTATAAAATAATTTCCAATGGAACATAATAAATGCCACATCTGCCAGAATACAATTACTTATTCCATAACTAGTGATATCTACAAAGAACCTTATTACAGCATAGAATATAAAAATTCACTGCCAGATGGCAATACAAATGAAAATACAAATGAAAATATAAATGAAAATATAAATATGCCTAATATGCGAGATGAAAATATAAATATAAATATATATAATACTCCAGATGAAACAATATTACAATTTGAAGAATTAGAATATCACACTAAAATATATATTCAATCGCATATTTGGAACGAAAACTTATCAACATTTCCTTCCCATATAACCCATATAATTTTCAATGCACATTCAATTTTTAATAAAGTAATAGATGCTTTTCCTGCAGAATTGCGATATTTATCTCTAGGTAATCAATTTAATCAACCTTTAGACAATTTACCTGCATCATTAGAATATTTGGAATTAGGTAATTCATTTAATCAGCCAATATGCAATTTGCCTAATAATTTAAAATATTTATTGTTGGGTAGAGATTTTAATCAGTCTCTAGATAGTTTACCTATGGGATTAGTTCATTTAGAAATTACAGGAAAATCGGTTTTTAATTACCCCTTAGTCAATTTACCTGCATCATTAGAACATTTAATTATAGGACAGGAAACACAATTTAACCATCCGCTAGATAACTTACCTAATAATCTCAAAATATTATTTATTGGTGTTTGGAACAATATTACTTATACCCTGGACAATTTGCCAAATGGGTTGGAAGTATTATATTTATATGAACACCAGTCTGCAAAACATAACCCCAATTTATATACGAATATGAATACATTACAAAATGAAAAACAAAATGACAAAATATTAACTAAATTACCTAAAAATATCAAATATGCTAGAATATTTACTAAGTATAAATATTATGGTTATTTGAAGGGGATATATGGCGATATTATTGAATAAATTTATTCAAATTGACCAATATAAGGGGTATTTTCCATATTTTCTGGCTCTTGCATATAATTGTCAGGATTTTCTAAATAATCACGTGGATTATTACGAATGTGTTTTAATTGTTTTTTTGTCATTGTAAACATACGGTCAAATTTATTATTACGATTTGAAGGATTCCAACCAGTATATCCATTATCCATTGACTTTTCTTTTTCAAGAGTAGCACGGGTCTTATATAAATTATTATTCATCCGACGCTGTGCTCGCTTAAGAAGTTGATATCTAGATAGACTGGTACTGCGATTTGTATTATCTAAATAATTATCTGCACGCTCTATATAATTTGCACGCCAATCTTCTTGTGTAGTATCATTATATTTAGTTATTGGAAGCCCTATTTCACGGAAAAAACGGTCAGTATTACGTTCATTATTTTTTAATTAAAAAGGTTATAAAGTTAAAAAAATAATGGGCTAGTTAGAAAATATTTTTACTATTGTATATATTGTATTTATTAAATTATCTAATTACTTATTAGAATATTCATTAAATAGTCATTGAATAGTCATTGAACAGTATAGCATATTGTTAAATAATCCAATTAAATATGATTATAAAAAAACACCTAGTACAATATGGAAAAGGATTTGAAACACCAAAACTTAGTAAATGGCAGAGAGCCAAAACTGGTGTAGGTAAAGTTGGACGAGGCATTGCAAAAGTTCCCAAAACTGTAGTAGTTGCAAGCGGTGCGACTGCTGTTGCACTACCTAAAGCAGCAATTGCAGGTACAGTATCTGGTATTGGTTCTACTCTTTATTCTCCTGTTAGATTAGCTAAAGCCGTAGGTAAAACGCTGTATCACGGATCTAAAGGATTATCACGGGAAGCAAAAAGATTTATTGCTTGGCGTAGATATAAATCTGCTAAAGAAAAATTAAAGGCATCATCACCTAGTAATAATACATCAACATCATCATTAAAGCAAAAAACAAATAATTTATATGCAAAACTTAAGTCTAGTACTGGAAGGGTATATGAAACTAGAAAGAAAATTGGAAAATCATTATTAAATGTTGCAAAAGATGTGACCCCATATAGAGCTTTTGCAAATGGTGTTCGAGGTTCAGTTGAATCTTTGAAAAAGACAGCAAAATATACGGGTAAACGTTTTGATATTCTAGGTAGTGATACATTGAAAAAATTGCAACCAACCTCAATGGCTAAGATAATTATGGATACCGGCACGAAAAAAACACAACCGTTACTTACCTATACCAATTTAGAAAAACAAATACAAAATAATTTAACTAGGAAACAACCGAAAAAGAATGGACAGGTAACAGGAAATACTGAAGTAAAGGCAAAAGCTGTAAATTATCTTGCATTGAATAGATTGAAAAAACAACAAGACAATAAGCTTACTAAAATACAGAAAATTAGAGCCACACCAGAGTATAATTTGATTAAAGGAAAATATGAAAATGATGGTACTAATGCATTTAACGCTGAGATGAATCAATTAGAAAAAACCATAAAAAAACTTGCACAAGAAATACCTAAATTAGGTATGTTTGACCCAGATAGAGCAAAAATGCAAAAACAATATGATACAGAACTCGCTAAGTTTAATTTGTATGATGCAGTAAAAACAATAAAGGAAAATCCGACATTATTCAGTCAAGCGATATAACTACAATAAGATGACACAATCTAAAGTGCTACTGAGCCTTAAATTTTGTTTTTGATTTTTTTGTTTTTTTTTATTAGATGAAAATTATTATATGCATTAATAATAGGATTAAAAGAATAAAATAACAATATGGTGGTTGTAAAACATTCTAGGAAGACAAGGGTGCAAAGTGGGGGAGATGGAGCACCTAAAAAAGTAGTAGTACCGAAACCACAAAAATCAAAAGTAACAAAAGCTGTTCCAACACTGGTATCACCACTTGATAAACAACAACAAAAAAAACTTGGTTTTAAAGAGGGGAGTTTAGGCAAAGAACAAATTACAAATACTCTTAAAGCATTGAACGAACAGAAAACAAAAGCATTTCAATCAGGATTGCAAACTAGAAACTGGAAAACTTTAGGTATAACAAAAAAATTTCGTAATGAGGGTGAAATACAAAAACTTAGTAATAGCTTACAAACGATTTTCAATAAGAAAAAAACAAACGCATTAAAAAAAATGTTTAGAAGTAAAAATTTAGCAAAAACTAAAAACTCTGGTTCAGATGGATATAATAAGAAAAAAAATAGAGAGAGTTTTAGAACTATAAGAGAAGAAGCAATTAAAAATATTTTATTATCTCAAAAAACAAAAAATAAAGGAACATCTAATAATGCTACACAAAAACTTGCAAACCTAGCACAAGCACGTTTAACTTATGTTAAAGGTAAAGGGGAAACATTACAGACAGAGTTAGCAACAAAGCAGGCGCAACTTCAGGAAATATTAGAGAGAAAAACAGCTTCTAATGCAAATGTAAGTAATAAAGAAATTCAATTAGCAAGAGCTAAACAAGGATTATTAAGCTCGACTAATATTAATAGCGCTAAAGCAGCAAGACAAAATTTAAACACCGCAGAGAGTTTACTTAAAAAAGCTAGGCAAAAACAGGCTAACGTGAAAAAAGACTTTGGAACCACGAAAAAACTTGAAAAAGATATTAAAGGATTATCCAGTAAATTTGATAAATCATATTTGGGATTACAAGAACAAGCACAAGCACAAGCACAAGCACAAGCACAAGTAACACAAACCCCATCAGTAACTGAGCGGGTCAAAACTGGGGCTATTACTGCAACTGATACTAGAAAATCAGTAAAAGACGCAAGAAATGCATTACCTGCAGTTACAAATTTATTAAAAAATCCTGCAATGAAAGATTATTCAATAAATGAAAAAGGTAAAATTATTATAGCATCATCCAAAGAAGTTTTAACTCCAGACGCAATTAAAAAATTATACGACAACGAAAATAATCCAGAACAACAAAACAGATTTGTAGATTTATATGATTATGCTATTAAAAAACAAGCTGCAGATACTAGTCAACTTGGGTTAGATAACAAAATTCGTACTGTTCTGAAAAATGTTAAAAGTTTTAAAAATATTTCTACTCCTTTATTAGTCAGATTATACCCTGCAATACAACAAGATGCGATTACACAAAATTTAGGAATGAAAAATAAGTTTAATAGTGTAGATTTGTCAAAATTAACATCTGGAAATCAAATAGAAAGAGATAAAGCAATAAAAGAAGTAAAATTAATTCTTAATGAATATACCACTGCACGAAATGAAAAAAAACAAACAGCAGCAGCACCAGCACCAGCACCAGCAGCACCACCAGCACCAGCACCAGCACCACAAGCACCAGCAACAAC
>Ga0214921_10000739_pt1 | contig 58695 bp, 67 predicted proteins | sample LL1505_MetaG_FD_177992 | JGI IMG/M metagenome (GOLD analysis project Ga0214921, IMG submission 177992) | Freshwater microbial communities from Lake Lanier, Atlanta, Georgia, United States - LL-1505 | ecosystem: Environmental > Aquatic > Freshwater > Lake | place: USA: Georgia | collected...
TATCCAAATATGTAATATATATCTTACTATTCTCTTCTACTTTCTTAAATTTAATAGCTTCGGCAGAAGTTAAATTTGAAACATTAATCGCAAATATACTAACAAACTCATTTGTAATATTCAACAACTTCTTTATTAAAGGCTTAATCTTACTTGGAGTTTTAATGCTAATATCAATTTCATTCTTAATGGAAGAATTTAATATCTTTGTCTTAATAATATTTATTAATTCAATTGATTTCTCATTTATGTTTATAGAATTCTTATTTGATGGTTCTGAAACAGGTAAGGAATTGAAAATATAAATCTCCCATAACTGCTTATACTCTTGAATGATACTAAAATTATATTTATTTATAATTTCAATAATCTGATTAAATATCACAACTTGCTGTTTTTTATCATGTAGTTGTTTTGCAAAATCTTTAACTGAATTATAGTGCTCAAAAACTTTTAACTCTACCTCTTGTAAAATATCATTCTCATCAATCATTTTCATCTCTGGGCGTAAATCAGCCTTCAACACTTGGGACCCCGCAAGGTCCATCAACATATTTAGCACATCAGGAACACTCATTCTTTGTAGTTATAATGGTTAGAGGTATATGAGAATGATGTATAGATTTCAATTTTATTTGGGTTTATTTGGGTTTATTTGGGTTTATTTGGGTTTATTTGGGTTTATTTGGGTTTATTTGGATCTAAATCATAAAATAATGAATGGGATCTTTCAAAAAAGATCGTGTATCATTAACTCCATCATAAAACTCAAAGTTGTGTATTAATTTATATTCCTTGCATTTAGAACGTAATTCAATAATTTCTGGTAAGTCCTTAAATTCTTTAAGACCCAATATTTTTCTTGTTTTAGAATCCCATACCGGAATAACAATATGAAAGACTGCTTTATCTAACCACTCATCTAATATTTTTCTTATTGACCATTTAATCCATTTAGAAATATAAGGTGGATTTACTAAAACAATAGCATTTTGTTTTGGGGTAAAGAACAAAACATTTCCGGTGCTATTAGGTTCTAAATCTGGAAATAATGAACCATATGTATTATTTAAATCAACATTATAAAATGCTCCAAATAATTCATGATTAATTTTCCATTCTAATTTTTGTTTTTTTGAAACTGATAAAGAAATATTATTTAATATACCCCATATTTTATAACGATAAATTAATATATCTACGTGTTTAATTGTATCTTTAAAACGATTGTATAATTTATCATATTTTTCTATTATCTGTTTAACATCATTTTTATATTCATCTATATCATATATAATGTTTGTTAATTTAACAGTTTTTGGAACTAGAGAATCTTTATTTTCAGGTTCAACTGGTTCAAATAATTTATTAGATCCATTTTCTTTAATATAATTTTCAACAGATTTTATAAAATTTGCCTCTTTTTGAATATCAAAATTATCTATACGTTTCATTAATACGTTGATATTCTTCTGCCAGATATAAAAATATCTTACTTTGTCATCATCATCATACTTATATCCAATCTTTCTAATATACTTACAAATATTAAGATTATCAATAGTCTTAAAGAAAATATCCAAGAATTTATATTCCGGACGATCTTCTATATACCAACATAAATATCCAGATGGTTTTAAAAATTTCATAATCTTCTTAAATGATGGTATTAAAAATTTATATAACCAATCATCAGAAGTCTTATAATTACTTGTTGATTGTGTGCTATCTTCTGAATATATTTCTACCGTAAAAAATGGAGGTGATGATACACAGATATCAAAATAATTATTATATTGGTTCTCACCTGGATATTCATTTTCAAATGGTTTATATATTACTTGATATGATTTGTAAATTGATTTAGAGATTGATTTAGACGAATTAGATGAAGAATATTGGCCAAATAAATCACCTCTAAAATAATTTATTATTTCTGTATGTCCTTTAGTTAAACATTCATTTGGATCATATCCAACATACTCTTCTACTCCTAATAATAATGCCGCTATCATACGATCTCCCCATCCAGATGAACTATCAATATATTTAATATCTGTTCTATTTCCCATCATCTCTTTTAATATATGAATTAATCTTCTAAAATGTAATAGTGAACAATTTGGATGTTTCTTCATATCATATAGTAATTGCTTCTTTTGATCTTGGTTAAATTTTTTATTTTTCTCTAATGCTTTTAAATATATATCATATGGAGAAAAAGATGATTTTTCTACTAAACATTTCATACGACAAGGATATATAAAGTAATCTGTTATACTACTTAATTTTTGAATATTACGATCATATCTTTCTTCATATATAATTGTTTCTGTGTCCGAAAGGGAAAGTTTTTTAAATTTCATTATATCTTCTAATTTATACTCTTTTAACAAATCCTTTGGCTTAGGATTTAAATCACGATAAATTGATAGTAAATAATTATCTATTTTTCTTTCAACTTGTTCTAGATATTCTTGCTGAAGATTTGATGGTTTAGTATCAAATTTAAATGTATCTCCTCCATATAATATTTTTTTAATATACTCGTTAAGAAATAAATCCATCTCTGTATAAATTATAATATAAAAAATTGAAATATTAATAAATAATTTAAACAATTAGAAATCCTAATCTGCCAGTTGTCGCTCAGAATGAACATCGCGCGAAACACTGCTGAATGGGTCCTTACAGACTCTCCTCCGCGCGCCCCTACTGGACTGGGTGGCTCTCGTATTATTACTCAGCAAGTTTATCAGGCTCCACCTTCACAAGTTTATCGTGTTCCGCATCCTCTTGTTTTTGCGGATTTACCTCAGGAGTCTACAATGAATATTAGTGCCCAGGAATGGGTTCCTCCACCTCCCCCAACTGTTCGTAGAACACATTTAGATGTTTCAATGGATGAGGCTATGCGTAATTTGAGACACGCTTTTGCTTGTGCTGAACATGCTAAGAAGATTGCTCATGACGCAGCAATTGTTGCTCAAGACGCAACAAATGCTGCTCAAATAGCTAAAGAAGCTGCTTTATCTGCTTCTGAAAGTGTTGAGAGAGCAGCAAACATTGTAAGAGAACTATATCAAGTTGCCTTGCCAGTTCCCTCTGCTGCTGCGGCTGCTTCTGCTGCGGCTGCTTCTGTTGCTGCTTCTGGCGCTGCTTCTGCTGCTGCGGCTGCTTCTGCTGCGGCTGCTTCTGGCGCTGCTTCTGCGCCTGCTCCTGTTTTGATTCGTGCTGTGCCAGTTAATGCTTTACCAACATTACCAATTGTAGCAGGTGGTAAAGTGCGCCATGGAGCTAAATTTTGCTTTAGAAAACAAAAAGGCCGCGAATGCAAACTAGTCGGTGGTAAGTGCAAATGGTGCAAGTGAATATTAGATTAATTTATAAATTAAATAGAAATTTATAATTTAACTGATGAAAGGGTGGAGGAGGTGATGTGGAGGAGGAGGAGGGAGGAGGAGATATTAACTCCAATCAATTGATACAAACTTCTTCTCTGAATCTAACTCATAAATACATCCTGGAAAACGAACTTTTAATTCATCCTTGATAACCTTCAATACATAATTATTTTCAAATTCACTAAAATAGTATACATACTTTTGCTCATTTGATTTATTATCAATCGTAGCAAATAATATATCTATTATATCATCACATATCTTTTTAAGTATACCTGAAATATAAATACTGGAACTTTCTCTTCTTCTTTCCTCTAATATCATTTTTGTTAATTCAGTAGTATCTTCTTTTAATTGTAATTGTTCTCTTGTAATAGGGTAATAAGCTTGAGTATTCATTTATAATATAATTATAAATGAATCTTTAAATCAATAGAATTAATATATTAATTCATTTGATTTGAGGTAATCAAGTTGAACACAATTCGCGACTTTAGACATCGGTTCATGACTGAGGTGCCTTGCAGGTCTTCTTGTGAGTTGACCATGCGATCTTCTGGCATACTCGGGAGCAATAACCCACACACTGGCACTTCCCACACTTGGCCGTTGCGGGTGCTCCACAGACACACTCGCCTGGTGCGACATCATTTAAGAGCTCTGACGAAGCAACAAAAATGTCCTCTTCTGCGGCGCTTACATAGACCTTCTTTTGATCCCAAAGAGCCGAGCGAACAGACGTCCAATGCTGCCAAAGGAAGTCCTTTCCCTGCTCAAAGGTTGGGCGGACCTCGCGGATCTTGCGCATGTAGGTCTCAAACGAAAACATCTCGTCAAGGGTCATCAAAACAGCAAAGGGAGTCTTGTCATCAATTATGACAATCTTCTGGTTCGGCTTTGCTCTTGCCTGCGCATCCTCAAGAGAGGCACGGCAAGCTTGTTCACATGCTCTCTTCTCAGCTTCTGTCATATTTGCCTCACGCGGAGAAGAAGAGATTGCGGCGTGCTGCAGCCGCGAGAGCTCAGCATACAGCCACTGGTGAAGCTTTTTGAGCTTGAGTAAGCGGCTGCCAGGGGAGGCAACCATGATGGCTGTCTCCTTTGTCACGTCTCCGTTGGCGGGCACAAGGCTCTGAGCAAGTCGCTCCCAGATCTTGGCCTCAACACGCTCGGACTCCTCGCGGTCAGACAGAAGGAGCTGTGGGCCTGGCATTGTGCTGCGGGAAGAGGCGATGGCATAATCTTCTCTAAGAGAATTTTATACTGAAATTATTTTCAATTTTTATATAAATTAAATAACATTACTTTTAGATATATTTACAATTGACTTTTCTTTTTTAATAGTATCCGAAGCAAATGATTTTATTGATTCTAAAAATTCAAATGTTTTCTTTGTATATTCTTTTGCCTGTTCTTCTGTTATACCCTTAGATTGCTCACATTTTTGTCTCATATAACATTTTAACATTGGCAATTTAACATCTAATCCTTCATCTTTCCATAATTTATTTAAGTAATTATTTGTCTTTTCATAGATATCATCTACTATTGTTGTGCTAACATTATTAAAAAATATTTCTGCTGTCATTAATACGTTAATACTTTTCTCTTTCATAAAACCACTAAACAAATACACTATATTTCCCTTTCTAAAGTCTCTCGGTAAATTATCATTCCAGGTAGGTTTCATTGATTTAGAACTTTTACATTCTAATCCCAACCATTCAGTTACTTTCTTATCTCTTATATTAACCAAATAATTATCAGGAGCTGGATTAAAACTACCTCTGCCATTTGAATATGGTTGTGGTATCTGATAGTATCCATCTGGGATAGGGACTATTAAATCTTTTGTAGGTTGATGTGTTGTTCGATCCATTATAAATGTTGTTATAGTTAAAGTGGTTTTATCCTTCTTTATTTTTTTATGTTCCACATACTTCTTACTAATTATTGGAAAGCCTAATTTAATAAGCGCATTACTAACACCTGTTTCATGATCACCGTCATTTGTTGATCCTTCATCTGAACTCTTTAAATTTAAATTATAAAGACTCTTTAAAGCACTTATAACTTTTTCTTTAAACGTATCATTTAGATCAGATTTAGATAACTTTGTTGTTAGGTTATCAATTGATTCATTTATTGTAGTCATTGTTTAATACCTTGACAAGAATTGAGTAATAATATTTATTAATCAATTTTTTATTTTGGAAAAAATTGATTAAGTTTTAATTTATATAAATGGATAGATATATTAATAATAAATGGCTTTAAATGCAAAAACAATAGAATTTTATAAAAATGCTAAGCTTGAAAGTAGAAAGAAATTCGGGCAATATATGACTCCCTTTAGTTGTGTGGAAAAAGTGATTTCTGGTATAAATTTTAAGAAAGAAGATAAAGTATTAGAACCATCTTATGGTAGCGGACAATTCATGGATAAATTAATTCAAAATAAATTAATTTCTATTAATAATATCTATGGAGTTGAATTAGATTCAGAACTATTTAAATTATCTAAAGATGTCTATAAAGGGACAAAATTATTTAATTCTAATTATTTAACTCAAAAATTTGATACAAAATTTAATGTTATTATTGGAAACCCTCCTTATTTTGAAATAGATGATGAATTTCCATCTGATTTAAAAAAAAAGTTTTCAGACGTTGTATGTGGTAGACCAAATATTTATTCATTCTTTATTAAAAAAGGAATTGATGAATTAGCGGATGGAGGACTATTAGCATTTGTAATACCAACAAGCTTATTATCATCTAAATATTTTGAAAAAGTGAGAGAATATATAATTAAATATTGTGATATTGAATTAATAATAAAATTAACTTCTGATCTATTTGAAGATGCTTTACAAAAAACAATGATTTTTCAAATTAGAAAAAGAAAAGCTGGAATAGTAGGGAATAATAAATTTATTGTTAGTATTGGTGGGGGAAAAATCTTTAGTCCGGATTGGATAGAACTAAATAAATACCTTGTTGGAAAGATATTTATTTCTGGATTAGGATGTAGTGTTAAAACCGGAAATATTGTTTGGAATCAATTTATGGACAAACATAAAGATCAATTTATAAATGATTCAAAAAGCGATGGGAAGGATAATATACCTCTAATCTATCCACGTAATTTAAAAAATGGAAAAATAACATTTATTAAAGACGATAAAAAACCTCAATACATTAAATATAATGTTGATATTAAACCAATAATAGCGCCAGTTATAGCAATTAATAGAATCGTTGGTTTAGATAGTGTTTCATTACATCCTGTTCTTATTGAATCTGGAAAATACTTTTTTGAAAATCATATTAATGTTATTACTGGTAATATGAATAACCTAAAAATGATTGAAAAATCTCTTTCTAATCCAAAAACAATTGAGTTCATAAAAAAAATTATTGGTAATACTCAATTGTCAAAAACTGAATTAGAAACAATGATTCCAATTGAGGAGGAGGCGGTGGAGGAGGAGGAGGAAGAATTAGATGAAGACGAATTTAATGAATATATGGATCGCGATTAAAATTAATTTATAATATAATATATGTATTACGATAAATATATTAAATACAAAAATAAATATTTACAATTAAAACAATTATTAGATGGTAGTTCTGATCATAATGATCCATCAATAAAACAAAAATTTACAGATAAAGAATTACTTGAATCCAGAAAAGATGATATAATTTGTCTTATAAATAAACAAACTTGTTCTTCTATGGATTATATATCGTTCTTGAATGAATGGCTTAATTTTAAGGAATTAGCTGATGAACAAGTATCTAATAAACAAGTATCTAATAAACAATCGGGTCTTTTAATTCGTAATTTAGAATATAAAGCAATGAATGCTAAGGTTGTGCGTTTATGGTTAGAAATGGTTAATAGATGTATAGATAAAAAGGCAAAATTAGAAAATTTAAAAAGTCATACTGATCTTATTAATTTATTTGTTAATAAACATATTTCAGCTATTAAAGATAAAGGTTATAAATTAAATGATGGTTCTTTAAAGATTCTAAATCATGCTTTTACACGGTGGTTTTTTTGTAATCAATCTCCTGCTCCATTTTCTATCACGAGTATACTAAGAGAAGAAAAAAAAAGAGGATGTTCTCTAATAAAAGAAGCTGATAAAAAAGATGCTACTCAATTTATTACTGTTTCTCAACATTGTCTTGCTATGGCAAGCCATTGGTTTAGATATCCTCCTTCTTTTCTATCTTCTTCAGAAATTGATGAATTAATTGTTCTTAGTTTATTTCATGATATATTCTATTTTGACGATTTTATTAATCATGATAAACGTATTTTACAATTATTTCAATCTTATGTTCATTCAGATAAAATTAAAAAAGTTGTAGGAGAACATCTTGATTTACTTCCAGATAATAACATAAATCTTGTTTCTAAAACACCCTTAGAAGTATTACAATATGAATGGACTCAAATGGATTGGTATTTAACTTTAACAACTCCTTTATTAAAAACAGATGAAAATAAAGATAGTATCTTTTTACCTATTAAATCTTTCTACGATCATATTGGAAGATTTATGACTCGGTAAAAAATTAATATTTAATATATTTTAAAGCAATATAGCCTATCAATCTTGATATTACTATATAAGCTATTAATATTACAGCACAATAAATTGTTGTATAATTATCATATCCATAAAATGAATTAAATGCTTCACCTGTATATGGTGGAGTATTAATTGGTGGAATAATACATTTATTAGTTGAGTCTAATTCTGATTGCTTACATGTTATTAATAATCCATCATTCTCATTTAATGACACCCCAACAAAAGCATATTTTATATATGATAATGAATCAGCAAACTTCCAATTAGGATATTGAAATAATAACTTTGGTGATATAAACCACCCACCATATAATCTTGATATCTCATATACTGCTGCTAATACAATTGTTGATAATTCTATACTTACACATATACACGAAATCATATTTGACATTGATGTTGCTGACATACTTGCCAAGATCATAAATCCCATAAAGATAAAAAACTTTGATACTTCAGATTGAAATCCAATATTATAATACACTATACATGTATATAAGATTGGGGAAAAGATTTGAAATATCATATCACCAATTGTTTTAGCTACAAAATATGCTGATACTTTATATGCTCCTGCTGCTCTTTCTCTCAACATTATATTTCTTTCTAAAGGAAATGAATGTGTCCCTTGTAATGACGATACAATACCTTGATTAATCACAGAGAAAAATAATGCGGCTTGTCTTAACGCTACGGATTTTTTATTGTTTCCAATTGAATTCCATACTGACATACACACAAAAAATGATACAATAATTGTAGATAAAGTGTTTATTACTATCAATTTCCAATTATAAATATGATATTTAATATTTCGTCTCAATAATATACTAAATTGTTTAATCCATGTTTGTTTACTTTTAGGAGTAAATATACTTGTATCATTATACATAGACATATTAATTAATATATTTGGAAGTATATTTATATTATCATTTGTAGATATTTCATCTATTAATATATCTCCATCATTTATGCTTAATGGTAACGGATTTAGTAATATTAATTCACGTGCTTTTGAGGGAGAGCCATTATATATAATGAGGCCATTTTTCATTAAGATTAAATTATCAAATAAATTAAATATCTTGTTTTGTGGCTGATGTATTGTGCATATTACCATACATCCGTCATTCGTAATACGTTTTAGTTTTTCTATTAATAATAATGCTATCTTAGAATCTAATCCTGATGTTGGTTCATCTAAAAATAAAATCTTAGGATCTGTTAATAGTTCAATTGCCACACAAAGTCTCTTCTTTTCTCCACCACTAATTCCTTTTGTTCTACTATCACCTACTATGATGTTTCTGCACTCATTTAATCCCATTTTATTAATGACTTCTTCTATCTTTGTAATTTTATCAGCTTTTGTGGTGTTTCGCATCATTCGTAATTCAGACGCATATTGGAGTGTTTCGTATACAGTGAGGTATGAATGTAATACATCCTCCTGTGCGACATATCCACTAAAATTTTTAAGATCATTATTGGAGTATTGACGATTATTAATGTTGAGTGATCCTTCAATTTTCATATGAGTAAGGGATATACGTTTTGCTAATGCCGAAAGAAACGTAGTCTTACCTGAACCAGATTGACCCATTATAGCACAAAATCCAGATTTTATATATCCATTCAAATTATTTACTAACTTTGTATTTGTCTTCTTTGAAGTTATAGATAAATTTGACCACGATAATAATAAATTATTATCTATATTAATATTTATTTTAATCATTATAATTAATAATAATAATAATAATAATGATCTATATTGTTTAAATTATAATATGAATTATTCTTCTTAAATTCTCCTTAGGAGGATAATGATTAACACTTCGACACAATATACGCATGATCTCATTATTCTCAAATGTCCTTATATGAACATAATACCCATCAAATTTTATAACAACACCATGATCATGCGGTCTTTGAGCGGCTGAACTAATGTCATAACCAACTGGATTATATATTACTTTATCACCAGGTTGAAATATATTTTTACTTATTTCAATAGGCATTTATTAATAATAAATTATTTATATATAAAAGTTATATACTTAATACAATAATGTATATATTTCACTTTTTTTGTGGTTGCTATAAAAAAAACAATATTGAAACACCAAGTGTTGTAAATAAAAATGCTATTATTCTATCAGAATCAGACATAAATAAAATGGCAGTAGCAATGATTAATCCAAATGAAGGTTATGGATTTTGTATAACCGATTCGGTTAACATCATTAAGGAATGTAACGTTAACGTAAAAAATATAAAAGAAATTATCTAATCATCATCTTCATAACTATGGTTATATATAGGTATGCCATCGTCTACGTCAGAATGACGAAATCCACGAATATCGTCATCGTCACATCCTATTGCTATATTTCTCTTAGTCTCATCATCATCGTCGTATTTAAAATGATGATTCATATACAAATCATTATCAATTAATAATATTTTATTACTTGGAATGGTTGAAATTGTTTTTGTTGCTATTGCTTCAGCACAATATACATCAATGTATTGTGTCCGAATAAAGATATCAGCAACTGAAACAAGTTTAGTGTCCTTACACAAAACAATCGCAAAGCAAATTGTAAGAAAGAAGAAAGTCTTTTGAAGAGACGCTGTTAAACGGAACATTTTGATTGTGAATATTATTATAATAATAATTTATTAGTTTTAGATTATTCAATTTTTTTACAAATTAATACAAAGTATTTTTTCTAAAATAATATATGCCAAGAAACTCTACTCCTGCTAAGTCTCCTTCGACTCAAAGAACAATTCCAAAAATAAATCTTCCATCTCCTCCACCTATCAGTTATCAACCACAATATCAAACCCAGCCAACATTATTTCAAAGTGCTATTCAAGGATTTGGTCTTGGAATGGGATCCTCTATTGCCAGAAATATATTTGAAACAAAACAACCAGTTGTTATAAATCCACCACCAGCTAACTCGAATCCATTAACATGTTATGAATATATCAAATGCTTAAAATTAGATGATTATTCAAAAAATGATTGTTTATCTAATTTAGAAAGAACTCAATTTAATACTTGTGAAAAATTGTATAAATAATATAAATAATAACTAATATTATTTATATGACTACAAAACATCCTCCTCCATATTGTATGTCTCTAACAGCAAAACCTGTTTCGACAACAAATACTCAGCCGTTTCATATTACTATAGATTGGAATATTAAATATATTAATGATTCTTGTGATAAAGAATTAGCATTTAATACCATTATAGAAAAATTAAATTTGATAAAAAAAGATCATTTTAAAAATGATATCTGTGCTCCATGGTATAAAACATTGGAAGATATCTATAATTCAAAAACAAATAATTATGATGGTTATATTAAAGATGTTCAAATAAAGGAAGATATAAATATTAATAATTTAGATAAAATTCATAAAATTCATACTTTTTATATTTCAGCATATCTATTACACGATTCTAAAAAAATTAAGGATATGCTAGTATTACAACCATCAAATAAAGAATTAATAAAATTAATTGAAAAGGCATTTTATAAACAAGTATCATCATTTAATTACACCGTCGACGATAAAGTTTTAGCTGAAATGAATATATTTAAAATTGCCGTAGAAGAATATGATCCAAATAAAGATTACAAACATAAAACAATCAAATATGTTGATGAATTAGAGCAAAAAATGAATAAATAAATTATGATTCTTTTTCTAATTCAATCTCTTTTTGCTCTATAAAAAAACGAAATTTAACTGTTGCGTCATGAACATCCTCTATTGCTTTTTCTTTGGATACTGAATTACGATATGTCATCGTTTCATAATATACTAACCTTTCTTTATGATATTTTAATTGTTGTTCAATAATTTTTAATCTTGGTATATTTGGTTTTGGTAACTCCGGGATTTTTATTTTTAATATATCTTTATCAAGCTCATCTATCATTTTTGATAATTCAATCATATTCATTTCCGTAATTTTAGATTCGTCCATTATTATAATATAATAAAAAATTTTTATATTATAATAATATATAATAATATATAATGTCATATATTGTAAGCTCCGACGAATCTAATTATAGTTTTTCTACTCCAAAAACAATTGAAATCACATTTTGTTATGCCCAAAAATGGATGGTAAAAATGTATGAGAAATTAGGATGGATTGCTTTAGGCCAATATAATGGATATAATAAAACAGGAATGTATATAAAACAAATAGAATTATTAATAGCAAGTATTGAGAAAAAAAGATCAATCACCAAAGATGCTGATCGCATTTCGGATTTAAGCGTTATCTTAAAGAATGTTAAGAAGCTAAAAGATTTTGCTACTAAATTATTTGATGAAAATGATATTGTTTCTGAATCTAATACTGAAGATGGAATCGCCACAAAAGTAACAATGAAATGGCTTTCTAAATGGCATGCTATGCTATACTCAAAATTAGGATGGATGGCTCTTGTAAAATCTGAAGGTAAAAAATATAAGGTAAAATGTTATTTAAGATTTATTAATGATTTAATTGCTTCTGGAAAAAAGAAAATAAATGAATTAACTGATCCTGATAACATAACTGATGCTAAAATTATATATAATAACAGTTTAAAATTAAAAATATTTGCTGAAAAATTATTACTTTAAATAAAATCAGGAGCATAATGTCTATCATTTTCTTCTAATTTATTTTTTTCATTTTCAGTATTATCTGTAATTAAATTATTTAATATAGCATCATTTGCTTTTATTCCTAACATATCTGTTAATGATACTTCTTCGGTTATAGAATTATCACGTAATTTTTCTAAAGGTATTGATGAAAATTGTGATCCATCTGATTGTTTTTTTGTTTTAGTAGGTATAATAATTGGTATTTGATTATTCAATTCTTTCTCTTTTTGTTCACGAATTAATTTATTTTCCTTATATAATAGTTTTTGAATCTTTATTCGTTCTCTTTCTGCCTTTAAATTATTCATTTTTGATATGAAGAGTAAGAATATATGGTCTAAATAATTATAAATCAATTTTTATTTTGATACTTTTAATATAAATATTAAAATAAATAAAAGATATAAAATTATATCTTTTATTTAATTAAACATTACATGGCACCACCCGCAGTTGTGAGAGTGATCCTCGTGCGGCACAGCGGGCATGTTGTACCATACTGACTTGCCATCCATGTGCTTATACAGCTATTATGGAACGAATGCCCACATGATAACTTTGTAGACACCTTAATGGGTTCCTCTGAGGCAGAAGGAGGAGGAGGAGTGTCGCCACTTAGAGACTGGATACGGTCCAGGCAAATTGAACACTGAAGACTACCGTCAGCTACCGCAACAGTCTCTGGAACTGTTACAGAATTGGCATTTGGGACTGTATCAGTCCCAGAAACAGGATGAGCATTTTCTACTACTCTTAACTGAAGCCTGCGCTGAATCCTGAGCTGAATCATCATCTGACGGTATCTGGTAAACCGATGACGTGTCTTCAAGCAGATGTCTTCAATCCAGATATAAATCGGAAAGAAACAAAACACAAAGAAAATCCACCATCCAAAGAGAACACCTGTGGCAATGTAGTAGGGTTTTTGGTCATTACCCTCAATTGTGCCGTTCATGATGTAGAAAATCCATGGGAAGAAACACGGAAGTGTTGCCATAGTTCCAGCAAAAGAATGGACACAACATTTCCCACTAAAGTGTGAATTATTACAACACTCAGACCTGGTATTTACACCTGCGTTAATATCTGAATAGGCCAAAACAGTCCAAATGATACACACAATGATTGGCACAAGCATTGCTGCCATGATGAATACACTGCTGGTGTTTGCTCCTGCCTTTGTTTCCCAGCCAGTGCGATCACAAGCCTGAGAATTTGGGTGCCATTTCTGATACCAAAGTGCGCACGGACTGGAGGTTACAGATGGTGTCCAACTCGGTGTTCTGGTGACCGAGTTGGACACTGATGCTGACGCAGAAACAGAAAACGTTGGAGATGTAGTAACCAAAGAGCTAAGGGTAGGCTCTGATGAAAGCCGAGCAGTTGATGTTGAGCTTGAAGAAAAGCGCGCAGATCTCGTCTCGCTCACGCTTGGTAGAGAAGACGCTGACGGGTGCGGAGACCTGGAACCACTTGGGCTCGCAGAATCACTTGCGATAGAAGTCCATGACGGAGCAGAAGACACTGACGGAACTGGAGATGTCCCGAAAGTAGAAGTGGGGCGAACAGTTGGGGAGCGCCGAAAACGCTGAGAGTTGGCACTGGCGATTAGCGCAAGAAAAAGAAATGCGAACACCACCATATGTTGGGTGAAAAATTACTTTAAATAAGGCGGCTCATTATGATAATAATTTTCAATTTTTATTAGATGCTCCTCTTCGAAGAATAAATTTAAATTAATTTTGTAAAATATTCATTTTCTTTATTCTCTAATATAGTTTGAACTAATCCTGGAATTATTATATTTGTATCTTTTAGACCTGTCTTCGCATTTATTTCTAACAAATATGGCTTCTTATTTGAAAACATGATATCTGCTCCAAATATTTCAAAGCCATTTTTAGCATTCCATTCTGGCTTAAAATCATGCCGATTCTTAAATATTTTTATGAATATATTATTCATATCTAATATTGCTTTATTAGAATCTTCTATAGTCCAATTATCGGGGGTATTATCTGGAAATGTCATAATTTTTCCAGGTGTATAATGTGTATCATGTATGTTCTTATTCTGCCAATCTCCTTTTTTATATTTTTCTTTAGCAACTGTATAAAATTTATATTCTGAAATAAATACTTCAATCGGATTATTTTGTTCTACTTTAACTAAAATTAATATACGAAAATGAAATTTATATCCATCTTTTAAACCTGGATCTACTATGTAATCTTCTAATATCCATTCTTTATATTTTTCATTTTTTGATAACCATAATTTAATATCTTCTTTTGTTTTAACAATTGTTATTCCACTTCCAGCAAATCCATTTAATGGTTTTAAAATTTTTATAGTAGATTCATTTACATTTGGTATTAGTTGAGATTGTATTAAATATATTGAATTTATCATAAATTCAGATTTATCATATTCTTTATGTAGTAATATTTTATTAGTAATTTCTGTTTTAGAATTTCCATATAATAAACTAATCCAATTTGATCCTCTTGAATCAAAACGATTACGATAATATAATGAATCACCAGATAATAATATAAAATCCACTGGAAAAGTTGAAGATTTAATATATCCCTGTTTAATCAAATAATTTGATATATCTGATTCAAAACTATCTTCTGCCATATTTAGATAATATGTTCTTTCAGTAATTGGTCTATTTAATGTTTTAATAACAGTGCGACTTAATGAATAATAACGTGTATACTCAAAATTATTTATTATTGGATGTTTTAATTTTTTTCCTAATTTTATTTGTTTAAAATCTGGATGATTCTTATTATCTATCAAAATTGACACTAAGGCAGGAACAATATGTTTGTGTAAATGTGGCGAAAATGTGTTTAATACATAATAAATAATAGGTGGCAATCTTTCATATAATCTAATAAAAGAATTAAATATAAAATAACCATTCTTTGAATTATTATCTGGTTCTATATCTATTTTATCTGAAAATAATAATTGAATACTATTCTCTATCATATCATTCATTTCATTTGTTTCTTTTTCATCCCATCCATCAGGTAAATCGTCTGGAAAAAATAATGGAACTTCATTTTCATCAAATTCATCTTTAAATGTATCAAAAATATATGGATTAATATTAATTGCCTTCGGATCATACATTAATTTACTTTTAATATATTGTTTCCTTTTTATAGCAAATACCTTAAATGGATTTAATTTAATAATAAATATAAAATTTAAATTAAATATATATCCATTTTTTAATACCGGTTCATTTAGTATATCTCTTAACATCCATTTGTTCATTTCTGGATATAATTTTATATATTCTTGAATATCTTCCTTAGAAGAAACTATTTTTTTAACATAATTACGATTTATAAATTTATTATATATTGGAAATAACGCATATTTTTTATCAATTGTTATAATATCATTAACATCAATAATTTTATATGGATACATGAAATATTCATATTTATATTTTCTAATAAATAATTCATTGTCTAATATGTTATTAAATGTGTTTCCCTTTATTAAATTAACTAATTTAGATTGATTAGTATCAAGAATAGGTGGTTCAATCTTGTATGAAAAATATAAGAACATAAAATCAACTGGAAATACTGATGATTCTTTCCATCCTCTTTCTATTAATAATGATTTCATTTCATTAATAAAATCTGTATGCCGATCATAGACTGAATAGATAAAAAAAGTTGGTTGATATGAACCACCATTTTGGATAGATTGTTGTTGCTTTAAGTGATAAAATTTATGCCTATATTTCAAATACTTATTATAATATAATTCATTCATATTATAATAATATTTAAATTAATTTTGTAAAATATTCATTATCTTTATTTAATAAGACTGTGTCTATTATTCCAGGTATAATTGGCCCAGCTGTTTTATATCCTATTTTATCATTTATTTCTAATAAATAAGCATGTTTATTTGAAAATATAAAATCAGCTCCAAATATCTCAAACGAATTTAATGAATTTCTATCTGGTTGAAATTCTGTTTGTTTCTTAAAGATCTCTATAATAATATTGTTCATATTATTAGTTACTAATAGAGCATCTTCTTTAGTCCAACTATCTGGTAAATCTTTTGGAAATATTAAATAATCTATTGTTTGATTAAAATGTGTATCATGTATATCTTTATTTAACCAATCTGTCTTTCTATATTTTTCTTTTGCGGTAATGTAAAATTTTTGATTACTTATATACACTTCAAATGATTTATTTTGGAAGACTTTTACTAATATTAAAACCCTAAAATGAAATTTATATCCATCTTTCAAATCAGGATCTATTATATAATCTTCTAATAACCATTCTTTATATTTTTCGTTAAGATCTAACCATAATTTTATATCTTTTTTTGTTTGAACAATTCTTATTCCACTCCCAGCAAATCCATTTAAAGGTTTTAATATTTTTATAGTACTTTCATTTATATCAGGAATTGGACTAAATTGAGTTAAATATTTTGACGGAATAATAAAATTAAAATTTTCATATCTTTTATGTAATAGTATTTTATTTGTTATTTCTGTTTTTGAATTACCGGTTATAACGCTTATCCATTCAGATTTTTTTGCGTCAAAGCGATTTTTATACCATATAGCTTCTCCTGTTAAGAATATAAAATTTACTGGAAAAGTTGTTGATCTTTTGTATCCAAGTTCTATCAAATATTTTTCTAAAATTGATTCAAATTTCTTTTCTGCCATATTCAAATAATATGTTTTTTGATTATTATTTCCACCAGATTGATGAGAAGGTATAGATAATTTTAAATAAAGATATTTATTACGATATTTTAAATATTTATTATAATATAATTCATTCATATTATAATACTATTTATATTAATTATATTAATTTTGTAAAATATTTATTTTCTTTTCCTTCTAAAATTGTATCTACTATTCCAGGTATAATTATATTACAACCTTTTATTCCTGTTTTTCCATTTATTTCTAATAAATATGTTTGTTTCTTTGAAAATATAAAATCTGTTCCAAATATCTCAAAGCCATTCTTAGCATTCCAATCTGGCTTAAAATCATTTTGATTTGTAAATATCTTTGTTATAATTTTATTCATTTTTTCAATAGCCTTATCTCCATCTTGTATTGACCATCCATCTGGTAAATTTTTTGGAAATGTATCATATTTCATTGCCTTGTAATGTGTATCATGAATATTTTTATTATTCCAATCACCTTTTTGATATTTTTCTAATGCTTTTACAAAAAATTTATGTTCTGAAATATATACTTCGATTGGTTTATTTTGTTGAACTTTAACTAAAACTAATACTCTAAAGTGAAATTTATGTCCATCCTTTAAATCTGGATCTTCTATATAATCTTCCAATAACCATTCTTTGTATTTCTCATTGTCTGGCTCTTTTAGCCACAAAGTGATTTCTTCTTTGGTTTGGAGCACTTTTATTCCACTACCACTAAAACCATTTAGTGGCTTTAATATTTTTATTTTTGTTTCATCTATTTCAGGAATTGGTTTATTTTTTGATAAATAATTTCCATTTATTATAAAATCAAAATCTTTATATTTCTTATGTAATAAAATCTTATTAGTAATTTCCGTCTTTGAATTGCCATATAATAAACTTATCCAATTAGATCCTTTAGAATCAAAACGATTACGATAGTGTGATGGATGACCTGATAATAATATAAAATCTACTGGAAAAGTAAATTCCTTTTTATAATCCTTTTTAATTAAATATCCTATTAATTCCTCCTGAAAATCAGTTTCTTGCATTTTAACATAAAATGTTTTATCTATTTCTGTAGGAGGTAATGATCTACCATATGAAAATTGACGCTCAAAATTATAATTTATTTGTGGTGTGATTTTAATTTTTTCTTTTAATGATACTCTTTGAAAATCTTTATGATCTTTATTATCTATTAATATTGAAATTAATCCAGGTAATATATTCTTATGAAGAAATGGATACCAATCTTGATATATACCTTGAACAATTGGACCCAATCCTTCATATAACTCAATATAAGCATTTAAAATTTGATATCCATTTTTAGAATTATAAACTGTTTCTAAGTTTATATTATTTTGAAAAATAACAGGAATAATATTGTTAATAATTTCATCCATTTCTAATGTCTCTGTTTTTGTCCAATTATCTGGATAAGTATCTGGAAAAAATAAAATATCTTTTTCTACATTATTTTCTTCAAATGGTAGATCACGATTATATATATAATATGGAGCTGTTTCACGAACATATCCATCTTTATAAAAAGTATCTTTATTATATAAATTTTTTGCTAAACTGTATAATTTTTTTTTGTAAAAATATATTCTTAATGGCATAACTTTAATTATAAATAATAAATTTAATGACATACATCGTCCATTTTTCAAAGTTGGTTCTGTTAATTCATCCTCAATTTTCCATTGTTTATATTCAGGATTTTTTCTTATAATTTCCTCAATTTCTTTTTTTGACGATACTAATGATATAGGATTTTTTAACCAGTAATTTAAATTTGTTGAATTACTGGTAAATTTTGGATTTAATATATATGATCTATTAATTTCTTTAATATTATTAACATCTATCTCTTGATAAGGATGAATAAAAGAAAAATCTTTATATTTTTCTAAAAATAAATTATTATTAATTAATTCATCATATGATTTTCCACTAATAATATTAACTAATTGAGAATTTTTAAAATCATCAGATATATATGATAAGAATTTCTTCATACTATTATAAATAAACACAAAATTTACAGGGACTTCTGATGATTCAATATATTTTTTTCTTTTCAATAATAATTTAAAATTTTCTATAAATTCCTTATTAATCTTATATGTACTGGATATATAATATGTTTTATTTTTTCCTCCTAATTGATTAATATGATTATCAATCTGAATATACTTTTGCTTGAAGCTATCACTTTGCGCAAAAATAGATTGCGCCTTTAGCGCAATATACTTTTGCTTGAAGCTATCACTTTGCGCAAAAATATTTTCAGTTTTTAACTGAATATATTTTTGCTTATATTTCAAATATTTATTATAAAATTTTTCATCCATATAATAATAAATAAATATTTATTATTAAATTATTCTTGTAAAATACTCAAAATCATCTTTATACTTATACACTTTTATTATATCTCCAATAAATGGAGCCTGTATTATTAGACCTGTTCTACGATTTATTTCGTGAAACATAACATTTTTATTCTCTAAACTTATATCACATCCAAATATTTCAAAACCATTCGGAGAATTAAAATCAGGTTTTAATTTATGTGATCTAAGATTACTAAATATATTTATAAATAATTCATTCAAATCTTTATTAATTTTTAGTTTATCAATATCATTATATCCATCTGGTAAGTCTTTTGGCCAGTGAGGATTTCGATCTATATCGTAAATTACTTGTGTTCCATCTTCCTCCTCTTCAGTTCCAAAACCACCTCCTTTCTTACTATATTTAGATAAATGAGCACCAACTACGTTATCAATATTTGTGTGCGATAAAAGTAGATCGGTTGATTCTCGTTTCATTATACCATATGGATGTACATTACTAATATACACCTGAATATTATTGTGTATTGAAGTTACTAATATATGAACTCTTAAAAAAAATTTTCTGCCTTCTATTTTATCTTGATTTATAAAATTTTCTATAATCCAATTATTTGCTTTTATTTCGTGTGTATGTTCTCTATCAAAAATTAATGGACGATTATCATATTCTTCAATATGTTTGAGTACATCTTCTTTATTTCTAACTAACTTAGTTCCAAAACTACTATATCCTCTTTCAGCTTTAAGAACTTTAATTTCATCCTTATCAAAAATAATTTTTGATATATCTTCATTTCTAGTATCTTTTTTTATTGATTGCCAATTTGGCATATATTTTTTAATAATTTTATTATCTTTAAAATATTCTTGAAATCTTAATTTATATGTTATTATTTCTTTAAATTCACCCCACAAGACATTTATCATTTGAACATGTTTAAATTGCTGCTGATGTTCTCTTTTTCTAATTCTAAATTTATCTTCTGATTCGCCTATATCTTTTACTGGATACTTATCATGACCATCTATATAAACAATAGATGATAATTCCTTAGGAGAAGGATTATAACCAGCTAACTTTAAATTAGCAACTAATTTATCTTTAAAAGATAAATCTAAATAAAGATCTTCTTTTATATAAACATAAAAATTCTTCGCAAATTCATGAACATATGGTGGTACATATTTTGGAGTACCACCATATTTTAAATTTAAATATTTATTTTTATACTTCAAATATTTATTTTTATAATTTGAATTTAAATCTAATTGATTCATATTATAATACTATTTAAATTAATTTTGTCATAAATTCACTTTCTTTATCTTCTAATATAGTTTCAATTATACCAGGTATAATTGGATTTAAATCTTTATAATCAATTTTAGCATTTATTTCTAATAAGTAAGGAATCTTATCTGAAAACATTATATTCGCACTAAATATTTCAAATCCATTTACACTATTCCATTCAGGATATAATTCCCCTTGTGTTATTGTTATTTTTTTAATAATTTCATTTATATTTTCTATCGCTTTATTCGCATCTTTTTTAGTCCATTTATCTGGTAATTCATTTGGAAATGTAACTATTTTATCCGATTTAAAATATTGTGTATATGTATCATGTTTATTAGTATTTTCCCAATCACCATTTTCATATTTCTCTTTTGCTATCACGTAATAATAATCATTAAATGTATATATCTGTATTGATTTATCTTTTTCAACTTTAACCAATATTAGTATCTTAAAATGAAATTTATATCCATTTTTTAAATCTGGATCCATTATATAATCATGTAAGAACCATTCTCTGTATTCTTTATTTTTTGATAACCATGATTTTATATCTTCTTTTGATTGAATAATTCGAATTCCTTTTCTATTATTATCATCTAATGGTTTAATTGGCTTTAATATTTTTAAATTATTTATATCTAAATCAGGTATTACATCTTGTGTTATGTAATCTAATTTAATTATAAAATTTGATTCTTCATACCTACTATGTAATATATATTTATTAGTTATATCTATTTTAAAATTTCCATATATAAGATTAATCCAATTTGAATCTTTTGTATTAAAACGATTTTTATAATAAGTTGATTTTCCTGCTACAAATATAAAGTCAACTGGAAATTTTTTTGATTCTTTGTATTCTTTCTCAATTAATTGATTAGTAAAATCTTGATCAAAATTATCATTATTTGTTTTTACAAAAAATGTTTTATGTATTTGAACTATCGGTTGTATTCTTCCAAATGAATATGTTCGATCATATTCATAGTTTTCTTTGTATGTATGAACTTTTTTATTAAAAATTTTTGAAATACTATAACTATTATAATCACCAATTACTATTTTTATATTTTCATTAGTTGGGATTCCAACTTGTCTTTTAATACTATTATTGGATGCTTCTTCAAAATATTGATATTTATCACCAAATAAATCACTTTTAAAAATTAATTTGAATCCCAATTTTTTATAAAGTGATATCGCAACAGCATTTTCTGGATCAACATATAACACAATCGGTTTTTTCTTTTTCTTTAAAAAATTAATTGTTTCTATCATAAGTTTTTTTCCAATTCCTAAATTTCTTTTATTTTCTAATACAAAAACATCACGAATTATATATGAATTATCTTTAAATCTTATACGTAATGAACCAGATAATTCATCTTCAATTCCATCTTTATCATATGCTGATACAAAATAATCATTTTTTTCAATTACTTGACGAATATCAAGTTTTTTAAAATCAGGATGATCTTTATTATCTATTAAAATTGATACTATAGCTGGAACAATATGTCTATGTAAATGAGGTGAAAATGTATTTAATATGTACATTATAATTGGTGGCAATCTTTCATGTAATTTAATGAAAGCATTAAATATAAAATAAGAACTTTTTGAATTATTATCTGGATTAATATCTATTTTTTGAGAAAATAAAATTTTAATACTATTTTCTATCATTTTATTTATTTCATTTGTTTCCTCTTTTGTCCATCCATCAGGACAATCATCTGGAAAAAATAATGGAGTTTCATCTTTATTAAGACTACTTTTAACAGCTGTTAAAGATGGATGCCAAGTTTCTGATTCCTTATTAATTGCTTCTGAATCAAACATGACATTACTTTTAACATATTGTTTCTTTTTTATGATATAAACTTTAAGTGGATTCAATTTAACAATAAATATACAAAATAAAGAAAATATATATCCATTTTTTAATACTGGTTCATCTAATACGTCTCTTAACATCCATTTATTAAATTGTGGATATAATTTAATATATTCTTGAATATTTTCTTTTGAAAAAACAATTTTTCGAATATTAACATCTATATATTTACCATTAAACATTGGCACTAAATTAAGTCTTTTATTAATACTTATAATATTATTTACATCAATTAATTTGTAAGGATATGAAAAATATTCATATTTATAATTTTCTATAAATAATTCATTATTTGTTAAATTATCAAATGTTGAACCCTTTATTAAATTAACTAATTTCGACTGATTAGTATCAAGTATTGGTGGTTCAATCTTATATGAAAAATATAAAAACATAAAATCAACTGGAAATACTATTGATTCTTTCCATCCCTTTTTTATTAATAAAGATTTAATATCATTAAGAAAATCTTTATGTCTATCATAGACTGAATATAAAAAAAATGTTGGTTGATATGAACCTCCTTCTTGAATATACTCGTTTGGTAGTTGTTTCAAATTCAAATATTTATTCTTATATTTCAAATATTTATTATAATATAACTGATTCATATTATAATACTATTTAAATTAAATTTGTAATATTTTATTTATTTAATATCTTCATATTCAATTCTTTTTATTAATTCATCTGCTGGAAATCTAAATCTTGGCTCTAATTTATAATCATTATTCTTTCTACCAACTGCTAATAATACACATGGTTCATATTTATCATCCATATTTAATACCTTTTTAACTTCATCTGCTTTAAATCCTTCCATTGGACAAGTCGCTATCTTTAATTCTGTTGCTGCTGCTAAGGCATATCCTAAAGCAATATATGCTTGACGTTTAGCCCATTCAACTGATAAATCACAATCTGTTTCGGTTGAATCAGAATTACCACTTAATCCACAACGTTTATTTAAAAATTTAACTATTGCTCTTTTGAAAGCCAATATATTTGAAGGTTTTTTTGCATTTAAAAATTCATCAGCTCTCTTATCTAAATCTGTTCTAGCACAAAATATAAATAAAGCATAACATTCAGTAATCTGAGCTTGATTATTACACGCTGGTCTTAGTTCTTTTTTTAATCTATTACTAGTTATTCTTAATACATGAAATGGTTGCATTCCATATGATGTTGGAGCATTTACAATTGCTTTTTCAATTAATGAAGTATCAACATGTCCAGAAATAAAATGTTTTTCAGCACGACGCCATTTTAAATTAGTTAAAAATGTATTCATCTATAATAAAATAATAATATATTATATTAATATAATTAGAAATTAATTAATAATTCTTATTTTGTTCTTTAATACCAAACCACGATATTACACGATTTTTAATTTGTGTTGTATTCTGTCTTAGATAACTTGTTGGATTAACTATCTCATTTTTAATTTGATTATATACATAATTAATACTACTCAAATATATATTAATCATATTATCGTCTTGATGGATATATGATGGTTCGTTTTTTTCAAGATCTCTATTTGGATCGTTATTTGGATGGTCTTTTATTTGTTCATCTAATATAGATAATTTATTAACGTCTTCTTCTTCTATTATCTTTAACATTTATTATAATATAATTATTTATTTATATAAATTAATAATTAAACTCAATTTTTATGCGCACGAAATGTTATACTATATCGTGGATCTACAATTGATTGGTCTTTTTCAACTCCATGACAATAATATTTTTGAACGGAACCCATCATCATAAATAATGTTCCAGGTAATATTTTAAATGATCTATTCAGATAACTTTCTGATTCGTTTATTCTAATATCCATATCAGTTTCTCTCTTATAGTGAATTCGTTTAAAGTCTAAATTCCGCACTGATCCAAATGTTAGCATTGCTACGGTTGGATTACTACCAAACACCTTTTCATCATCGGTATGATATTTAATACTATCTTTTCCATCACGGTAATAGTTTATTAATGAACTATTTATTTTTAGTTCATTACATCCATCTAAACTATACGTTGTTATGATTTGATTATATATTGAATCTATTTTATTTTGAACCTTTTTCCGCAAATTTAATAACCACTCTTCATGAGTATTTGATTTCCATCGGTCATGTGTTTGATTTAACCAATATTTAGAAAAATATTGATCGTTGTCGCTATACCATTTTTGATATCTCGGAACCGAATGCGGATATCCAGTTTTCCAATTATCGGTTTCCGCAAGATAATTTTCATAAATAATTATTTCGTCTTCATCTAAGAAATTTGGAATAGACACGAAAACCGTATCCGAATTATCATCTTCTTTGTTGGATATTATATCCATTCTTATTATTAATATTTAATAATGCTTTATATTATAAATTAATCAATTTTTTCAAATCTTTTAGATAAAAGATTTGAAAAGTTAATCATACAACAGATCAATATCACGGTCACTGAAGCGAATACCTGGATTATCTCGTTTTCTCAAATAATCACGAAATTCTGCTTCGACTCTTTGAATATCACGAATGCGATCTTCTTTCGGAAATGACTTGCAGATAGGTTTGTGCAAAAACCGAAGATTCTCAATCAGTTTCTCAATAATCAGTTTAACAATTCTTTTACTTTCTAAAACATTTAAAGCGTGTCTCTCTTGAGTCTTCAATCTTTCAATATCAACCTTTAACCTCAATAGTATAAAACTTGGTTCATTCTCTAAACCTAAATCCCAAACTGAAGATCCGGGTTGAAGATTGCCGGAAAGACTTGGAAGGCATTCCATGATGTGTAGAACAGTTGGATTATTTTAGAGATAGTATGTTATATGTTATTTATTTTCAATTTTATTAGTCGGAACAATTTTATTCTATAAATTAATACTCAACTTCCATATATGAATTTTGAAATGATGTTTGATTTTGCGGCTTAAATTTTGTAGCAAATGAAGTCTCTTTTTTAAATTCATCTGTTTTACTATATTTTTCATATAATAGTTTAACTCTTGATGGTATCCAATGTTTTCCACATACTTTAAATTCATTTAGTAAATTTGTAATAGTTTTTAATTCTAATGTAAATGGTGTTGAAAAGTTTGAAATTAAAAAACTCTTTGAAGAGTCAACTACGTCATCCTCGTAAAAATGTAATTGATCCCATTCAGGTGATAATTTCTTTAATATTTCTCTTAGATCATCAATCTTTTTTACTCCATTTCTTAAACCAATAATTAATCTTATAGCATTAAAATCATTATTCTTAATTAACTTTTTATTTTCATCAGCATCAAATCCAAATGGTGCTCTTCCTAATAATAAACCAGCCATACGACGCACTTTGATATTAGCTATTGTTCTATTACGAATTGTATTCCATTCATCATTACTGTCTTTTAGTCCAGTCATAAGTGTATTAAAATTATCTTCCGATGATGGATCATATCTAATATTTTCTTTTACAAAATGTAATATAATATTTCTCCGACGACATACTTCTAAAAGTTTTTTGCCATAAATGGTATTTCTACTAAAACGTGAAATATCATTTATAACTATGTTTAAATTTTTACTGGTTGAAATTAAACTTTCTAATATCTTTTGTTTTCCCCATCCACTGTTGTGTTCTTTATGAATAAAACGAACTCTTAAGTTATTATCGCGGCAATATTTAATGCATCCATATTCTTGTTTGATAAAACTTTGAGATTCATCCTTTAAATTAGATACACGACAATAAACAACTGTTCTCATAAATTATAAACTTTAGTTATTTAAGAATAAAACTATTTATAATCAATTTTTTCTTATATATATTATATGTGCTTTAATGCTCCCGTTTCATTAATTACTTTTATTATAGGAATACTTGGTTCTATTAGATTATATCTATTAGGACAAAAACCAGAGGGTATTTTCTTTGCTTGGGTATGTCTTATGCAACTTATTGAATTCTTTTTATGGCGCAATCAAACTTGTAATGACGTTAATAAAAAATTTACATATGCTGGAATGATTATAAATCATTTAGAACCAGTTGTATTATGGATAGCAATTTTATATTATAATAAAAAATTACCAGACTGGGTTAATATTTCAATGGTTCTATATTTAATTTTAATGTTTCTTTATACTAAAAAGTTACTTAAAAATAGAAAAGGTTTTGAATGTACCGAAGTGACTGAAGAATCAACACCACACTTACATTGGAAATGGAATTATGGGGATTCTCATAAGATATTTTATGCTTTCTTTTTAATATGTCTCATTATTTTACCTTTTTACGGTATAGATAAGGGATTTATTACTACCGCAATTGTAATAACATCATTCACAATATCATACATTGTTTATGATAAATATAAATCTGTTGGAGCAATGTGGTGCTTCCTTGCCGCTTTTTGTCCTTGGATTATTCCATTCTTAAAAGATTTATTCTAAATCATCAATCGTTATATCAAAACTTGATTCATCATTATTAGGTTGATTATTATTTTGATTATTTAATTCATCCGATGATATAACACATTGGAATTCATAATGTCCATCTCTACCACATCTAAAGCAAGTTCCATTCGCTTGTTTTATTGGAATCTTTAATACTACATCCTTCTTTTTCATTTGAATAATCGGTGGTTTAGTAAGTTTGGGTTGAGGTCTTTTTATTGGTTGTTTAGTTATTAATGGTTGTTTAGTTAGTGGTTGTTTGGTAAGTGGCTGATTTTTAGTTGGTGGTTGATTTTTAGTTTGTGGTTGGTGTTTAGTTAGTGGTAGGTTTTTAGTTGGTGGTGGTTGATTTTTAGTTGGTGGTAGGTTTTTAGATGGTGCTTGTTTAGTTGGAGGTTGTTTAGTTGTTGATGGTTTTGATGGTTTAATTGATTTTGTTCTGATTGATTGTGCTTTTATTGATTCCTTATTTATTGGTTTTTTTATTATATCTTTTATTAAAAATTCTTGATATTTATCAGGCATATTATATTTAATACCGTGTTTAGTCATTATTCCCAATTCATGTTTTATTTTTATTAATTCTTCTTTACCAATTTTAAGATTTTTATGATTACCACCTCTAATCTTACCAATACCATATTTTAACATATATTTTTTAATATATAAATCTAATTCTTCTGGATAACAATCACCTATTACTTTAATTCCAATAGGTTTATATTTTTTTGTAACAGGGCATACTATACCTTTAATGTGATCTCTTAATCTATTTTCAACATGTTTACTTTTATCTATAAAATAATTATCTTCTTCTAATCTCAAAATATAAATATATGTTTTATCGGACATAATAATATAAAATATTATTTATTTAATTTATTCTAACAAATTAAATATTTATTAAATATAATATAATACATATTCAATGAATAATATTGTAAGATTAGTTCCTAATAATATTACATCAATGTTAACTGATATTCATCAAATTTATATGGCTCTCTCCTACTTTGATCTTAATCGTCACAATGAAGATTGTACATTTGATTTATATTTTAAAAAGAGTCCATTTAATGGACAAATAACAATCTTTGCCGGTCTTGAAGACATCCTTGATTTCTTAGTTAATTTTAAATTCTATCCGGATGATATAGAATATCTAAAAACAGTAATTCCTCATGGTTCGGATAGTTTTTGGGAATGGCTTTCTAATCTTGATACAACTGGACTAAGTGTTTATGCTATGAAAGAAGGAACAGTATGTTTTGGTAATGAAGTTCTTATACGTTTTCAAGGTCCTGTAGCTCTCTGTCAATTACTTAAAACCATTTTACAAAATCTTTCTAATTATTCTACTCTCGTTACAACCAATGCCGCACGTATGAAACTTGTTTGTGGAAAAGCCACTCTTACCGAATTTGGTCTTCGTAATTCTCAAGGCCCTAATGGTGCTATGACCGCATCTGCGGGAGCATATCGTGGCGGATTTGATTATACATCAAATATACTCGCAGCACAAAAATATAATATACCAGTATTTGCTAATATTGCATATGCTTTCATTCTTTCTATGACTGAAGTTGATCAACTTCCTACTCGCATGATAACCTGTGCTGATGGTACTGAAGTAGATTTTGTTAAATTAGTTCTTGATATTAGATTTGATTTAAAGTTTGAAACAAATGAAGGTGAACTTACAGCCTTTATTGGTTATGCTATGACTTATCCAGAAGATTTTATTGCTCTTGTTGATACTTATGACGCAATTAAATCAGGTATACCAAATTTTATTTCAGTTGGTAGAGCTCTTATAACTTGTGGTTATACACCTCGTGGATTTTGTATTAATAATGGTGATATTGCGGAAATATCTAATATAGCAAAAGATTTAGTATATTCATATGCTCCATATTTAGATTATATTGAAATTATTGGAAGTAATGATATTAGTTATGAATCATTACTTAATTTATTAAATGTTAAACACGAAATTACTAACTTTAGAAGTGGATCAAATTTGGTCAACTGTTATGATCAAGCAAATCTTGGTATGATGTATGATCTTGTTGATATTACAGGCTTTCCACGTGTTCAAAGTTCCGAATATTCTGGTAGTATAATAATTCCAGGTCGTAAGAATGTATATCGTTTAGTAGACGAAAATGGTATTCCTTTGATGGATTATATTAACTTGGTTAATGAAGATGCTCCAGTTGAGGGAGAAATAATTAACTTCTATAATATAAATGATTTAATAAATAAATTACAAATTACTGCTGTAGGTGTTCACCCTTTATTAAATCTTGTAATGACAGGTGGAGATGCTTCAACATCTTGGCGTGTAGATGCGGTTCCTTTAATTGATCAACGAGAATATGTTCAACAACAACTTGGCTTATTTCCTAAAGAAATTCTGCAACCAATTAATCCAGTTGCTTATAATATTGGTATATCTGAACAAGTATGGAACTTTATTAGAAATGTTGGGTGAAACTAAATAAAGGATTATAATAATTGAAAAGCTATCGCGTCAAATAAATCTGTTGGATGTGTAAAGTAAACTCTTTCAATAATAAATTTAATTAATTCTGATTGTAATTTAAAAAAATGTATATATGCTCCAGTATATATAGGTGGTATTAATACTCTTGAATGCGAATCAAATAATAAAAAAGGTCCATTTGAATTGGGAGGAGGTAATAATACAGCAATAGTTTCAGGAACTTTTGTAATTATTAAAGCTACATATTTTTTTGGATTAATATTTTCAAATTGTTGTTGTTCAAAAACATCTGAATTTTGTATAGAACTAAATGAAGTAGATGATAATTCATCTTCTAAATCAACATATCTTGAAGAACCACTAAATACATTATTAAATATATCATTTAAATCATCTGTATTAAAAAGTGATCCAGATTGAAAACCATTATTAAATTTCTGTAATTCAGGATTTTCTTTCTTTACTTTTTCAACTGTTTTTGCTTGTGTTTTTTCAAATTCGATTTCTTCTACCGTTGCTTTTCTTTTTTTTTCAGTATTTAGATTTTCTTCAAAATTTGATATATATTTACGCATAATTTCTCTTAAATTATCTGAAATAAATTTATTATTTATCTCATTATATTTTTTATTATCTAACATATTTAATAATCTTATAGACATTAGAGTTGCTATAGCAGTGCAAGCAGATTTACCATATTCATTAAATTCAGGAGACATCTGAGATATATCACTATAAATAAATGGATTAAATTCAATGTTAATTAATCCCTTTAATTCTCTATGTTTTTCAAATGCTTTAATTTCATTTGTAATTGTTTTATCACTTATTCCAATACTTAAATCTGCCAATCTTACTATTTTATCCTTAATATTTATTACACCATCTAAATCTAATAAATCAGTCATATATATTACAAAGAAAAAAATTGAAATATTAAATTATATCAATTTCTATCAACATTTAGTATCTCTCGCACACTATGGCACTCTCTACAGCACGCCACGTTGACGCGACCGTCTCTCCCCTTCTGACTGACAAGTATCAGCTGTCAATGGCCTACGGCTACTTTCAGCTTGGAAGGCACAAGGACCACGCCATCTTTGACCTGTTTTTCCGAAAGTCGCCGTTTAAGGGCGAGTTTACTATTTTTGCCGGCCTTGAGTCGTGTCTTGACTTTCTGAGGAATTTTAAGTTTTACCCTTCTGACATTGAGTATCTTAAGACCACAATGCCTGACGCGGATGACGCGTTCTGGGCTTGGCTAAGCGAGCTTGACACTACCGGCTTGGAGGTGTACTCTATGTCTGAGGGCACTGTTTGCTTTGGCCGCGAGGTTCTCATGCGCATTCAGGGCCCCCTTGCTCTTTGCCAGTTGCTGGAGACCACTTTGCTGAACCTTTGCAACTTTGCGTCTCTGGTGACAACCAACGCCGCGCGAATGGTTCAAGCAGCAGGGACTGAAAAGAAGCTTGCCGAGTTTGGCCTCCGCCGCGCACAGGGGCCTGATGGTGCCATGACCGCGTCTTACGGCGCATTTTTGGGCGGGTTCCACTCCACGTCCAACATGGCAGCGGGCAAGAAGTTTGGCATCCCAACTGTTGGAACAATGGCGCACGCATTCATCTGCTCTTTTTCTTCGCTGGACGATCTTCCGGGTGACATGATTAAGACTCCGTTTGTTGAGACTGTTCTTCAGATCCGCTCAGAGCTGAACTTTACCAATACCAATAACGGAGAGCTTGCTGCCTTCATTGGCTACGCAATGAGCTACCCTAAGAGCTTTCTGGCATTGATTGACACTTACGACACTCTCAAGTCTGGCCTTCTGAACTTCATTGTGGTCGGACTCGCCCTGCTTAAGTCTGGCTACAAGCCACTTGGCATTCGCCTTGACTCTGGTGACCTTGCCTACCTCTCCAAGGAGGTGCGCAGGTTGACGACTCCGCACTTTGGCCACATCAACATTGTCGCCAGCAATGACCTTAATGAGGACATCATTCACAGCCTGAACTCTCAGGGCCACGAGATTGACACCTTTGGCATTGGCACCAACCTTGTGACTTGCCAGGCTCAGCCGGCTCTCGGCATGGTCTACAAGCTTGTGGAGATCAAGAGCAAGCCCTGTATCAAGGTTTCTGAGGAGGTGGCAAAGATCACCATGCCTGGGCGCAAGGAGGTTTACCGCCTATTTGGCGCTGATGGCATTCCGCTCATGGACTTCATCACGTGTGGCATCGAGCCAAGCCCTGTAGTGGGTGAGCGCATCCTCGCGCGAAACCCAATTAAGGGCACTGACCGCGCATACGTTACTCCCTCTCGCGTCGAGAAGCTTCTTAAGGGAGTCTTCCGCGGTGGCAAGTCAATTGTAGAGGGCTCAGGGATTGCGCCTACTTTTTGGTGCGCAGAGCCAGTGCCTTTGGTTGAGAGCCGCGCTTTCGTCCAGGCACAGCTGGCCATCTTCCCCAACGAGCACTTGCGCCAGCTCAACCCTACACCCTTTAAGCTGATGGTGAGTCCGAAGCTGTTTGCGCAGACCGAGGGGCTGCTGATGGAGGCGCTGCCTCCCGCAGAGTTTGAGTAAAAAGTCTCAGATAAAATCAATTTAATTAAAAATTAATATCTATTAATTTTTAATTAAATAATTCAGTCTGTTTTTATATTCTCTGATTCATCCAATTCAGCGAGTGATGATATATGACTCTTACACTTTATGCATATTACAACATGTTCATCTCCATATTTATTTTTAGGTGGAGTAATAGGGTCTTTCTTCTTATTCATGTAATTTATTATACATTTAATCTCTTCAGGTGTAATCCATATATTCTTATAACCAAATTCATCTAATGTATCAGATATTGGAACCTCTAATATTTCCCGAATATTATGAGCAATACGATACGGCATTTCAATATCTGAATTATTTATAATACCTTTACTAACATAATTATCCCATTCTGTTTGATAAATTTCTAAATTCTTTAAAAAATTTAAAAATTGAATTTGACTTGACGTTAGCTCTGTAGTAATATCTATCTTGGAATTTATTGGAATTAATTCATGTTCATAATTTTCAATTGTTTGTTTTATATAATCTTCTATAAGAGTTATATTTTTTGATAGTTTTATTATATTAGGGATCATTTCTTTTATTGATGATATACTAGTATCTTCCCATAAAAATGTATAATATATTATAAAAAATATTATTAATGATACTGTAGTAGTAATTACTGGAATTGAATATAAAATATATATCATTTTAATGATTAATTATTTAATTTAAGAATAAATTAAATAATTATGTTTTTCAATTTTTTAATTTTTATGATGACCCAGTTGATCCTGTTGCTCCTGTTGCTCCTGTTGCTCCTGTTGCTCCTGTTGCTCCAATTGGCATCATTGGAACCATAGGTCCTCTTGGACCTCTTGCTAAATTTTTATTTCTTAAATCATTCATATATGCCTCATCCGCAACTTTATCAGCATCAATAGTTGTTTGTAATTTACCATAATCACATCCAGCACATAAGGGTCTTGTAAAAAATGGCATATTCATGTTTACTAAACTTTGGGTATTTGGGTTTGGTTTAGTTGTATGTTTTGGGCAATTATCACGATCTCTACGAGCTGCTGCTACCGCTGCTAATTTAGCTTCTACTGCTGCTTGCTTAGTTGTAAGATATCCTGTGTCGGCGGTAATTGTTGTTGCTAATTTACCAAAATCACATCCAGAACAATTTTGTATTACTGTTTGATCAGTGATTGGTTTATACATTGATGAATTTAAATTATGACGAGGGCAATTTGCACGATCTGCTTTGTAAGCAGCAACTTTTGCTAAATTTGCTTCATCTTCTTTTCTACAAGATTCAATATAATTATTACAAAATGTTTTTGCTTCAGCTGAATCAGCAGTAATATTTGGAAAAAATCTTTTTAAATTTGCTGAAATTAGCTTTCCAGCAATAAAATTACGACAATCGTTTAATAATTGAAGACGTGTTTGCATTCCGAATGGTTCCATAATTTATATTTATATATAAATATAAATTATTTTATTTCCAGACAACTTGCTATTAATAAAAATATTAAGTTTGCCACAGCAAACATTATTAATAATATTCCTATCACAAATATTATCCAACAACCATTTTCATATTCCTTTAGAACCATACAATATGTTCCATAAGATGTTAATATAATAGTAGCTAACACATATATTCTTATAAATGTTTTTATATATATTGATTCATTATATATTTTATTTATTTCTTTTATAAAAGAAATCATCTTTATTAGTTTATTATCAAATCTTTATATTTTATTCTTTAATATAATAAAATTCCTCTTTTCTATAAAATTTAAGATCATAATATGTAAACCCAGTTAAAGCAATTTTTTTAGTCCAACCTTGAAATGTGTACTGACCCATACATATTACATTTCCATCTATTAATTTACGAAAGATATATATCGTATTAAATTTACCAAAATGTTGTATTATTGGTAATTGTGAAGAATATAATTGATTACCACCTGGATACCCTGGATATAATTTATTACCATTCCCAATATAATGTACTATTTTACCTCTCAACAAAATCCTATTTAAAGATCGTGGATGATCAATAATTTTTAAATATAAACGCTCATCCGGTATATTATAATATAATTTAGCTTCATCAAAACTTTGAAATATTGGGTTATAATCCATCTATGATTAATAATAGTATTATTATTTATTATTTATATCAATTGAATTATAACAATAATTTGTTATAATTTCATTTTTTTATAAATAAATATAATATGAATGCCTATAAATCAGGAATTACAGATAATAATATACGAGTATTAATTACTTTATTTATACCTGTTCGCGCTAAAACAAATATGGATAGAAAAAATATCTTAAATAAAATATATGCTAAATATAGATCTAATATTGCGTATGTTTTGTCAATTAGAGATGATAATAAAATAGAATACAGAACTGCTAAATCAGCATTCTGGAATGAAAAAATTATTTATACAGTAGGTGAAATGATACAATCTGAATTTGATGAAAATATTAATTTAGTTCTTGGAAAAGGAATACATTTTTTTATTGATCCACAAATGGCTTATAATTATAATAGAAAAATTTTTGAACAAATATGGAATGTTAGAAATTTATTTCAAACATTTTATTCCAATGGTTCACCAAAAGAACGTATTAAATATAATTTAATTAATAAAGAAAATTCAAACGAGAATGATAAAATTATACTTTCAAAAAATGTTAGTATATGGTTTGAAAATGGTTATAAGAAATCAATTGAAAATTACATTAATGATAAACGTAATGGAATTTTTTATGAATGGTATTATAATGGTCAAATTAAATCTATCATTAATTATTTTGACGATTTTAAAAACGGTATGGAAAAAAAATATTATCAAAATGGTAATAAACAATCTATTATTAATTATTATATGGATGTGTATAATGGTGAATATAAAACATGGTATCCAACTGGCGCGATTAATGAAGAATATAATTATTACTTTGGAAAAGAAAAAAATATAAATTTTAAATGGAATAATGGTGGACGAATCAATGTTTATAAAAAATATTCTGATAATAATCTTAAAGAAATAAATAATAACTCATCTTTACGCAATAGATTAATACGATCAATTTATTTATATTCAAATGATATATACCATTCTGACGATATTAGTGATATTTAATGGACATAAAAAAATAATATTATATATTATATGGACAAAAATATAGAAAATAATTTTAAAATACAACCAGTATCACCATTAGTTAGATCTACTGAAGATAATGAAAAAATTAATAATAATGAAATTCTTAAAAATGATAAAACATTTTTTCTTGCGGATACATATATGTTAAATAGATTAGTTAACGATGACTTTGAGGGATATATTAAATACGTGCGTAATAAATTTATTCATGAAAAATATAATGTAAATCCGTATGTTGTTGAAGCTGAAAAAATTGTAGAAGAACAATTAAGGAAAGCATTAGAAGATCAAAGATTAGAAGAAGAGAGAGAGAGAGAGAGTAGAATTAACTATAATATTAGAAATAAGCTTAAAAAAGATTTACTTGACAGTATATTTACGAATTTAAATAATCTTGAAAATACCTTAAATAAGTTTGGAAATACGCTAAATAAATATAAAAAATAGAAATAAACGTGAAATATTAATTAAAAATATATATAATCTTATATATTATATATATGCTTCGTTTTATTATAGCCGTAATCGCCCTCTTCTTACAACTCTTAAGTAATTCATTTTTAAGCGATAATAAAGATTCTAATTCAAGATATGCTTATTGGTTAAATGTATTTTCAGTAATCTTTAGTTTAATAGCTACTGTATTAAGTGTTTTAATCTACTTTCAACATATTAAGGATGCTTTTTAATTATTAAATAATAACTCTAAATAATTATCTATATCAGATGGTTTATATTTAATTATTTCTCCTAATGGATTTACTAATTCTACTCTATCATTTACATTCATCGCAAAGTTATAATTTTTATCAAATATATAAACAAAATTTGTTTTATAGTTATAATCTATTTTTAGGGATTCGTAATTAAAATATTTTTTAAATTCTTCTGATACTTCATCATTAATTACTTTTTGAGTAATTACAGATGCTTCTAAATAATGATTTGCTTTCCACTTAGATAAATCATTTGGTAATGGTATTGGTAATATTAGTCTGTTGCGAGACATATTTAATATAAAATAATTTCTTTATAATTGTTTAACTTTGTTCAATTAATATTTTATTATTCGATTCTTCAATTTCAAGAATATTTTTTATTTTTTCTAATTGATTTATACGTTTCTTTTCATATTCCTTTTTTTCTTTTGCTTTTGTCTTATCTAAAAGCGATTGATTATATCTAATCGTAAATAAATTATATATTCGCTCATAAAATTTATCCCATTCTTCTTTCTTTTTTCTTTTTCTTGCTAATTTATCATTATACATTCCTATAACTATATTAACTTCACTAATTTCATGTCTATCCATATAAAATGTATAATTATAGTTATTATTAATATACACATGAAATGCTGGAAGTTTTTTTATATTATTACGATCATCTGAATATTTATATGAGTCATATCTTCTTGACGAAAAGAAAATATTTCTTTGATGACAATGATCTCTTAAAGAATGTATTTGTTTATCATTATAATCACTCAAATCATACAATATACATTTGATATGTATAGGCAAGTATTCTTTTGGTGGTGTCTTTTCTTTAATCCAAAGACGATTAGTTATCATTTTAATCATGATATATAGTTAATTATAATATTATATAATATTATAATTATTAATTATCAATTTTTTAGATATTATTAAATTAAAATTAAATACGTTCCAGTCCAGTATAATCTTAAGAATGGTTGATTTGAATTAGCGGATATTTTATGTAATGTTCCTACATGTAAATATGAATATCCTGTATTAATTACCTGGATTACACTTCATTATATATATTAAAATAGGAAATATATAAATACATATTAATATTTAATAATTATGAATCAATTAAAAATTGCTGTGGTAATACCAACTTATAAAAATCATCTTCCGTTTCTAATGCGATGCTTAAATAGTATTCAAAATCAAACAAGATTACCTGATATTGTTTGTATTTCTGCTTCTTCTTGTTTGATAAACGATTTGCCAGATATAAAAGAATACACATTTCCAATTCGTTATACTTGTTCCGAGAATAAACAAAATGCTGCCTTTAATAGAAATAAAGCTGCTCAATTATTAAAAGAAAATGATAAGATTGATATTATTTCTTTCTTTGATAGTGATGACGAAATGCTTCCAAATAGATTAGAATTTATTGAAAAGTCATTTATTGAATCTAATTCTGATTTAGTCGTCCATAATTATATTCCAATTTATAATAAATCAATCGCCCCAAGTCAAAAAATATTTAATTATGCTTCTTATAGTGATGCCTGTTTTCCAGACAAATCAGGTATTAAGATTGAAATTAAACCTCAAATACAATCAAGATCAAAATCATTTGCTCTTGGACATTGCTCTGTTAAATATAATTTATGGTTATACTTTCCTTTTAATAGCACTCCCGAATATTTATATCGTGAAGATGCTTCTTTTTGCCGAACAATTATTGAAAAAGGATTTACAGGTTCTTATATAGATTGTGAATTATCTATTTATCATAATTATGATAAATAAAGGAAAGGGTTTACGATTAACGAATTAAATTTGCTAATTGATTTAAGTTTTTAATAGGATGCGTCTGACTTTTTACAAAATCTATTAAATCATTTGATAATGGTATTGTATAATCCAGAATATTTGGATATAATATAAAATCACTCATATTTCCATTAGGATATGGAATCGGTCTATATTGAGGATTACGAATTATGTTTTTTTCTTCTCTTCCAACGATTGTAAGTAATTGATAGTCTACTGAAAAATTATTTGCGAAATGATAAGATTGTCCATAATTATCATAGTATACTAAGATATCGTCACCTAAATTTTTTGTATGTAATTCCATTGAATGTATTAAATATCTACCACTTGGGTGTTTTAATGTAGGAGTTAATATAATACCATATTTTGATTTGTTTTCTTCAAGCATTAATATGTAAAAGATAATTTATATAATTAATAATTATATAAATCAATTTTTTAAAGATCAATACCAAGAGCAACTGAAATTGATCTTTTTTCAGTTAATGTTGGAATTGATTTTCCAGATTCAATATCACGAACTGTATACTTAAATTGAAATTTACACTTTTGATTCAATTGTAATTGTGTCATATTTAAAGCTGTTCGTGTTTTAATAATCTTATTTCTTAATTCATCATTTGATATTTGAGGAACAACTGATGTTGTTGTTGAACGATATATTTTTACATCAATCGGTTGTTCATGATTATCATTATCATCGTCATCATTATAATCTCTTCTTGGCATTTATTAATATGTATATATATGAATATATATTTATATTGATAAAACTATCGGCTATGATTGTAGATCCGATTACAGATCATTTCAGCCTTGTCAAATTCTTGTTTTGCCATTCTATATTCCTTGTTCGCATGTTCTACGCGATTGGAGACTAACTCAAAGTTAGCCTTCATTTTCTTCTGAGCTGCTACTATTACTTCATAATCATGCTTTAATTGCTGATAAAGAGAATCATCATTAATCTGGGTGTTTTTTCTTACCTCGGTTATCTCAATGAATTTTTGTTCTGCTACTAAAAGTAATTCAGCTATCTTATACAACTCATTGATTACAAAAGTTCTACGCGCTTCCAATGTTTCCCATCTGTTGTAAGCATACGTAAGATGTGCTGCCATCGCTTTGAAGTACTTTGATTCTTGATCACCAATCATTGGATCTTGAAATAAGTAAGTATCATGCCAGTTTGTTGGCGACATCATCAGATCAATGTCTTCCTCTAAGGGAGACGATGTATCACTTGATGCCATTTGAGGCTAATATTAAATATGATAGATTAGGATATGTTGTTAAAAATTCAATTTTTATTTTTGGGTTTAAGAATTTTTTATTATCTACTATAAGAATGATTGTTATAAAAAATGAAAATGAAATTAATAAACATAAATTAAATCCTCATAAAATTGTAATGACTGATGAGGAATATTTTGATGTATATAATAAAAATAAACAACAAATTGATACCTTAATTAAAAATACGATATATTATCAAAATGATTATAATAAAGTAATTATTCGTGATAATCAAGTTTACTTTCAAAATTTATATCATTACATATTTAAAATAAATCAATTACCTGAGATGATGATATTTTTTGCGATTATAAAATATGGAGAACAAATTAATTATGATGCTATAAATTTAGATTTGAGTGATAGATTAAATAGATTAATAATTGAAATAAGACTTGGTAATTTTTCAACTGATTTAAATAAATTAAATAAACGTTTAGATACGGTTGAAAAAAAACAAGATATGATGTCATTTGGTAGTGCTGCTAATTCAAGAAAATTATTTCATTTTAGATAACAATATTAATTTCTTTTGAATTTTTTTCAAATAAGTTATCTTTTATATATTCAATTATATTGTTGGTTGTTAGAGTATCTAATGAATTATCTTTAATTTCAATACCAAAACTTTCTGTTATAATAATATTAAATTTTTGAGTCATATTTTTATCAAATAAATGAACACATAAATTGTTATTAGTATGTGTCTGCATTCCAATAATAATATTATCAGCAAATGAAATAGTATCCTTCAAATATTTTCTAAAATTTGTATATTCTTCTATTGATAATGTTTTAATTTTCATATAAAATATATAATATAATAATATTATGCTTAATCCAAATTATGTTATATATTTATTAATTAATACTATAAATAATTATACGTATATTGGTATAACTAATAATACAGATAGAAGATTACGTCAACATAATGGTGAATTAGTTGGTGGTGCTAAATATACTCACTCTCAGAAAGGTTTGGGAGAATGGAAATTTTATGGTTGGATTAGAGGAATAGGTGAAAATATCTTAATAAAAAATAGAAGCCTGTCTTTAGAGAAGAAAATTAAAATAAGGTCTAAAAAATGTAAAGGAACTCCTTTAGAAAAACGATTAACTGCTATCAATAATATACTTGCGGAAAATGTAGATTTAGAATTTAAATTACAAGATTAATTTTATATAGATTATATATTATGAAAACAGATATTTTCTATAATTTAGATAGATATAATACTACATTTAAAATAGAAGATAAATTAATATCATATTGGAATGATGCGTTTGAAAAAGGACTTAAATTACAAGAATCTATTAGAATATTAAGATTTAATATCAAAAAAGATAAAATTAAGGAAAAAATTATGGGAAGTGATGATACAAAAATCAAAGATTATCTTTTAAAATTTTTTAAAGTTAACATGGATGATATTGGATATTTTCAAATGGATCCAAAACAATCTGGTGTTTATGATTTACAACTTCAAGATGATTTATTTTATTGCTCTAAAAAATATAAAACAATTTATAAATACTGGCATCCATATCAAGAAATTAAAGATTTAGATATCTATCAAAGAATCGCGTATCAAGAAAAAAAACATATCCAAGCATTTTTATCTCTATTTAATTGTTTAAATGAAAACGGTATATATGTATGTCATAATTTTGGTTTTGATCAAAGAATGGTTAAAATGACATATATTGCTCTTTTATTATTTAATCGTATTGTTATATATGATCAATACATAGGATTTATTGAATTTAATCCAAAAATTAGTATTGATGAATGTCGTAATTTATTTAATAACCTTGATATGGTTTCTTTTTCTGAAGTTAGAAATTTAGATGATTTTGGCAAATATTATCACAATAAAATGGATTTTAATTTTCAAATGTATAAGAGTCTTGAAGAAAATAACTATAGCAAATATTATCAATATGTTCAATATTTATTCCTTAATAGCACCATCAATATTAATGACTATTCTTCTATTGAAGAATTATTATACGAAAATTTAAAAATTACAACAGTTAGTGGTGATGAAATTAAGAATTCAATCAAACCAAAAGAAGGTAAATTTTTATTTAAATTAATTAAAGATAATAAAATTAAGGCGTGTTTAGAATTTGGATTTGATTACGGTATAACTGCTATGTATATTACAACTGCTCTTAAACAATTAGGAAGTGGAAAATTAACCAGTATTGATCCATTTCAAAAAACAAAATCTAATTATAATGGTTCCAAATTAATTATGACTCTAAAAAATGAAGCATTTCACGAATTAATTGAAGATTTTTCATACTATGTCCTCCCACCAATGATTAAAAAAGGTATTCGATTTAATTTAGTTTTTATTTCTAATAATACTTTTGATTATGCTTTAAATGATGTTATATTTTCTGATATGGTATTAGATATTGACGGGTATTTAATTATTGATGATGTATTACACCGTGGTATGAATAAATTAACAAAATTTATTGATTCAAATTATAAACATTATAAAAAAATACAATCTCCTCAAACAATAGCAGTTTATAAAAAAACAAGTGATGATGAAAGATCAAATGATTTCTATGAAAACTTCTAAGTTGGTTGGTTAACGATGATTAAAGATTAGTTAAAAATTATAATTAAATATTTTATATATTTAATTATATGGAAGAATTAATTATTAATAGAGATGTTAAAATAAGTATTGGAGATTATAGGAGTTATAATAAATCAAAAGTTTTAAATTCTGATAAAGATACTATTGGAAGAATGGATTTTTTTGCTTCAGCTTATTTTAATGATGAATTAGTTGGTTCATTGAGAATAAAATATATAAATGCTTCATATGAGTATAGAGAAGTATTTGTGTTAGAAAATAAACGAGGATTAGGTATTGCTAAAAAACTAATGATTGAAACTTTAAAATTATTAATAACAAAAAATAGAAAAATTATTTTATATGTTGACCCAGAAAATGAAATTGCCAGTGAATTATATAAAAAATTAGGTTTTGAATTAATTAAAAAAAATGATAAATTTGGTGATAAATATGAATATTTATATCAAACAAAAACTTATGAACTAATCAAAATTAAATTACTTAGTATTATTGGACGTTATGTTAGTTCAGAAGAAATGACTAAACAAAAAAGTTATGTTATTTCAAAATTTAATAAATTTAATATTGATGTTACTCGTAATATTGAAATGTATGCTGATGAAAACTATTTTATTAAAATAGATAAACGAACAACAGATCAAGAAAAATATATATTTAATAAAGATTCTTTATATTTAGGTAAATTTCCTAAAGAAATTATAATTAATGAAATATTAAGAAGTTGTTTACGTCCAAATGTAGTTAAAATTAATAATTTCTTTTTTAATAATTCAGAACAAATGTTAGTTTTAGAAAATATACCACTTAGAGTATCAGATTTTTTTACAACTCATATAGATAATATAAAATTATTAAATTCTATCTGCTATCAGATATTTATTATGATAGCAATCTTTCAAGAAAAATTTGAATTTATGCACAAAGATTTAACTACAACCAATATATTATTAAGACAAACTAATAAACCAATAATTGTATATATTCTTAACAACAGAAAATATAAAGTTGAAACTTACGGCTATATACCAGTTCTAATTGATTTATCTGTAAGCACAATTTTTAAATTTAAAGGTAAACATATGACTATTTATGACACAGAATCATTAGATGTTAAATTTAAACATAATTTATTTAATAATCTTAAAAAAAATGATATGATAATAGACATAAAGAAATATAATTGGTATATTAGAGATATAAATAAATTTATTGCCAGTTATGATATATTCTTTTTTATAACCAAATTAAAAGAATTAAATAATAATTTACTTAAAATACCTATCATAAAAAAATATTTAGATGAAATTAAATATTTTCCAAAATTTTCAGAATCATATATTTCACCATCTAAATTTTTAGATAACTATAATTTATAAAATGTTATTAAATCAAAATAATAAAAATTTATTGTTTTGATTTAGATCTTTGAAGCATAAAAGTCTATCGTATTGTAGACTTTTGAAATCAGCTTCTTATACACATAGTGAATATTCTCCCGAAAATCTTTGTCGTGAGAACTCTTTGTGAGGGTGACCATCTCGTCAATTAGACGATAATACTCCTTCAGCAAAAATTGAGACATGGCAAGATTCTGATTCTTATCATTCCAGGTCTCAAAAATTGCTCTGTTCACAATATTTGTGTACAACTCATTATACTGATCGGGAGTAAGGCTGCGCATAAAGTTGCTTTCTTTGCTTGATGTCTCAGAATGCTTTTGAACTTTATCCAGAGACTGATCAAAGGAAGAAGCACAATACAAATCATGACCGCCTGCATCAGACTCATCATCCGCATCTACGTTAAATGGCGAAAACCCAAACAAACTTCGGTATGTGTCAGACGTAATTCCGGATGGCGAACTTGAATTTGGAGGCAGCATCTCTGATGGCTCCTCAAGAGACAACAAATCAATAGACCTATTGTTAGCAACATCATCGGACCTTACCAAACTCGGAGAAGATGGCGTACGAAGCATTGAAATGATTTTTGCGTGTCGGTCATGACTTGGAATGGTTGCGATTGGCCGGACGTGGTCTGAGGGTTGTATGACAGACCGCGTTTTAAAAGACGAAACAGGAGAAGAACGTGTTTTAAAAGACGAAACCGGAGAGGAACGTGTAGAACGAGACGATCGAGTGGACCGCATTTGCGCGGTGGTAATTATCTAAAATGATTGAATGTGATATTAAAAATATTTTCAATTTTTTTTATTAATAATAAAAAAAAATAACTAATATAATTATTTCTATTTTTGAATCTAAGCGAATGTCTTGTATAAATAGGCTACTAATAATAATACACCAATTACTTGAGCCGCTCTGATATACCATAACATCCAGTTAGCTGCTTCCTTGGCTTTATCTTTAACAGCAATCGCACCCTTTTTGATAGCACTGCCTGTTTTCACAGCAGCGTCTTTTAATACGGGGGCCGCTTTTTCAGCAACATTTTTTACAGCACCACCGGCTTTAACAGCACCATCTTTTATTGTACTACCAGCTTTTTCCGCTACGTTTTTAACAGCACCACCAGCTTTAACCGCAACATTTTTAACTGAACCAGCAGCATTCTTTAATTTATCCTTCATACTTGAAAAACTAAATTTTTCTCTATATCTACGACTGTGTCTTGACATATATATATAAGTAGTAAATATAATAAATATAATAAATATAATAAATAATAAATATTTATTATAATAATCTAAATTATTGTTTGTTTTTTCTTTATTTAACAAATGTTTTGTATAAATAGGCAATTATAAGAATTACAAAAATTATTTGTGCAGCTCTTACATACCACATAAACCATCCAGCTGCGGCTTTAGCTTTCTTTGCTACAACTACTGCTCCTTTTTTAACTGAGCCTCCTACTTTTTTAGCAGCTCCTTTTACTTTTTCGGCAGCGGCTTTTGCTCTTTCTCTAAAATTAAAACCTTCATATACTGTTTCATAAATTGAGCTTGACATTTCATATCCGGTGCTTGACATTTATTTATATAAATATAAGATATAATAATTATTTTTAATTAAATATAATTATTAAACTAAATATAATTCCATTTTTTTAATCAACTTCCTCAATCTTTGGTTCTCTTTGAGGGATTTCTTCTTGTGGCATTCCGCCTTCTCTCTCTCTCTCTCTCTCTCTTTCTGGTTTCATATACTTCATAGGTTGAAATACTTCATTTAATTCTTTTTGTTTTCCTTCATACTCTTCTTGTGTATGTTCCTCTTCCATCCACTTTAATGTATCTTCTACAAAAGAATTTAATTTTGCCATTTCATCCTCTGGAACTGCCGCCTTTAATTTCTCTTCTGTTAATGTTGTCTTCATTCCATAAACCATTCCTTCTAACTTATTCTTTGCTTCAATCTTGTTTCTAAATTTCTCATCTTCTTCCTTAAATTTTTCTGATTCAGCAACCATCTTTTCTACTTCCTCTTTACTTAAGGCATTACCACTTGTTTGAATTGTTAGCTTTTGAGACTTACCTGTAGACTTTTCCATTGCTGATACTGTTAGGATACCATTCGCATCAATATCATATGTAATCTCTAATTCAGGTCTTCCTCTTGGCATTGGTGGAATTCCTTCAAGCGTAAATTCTCCAAGTTTATGACAATCTTTTGTCATCGCACGTTCGCCTTGGAAAACTCTAACTGTCGCCGCAGGTTGATTATCGGAATAGGTTGAAAATGTTTGACTTTTTTTAGTTGGAATCGTAGTGTTTCTTTTAATTAATGGTGTCATAATATTACCAGACGTTTCAATGCCAAGTGTTAAGGGTGTTACATCAAGAACAATTAATGAATCTAACTTCTCATTTTGAACTCCACTTAAAATCGCAGCTTGAACTGCTGCACCATAAGCTACAGCTTCGTCAGGATTTACACTTTGGCATAGCTCCTTGCCATTGAAATAATCTCTTAATAATTGCTGAACTTTAGGAACTCTTGTTGATCCACCAACTAATACAATATCATGAACTTGATCTTTAGACATCTTCGCATCCTTCATTACTTGTTCTACTGGAGCAATTGCCTTCTTGAATAAATCATGGCATAATTCCTCAAATTTAGCTCTTGTCATATTATATGAGAAATCGTTTCCTTCACAAAGAGCATCTACTTCAATTGTAGCAGATGTAGATGTTGATAATGTTCTCTTTGCTCTTTCACATACATTCTGTAATCTACGTCTCGCTTTTAAATTTTTAGAAATATCACTCTTATACTTCTTTCTATATTCTTCACAACAGAAATCAACCATACGTTGATCAAAATCTTCTCCTCCAAGATGTCCGTCGCCGGCGGTTGCTTTTACTTCAAATACACCATCATCAATTGATAAGAGGGTGACGTCATGTGTTCCGCCACCACAGTCGAACACTAATACATTCTTTTCACCTTTCTTATCTAAACCGTATGCGATAGCAGCTGCTGTTGGTTCGTTGATAATTCTGATAATATTTAGACCAGCAATTGCTCCAGCATCCTTTGTAGCCTTTCTTTGAGAATCATTAAAGTAAGCAGGAACTGTTACTACAGCATCTTTAACTGTAGTTCCAAGGAATGCTTCTGCGGTTTGCTTCATCTTTACTAATACCATTGCTGATAATTCTTCAGGACTTAATTGCTTCTTCTCTTCTCCAACTGTCGCCTCAATTAAAATACGATCATTTGATCCTGCTAATACTTTAAAAGGCATAGTTTGAATTTCTTTTTGAACAATAGGATCACTAAAGTTTCTACCAATTAAACGCTTAACGTCATAAAATGTATTTTGTTGATTTGAGACTGCTTGTGATTTTGCACTGTCACCAATTAATCGTTCGCCGGTAGAGCTAAAAGAAACCCATGATGGTGTGGTGCGATTACCCTGATCATTTGCGATAATTTCTACTTTTTCATTCTGCCATACAGCAACACAGCTGAAAGTCGTGCCTAAGTCAATTCCAATAGTAGCCATAATAAACAATTATATTTTCATTCTTTTATATTATTTTGTTTAATTTTTATAAATTATTATATTTCATATTATAAGACATGTTAAAAAATGCCCTTTTTCTAACTGCTATTGTCGGATCTTTCTTTTTTAATACCTCTAATATACATAATTCAGATACTGCTATTAAAAGTGTTAATAAAGAACAATACCTACCACGTCGTTTAGATAATAATTTTGTTGTTCCAACTTTATCTACAACAAGTTCTAAAACAAGCACTAAAACAACAACTAGTTCTCGTTCCAGCTTTCCTACTAATTTAATGACTCCTTCTGGAACAAGCACAAAAACAATTACAGCTACACAAACTACTACTAAATCAGGAACAATATCTAAAACAAGTTCTTCTTCTCCGTTTCCTTCTATTTCATCTTTTAATACAAAAACATCTACTTCTTCCTCCACAGTTTCTAAAACATCAACCAGTTCAAAAACTGGAACATCATCCGCAACCATTTCTAAAACTTCTTCTACTAGTCCAACATACAGTCGTTCAGCTCCAGGGTCAAAAACTTCTTCTGCTAGTCCAAGTATGACACATTCTATTAGACCTTCTAAAACTACAACTGCGTCAGCATCTGGTTCAAGAAGTCCAGCAATTACTGGGTCAATTAGATTTACTTCAACTACAACCGCAACCACAACGTCATCTAAAACAGCTTCTGGTTCTGGATCTGCTACACGAACCATAAGTGCTACTAAAACTACTTCTGGATCAGGAACATCTTCTGCTTCTCCTTTTAGAACAAAAACTATGACTGCTTCTACCACTCAAAGTAAAACATCGTCTAATTCTGGAACTTTAAGTAGAACTGGACAACCTTCAAAGACACCATCAAGTTCAGCAACTATAACTTTATCAAGAATGAATACAAAAACTCCAAAAATTACAGAAACAATATCTGAAACTGTTGTAATAACTAAAACTAATTCTGGTACACCAACAACTACACGAACCTCGATCGGATCAAAAAGTCCTACTGTCTCATCAACTGTTTCAGCAACAGTTAAATTTAATACATATTCAGGAACTGTAACTATCACACAATCTGGGAAGCCATTTCCAACACTTACTGCTACTGGTTCTACATCACTTTCTGGTGTATTGACTGGAACTAATACTAACTCAAAATCATCTTGGTCAAGTAGATCATCATCCGGATCCGCAACAATAACTGGAAGCACTTCTAGTAGTAAGACTAATAGTGTTTCAGTTACTAATACTCGTAGTTCAGCTGCTTCTAAAACAAGTAGTTCTTCTACAACCATTACTGGATCGACTGTTAATTCAGGAACTATATTTAGAACCACAACTATTACAGCATCATCTATAAGATCAAAAACAAATACAATGTCTCCAACTAATTCTTTTAGTGCTGTTAGAACAAAATCACCTTCAACATCTCAATCTGAAACTAATTATGGATCTTTTACTGTTTCTCCAACAACTTTCCCCACTGGTGTTACAAAAACTGTTAGTGTCACACAAACTAATTCTAAATTATCTTCAAGATCTTCATTTGGTTCTAATAGTGCTATTAATACTATAACTTATTCTGATTCAACTTCTGGTTCTATCAGTGGTTCTGGAAGTGTATCTCCAAGTGTATCTAAGAGTGCAGGTATGACACAATCATCAGCACAATCTATGTCTGCTTCAGCATCACCCAGTTATTCATTCTCAGATAGTCCATCTGTTTCTGTTTCATCATCAAATAGCCCTATTAAAACAGCAAGCACTACATCAACCGTTAGTTCTTCTTCTACAACAACCAGTTCTAAGACAAGCACGGTTAGTGTTTCATCTACAGGGAGTGGAACTACAACTAAGACTTCTACCCTATCTCCTTGTTCAACAGCGAGTAATACAAATACAAGAACTTCAAGTGTTTCAACTACACATACAACATCAACAAGTGTTTCTAAAACATCAACTCCATCAAGATCATCTTCTCCCAATCCATCATTTTCAGCTAGTGTTAGCATATCTGGATCTGTAAGTAATTTAGCAACATCTTCAGGATCACCATCAATTAGTATATCAACAATTAGTAGTTATACAATATCTGAAAGTTCTATTAATACAAATAGTCCATTGATATCTGTTTCATCAGAGGCATCTAAATCTATAATAGCTTCTGAAAGTGTGTCAGTTAGTGGATCTGGTTCAGAATCTAATTTTAATACAATAACATCATCTGTTACCAAAACTATTTCACCAATTCAATCACCAACAATTACTGCTTCTATAATTCCAACAATTACTAAAACATTAATTAGCTCTGAATCTGTAACTGTTTCTGAATCTGGTTCTGGTTCTAATTCTAATACTGAATCAATGACTGTAAGTAATACTATTAGTATATCAAATGTTCCATCAAGTTCTCCAAGTAATTCAGTTAGTTCATATAATTCACAAAGTAATATAAATACAAATTCACCAATTGTATCTTCAACTAATATTCCATCTATATCACCAATTAATACTGAATCTATTATTGCTACTATAAGTAAGAGTTCTGATATATCAATAACACCAGTAAATTCAAATAGTTTTATATATTCTACTACAGCATTATCATCTGATAGTATATCATCAAGTAATACAAATACTATTTCTAATAGTCCACTAAATTCACCAAGTAATATAATTACTGTTTCTAATAGTCCAACTAATTCACCAACTAATATTCCATCTAATACTCCAACAAATACTTTATCTATAACACCAATTAATACAGAATCATATATTTCTACCAATAGTCCTTTTAATACTCCAAGTCCAACTGCTGCTATAACATATTCACAAATTAATAGTATATCTAATTTTAAATCAATAAGTGTGTCTGCTTCAGTCTCTTCAAGTGTGTCCGCTTCTGTCTCCTCAAGTGTGTCCGCATCTATCACACCATCCATTTCTGAATCAAGATCATCAATTAATAGTTTCTCTAATTATAATTCAATAAGTAGATCCAGTTTAGTTTCTTCAAGCGTATCTGCTTCAGTCTCTTTAAGCGTGTCCGCTTCTAACAGTGCGTCTAATAAACCATCTATTTCAGGGTCAATATCATCAATTAATAGTATATCTAATTATAAATCAATCAGTGGATCAAGTTCTGTTTCAGCAAGCGTATCTGCTTCAATTAGTGCTTCTAATACTCAATCAGTATCTGCTTCAATTAGTGCTTCTAATACTCCATCTACTTCCGCATCAACTTATCAATCAATTTCTAATAATATATCAATTACTAATTCAATGTCAAGATCATTTGAACCACCATTTGGAATGTATTTAAATACTAACAGTCCAAATGCTACAAATAGTTTCTCACCATTTATATCTAATACAGGGTCTGGATCTAATTCTGGTTCTGTGTCATATTCTATATCAGGATCTAATTCAGCATCTGTTTCATTTTCTACATCTGGATCTAATTCTGCATCTGCATCAACATCAGCTACAAGAACACCAACACCTACTCCATCTACTTCAGGAACTATAACAATGACATCCACAAGTAGTTCATCAGTAACACCCAGTGTTTCACCATCAAAAACTCCTTCTGTTTCTGGAACTACTACATATACACCAACCAATTCTAAAACACCAAGTGTTTCTCCATCAAAGACTCCTTCTGTTTCTGGAACATCATCAGTTACTCCATCTAAAACTCCCTCTGTATCAGGCACATCATCAGTTACTCCTTCTAAATCTGGCACTCCATCTGTAACTACTTCTAAAACACCATCTGTATCTGGCACTCCATCAGTTACACCTTCTAAATCTGGAACACCATCTGTAACTCCATCTAAAACTCCTTCTAATTCTCCTTCTGACAGCCCTACAAGATCAGGATCTGGAACTCCTTCAGTTACACCTTCTAAATCTGGAACACCATCTGTAACTCCATCTAAAACTCCTTCTAATTCTCCTTCTGGCAGCCCTACAAGATCAGGATCTGGAACTCCTTCAGTTACACCTTCTAAATCTGGAACACCATCTGTAACTCCATCTAAAACACCTTCTAATTCACCTTCAGGTAGCCCTACTCAATCAGGAACTGGAACTCCATCAGTTACTCCTTCTAAATCTGGAACACCATCTGTAACTCCATCTAAAACTCCTTCTAATTCTCCTTCTGGCAGCCCTACAAGATCAGGAACTAATACTCCTTCAGTTACTCCTTCTAAATCTGGAACTCCATCAGTAACTCCTTCTAAAACACCTTCTAATTCACCTTCAGGTAGCCCTACTCAATCAGGAACTAATACTCCTTCAGTTACTCCTTCTAAATCTGGAACACCATCTGTAACTCCATCTAAAACTCCTTCTAATTCTCCTTCTGGCAGCCCTACAAGATCAGGATCTGGAACTCCTTCAGTTACACCTTCTAAATCTGGAACACCATCTGTAACTCCATCTAAAACTCCTTCTAATTCACCTTCAGGTAGCCCTACTCAATCAGGATCTGGAACTCCATCAGTTACTCCTTCTAAATCTGGAACTCCATCTGTAACTCCTTCTAATTCTCCTTCTGGCAGCCCGACTAAATCAGGAACTAATACTCCTTCTGTAACACCTTCTAAATCTGGAACTCCATCAGTAACTCCTTCTAAAACACCTTCTAATTCACCTTCAGGTAGCCCTACTCAATCAGGAACTGGAACTCCATCAGTTACTCCTTCTAAATCTGGCACTCCTTCTGTAACTCCATCAATATCTCCATCTAAATCAAGGACATCATCAGTCACTCCATCTGGTAGCCCAACAAGATCAGCTACAAGTTCTAGAACAAGATCATAATTATATAATATATTAATTAATTAATATATCATATTTATAAATAAAAATCTAATTTAATTTGTTTTTGTTTACTTGTTAAGTTCAGTTGGATCTGGCATTGGCAACATCTTTGTTGAGTAGTATGTCTCAATGTCTTTCATGTATTTACTATCTGCTGTTGTAATAAAAGAGATAGAAATACCCTTGCGACCATAACGACCAGATCTACCAATTCTGTGGATATAGTTTTCACGATTAGTTGGAACATCAAAGTTAATTACAATGGATACTTGTTGAATATCAATGCCTCTCGCGAGTAAGTCTGTTGTAATTAATACCTTAAATGATCCACTTCTGAACTTCTCCATAATTAATTCTCTGTCCTCAATCTTCATTTCTCCATGAATTTCACCAACTGGATACTCACTGCTTGTTAATTTTTGAGCTAACCAACTTACCTTACCCTTGGAATTACAATAGATAATTGTTTGATTCACTGAAATATGCTCAAAAATATCAAGTAGGGTATCAAACTTATCTTCTTCTTTTTCCATGTTAATGTAATATTGCTTAATTCCATCTAAAGGAACATCATCCTTACGGATCAGAATCTGAATAGGATCATTCATAAACTTATTCGTAATCTCTAATGTCTCAACTGATAATGTTGCTGAAAATAAACAGATTTGCATATCATCAGACAAACCAGCCTTTAGAATAAAATATAATTGCTCCTTAAATCCACGTTCAAGCATTGCGTCTGCCTCATCTATAATTAACATCTTAATTTTGGATCCATCAATCGCATTACGATGAAGGAGATCATAAATTCTGCCAGGAGTTCCAATCATTACATGAATTCCCTTACGGAGAGCATCTAAATTATCTTTAACTGATTTACCCCCAATACATAGATGTGTCTTAAGATTCATGTGTGATCCAAGATTGTTCACGACACTAAATGTTTGTTCTGCTAATTCTTTTGTTGGTGATAAAATGATTGCTTGGCACACCGCATCAGAATCTACATCAATGTTTTGCAACATACCAATAGTAAACGTGCCAGTCTTGCCAGTGCCAGACTGAGCCTGAGCAATGACATCTTTTCTTGTTGTTATTGGCATAATAGCCTTTTGTTGGATTAGAGACGGCCTCTCAAATCCGTTTGCATAGATCCCCCTCAGCAGGGACTCTTTCAAACCCATCGCATCAAAAGTTGTGTAAAGTTTCTCACTTTCTGTCATATCGTATAATAATAAGTTAATAACTCTTTATATACATAAAATTGAAAAATCAATTTTTTTACTCTATATTGAGAAAATTATCAATTCTTTATATATAATGAAAGAAGTTAATATTGGAGATACCACATATAGATATGGACAAAATGCCGCTGATAATACAGAATTAATTAAAAATTCAAATCCTGAATGGATTTGGTTTCATTTAGCAAAATTTCCATCATGTCATGTTATTGTTTGTATTGAAGGAGAAATTAGTATAGAACAAATAGTCTCAGCATGTACACTTGTTAAAGAAAGAAGCAAATATAAATTCGTTAATATAGCAATTAATTATTGTAGAGTAAAAAATCTAATTCATGGTAAAGAACCAGGATCTGTTTATTTTGCTAGTAATAAACAAGTTCAGACTTTTAATTTATAATCTAAATATAATAATAATTATAGTAAATGATTTCAAATAATAATCAGAAAAATGTTAATTTAATTTATTTTAATGGCCCCATGAATGGAAATTTTGGAGATGAATTATCTCCATACATTGTCGGAAATCTAATTGATAAAAATAATTATAATTTAAAAAGAAAAGATCATAATACCAAAGATATTAATTTAGTCGCAATAGGATCAATGATCCAAGCAGCTAAAAATGATTATCATATTTGGGGGTCAGGTATTATAACTGATACTTATTATAAACACTTTTTTGATTTTCGTAGATTAAATGTTCATGCTATTAGAGGTCCATTAACACACAATATTTTATCTAAAAGAATAAATAATATTCCTCAAATTTATGGTGATCCAGCTTTATTATGTCCAGAATTTTATAAACCTGATAAAATATTAAATTATACTGATAAAATTGGTATTGTCCCACATTATTGTAATTACAATGCTATTGATAAAATATTTAAAGAAAATAAATTAGATAAATCAAATTATGTAATGATTCATCCATGTGGTGTATGTTTAGATGTTGTTAAAAAAATTAGTTCTTGTAAAGCAATTATTTCTAATTCTCTACATGGATTAATTATTTCAGATGCTTATAATGTTCCAAATGTTTGGCTTAACACACAAATTGCTCAACATAATGATTTTAAATTTCAAGATTATTTTCAAAGCCAAGGAAGAGAATCTAAATTTATTGAAGATATTACACATTTTGAACAAAATAATTATACTTATAATGGTGGAAATAACATTAATTTAGAGGCACTAAAAGAAGCATTCCCATTTAGAGTGGAGAAGAAGTAAATGAGGATTTAAAGATTTACTAATAAAAATTTATATTAAGATAATGTCATATGGACAATATATTGTGCCAAGTGCTGATGAGATGATTAATTTTGGAGTTGGTCAACCAAATTCAGATTTCCTACCTTTAAGTTTAATTAAGGATGGAATGAAAGATTTTATTAGTAATGAAGATGATTCAAGTATATTACAATATGGATATAAATCAGGGTATAAAAGTTTTAGAAATGTTTTAGCTGATTTTATTACTAAAAATTTACCAAGTGAGTTTAAAATTAGTGTTAGTCCAGACCAATTATTTATTACTAATGGCGTAACCGGAGCTTTAAATTTAGTATGTTCTACTTTTGGTAAGAATAAAAAAAGAGGAACTATTATGATTGTTGAAGATCCAAGTTATTTCTTAGCCCTTAATATCTTTAAAGAATTTGGATTTGTAATAGAAACAGTAAAAATTGACGAAACATATCATAGACAAGTTGAAAAAATTATTTGTAAATATGGATTAGATGATTGGAATATTTTTTTATATACCATCCCAACATACCAAAATCCAACTAATATAACAATGAGTGATAAGATGAGAACTAAGATTTCAGCACTTACAATTCAATACAAAGGATTTATTATTATTGCTGATGAAGTATATCAATTCTTATATTTTAATACTCTTAATAAACCACCTAAACCACTTTTTTATTATGGTGGTAATATTATATCCATTGGTTCATTTTCTAAAATATTAAGCCCTTCTCTTAGATTAGGTTGGATTCAAACAACCGCGAAATTATATAAAATACTTGATGATAGTGGAATTATGGAAAGTGGAGGAGCCTTAAATGCGATTAGTTCTCGTATTGTTGAACCATTATTAGTTGGAGAAGGATTAAATAATTATTTAGAATCAACAAGAATTTTCTTAAGCACTCGTGGTAATTATATGTATGATATGTCTGTTATTTATTTAAATCCATATTGCGAATTTTATAGACCAGAAGGTGGTTATTTTATTTGGTATAAAATGAAGAATTCTAAAATTGATACTAAATTAATGTTAGATTATGCGATTAAAAATAAAGTAAGATATCATTTTGGATCTAAATTTTCTTCTGCTGTTGATGCGAATAGATATTTCAGATTAAGTTTCTCTTGGTATAATACAGATGATATTAAAACAGGTATTATGAGATTAAGAGATACTATTATTGAATTTATTCATAAGACAAATATTCATTAACTTATCTTTCAAATCAAATAAAAATTAAAATAAAAATTGACGACGAGGCAAGCTCCTGTAATTTTTATTTTATAATTTATAATTTAAAAAAATTATTAATTATAAAATAAAAAATTGATTATTATATATTTAAAAATAAATATATAATAAATATATAAATGTCTGATGAAGATGATCATTATTTAAATGAAGAAGATTTTTTAGATCAATCTGATAATGAAACAATTGAACAAAAATCAGGATTAAAAAGAAATACCATTGATAAATTTTACACAAAATCAAATATTGTTCAATCATGTGTTGAACATATTAAAGAACATTTAAATATTAATAAAAATGATCTTATTATTGAACCAAGTGCTGGTAATGGAAGTTTTATATCAAGTATAAAAACATTATCTAATAAATATTCATTTTATGATATTAAACCTGAAAATAATGAAATTTTAAAACAAGATTTTTTAGAATTAAAATATTCTAATATAAAAATTGGAGATAATAAAATACATATAATAGGTAATCCACCTTTTGGAAGACAATCTTCTCTTGCTATTAAATTTATTAAATATTCTTGTTTATTCTGTAATAGCATATCATTTATTTTACCAAAAAGTTTTAAGAAAGACAGTCTAAAAAAAACATTCCCTTTAAATTTTCATCTCTTATTTGAAATTGATTTACCTGATAATTCATTTTTAATGAATGGAAAAGATTCGGATGTTCCATGTGTTTTTCAAATATGGGAAAAGAAAAATGTTTTTAGAGCTTTGCCTGCTATATTAGATCCGATTGGTTTTAACTTTGTTCAAAAAAATAATTCACCTCATATATCTGTTCGTCGTGTGGGTGTAAATGCTGGAACAATTGATAAAAATAGTAGTTTAAAAAGTGAACAATCACACTATTTTATTACATTTACTGGAAATAAATCATTAGATACAAATCTGAATAAATTAAAAGGATTAAAATTTGATTTTAATAATACAGTCGGACCTAAATCAATCTCTAAGCAAGAATTAATTAAACAATTTAATGAATTACTTAAAAATTAAATTTATTTATAACATCTTTAAGACCATTAAGATAACATAAAGTATTATTATTAAATCCAGTTTCAAATAATTTATATTCTTTATTTAATACTGATGTAATTTTAATATCATTCGCAACAACACATAATAATTTGACAGTATTTGAATTATATGAACAATTTTGAATATATTTTGATCCACGATTTGTTTGTTGCCCACCACCCCATAATGATAATTGATTCATTCCAATAATAATTTTTTTAGTTTTTTTATTATATATATACCAATCTGGTATTTCATCTGTTAGAAATTCTTTATGTTTAGTTTCAAACTGAATATCATATATATCTGTATCTAATTTAAGATTTGTGATATAATCTTTAATAATATTATTAAATTTATTACCACGAATAACACCTTTTGTTCCAGGAGGTATAAGTTTTAATAAATAATCCTTAATAATATTATTTATTTTTTCATTATCTATCTCATTTTTTTCTAAAACTTCTTTTAAATTTTCAATTGATCTTTTAACAGATTCTGATTTCATATATTCATTCATTAAATTTTCATCTGTTAGTTTTTTTAATGTTTCACTACATATTTCTTTATTTATACGATCATTTATTTCTTTTAATTTCTTATCATTTATACTCGTATCTTTTTTTGTTGTTTTTTTCATTTAATTATACTATATTATTATTAAAATTAATAATAATATAAATCAATTTTTTAATCTAAGCGTCCTGAATGTCCTTGAGGAACTGGACGTTTAACTCGTGTCCTGATGGATTTTCCTCTGTTTCTGGCTTGGGTGGGCCAAGGTCATACAAAAATGACTTGAAATTGCTGCCCTGCGCGGACATCTGTCTCTTGAACCTCTCCAAGAACTCACAAGGAAGCTTCTCGTCATTGGTGTTCCAGGAGATGTAAATCTTAAGGTCTGGATTGCCGACAAGAGTTGAGCCATTGCTGTTTGTGCCGGGGCAGCAAATAAACAGTTTCTTGACTTCAAGGTTCATGCCAGCAATGTGACACGACACACCACCACCCGCTGATTTGCCGAGAATTGCAAAATTCTTCAAGTTCAAGTCAGGAGAGCTGATGCACTTGTTCATGAGCTTTGCCAACTCAATGCGATACTCCTCGTTCTTTGCGAACTGCTGCTCTTCAGTGAGTGTAGGGTCAACTACTGAAGTATCCTTCTTGATCTTCTCTCCCCAGTTGATCATGTGAATGACACTGTATTTGTTCTCAAGAAACTCAAAGCCCTCCGCAATCTTCCCGAGCATGGTCTTAAAAGACTTAAAGCTGTAGCCAGGAAATACGAGGAGAGGCATTCCGTCGGGGTTTTTGAGCGAGATGGTTATGAGGTTAATCTCGCCAAACTTCTCCTCAATCTTAGGGTGCACAAAAGCCTGAATGTTGATGTCTGAGACAAGTGCTGGAAAAAGATCCTGAATGACTGCTGCGATCTGGTTCATCTGCACTGAGGGCATCTTCTCAGTTGAGATTTGTTCTGAATACATATATAAAGTATGAATAGATAATAAAAAAAAAATCAATTTTTTCTAATATATTTCATTTATGAAATATATTAGAAAAGATTGCAGGTAAGTCGTCAATTTTTTCTAATATATTTCATTTATGAAATATTATAAATAAAGATAGTTGGTTTACCGAAGTGTAATTAAATGTTTTAATATCTGAACCGAATTATATGCTGCTCCTTTTAACAATTGATCACCAGATATGAAAAAATTCCAACTCTTATAGTTAAACATTTCATCCTCATTTAATTCAGGTCTAATTCTTCCAACATATATATCTGTCTTATTACTTGTTTCAACAGGCTCTGGGAATGAATTCTGAAAATGATTTTCTTCTATTCTTAGACCAGGAA
>Ga0214921_10000740_pt1 | contig 58681 bp, 49 predicted proteins | sample LL1505_MetaG_FD_177992 | JGI IMG/M metagenome (GOLD analysis project Ga0214921, IMG submission 177992) | Freshwater microbial communities from Lake Lanier, Atlanta, Georgia, United States - LL-1505 | ecosystem: Environmental > Aquatic > Freshwater > Lake | place: USA: Georgia | collected...
CCTTGACTTCTTATGAAATCATAGACTTTTTCTTCAAGGCTTTTATTCATATCTATATCTCCTACTTTAAGTTCTTCTTAACTACTTCCATAAATTTATCCACCATAGGTTTTTGAGAGGGTTTAACAAGATTTAAAGTAATAAGGGTACACATCTCGGAAAAAAACTCTTCTTTATTTTTGGTGCTATATTGACTAGGACAATTTGACATATGAGAGATAGTTTTAGGATCAAGTCTAATCTCTTGATTTAACATATTAGTATAAATAAAGAGACCGTTTTCTATTTTAGTTAAATAGTAATCCTTGTCATTTGCTTTTCTTACAGTCCAGTTCCAGGGGTAAGTCGTAGTATCTTTAGGATCGTAAGATAGTTTTAAGGGGTCAAGATTTAAATTAGATAGAGGGTCTCCTATTTTAGGTAAATTACAAACACCACTCTTAGCTTCCTTATATAACTTTTTAATATCTTCATTTTCAAACCCATTAATCATATATAGATCATGAAATTTATGTGCATATTCATGAATGAGTGTTATATATGTAGATATTCTAGAAGAATTAGGATTTAAAAAATAAAATACTCCCCTAAAAGGAGAAGTATATAGTGCATCAGGAGTCTCCTCTGATTTGTGAAGTCCTTTAAAATCTTCACGATAACCAATAGTTATTAAACCATTAAGTGTTTTTTCAAACCCTTCTATTTTAGAAGATAGTATCTTAGTAGTTGCTTTATGATAGTCTCTCTTAAAATTTTGTAGCTGATCTTCAGTTATATTAGAAACAAAATTTAATATAACATCACCCTTTCTAATTATTGTGTTTTTTACTTTCTTTTCATTTTGAAAAAACTTTTGTACACTTTCTTCTTTGATTATTCTAGGGTTTTGTTGAATGTCAGGATCAAGTATTAAAAAAATATTAGGGTCTATTTTCAAAGCTAACAAAACAAAATCTATGTCCCTTTGAATTTTAAAAGTAGCATACCTAAAGGCATTGGGGTTTTGTTTTATAGCTTCTAAGACTATTTTTTTGTCATTTTTTAATGATGCTCCAGCATCTGCTAAAAATAAACCATTTTGTTTTACTAGTTCTAAAACAATATCTTTATCATCCCATCTAGAATCACTCCAAGACATAGGAGTCCCTTCCCATATAGCAGTACTCATATCTGTATCTCCTAAATTAAGTTCTTCTTAACTATATTTATAAACTTATTAGCAATATATAATTGAGAATCTTTCACCTTATTCAAGGTGATCATTGTACACATTTCGGCAAAAAACTCTTGAGGGTTAGTTGTCCCATATTGACTCGGTCTCCTAATCATTGAGTATATTTCCTCAGGAGTAAAACTCAATATTGCATCTTCACTCTCATAGACAAATTCTTTTATTACTCCACTTTCATAAATAATATCTGTAAGATAATATTCTTCACTCGCTTTCTTAACTGTCCACTCATATTCAACAGATTCAGGGCTAGAGGTATAATTTACAATATTTGATAAAGGGTCTCCTATTTTAGGTAAAGGTATCTTTTTATGTTCTTTCCCATCTATAAATTCGTTATATAAATTTATTATATCTGTATTATTCTTCCCCAAATACTCCCAATGGAATTTATGTGCATACTCATGTATTAAGTCACTCTCTCTATCTTTAGGGCTTCTATCCTCATCTACTACTAGAAATACAGACATAGATCTAGGAATATACCAAGCATTATTATTCTTTCTCTGTCGTTCAAAGGAACTACCTTGACCTAGAAAACCTTTCATGTCATTCGCTAATTCTTTATTCCCAACATATAAGTTACCTGTTAATGCTTTATCAAAACCTGTAACTAATGAGTTCTTTATATACATCATTGTTTTCATAAGTTCTTTTTTTATATCTAAAGTACCTTCTTCATCTAGGTAAGAATATACAATGACAGACCCTAAGCTAAAAACAAAAGGATTTCTTACAGGTTTGTTTTTCCTAAAGATATATCTGTCTATGTTTAATAACTCTTTAATTAGAGTAGGTGAAAAATCTTCTCTATTTATTAGTCTATGTTTTAGGAAAGTTTTTTCATCCTTAGTTAGTCTTTGAGTTTGTTTTTTCTTAACTATTGCTACAAGTCTTTCATCAGCAGAATCTAACATTCTAACTCCCATCTAAGTATCTATATAGGGAGTGATATATAAAGATATTACTTTAAGTTCTTCTTAACTACTTCCATAAACTCATATGCCACTCTCTTTTGAGATGGCTTAACTAATCTTAAAGTAATAAGAGTACACATCTCTGCAAAAAATTCAACAGCATCTGTAGCACCATAACTACTAGGACACTCAATCATCTTAATTATCTCTTGCTTACTAAAATTTAAAAAACGACCATATTGATCTTGATATATATAATTACCATCTTTTATTGATTTGAGATAATACTCAGAATTACTTGATCTCTTTACAGTCACCCACCAACGATCACCCTTAAGAATATTAGTTAAAGGTGAACCTAAACTTGGCATCTTACTATAAACACACTCAGTTTTAGACATAGTTGCTCTCTCAAATAACTCTTGTATATCGTTATTCCTATACCCTTGTTCTATAAACCTATAATGAAGCCTATGAGATAACTCATGTACTAAATTATCACCCATCTTCTTAACATCTAATAACTTCACCACAACATGATCTCTTGATGGTGAATAATAAGCACCTGCATAAGATTCTATTTTAGACAAACCATGTTTCTCTATATCATCAGGAGTACCTATATAAATATTACCATATAAGACTTCACTGAAATTAGATATAGGAGAGTTGTCTATTAATCGCAAAGACCTTTTGAACTCATGAGAGATATCTTGTTTTTGTTCCTTTGTTAGTGGAGAAACAAAATATAAGGACATACCCTCTATTACTATCCTATTAGAGAATTTAGATTGTAATCTAATACTAGCAAATTCTATAAAAGAAGGGTCTATAAGCATAGCTTCAGATACTACATCTTCATTATCACCATATAATTTACCTCTTGATGAAACTAGGTCATAAATCATATCTTTTTTACTTATCATTTTGTATATCACCTTAAATGTATTATATAGTATATATGTATATATAAATAAAAGAGGTGAATTATATGTCATTTTCATCAATAGCGATATCTGCTAGTGCTAAAGCAGGTATACAATCTAAAGAAGATGCTAATATCATTGAATTTGTAGAAGCCCCCTGGGGTCTAGGTATGACTTTATTCCCTGTTCAAAAAGTTATCCTTAAAGCACACTATGGTCTCGAACTCGATGATACTAATAAATTTAAAATCTCCGATTGGAGAAGAGAGAATTGGAAAGAAGTTACTGAGAAAGAATACCTTAAACATATTTATGACGAAGGTCGGTGTAATATAGGTGAAGTTATACCAGGTCATGAAAGAAGAGAAATGGTATTGTCGATTGGCAGAAGATCTGGGAAAACTACGATTTCTGCTTGTATCGCAGCATATGAGACCTATAAACTCATTAAGAAAACAGACCCCCAAGCATATTATGGTTTACCTGCAAGTAATAATATACAGATCATATCTGTCGCTACAGATAAAGACCAAGCAGGGTTGTTATATAATGAGGTGTCAGGTCACTTTAGAAATTGCTTTGCTTATGAAACAGAAGTAATTACCGATCAAGGTGTTAAGAAGATAGGAGATATTGCAGGAACAGAGCAAGTTCTCTTAACAAGAGATGGTAGTTGGGTTAAAGCACCTATACGATCTTTCGGTAAACAAAAGCTATATAAACTAACCCTTATGAGACAAGGTGTTGTAAAAGAAATTTATACAACAGAAAACCATAGGTGGTATGCTAGAGATGCTAGAGCTAGATATAGGGGTAAAGGATTTATAGAATTTACCACCTTAGACCTAAGAAAAGATAAGCATCGGCTTCAATCTGTATTCGGTCGTAGTTATAAGAACCGAATAGATGCTTCACCTTTTGGTATTGCACATGGATTTACTTATGGTGATGGCAGTACTAATAAAGGCATGAGAAATGCAAATGAAGTCCATTTAATTGGAGAAAAAGATAAAGCATTATTGCCTTATTTCTCTATGTGTCCGATTAAAGAAAAAACATATATTAATGGAATTAAAGCATCTGCTTTACCTAATTTCTTTAGGGAACTACCTTCAATCAATGAGAATAAAAGTTATTTATTGGGGTGGTTGATGGGTTATTTTGCAGCTGATGGGACTGTAAGTAATGGTCAGATAGATATGACTAGTGTCCATAGAAAGAACATTGAATTTTTTAGAGATGTTTGTATCTTGTTAGGGATCGGCACTTATGATATTAGGGAAGAAAAGAGAATCTCTAACCTTAATAATAAAGAGTTCACTATGTATCGTATGAAGCTCATGCGACAAACATTAGATGAATCTTTCTTTTTAATCGAAAAACACAAGGAATCATTTTTAGGGGCAGGGGCAGAAGATGTAAAAAGAAAAGTTATTGAATGGGTTGTAAAAGATATTGAAGAAACAGATAGATATGAAGAAGTGTATTGTGCGACTGTGGAAGGGCATGGCAATTTTACTTTAGAAGGGAATATAGTAACAGGGAATTGTGCCTTCTTTGGGCCCTATACAGCAAACAACACACAATCGTATGCTCGTTTCCAAACACCTAAAGATGTAGAAAGATATGGTAGGTATATAGAAGACCCAACAGCCAAAGCGACCTTAAAGGTCACCTTTAGAAGTTGTGTCGCTAAAGGGCTTCGTGGTGCAGGTAATATTTGCGTTATCATGGATGAGATCGCCCACTTTACCGAAACAGGTCAAAGTGGTGCTGAAGAAGTCTATAATGCTGTTGTCCCTTCTACTTCTGCTTACTCACCTAAAGACCCCACTGATCGTAGAATCCCTGTTGGTCCTGTGGAAGGTCGTGTTATCTCTATTTCTTCACCTTTAGGTAAACAAGGTCTATTCTATAAGTTATTTAATATCGGTATGCAAGGTGGTAAGGCTTCAAGTAATATGTTATGTGTACAAGCACCTACATGGGAAGTAAACCCCACTGTTCCTGCAACCGAATTTGAAAAACACTATTTAAAAAACCCTACAGTATTCTTTACAGAATATGGTGGTGAATTTACAGATAGAACTCGTGGGTGGTTAGAAGATAGTAAAGATTTATATGCTTGTGTAAATCCTAAGAGAGTAGTTCAAGAAAGAGGTATACCTAGAAAACCATATTTTATGGGTATAGACTTAGCTTTAGTAGGTGACGGCACTGCTGTTGCTATTGGTCATGTGGAAGATGATAAGATCGTATTAGATAAGATAGATATGATTAAAGCAGGTGTGGGTAAATTTAGAGATAAAGAGAGATTAGATTTTGATGATGTAGCAGATTGGGTGTTAGATTATACAAAGAAGTTTTATATAACTGAAGGAATATTCGACCAATGGGCAGGTATACCATTTGAACAAGCCTTAGCTAAAAGAGGGTTAAGTCAAATGAAAACAGTAAATATGACAAAGCAATTAACAAGTCAGATGTTTCAAAACTTTAAAGATATGATGTGGGATGAGAGATTGGACTTGTATGATAAACCTAATCCTGATGTTAATGGGCATGAAGCATATTTAGAAGAATTGTTAGAGTTGCAACAGACAGTGCATAGTAAGAATTTAATCACAGTAGAAGCACCGCAAGCAGATGGTAAGCATGACGATATGAGTGATGCTTTAGTGAGAATGATATGGATAGCGAGTCAAAATGTGGGGAGTAAGCAAAAGACCATATATACAGCAGGTGGAAGTGGAGGTATGTATAGTCCTAGAAGAGGTGGAGAAATATATTTTGGGAGAACATCAAGTGCCCAGGGGTCATCGGTGGGAAGAATAGCACCTAAGGTACAAACAAGAGGTGGGAGTTTAAGAGAGAGTATATTAGGTAAGGGGGGATTTGGGAGAGGTAGATAATTTATCTATTTATTGAGAATAGGTATAACATACAAGGAGAAGATAAGAATGAAACCAAGAGAATTAGAAACAGCTTATGAGAGAGTGATCTCAAGAATATTAGAAATAAGTCATGATGGTAAAAAAGATAATTTAAATCTTATACATAGCATAGAAAAAATGTATAGTTTAAAGGGAGGATCATGGGCAAAATTCTTTAGAGGGGATTCAGCTCATGCTTCATTATTAAAACAATGTACTAAGAAATTAGTTAAAGCAGAAGAGGAAATAAATGACAGAAGAAGAAAAGCCCAAAACGGTAAGTAAGATAAATACTAAGTCTAAGGCTAAAGTAAAACCTGTAAGAAAACTATCTGCTTCTGAAATGAAGTCTAGGGTTAAAGTAGCTATGTCTACAGCTCCTATGTTAGGTGGTGGAGGTAATTTTTACTCACCTGAACTTTCTACTGACTTTCTTGAATTACCACAATCACTAGATGAACAAAGGAACTTTTATAGGTTCTTTTATAGAACTGATCCTTTTGTTGGTCAAGCGATTGACTTACATACTGAATTACCTTTATCTAAAATTCGTTTAGGTATGCCTGTAGCTAAGAATAAAGACTTAGCTAGAAAAGCATTAAATTTTTGTGAAAAATGGGCTAAGAAAGTAGGTCTCTTACATAGACTTATTGAAATTATCCATGAATATAACTTACTAGGTGAAGTGTTTGTATTCTGTGAAGATAATAATCCTGATATGCCTAAAGAAGTAACCCATTATAGGGTTACTAAACAATTAAAGAAAAAGAGTGCTGATGAAAAGAAGCAACCTAATAAAGAAGAACCTAAAGTAGAAGTTAAAGTAGAAGTTAAAAAAGAAGAAGCACCTAAAGCTAAAGAAAAAAAAGTAGAAATTAGTAAACCTAAAAAAGAAGAACCTAAACCTACACCTGAAGATGATGATATTAGATTAACTCCTGATGAAGTAGATGAAGAAGAACAAGAAGAATACGAAGAAGTAGAAGAATATTGGAAAGAAAAAGAAAATGCTCATGAAGAAGCATATGCTTGGTTAAAGAAAAATTATAAAGGTTGGACTGCTGTAAGAATACTCCCACCTGAACAAGTACATATGGAAGTATTCCCTTTTACTGATGAAAAGATTATAGAACTTATTCCTGACAGTAAAACAAGAGATGTAGTAGAAAGAGCAAGTTTAGAAGACCCTAATGCTTTAAGAGTCGCTCAATCTATGCCCCCTGATGTTGTTGAAGCTATTAGAGAAGGTAGGAACATACCTTTAAATACTGACCCTGAATTAGGTTCTTTTGTATTTTATATGGCAAGAAAGAAATCTCAATATGAACCTAGAGGTCATAGTATCCTAGAACGATGTCTTCGTATTCTTATCTTTAGAGATAAATTAAGACAAGCACAAACATCTATTGCTTCAAGACACATGACACCTATAAGATTAGTATATGCTGAAGATATGGATGCTATGGATGTTGAGTCTTTAAGAGATCAAGTAGACTTGGCTTTATCTGATCCTGACTATTCTATTATCTCTAACTTTCAAGTGAATTGGGAAGAGATGGGTGCAGATAGTCGTTTATTAGATCTATCCTCTGAGTATGATATGACAGATAGACAGATGTATGCAGGTTTAGGTGTAACAGAATCATTATTAAGTGGTGAGAGTGCTTATAGTGGAGATAGAATACACCTTGAAGTAATTAACACTCGTTATATGTTAATGAGAGAAATATTACAAGAAATGGTGGAAGAGAATATGCTTAAACCTATGTGTAAAAGAATGGGATTTATAGAAGAAGACGATGATGGTGAAGAGAGAGTAGTTCACCCAACATTAACCTTTACTCGTTTAGGTTTAAGAGATAATCAAGACACCTTTGATGCTTTGTTTAACTTATATCAAAAGGGTTCTTTAGATGTAGGTGTGATTTTAGAGTTATTAAATATAGACCCTGAATTAACAAAGGCTAAATTGGCACAAGATGCTTTCACCTTAAATGATAGTACCTTTAATGAAGTATTGAGAGGTATATATTCGGCTGCAGGTAATAGTTTAGCTGAGAATAGTGATGCTATTGAGAAGATAGCTAAACATTTAGGATTGAAATATAGTAAACCAGCTGAAGGTGGTGGTGGTAGATTCTAGTAATTTCGGATTTTAGACATATTTAATTTAGAATAGGCATTTAAAGTATTTTGAAAATCATTAAATACTTCTAAGGGTTCATATAAGTCTTTGGGGTCGAAATCAAAAAAGATATTGGAATATTCATCTTCTGTTAATAACATATCATAATTTTGTCTTAATTTTTGAGCAACATCTTCTCGGTATATATCAAAATCAAAATCTTTATAGAAAAGAACATTTAATTGATAGAGGGGAGAAAACCAAATACCCCTACAATAAATAGTAACATATAAATCTCTCTTAACAAGAGTAGCAAAAAGAAAGTCATCATGAGATAAAGGATATACTTCTGGAGGAGGACTATCTGTCAAACTAAAACCTTTAGAAAGTAAATAGTCGCCAATCATTTCAAAAACTAATTGAGTAGCATTATAAGAGACAATAGATTCTGGTGTTATTTTTCTTTTAAATAACCCTAAAAACCCACCACCACCAATTCTTTTAGAAATTTCAAGAATGTCTTCATCAAACTCTTTCTTTTGTTGTGGAGGTAGAGGTATAGAAGGATTTTCAACATAAGCCTTAAAGTCAATGAGATACTTTTTAATATCCTTCATAATAGATTTTCCTTGTATATCTTTTTTATATCTTTGTGTATAATAAGATTAGATATATAAAGGAGATAAAATTATGATGTTTCGTAGAGCAATGGTAAGAAGAATCGCACAACAATTTGCTAATACTTTTTATAGCGAGATTGATAAAGTTGCCGATAGCAAATTAGCTAAAATGGGTTTTGTTATGGTAGTGTTAAAACATAAAGGTGAAGATTCAGCACTCGAACTGTTAGAATATTTAACTAAAAAAGAAGCTGACACTGACACTCTTACTAAATACTCTAAAACACCTGCACTTGTTAAACTTGTAAACCTAATAGACACTTCTTTAGAATATCAAGAATTTGTAAGATATGCAGGTGAAAAGATATTTAATGTAGACGAATTAAGAGGTGCTACTGAAATTGCTCTTATGGAATAACTCTATCTATAAAAATCTTTATTGCCTTCTTCCCATAAAGTATTCACAATTTGTTTTAAAGAATCTAAATTATAAGGTCTTATATAATGTGTTTCTGTATACCCTCTCAAAGATAAAACAATCTTATAAGAAACATCAGGTACTCCATTATCAAGAAAACCTTTATATAACACACTTGCTTTTAAACTTGAATTATAACTAAAAGCAAATAAAGGATATTCTAAAATAGACCCTCTTTCTAAATGAGGTGGGGACATTAAGTTCTCAGACTCCAATACAAAACCTAGCTCTAAAAATTTATTTTTAATAATATTCATCTTATACTCCTATACAAAATAAGTGTTATATATTATACTTATACAATTACACCTCACCAAAAAATAGAGATTTATATGTTAAACATGATTATTTGTACAATACTATTTTCTTTACTCATTTACATACACATAAAACTTTAAAGTATTTATATCTCACCTTATATTTAACTAGTATAAGGAATAAGTGTATGAGAAGAAGATATGCTAATTTAAACCATCAAGAATCTGAAAAAGACCTTGATCTATTACCTATTATGAATCCTCTCTTTAATATGAGAGAAATTTGTAAACAAATGGTTCTTTTAGAAGACCACCTAAATAATATTCGTAAAAGATGTCATGATTGTATTAGAAAACATTTTCTTACGATTGAAGCCTTCTTTGAAGAAGCGATTTCTCTTGATAAAGATTTAAAGTACCTTGATATTCTTGAAGGACAAGCTCAAAATGTAAGAAACCTTCAAGGTGTTTGGTTAAGATTTAAAGACGATAAAGATAGTAAAGGTTATTATTTAATCTCTCAAAAGCTAAGAGAGATTAGAAAAGAACTAACACCTTATTGTTTTGATGTAGTAGAAATGGATAATAGCCCCTTTAATAAGAAGTTTGCTTGTTCTTTAGCGACCTGTCCGCATAGAGTAGCGAAATTGTATTTAGCTACTAAATCTATGGCTCAAAAAGAAGATGAAGAAGTTTCATCTATGGTAAAACCCCACCCTAAAAAGAAACCACCTAGACAAGATTTAAAAAAAACTAGAATATCTGTTAATGATAATGACCTAGAAGATTTATCAGGTGATGGAGATAGAGATCTATCTTTACATAATACTAAGGTAGGATCAAGGTATCGTTTTTAATAGTTTATAATCCCTATCTTATAAATAGTCTTAAAGGGATCATAAAAATGAATTTAGTAGACCGTATTGTAAATAAGCATATAGAGAAATTAGCAGGATCTCTCACTAAAGTTAAAGATATATTAAGAGATAAGAAATATAGAGATGAAGAATCAGGACGAGATATCTCTTTCACAACAGCTTATGGGAGAGGAAATGAAAAAGCAGTTGCGGACTTCAAAGAGATCAATAGTAAATTAAAACATGAAGAAAAAAAACCTTCTGAGAAAAAGAAAATCACCAAAAAAGTAGATATGGGTGAACTACCTAAACTTGATGAAAAATCAATAAAGTCTATTCAGTCTATGGACTCTTGGATGAATAAGAAAAAACAAAAACAACTTAATAACATTAAAGCTATACAAAAAGAGATAGAAGATATTAAATCAGACTCTTCCATATCAAACAATAAAAAGAAAAAAGAAATCAAAAAACTTAATGAGAAAATTAAAATAGAAAATAAAGTCTCTTATAGTGCTTTAGATAGAGATGGTGTAGAAGCTTTAGGTAAATTGTTAAGAGGAACAGAACTCACCGAGTTATTACCTAAAGAAAATTTTGAAGATTTTATGTCTAGTCTTGTTAAAAGAAATAGTGAATTGGGTGCTGAGTTTAAAAGTATGAACTCTAGAGATGCTCTTGATACTATCAAATCTATGAAAGGTGAGAAAATAGAAAAACCTAAAAAAGAAGAAGAAGACGAATTTGGATTCGGAAGAAGTCTAGATAAGGATAAAGTTGAAGAAATAGTTAATAAATCAGATTTTAAACCTGTATCTGATATTGTTAAAGAAATCAAATCTCTTAAAGGTAAAACAGATAAAGAGAGTGAAGCTAAATTAGGTGAACTTACAAATCAATTAGCTGAGTCTTTAAGTATAGAATACACTTTAGATAATGTTATTTTAAACCCTACTGCAGGATTGCCTAAATTCAAAAATACTAAAATGATGACACCTAAAGCTATGTCTAAATTATATAAAGATCAACAAGACAGATATGGATCATTACCTGCTAAAGAAAGAAATATAATGATGAAGAAACTTGAGAAGAAATTAGAATCTGCTCAAGGTGTTCAAAAAACAATTCTTGAAAAAGCTATGGATGCTGCTGTTACTGATGTCTTTATGTCTGCCCTCGAAGACCCTAATAGCAAAGAAAATAAATTACCTAAGAGTAGAGTAGTTACTGACCCTAAACTCATGTATTTAGCAGATAAATATGGTCGTAATGATTTTGTAGAAAAAGCTGCAGAATTAACTCGATCCACAGATGCTAATGTACATAGAGAGGTCACATCTTCTATGTTACATAGTTTATCCGATGATCAATTTAAAGATGTTATGGGTGAAGATAACCCTATGTTTAGACCTTTCTTAGAATTGTTAGAACCTGATTTTTGTCCTGTTCATCCTCAAAATGAAAGATCAGGTAGTAATGTAGATGATGACGAATGTCCTGTAAGATTAACTGAGAAAGAAAGATATGAGATAAAACAAAAAGTTATTGATATGTATCAAGATACTACTTTCTTTATTGCAGGGGGTCTAAATTTAGAAGGTTATGATGATGATACTGATGTCAAAACATATAATCAAAGATATGATAAAGTGACAAAAGCACAAAAAGAAATTAAACCTACAGCTAAAATTAAAGAAAAAATTAAAGATGTTGTTGAAGGTATTACTAATAAAGACTTACAAGATGTTATGACAGAACAAGAAGCTAAAAAATTAGAAGCTGAAATGAGAAAAGAAATTACTCAAGAACATATAGATAAATTAGGTTCAGTGGCTACAGGTTTAGCTAAATTATTAAGTGATAGAAAGAATGCTTCTAATACTCAAAAAATAGAATGGGTACAAAGTGCTTTTGCAACTATCCCAGGTTTTCCTGCTTTAAAGTAATTAGTTTTTTAATATTCCCTTTATATATATATGCTATAAATTTCAAGGGGCTATATATGTATAGAAAATCTACAACTATACCTAATTATCAAACACTTGCTAGGTCTTTTAAACCTGGCATGAAGGTCTATTCATTCTATGGTGGGTCTTCTGATAAAGCTGGTATTGTCTTAGCTGTATTCCCTGCTATCGGTATGGTGGATGTTCAATTCCCTCATGGTAGCTCTCGTTATCCTGTAGAAGATTTAGTAATAAATACTGATGCAGATATTAAACCACTAAAAACAGATTCTGTACCTGGTGGTCTTTCTACTGTACCTGTTAGTTCAGGACAAGGTATGTCCAAAAAAGCAATTTATTGGGCAGATAAAGACCGTAAGTATAGAATGTGTAAAAAAGAAGATCACCCTTCTTGTCCTAGATGTCCCGATTCCGTCTTCCTAAAAAAAGTTATTTATAAACGAAACGAAGGAAGATCGGAAAGACTACTCTGCTGTCCAGATTGTCTCTTTCTCATTAAAACCTCTGACATCTTAGGTTTTAACCTTTAACACCCCTAGAGGAGATTCTAATCATGGCTTTTTTACGATATGCAAGATCTAATGTAGTCAAACCCAAAATTTATGCAAATGAATGGGACAAAATAAGAGTAGCTTCTGCCGTTAAACGAATGGACTATTCTCTTAAGGAACAAGCTGAAAGAATTTTAGGTGAACCTTTCTCTCCTGATAAATACTTATTAACTCATTCTACTATCGTATGTTCTGTAGATGCTGTTAATGGTTATGATACTGCTTTAGGTGAAGTCACCTATGATGGAGAAAAGATTAATCGTAGATATAAAGATTATGCTGTAACCACCGAAACAGATCAATTTATAAATAATAATATGGACTGTTGGTCTAGGGGTGTTATTGAAAAATCTTATAAGTCTTTTATTGGTGCTCATAACTTTGTTGAACATATCCAAGTAGAAGAATTATCTAAAGGTAAAATTATTGATGCTGTTCTTAGAGATGTAGGTGAGTCTCTATATGTAGATATATTAGTTGCTACTAATAAGAAACATACAGAACTTGTAGAACAAATCATGTCAGGGCAAATGAATGCTATGAGCATGGGTTGTAGTGTCGATTTCACCGTCTGTACTAAATGTGGGAATGTAGCTGCTGATGAAACAGAAATGTGTCGCCATGTTAAATATGAAAAAGGTAATGTGTTTTATGATGAAAAAGGTCAACCACATAGAGTAGCTGAACTTTGTGGTCATGAATCAGAAAATCCTAATGGTGCTGTTACATTTATTGAAGCATCATGGGTAGCTACACCTGCATTTAAAGGTGCTGTTGCTCGTAATGTACTCGAAGTACCCACCCCTTTCACCGATAAACTTGCTAAAGAAGAAGTGATTAGTAAGAAAGCTCACCAAGTATATGCTTTGACTAACGACAAATTAGCAGGTCCTTTTGATGATATGGATTTCGGTGGTGGGGGTGGTGATGCTGGTGGAGATGCTGCAGGGGGAGAAGGTGGTGATGCTAAACCAGCAGCACCTGCACAACCATCTCCTTTTGATGATCTTCAAAAGGAACTCCAAACCTTTTTAGTTGATAAAATTAAGAATAAACTCATTGAAGAATTTGAGTTTAAACTTGATAAGAAAAAGAAAGATAGTGAATTGGATATGAGTAAATCATCTGTCCATGAAAATGACACTATCATTCGTGAAGCTAAAAAGACTGCGAGTCAAAAGAAAATTTCTAAAGTGGTTAAAAATTATACTCATGCTTTAGATGTTGCTATTAAAGTAGCTAAATCTGATATCGATGCTATTAAAAATATTGCTTATGTTAATGAAAACTTTGGTATTGAATTGCCTAGTCATTTGTATAAGTTAGCTTGTAAATTAGGTTCAGCTAAACAATATGGCTCATTAGATACATTTTTAATTGTAGCTGATGAGTATTCTAAAAAACCATTAAAAGATAATGAGAAGATGATTCTTGTTAAATTTGCCAAATTACTTTCCTCTAAAAAAACAAAGTAAAAACAGGAGAATAACGATGACTTTTCGTAGAAGAATGAATCGTAAAGCAGACTCTGGTATTCCAGGTTATGACAATCTTGGTCGTCTTAACATGGGTCATCCAGCTTCTAAAGAATTACCTACTATTGACCAATATGGCTTCGATGCTGAATTTGGTGAAGGCGTTCGTAAGGGTCCTTATTTATCAGGTCCTCCACCAGCAAGTGTTGGTTGGATGCCTGAACACCCAGCTACAAAGAAATCTTTAGTTGAAGATTACGAAATTGGTCAAGAACTCCATGATGCTAATATCAAAAAAGCTATGGAAAGAAAAGCTAACAAGTGTATTTCTATCGCTGAACATCGTCTTGGTCGTACTGCTAGTGCAAGAGAAATTGAATCTCTCGCATTAAGACTCATGGATCTCCCAAATAGCACCATCAATTCTAAATATGCTTCTACCGATTTCATGGCTCAAGATGAAGAAATGATGGCTATGGATGAAATGGGAAGTGAAGAAGAAGAATTGGCTTCTCTCATGGCTGAACTTGAAGCTAGTGAAGAAGAACATGAAGCTTCTTTCATGGCTGGTATGCACCATAAACAAGCATCTCGTAGAAACAAAAAAGCTTCTTTCCGTAACAGAAGAAGAGCATCTATGTTCGGTCATAATGATAATGTAATGGCTGAAGATGATGAATTAGCTTCTATGTTAGCTGATCTTGAAGCTGGTGATGAATTGCAACAAGCTACAGGTTATCATGGCTCAGACATCGGTCCAGGTAATCGTAATGCTGACTTCGATGGTGGCATTATGGGTTATGATGAATTTGATATGATGGATGGCGGAATGATGATGGAAGATGACTTCAGTGATGCTATGTCTCCTGTTGATGTTCTCGCTGAAGAACTTGCTACCCTTAAACAAGCTAATGCTAACCTTAAGAGAAGATTGAAGAAAGCTGAAGAAGCTGTTCAAGAAGCTACAGGTTATCACGGTGAAGAAGACAGTGTACAACCTGCTGGTCGCTATAAAGAACCAGGTGAAGGTGCTCCTACTGCTAAATATGCTTCTAAAAAAGGTTTAAAGAGATTGGCTAGTGTTTTAGCTGACTATTTAGCTGAAGAAGAACCTGTTGCAGGACACTACAGCTCTTTTCAAGCTGAAGATAAAGAAGAAAATGTAATGGCTGAAATTCTTGCTGAACTCGAAGCAGGTTATGATCCAAATGTTTCTCAAAATGATTCTTCTTTTGGTTATCAAGAAAACCTAGTTGGTGAAGAAGAAGAAGCTGATGAAGATGTTGCTTCTATGTTAGCTTCTATGTTAGCTGAAGAACAAGCTAAAGAACAAGCTAAAAAAGCATCTTTAAGAAGAAAAGCTAAAGCTAAAGCTGAAGCCGAAAAAGCATCTGCTAAAAAAGAATCTGAAGACCCAATGGGACTCGATGAAGAAGCTGATGATGATGAAAAAGATCCTAAATTAGCATCTCTCTTTGCCCGATTCGCTGAAGAAGAAGAAGCTGAAGACGAAGAAGCTGAAGAAGAAGAAAAATCATCTTCTAAGAAAGCATCTGCTAAAGGTAAGAAAGCTGAAAAAGGTTCTAAGTCTTCTACTAAAGGTAAATTAGCTGAAGAAGAAGAAGCTGACGAAGAAGAAGAAACTGCTTCTAAGAAGTCCTCAAAGGGTGAAAAGAAGTCAACCAAGAAGGCTTTTGAATGGAAGTTCTCTGCTGAAGAAGAAGCTGATGAAGAAGAAGCCGATGAAGAAGAAGCTGAAGACGAAGAAGCTGAAGAAGAAGAAACCACTGCTTCTAAGAAGAAAGCATCTTGGAGATTCGCTGAAGAAGAAGAAGCTGATGAAGAAGAAGCCGATGATGAAGAAGCTGAAGATGAAGAAGCTGAAGAAGAAGAAGAAAAGAAATCCTCTAAGAAAGCATCTTTCTCTCCAAGACCTTCTTTAAATTCTCGCAAGGCTTCTGTAAAGACTCTTGGCAATATTTCTCGCACTGCTTCTAAGTCAGATTCTAATGAACTTTCTAAGTTATGGGAATCTGCACCTGATGTTAGCAAGTATTTTAATTAATACTTGAATAGGGTTTAAACCCTATAGTTTGAAAACTTAATAAATTTTCAAACAAAAACTCAAAATATAGGGGGTTATTTATAATAATCTTTCTATATAAATAAGTCTTATAAGTAGATATATAAACTTATATATTTATGGGCTTTAAAACTTTAAAAAACTTTCTTTTTAACCCTTCCACTTCCCTTGAAAACAGGGAGTAGAATAACATAGGAGATTACTATGGCTCTACTTGGACAAGCTAGTGGTGGTTTTACTGAAAGCAACAGTGCTTTGCGAATCCTTCATGTTGGTGTTCGTAATACTGTTACTCAGCTCGTTGCTGATGCTTTCACACAAACCAACCCTCCAGTTGTAACAACAGCAGTAACCGCTGCTGCAGGTTTCTCTGCAACAGTATTTGGTGTATTGAGCGGTTCTATCGCTTTCACTAGATCTGATGCTGGTGTTGTTGGTGGTATCGGTGGTCCCGTTGAAGACAATGACAACGAAAGACCACTTGGTATTTTCATCAATACAGCTAACGGTCTTGCTTTCACCAATCAACCTGGTGTTGCATCAAATCGTGGACCTTATGTTTCTGCACAAGGTACTTATGCTAACAAGCTCTATGAAACCAAGAACTTGAATAGCGGTCTTGGTCTTACTTATACTATCGGTGAAGAACTTTTAGCTTCTCGTAATGGTTATTTAACTAATGTAGCAGATGGAGATAATTCTCATGATATTACATTACAATCAGGTCCAGCTAAGGTAGCAGATGCTTATTGGACTATCGGCATCTTGACAATTTCTCCAGACTCTAATTCAGACGAATTAGTTTATGACCAAAGAATTTAAGGAGGATTGTTAAAATGACAAATACAGTTGATAATGCAGTAAAACAAAAGATCATTTCTGATTACATCAAGACCCCACAAGGTCGTGCTAAATTAGCCGCTTCTATGACACAACCATTGCGTCTTAGAAGAGATTATACCTCTGTCGGTCGTAAGACTTTCTTGGTAGAACAATTACCTGATGGTGCTTTGCCAATCTATGACAAAGATCCTGATGTTACAGCTTTCGTAGTTGGTGAAGAAGGCGAAAACATTCTCGCTATTACTAAGCCACGCAGAGTTATTTTCCCTCTCTTTGAAATCGCTTCAAATCCTGAAATTCCTTTAACTCAAATTAAGGAAAGACGCTTTGACTTGATCGAAAGAGCTCAAGATTTAGCTAGAGCTCAAATCCAAGCTGCAGAAGATGAAAGAGTATTCGCTATTCTTGATGCTGTTGCTACTCAAGGTTTTGATTCTCTTCCTGGTCAAACCAATGCTGATATTCCAGTTGTTGCTCCTTTAAATGGTGCTGTATTGGCTGATGCTTATTCTCTAATTGAAAGACATGATCTTCGTGTTGCTCGTGTATTCATGAACGCTCGTGATTATGCTGATATTAGAAAATTCGGTCGTGACATCTTGGACATCGAATCACAAGCATCATTATTGAAGACAGGTCTTCAAGCTACTCTTTGGGGTGCTCAATTAATCACCTCTCGTTTAGTTCCTGTTGGCACAGTATATGTATGTTGTGAACCAGAAATGTTCGGTCGTATCCCAGTTCGTACTGAATTGACCGTCCTCTCTGCTGATGATCCTAAAGCTCGTACAATCGGTTTCAGTGTGTTTGAGAATTTAGGTGTGGGCGCTTACAATCCTCGTGGTTTGGCTCGTTTGACCGTTACTCGTTAATAGTTAAAACCTCGATTTCTTGGGACTTAGAAAACCCCAATGTCTTTTTTAGGCATTGGGGTTTTTTATTTTGTGCTAAAAAAACTTGCACCACACTCCTTGTTTTAATATAATATAAATACAAGGAGGACAAAAATGAAAAAGATACCATGTCCAATTACATCTGAAAGATTATCAGAGTTATATACTAAAGAATTTCTAACCGATGAAAAGATAGCCGAACTATTATGTTCAGAGGGTTATGAAGCAACTAAAAAAAGAGTTCTCAGATGGAGAATCGATTTCAATATTCAAACCCTAAAACAATATGAGAGATTTACACCCCCACCTATTGAAGGTGAATTGAAATCCTTATTGATAGGAAGTATGTTAGGTGATGGTCGTATAGCATTTAGAGCAAATTCTTCACATTATGAAGAAAGACATTCTCCTGAACAATTAGACTATTTGAAATGGAAAGCTAACATTTGGGGTGAATGGTCTAGTGGTGAGTTGAGTGTTGCTTATAGTAGAGAATTTGCAAGTCATATCTTTAGAACTAAAGCACATACTGATCTTAACCCATATAGAGATTTATTCTATGCTCAAAGAGAACATGGGTGGAAGATTGTTAAGAATGAACTTGTAGATATGGTAGACCCATATGCTTTAGCTATATGGTATTTAGATGATGGGTGGGCAGGTCATTACCCTGCTATATCATTTGGTGCTAAAGGAGAAAGCAGAGGTAATGTCTATCTTATCTTTGAGAAGTTTGGATTAAGACCTAAATGGAAAGTAAGAAAAGGTGAAACAGGGGAGTTTCATTTTGAGAAAGAAGAAGGAGATAAGTTTATAGAGATTATTAAACCTTATGTGCCTGAGTGTATGAATTACAAGATGACCTTTGCTTATAGGGATGGGAAGATTAATGCTGTTGCTAGGAAGATGAAGAGAGAGGTGATCGAAGAGATGGTAAATAAAGGGTATACTTATGAGATGATGAGCAAAGAATTAGAAGTGGGAGAGGGGACTATAGGAAGATGGTTAAAAAAGTTTGATTTAAAGACAATTAATAGTAGATAAAACTTGCATAAAAAAGAATATTCTTATAATCTAAGGATAGACAGACTCATGTGTGTGGCTGTTTGTTTTGTTTAGAATGAAAGGGGTGGTATTAATTTATCATCCCTTTTTTCTTTTTAATTGACATTAAAAAAGAGATAGGATATTTTCTTTAATCTAAGACCTTAGGTTCTGTCCTTTCTTACTAAGGTCTTAAAGTGAAGGGGTATGAGATTATTTTTTCATACCCCTTTTTTATTTAATGTAAAAAAGTAATTGTATAATGCTTATAAATGAATGTATATAGAATACATATATACTAAACAATAAAGAGGAGTATCCTTTATGTCAGATATTAATTTTTTTAAAGGAACTTTTGTAAAAGTTCAAGCGACAACAACAATCCACTTAGGTAAATTAGAAAGAAATCTTTATCAAGGTGATATTGTTGAATATGATGGTGTGACTTTAAAGATTGGAAATGAACAAGTTGTAATGCCTGAATTGAAATCAGGTGTAAAAAGAGGTTGGTTAAAGATTGTAGAAGAAGTATCTACACCTGTAGATACTAATACACCTGTAGTAGTTAAGAAAGAAACAACACCTGCACCTGCTAAGAAAGAAATGGCTGTTCAAAAAGTATATGACGAAGAAAAGTCAGTACAAAATTTAAATAAGAAAGCTGTGGAAGAACCTAAAAAATTCCCCTTGAAGATTGAATCTCAAGATGAAGATGTTAGACCAGTACATAAGGTAGACAATAAGAGTGGAGCTACAGTAACAGGTGCAACAAGTGCAATGGATAATGTAAGTTCACAACAAGGTGCTGAAGCTGTTAAGATTCCTTTAAAGACAGCAAGTAAGCAAAAGTTAGTAATTTCTGACGGTAGTCAAATTACAAAAGAAATGGCTAAGTTAGAGAATCTTTCAAGAGATGCTGTAAAGAAGCCTGTTGTAATTGTAGATGATCAACAAGAACCTAATGTAGTAAGTAAAGTAGGACAAGAAGCTACTGTAGAAGTAGATGAGTTTGAAGATTTACAATTAGGTGAAGAACAATCAGGTGAATTAGAAGTATCTATTGAAGAACTATCTGATATTATCAATAGTGATTTAGAAGAATTAGATTTATCTGGTGAAGAACCTGCAGTAAGTCAATTTGAAGAAAACTTACAAACATTAAATGCTTTAGAACAAGTAACACCTACAGGTGCAGTGATTACAGGTGCAGATACAAGTAAAGTTGTAAGTGTAGATGGTATTGATTGGGATAAATCAAAGCATTGGCAACATCGTGTAAAGTTAGCGATTGAAAAGTATAAAGACAATCCTGAGATGATGGACAAGATTAAAGCGATTGAAACTGAAGGTGTAGTAAAGGCTATTGATAAGGCATTAGGTCAATAATATATAGTTTATAGTGGGTTAATATTTAATTTATATAGGTCTAATATATATATATATCTTTAACCTTATGTGGAGTTTACACATGAACGCACAAACTTTAAATCGTATGATCAAAGCATCATATTATGCACCCAATGGTGCTCAATTAAGAAAAGCCTGTTATGGGGTTATGGCAGTAAATAGCCGTAGAGCTTCCGTAGGTGCTATGTCTTTAGAACAAGTAGCAGAATTACCAAAAGAAGAACAAACTGAAGTAAAGTCTCAAATTGTTCAAGAAGCATTAGTACAAGGTTCAGCAGAAGACCAAGCTAAATTAGCAGGTCATGGCTTAAAAAATGTACAAATGTACTTAAAGCAAGAAGGCGTAACACCTGAAGAACTCGCTAAAGAAGTTCAAAAAGCTGATCCTGTAATTGTAAAAGCAATTAAGTCTGAAACACATGACTTAAAAGGTGCTGTTCAAGTTGCTGGTGCTATTGCTAAAGCAGGAACATTTGAAGAAATTTTTAGTTTCTTAGATATTCCTATCAATTATGTTCAAAGAAAATACCAAGATTTCAATTGGTTTAAATGGTCTGCTATTATTGGTGCTATTGGTTTCATGTTTGAAATCATTGGTGCTGGTAGTGTAGCTGGTCTAAGTGGTGGTTTGATCGCTTTGACTGCTATTATTGGTGTAGCAGGTTATGCAGCACTAGCTCTTGTTATTTATTATTTGTTTGGTGATATTATCAAATGGGTTAATAAAAGACTTGCTATGTTAGATGCTTGGGTCTTCTTATTGCCCTTTAGAGCTTTAAGTTTAATCTTAAAGCTATTCGGTTGGGGTTTAGATCAATTTGTAGGTGGCATTAAAGATGCTTGGAATAGCTTCTTTAGTCGCCAAGCAAGTATTGCTATGCAATCACCTGAATTTAGAAAAGTTTATTATAGTATTTAATTTATAATTCTCATATCTTTATAGTATTTATATATAAGGATATGAAAAATGAAAAGACAAGCATCTAGCCAAGCATCTTGGTCATTATTAGCTGAAGGTGTTACATCAGCAAGAGTTCAAGCACATAGAGTAAGAGCATCTGTTATTCAATTACAAAATGCTATTAAAGGAACACCTTTAGAAGAAGAATTACAAAGACTTTGTGGTGATGTTTTATTGGCTATTCCTAGAGCAGCTGAAATTATTGAAAGAGATCTAGATAGAACTAATTATGCTTTAATCAAATTAGGTGAAGGTTTTTATAGATCAAGATTACCTATCGAAGATAGAGAAATTGTTGAAATATCATCTAAGTTCAATCCATATCCAAGTCCTAAAAAAGTTGCCCATAAATATCTTAACTCAAAGAGATAATCAAAATGGATAGATATGCTTATCGAGCACCTGCACAAGATTTAGCAGGTGTTAAGACATGGGTAGAAAAAGAAAGAGCTAAAGGAACAGCACCTGAAAAAGGTAGAGAACAATATGAGGATGGAAAACCTCAAAGAGATAGAGTATTGCCTTTACCTAGTGGTCATCCTAAAGGAAGAGATGTAGAGAAGTATGCACCAGGTGCTATGAATACACCTAGTGATAGTCAAGATAGTCCTTTAAAACCATCTCATTCTTATGCTAAGTCTAATAAACCTATGGGTAAGCCTTTACATGAATCACCTAGAACAACAGGTGTTCCTGGTGAACAATATGGTCATCCTTATATAGATATGGGAACTATTGTAAATCAAAGAAGAACAATGACAGCTAGTGAGGATGATATTGTCATGGGGGATATTAATTTTAGAACACACCCCCAATATACAGATAGACAAAGAAACCAACAAGGTGAAGCTAAGAGATATTATAAGCGATGGTATAGAGAAAATAAGAGAAATGTTAAGAGAAGAATGAGGAAATATAATAGAGAGAATAGGGTGGATATAAAGAGATATAATAAGAAGAGAAATGATAAGCCTGAAAAACATACAAGAATAAAGCCCTTTGGTGTTCGTTCTATGAAAGAAAGAAACAAAGAAGCTATGGCTATAAGAGTAGCAAGTATGTATATAGAAGCTAGACCTAAAACAGGGCCAGGTAGTCATAGTGGTCCAGGGGTTAAAAGAAGAAAACCTATGAGAGGTATGGCTAAACTTAAAGCTAAACAAAGTTATATTCGTAATAAGATAGATCGTTTGAAATATCAAAAACACTACTACAAAAAAAACAAAAGGAAAATACAGATGTATCGTAAAGCAAGTTCCGACAAGTTAATGTACTTACAAATGTTATTGAGTGGGTTAAGAGCTGCTCACTTCGCACATTGGACTACACATTGGCAAGTACAAGGTCAATCATCTTATGGAGATCATTTACTTATGGAAAGACTATATACAGGACTAGTAGATGAGATTGACACCTTAGCTGAAAAGCTAGTAGGTGAATTTGGTCCAGGTGCTGTTGAACCTGAAAGTCAAGTAACTCAAATGTCTGTCTATATTAAAGGTTTAGTTAATTTAGAACAAGACCCCATTTATAGAGCAATGTTAGTAGAAGAAGGCTTACAACAATTATTCACTTATGTATATAATAAACTTGAAGGACAAATGTCATTAGGTTTAGATGATTATATTATGAGTACTGCTAATGCCCATGAAACTAATGTTTATTTGTTAAGACAAAGGACAAGTAAGTGAAATGATTCGTCTAGCTAGAGATAAATTTGGTATTCATTCTCTTATATTAGCTAGAGCCACTTATTCAAATAGAATTAGAAAAGCCAATTTAAACTTTTGTGAAGTCAATAAAAACACTTGCTCAGGTAATATGGGTATCTCTCGTATAGATATGCCTGTGGTTAAAGATTTAGATGAGATTATTGAATTAATGGAAGAAGGAATGTTAGATATAAATAACATTCCAAGTGAAGCTGAGGAAGATTATTTAGAAAGTGGTTTTGGTCTTAAAAAGAATAAGGTGAAAGCCATAGATAAGAAAATCAGTGTAAAAGATTTAGTAGCGACACAAGATGAATTATGGTTGGGTAAAGCTATAGATATGGCTATATCAGGTAAGGGGTTAGATAAACCTATAATCGTATCTAAAGATGGTTACATTATGGATGGGCATCATAGGTGGGTTGCTTATTTGTTATTAGGTGCATATAATAGAAAGCAATTAGAGAAGATATATAAGATTGTCAAGAAAGACAATATGGAAGAAGTTAAAGGTTTATTTGATGACTATAATGTAAGTAAGGATATGAAGATAGATTGTGTAGAGTTTCAATTAGGTGGAGATAGGTTATTGAAAGTATTAAATGCTTATACAGATGCTAAAGGGATAGAGAGGAATATTTAATTTATAAAGAGGTATATATAAAATTTATATAAACAAGGATAGAAAATGTTAAATAAAGTAGCTAGACTTCTTTTAAAAGAGATTAGAAATAAAGCACCTGAAGCTAGATTAAAAAAGATAGCTAAAGTGTTATTTAAAATAGCATCCGCTAGTGCTTATAAAAGTGAAGTTATAGATAATTTTATCAAAATGTTTGTTAGTGTAAATGCTTCAGACCTTAGTTTTATGATTTCACAATATGCTTTAGGTAAAAGATTTCATAGTGGTGACATCGCTAAAATAAAAACAGACTCTGTGGATGTTTCTTTAAAAGTTAGAGTATTGAGAGAAGCACTTTCTAATCCTAAAATATCTGTTTATGAGATAGCAAATATAGCAAATGATCTTATTGAAAAGAATATCAATATTAAGAATGGATTAAAAACTGTAATCACAAGCTATAAAAATTTAGCACCTGTTAAAATAAACTCAAGAGATGGAAGTAAATATACTTTTAACTTTTCAGGAACAGATCACTTTGCTCATAGAATTTACTTAAGAGGAATAAGTAAAAAAGAATTACATAAAGCATTATCTGACCTTTGTTTAAATTTAATAGAGAATCCTAATTCTATACTTCAATATAAGACTCAAGATATATATGGTGATAGTATAGGTGATAAATATAAAGTCACCACCAAAGTGAGAAAATTAAGCACAGATATGTATATCACCTTAGTGTTTGGTATCAAAACATTAAATAACTTAGGTGGTGAACTTGTATTGATTACTGCCTATCCTGAAGATAAAGAACCATCTATTAAAACTGTAACTTCTGACTCTTATTTTGTAGATGAATATGTAGAACCAAAAACCACTACAGATGATGAAGTTATTGAACAATATAATCAATACCTACAAAGAAAAATATCACCTGTACAAACCCCTACCGTAGAAGAAAGACCATCTAGAATAATTGAAAGAAGAAGAGAAGCACCTACCCCTGAACAACTCTTCTTAGCTAAGAAACCTACAGGTGAGGGTACTAGTTCTCTACTTTATTGGAAACCTATGTATAAAGGATCTAAACCTGAACATAATGAATATGGTAATCTTCTCATCACCTATCCTAAAGAACTTAAATATGCTATAGGCGAACTAAACTTTAATAGAGTACTTAATCGTGTAGGTATTCTCTTAAACCTATGGTATATTAAAAAGAGCTTTGTAGCAAAAGTACAAATCCCTTGTGCTGAATGTAGAGATCTTGAAACAGGTATGAGTACAAGTCCTTTTGTTTATGTCGTATTAAGATTAAATAAAGTATTTAATGACCCCAATAATCCTAAAGCAGGTTATTCTTACAATATTGATGCCTTTAACATCAAAGAGTCTGAGAATAAGATAGATCCTGCTTATCATTATAGTCTTGAAACTAGAGATAGTATTCCTGTCCCACCTCCTGCCCCTACACCTAAAACAGCTAATTATTTATACAGCCCATATATATGGTAAATCACCTGACACACCTTTAAACATATCTCTATAATAGTCAGGCTTCTTTTTTATTAAATTACTTTGATGACTCATATGTATATCCTCCCTTCCCCACCAATTAGGTTTATTCCTATTCTTACTGAATAATAAACCCACCTCAAATCTCTCTTTAAGAGTATCTTTATAACCTAAAGAAATCCATTTATTACATATAGCAATAGCATATTCACATAAAGCACCTTCATAACCTTCCCACATTTTTACAGCAGGGTGATTAAACCATGCACCTTTTACCACACCCCTCTTCTTTGCATATAACACTTTTAAGATTTGATATGCTTCTACTCTCTGTTTACCTAATCTTTGCCTATCTAAAGCATTTGCTATTTCTTCATAGCTTTTATATGGAATGAATGTTTGCATTTTTTTATCTGTCCTTTCTATGTTTTTATTATATTTTTTATAAGGACTTGTATAGTTAAAATCATTAAATTGAACCCCTTCAAAAAGGATAAATGTAAATGCCATTACATCACCAACATATCGTCATTAAGGCTTATGTAAAAAATACACCTATGACACAAGAAGCTATTGAACAATGGCTTCTCGAACTTATTCCTGCTATTGATATGAAAATCCTAGCTGGTCCTTATTCTGTTTATCTAGACCGTGTAGGTAATAGAGGACTCACAGGTGTCGCTATTATTGAAACTTCTCATATCGTTGCTCATGTGTGGGATGAAGATAATCCAGGTCTTATTCAACTTGATGTTTATTCTTGTAAAGAATTTGATAAAGAAACTGTATTTAAACACCTTGATAAATTTGAAGTGGTTTCTGCTGAGTGGTTTATGTTAGATAGAACTGATAATATTGTTATCACCGACCAACCTACAAAAGGTATCTCTTATTAAGATTAGAACATAATAGTATATTATATATATAATAATATAATAATACTCTGAAAGGAGTATTATATTATGATTATAATACATCATGGACCAGGTGTCCAATCTGGCATAGGTGAATATATCAATGAACTTAACTTAACACAAGTTAAAGAAGCCTATGAGAAATTAAATGCTGAGGAGATAAGAAATCTCTGTGAAGACTTAAAACAATCTTATCCTTATCAAAATCCTTGTTTAATTGCTGGTCCGATAGACGATGCGGACCCCACCCAATTAGACACTCTTTTAAAGATTATTGAAGAACCTTTACCTAATACCCCTATTCCCATTTTATGGGCTAATGATTTTGGTGCTATCCCTAACACTATCAGATCACGATGTGGTGAAAGATATTGGTTCGATAATCAAACAGAACACCCTATGCTAGATAAAGCATTAGAGTTTATTAATGCTCTTATATCTAAAGATAGCTATAAATCTTTCTCTATCTTAAAATCGGTGGATAAATCTAAAGAAAGAGATTTTATAGATGCTCTTGCTGAAGCTCTTGTAGTTAAAAAACAATTTAAACTATGGGATACTATAAAACCTTATACTCTCTCTAAGAGAGTAAGTCGTATAGGTTTATATTCACTATTTATAGAACTTGAGGAGAATAAATGAAAATCCACCTTAATGGAGATTTTGAAGACCTTAAATACTTCAAATTGAAAAAACTCAAAGAAGAGAAAAACTCTAAGGGCTATGACATTAGGGAAGTAGAAAACAAAGAAGATATAGATCAAGCTATACAAGTAGGTTTATTTGATACTAGACCTGTTATTGTCATTATACATAATGCTAATAAGATTGCTAAATCAGACCTTGAAAGAGTCTTAACAGCATCAGATGGTTTTGAACTTGTTTTAGTAGATAAAGGTATCGCTAAATTAAAAGCTACTCACCCACAACTTAAAACTGAAACTATTGAAGAACCTAAGAAACTTGAAGAGTGGTGTATTAAGTTTATACAAGATCATTTAAAGGTAGATTATAATATCAACATAGAAGATAATCTAGCTAAGGCTATTATAACTCGTGTAGGTACTGATTTAGGTCATATTGTCTTTGAGTGTTATAAGTATAGTTATCTTGCTAAAGATGGCAAATTAGAACCTAAAGATGTAGCTAGTGTTTTATCTCAATTAGGTGATGTAGAAGGCACTAAACTTATAGATGCTATTAAAAGACTTTCTATAAAAGACTTTTTAACTATCTCAGGTGAGATGGGTAAATCTAAAATAGATCCTACAATGGGATTTATAGCAGGGTTATACACCTATAATGTGAGTATGTGGCTAGAAATAGCTTTATTATTAAATAAGGGTGTTTCACCTAAAGACATGGTGAATTATATAAAAATGAATCCCTGGTTTTTAGAAAATATTTTAGTACCTGAAGTTAAAAATTTAGGACTAGAAAGAATAAAAAAATTTGTAAAAATAGGCAGTCAATGTGAAACAGGAGTGCTTACAGGTCAAAGAGATGTATGGAACTGTTTTAAAACCAGAATTATAGGTGTTATGAATTTTAAATAATGTTATGTATGTTTTTACACAAGGTATAGTTGTGTATAGAATTAAACTCAGATGGAGAAATATAAAATGTTAGAATTTTCAGATCATGCTATTAGTCTACTAGAAAACTATTACATGATGGATGACGAAAAAACCCCTTCAGAAGCATTTAAACGAGCTTCTGATGCCTTTTGTGGTGGAGATAAAGAATTAGCTAGTCGTATTCTCTCTTATGTAGAGAATGGGTGGTTTATGTTCTCAAGTCCTATCTTATCTAATGCTAGACTAGAAGGACAAAAGAAATCAGGTCTTCCTATTTCTTGTTTCTTAACCTATGTAGATGACTCTCTCGAAGGTCTTATCTCTCATAGTGAAGAATTAAGATGGATGAGTGTTATGGGAGGTGGTGTAGGTGGTCATTGGTCTAATGTTAGATCAGTATCAGATAAAGCACCTGGCCCTATTCCTTTCATTAAGACGATTGACAGTGATGTCGAAGCTTATAGACAAGGTAAAACTCGTAAAGGTAGTTATGCTGCATATATGGATGTCTCTCACCCTGATATTATTGAGTTCCTAAATATTCGTGTACCCACAGGTGGAGATACTAATAGAAAGTGCTTTAATCTCAATAATGCTGTTAATCTCACAGATGCTTTTATGACAGCTGTAGTAGAGAATAAAGAATGGAACTTAATTGACCCCCATACTAAACAAATTAAAGAAACAGTACAAGCAAGAGAACTTTGGCAAAGAATTTTAGAAGTTAGATTTAGAACAGGTGAACCCTATTTCTTTTTCAGTGATACTGCTAATAAGCATTTACCCCAACCCTTAAAAGACAAAGGGTTGAAAATTCATGGTTCAAATTTGTGTATTGCTGGAAGTGATAGGGTTGTAACCAATAAAGGCTATTTAACAGCTAAAGAGCTTTATGATCTTGGTGAAGAACTTGAAGTGTTTGATGGCACAGCAAGTCAAAAAGCAACAGCTATGCAATTAATTGAAAAAGATGTTGCAACATATAAAATCACTTTAAAGAATGGTTTAGAACATACGGTGACAGGCTACCACAAGATTAAAACTGAAAAAGGCGATATTGCTTGTGATGATTTGAAGATTGGCGATAGAGTATTTATCCAAAGTAATAAAGGTCTTTTTGGCACGATCAATATGGAAGATGAAGCATTTCTACTTGGTCAATATCATGCTGATGGTACTCAATATCAAGACATTATTATGCTTGATTTATGGGAAGATGATTTTGATCTTGTGCTAGAGATAGAAGAAAGATTTGCTCGTGTACATAAGAAATATGGCTGTGATACCTATGAAGTCAAGAATCAACATGGTACTGTTTGTACACGAGGAAGAGAACCTGCAGTATTCACCAACTGCACCGTAAATCAAAGCACTGTCGCTAAGAAAAGACTAGCATCAAAAACTTTAAAGAAAGCCTTAGATTTCACCAAAGCTACAATACCCTATTGGATATGGGAATCAGATGAAGCGACACAGTGGCAATATGTAAGAGGTTTATTTTATGCTGATGGTACGGTTAGTGTCGGTGGTGGTAAAGGTGAACCTATTTATCTATCAATCACCAATGTCAATTTACCATTTATCAAAGAGCTTCAAATTCTGCTTAGAAACTTGGGTATGCCTTTTTCTTTGCATATTTCAGCTGAAGAGGGAATGAAGTTAATGCCAGATGGTCGTGGTGGATACAAAGAATATGCTTGTAAAACAGCCTATCGCCTAGTCTGTGGGTCTAAAAATGCTTGTTTAGTCTTTGAAGAGAAAACAAACTTCTTAACTAGAAGAGGTGTCAATATAGAAAATAAAGTGTGGAGAGATAATAGTCGTAAGGTATCTGAAGTTATTAGTATTGAATATGCAGGACATCAAGATGTTTATTGCCTAACTGTTGATTCAAAAGAAAACCATTTTGTGTCTAATGGCTTTATTACTCACAACTGCAATGAGATTTTTTTGGCGACAGATAAAGATAGAAGTGCTGTATGTTGCTTATCTAGTCTTAATGTAGAATATTTTGATGAATGGAAGAATACCTCTATTGTAGAGGATTGTATTACCTATTTAGATAATGTCTTACAATACTTTATAGACAATGCCCCACAACCACAAATGAAAAGAGCAGTATACTCAGCTATCCAAGAACGATCTTTAGGTTTAGGTGCTATGGGTTTCCACTCTTATCTACAAAGAAAGAATATAGCATTTGAATCACCTATCGCTAAAGGTGTAAATAAGAAAATCTTCTCTCTTATTAAAGAAAGAGCAGTTAAACAGACTGAACTCTTAGCTAAAGAGAGAGGTGAGTATTTAGATGGTGTTGGTTATGGTAGAAGAAATAGTCATTTATTAGCTATAGCCCCTAATGCCAATTCGGCTATTATTTTAGATACCTCACCAAGTATTGAACCCTGGAAGTCAAATGCTTTCACCCATAGAACAAGAGCAGGGGCTTTTTTATCTAAGAATAAGTATTTAGATAAGATTCTCTTAGATAAGAATATGCCTAAAGAAGAATATGATGCTATATGGCAATCTATTATTTTGAATCAAGGGTCAGTACAACATTTAGAGTGTTTAACTGACTATCAAAAGGCTGTGTTTAAGACAGCATTTGAATTAGATCAAATGTGGTTAATTGAACATGGTGCAGATAGACAAGAGTTTATCTGTCAGGGTCAGTCATTAAATCTCTTTTTCCCTGCAGGGAGTGATAAGGCATATGTAAATGCAGTACATTTAATGGCTTGGAAAAAAGGATTAAAGGGATTGTATTATTTAAGAACAAGTACAGGTGTGGTAGCTGAAAAGGTATCCACCAAGATAGAAAGAAAAGCTCTTAAAGACTATGATGAGTGTATCGCTTGTCAAGGGTAAGTAAATGTTAAAAATCGTATCTGCTTTATTATTGTATGATCTTAATCGTCTATATATGGATTCTTTAGATGTATCTGTAGAAGATGTTGATTTAAAAGAACCTGTTATTATATCTCGTCAAGAGGGTAAGATAATTTCAGGTGAGAGAGTACTATTAAAAGTGTTAAAGTCAAAAGACCTAGTAAATGTCTATTACAAATTTGAGGATGAAGTATGAGTAAGCTATTAGAACCTACATTAACCTATAAACCTTTTCACTACCCCTGGGCTATGGAATATGCTGAAAAGCATGAAAAAATCCATTGGGGTACATGGGAAGCTAAACTACAAGAAGATGTTAAACAATGGAAGAATGGTGGTCTTACTGACCATGAAAGAAAACACATTACTTCTATTCTTAGAATCTTCACTCAAAGTGATTGTGCCGTAGCAGGTAATTACTGCGATCAATTTATTCCTGTCTTTAAAAATAATGAGATTAGGAATATGCTATTGAGCTTTGCCAATAGAGAAGGCACTCACCAAAGAGCCTATGCTTTATTGAATGACACTTTAGGTCTAGCTGAAGAAGAATACTCAAGTTTCTTATCCTATACAGAGATGAAAGATAAAATTGAGTTTATGCAAGAGTCAGGTATTCATAATGACCACCCTACTTTAAAAGCTATTGCTACATCATTAGCACAAGCAGTATGTAATGAGGGTATGAGCCTATTCAGTGCTTTTGTTATGCTTTTAAATTATCAAAGATTTGGTAAAATGAAAGGGATGTGTGAAATTGTTGAATGGAGTATTAAAGATGAAACTTGCTTTACACCTGATACTGAGATTCTAACTGAGAAAGGGTGGGTTTCATTTGAGTCTTTACCTAAAGATTTAAAAGTTGCTCAATATAACTCTGATACACAAGAAGTCTCTTTTGTATTACCTGTAAGTTATATAGATAAAGAATATCAAGGTGATCTCGTTACTTTTAAAAATATGAAGTGTGGGATTGATATCACAGCAACAGCAGACCATGATTTACTTTATCTACATTCTTATAAAGATGGTTTAAAGCCCACTAAGGTGAAGTTTAATGACTTTGAACCCCATTATAGAAAAAAGATTATTGTATCTGGGTGGAAGCAAGAAGGTGAATGGGAATCACTTACAGCTAAGGATAGATTCTTAATCGCTTTACAAGCTGATGGTTCTCTTGATTATCGTATTAAGGAATATGGTAAAAACACAGGTCTTAAGAAAGCTCATTTCTCTTTAAAGAAAGATAGAAAGAACGAAAGACTACAAGAAATTTTAGATGAGTTAGGGTGGAAGTACACTAAGACTTATAATGAGAAGAGAGAAGATTATACTTGGTATGTATGGAGTCCTGATTTAACCTTATCTAAGACTTTTAATTGGGTAGATTTATCTAAAGCTACAAGTCAATGGGCAGAAGAATTTATCAAGGAACTTATGTTTTGGGATGGTCATGATGTTAATAAAGATGGTCAAACTATTTATTATTCCTCAGTAGAGTCTTCTAATGTAGATGTAATTCAAGCATTAGCTACTTTTGCTAATATTAAATGCTCTAGGTCTTTAAAAGAAGATAATAGAAAAGATAGTTATAAAGACACCCATAGAGTATGGTTATATTTAGATACCTCTTATATTCCTACAGGTAGAGCAAAAAAGACAGTTAAGACCTATGTAGGTCGTGTTATGTGTGTATCTGTCCCTACAGGTAATATTATCGTAAGACAAAACAATAAGGTAGCTATCGTAGGTAATTGCCATGTTGAAGCAATGAATAAATTGTTTCAAACTTTCTGTGAAGAAAACCCAAGAGTCGTCAATAATGAATTGAAGAAGCAAATCTATACTAACTTTACTCGTGCAGTAGAATTAGAAGATGCTTTAGTCAATTTGATTTATGAGAATGATGAAAATGAGATTTGCACCTTAAAGGGTAAAGATATTAAAACTTATGTGAGATATTTAGCAGATCGTAGATTATTACAATTAGGCTTAAAACCTATCTTTGAACAAAAAGAGAATCCATTACCCTGGTTAGATTGGATTGTGTCAGGTGATAGTTTCAAGAATTTCTTTGAGGGTGTGGTAACAGATTATAATGCAAGTGGTATGAGTGGTGAGTGGGGGTGGGATTAATCTTCCCAACCATCACCTTCGGGTTCAGACATTGGTCCCCATTTAGTCATATGTTGAGAACTGACACCACTATTTGATCTTTCTTTAATTCTCTTATGGTGAATCTCTTCCTTTAAATTTAAGAAGATACTAGAAAAAGTCTGACCCCATTTATTTGTTTTAATGACATCCCCTTGTTCATTTAAACCATATTCGTCCCATACTTGTTTAAAATCACCATCAGAGAGTTCATAACCTAGTTTACTTAGGCTATTTACTATATAGCTTTGAAATTTAGTCTCATCCTCAAATTCAAGATACTTATCAAAAAGAGGTACGATAAACTTCTCTAAGTTGAAAAGAATAGATTGAATGATAGCTTTGTCTTTAAGAAGAGAAGTGAGGATGTCTTTTTCAAAATTAGCATCAGGAATATCCCATTTCTTAACTAGAATATCAAAATGGTTTTTAGCTTTGTTTTCATCTATAGCATATACTTCTTTAACATAAGAGAAGATATATTCAGCATTGGTAGGAATATCCCATTTAGTAATCTCAATAGACTTCTTGTTATTTTGATTGGTGATTTGAAAACCACTCGCAATTTCTTCATCCATCTCTTTATCCCAGAGAGAACATTTAACTCTTGAAATTTCACCATATTTAGGGGTTTCAGGTTGTCTTGCCAATTCAACTACAATTCTTCTTTTTCTCATTTGAGAAGTAGGTGAAACAGGCCCATTATATAACTCATCAGCGAGAGATGGGATATGCCATACTTTTTTAGGTAAGAGTCTCCCATTAGGTATTTGTTTAGCAAACATAGATAATTCTCCTTATCTGTATATATACAAACACATATTATAAAAATGGTATAGTAGATAAACCTTAAAGGAGGATATAAAATGAAATTGAGATTTATAAAGAAGTATATAGATGAGAATGACCCATCTATATTAGTAATAGAAGCCGATGTGTTTAAGTCCAAGCATCAGCCTGATCCTGATGAGAGAGTTTTATTAAGAGTGCCTGTGGAATCTAGATATACAAAGAAAGAATTAAAAGAACAAGTGAATCAACCTGTAGGGGAAGAACAGATACCTGAAGAAATAGATTTTGAAAATTTAGGGGTATATAATGTTTCTATTTTATATGTGGTGATGAATTACTTATATAGATATTTAGGTATTTGGGTTTAGATAAACATTTAATAATAAGTCTTTAGTATGTAATCTATAAGGGAGCTAATGATGATTGATAGACTTATGAATCCATATAAAAAGAATATTCTTTTAAAGTTAAAAGCAAGATATAAAGGTATATGGAAAGACTTATATGCGATATTTGAGGTATATCAGTTTTTAATACAACTAGATGAGTATCTAGTATTGACTATTCAGGACACTACTCTTTTTAGTCCGTTAGAAGAAAGATTCTTGACATTCCTCAAAGAATTTAAAAGACATTATGAGATACAAGAAAATTTTAATCCTCTCTATATTAGAAAAGTGCTACAAATCATAGACACCGCTTTTCAAAGCATAGAGATAGACAATAAGAATTTTATACTAAAACTAGGACACAATCCTAAATTTAGAGATGCTTTAAAAGGAATACAAGACACCATACAATTTATTTTCGTAGTAAATCAAATACCCTTTATGATGACATATAGGACATCACCTAATGGATTTAAATACCTTGAATTTAAATCTAACATTAAATCTACAGATGTAGATACTACAGAAGATATTAAGCTACAAATTGAGATCAACAATAAACTTGTCGAATATCAAGAACTAGAAAAGAGTAAGTATATTAAAGAGAATAATCTTAGTCTTAATGTACAAGAACTTAATGGTGAAGAATATGGAATTGCAATTAAACCTAATGGTACGGTAGATACGATTTACACCTCAGATAGTAAAAAACACAGAACAATAGAACTTGCTATACAACATAATGAAGAAAAAAGAATGGTAAGCGAGAACTATAATAAATTCACTTTAAATGGAGATAAACTGCTTTATGATGGTGAGGTCTATGGGATTGTAGAAAAAGTAAATAACTTAGAGGAAAGAATCCATAAATACAATCAAGAGTTATTAGAATATAATAACCACCTTAAACTATATGAAGAGAAAAAAGAAAACAATGTTGTATCGGTGTCTTTATCGGAAAATAATTTTACTAGACAAGTAGCTACCATAGACATTAGAGATGATAGAGGACTTGTAAGACCTGTTATTATACAAGGTAAGTTTAAAGGAGTGTATTTAGATCAAATTGTTTCTAGTGTTGGTCATATGTTAGATACTGAATTTTATATGCTCCATACAGACAGCCAAGTATTAGAAAAAATTAAAAATGATATAAACATCTTAAATGAACCTTATATCACTTTAGAAGACGAGTCTCTTCTCTTATATTTGCCTTTAAAAGCAGTTAAAGAAAGAGAAATTGTTTCTAAACTCACTACACAAAAAAATAGAAATGAATTTTATATAGACCCTAAAGATTATTTGAAAATTAGAAATTACTTAGGCTCTGTTATACTCTCGAAATCAGCTAAAGACTACATCTTTAAATATTTACAGATACAAGATAAGAATACTTATTTAAAAGTGTCCGATCACTTAAATCAATATAGTACTCGTCAAATAGATGGTTTTAAAAAAGATAGTGTAGATCTCACCTTAAATGAAAAACAAGCTATTGATTGGTTAGAGAATAATACTAATGGGATTATAGGCATTAATAAAACGATTGAAAAAATAGCTTTAGCTTTAGCTTTAAAAAACACAAGTAAGAACTATCTTCTCGTATCTAAGGAAAAAGGCAATCTAGCTAAAGAGGTTCATAACTCTTGTGAACTATTCCCTACTAACATAGTAGAAATTACACCTAGTGAATTAGGTAAAGCTAACCCTAGCAAATACTCTAAAATCCTTTTCAATAATGTAGAAGGTGAGATAAACCATAAAGCTAAATTCTTTTTCACTGAAACATCAGTGTCTAAAAGAATAGAGGTCTTGTTCCACCTTAATAAGTTTGTTAATAACTTAAACTATACAGACAAAGAAAAAGAAACTTGGTGTTCTAAATATTCTCATAAAGTAGTAGATACATATGTAGGATTAAAGAGTGAATTTAAAGAAGAATTTTTTGAATGGTTAAAAGATAATTGTCTTATTCTCTCTAATAAAGATATGACTTTAGAATCTGCTTTAGGTATTAAAGAAGAAAAACAAAGTGAAATACAAGTAACTAAAATAGACCCTCAAATAGAAGGTCTTTATATAGCCACAACTAAAGAGATTACGAATAATCTTAAAGGTGGCAACTTAGATAAAAAAGCCCTTGCCCATAAAATTGAAATCCTCACCTTACTTCTCAATAACCCTAAAAAAGCTCTTTCTATCTTAGGTAAAACCATACCTAATCTATCCAATCCTAAAATCAATAAAGCAATATCTCTTGCTAAACAAAATGAAGGTAAAACTTTATTCTTTACTGAAGATGATTCTCTTGCCCAAGAAACTGCCTCTCTTATATCTAAACAAATACCTGGTCTTCATGCTTATATTGTAGATGGTGTTCCATATATATATGAGAATGGATTTTCTATTAAATCTAAATCAAATGATTTTAAAACATTAACATCAAGTCATTATGATTTAAAGAATATAGACACTGAGGGTTATAGTTTATATGCTCACCTTGATCGTGGTAATTATAGCACTCAAATTTTAGCCGAAAGAGCTTCTCTTATAGAGGATAAAAAAGAAATCTATATAGATGCTATATCTACAAATCCGACCTTAGATAAAGTCTTCTCTCAATTATCTTTAGAACAAAAAGAAGAAATAGAAAAAGTCTTTGAAGAACACAAACCTGTTTATATTAAAGTAAATACAAACCAACAAGGTTTAAAGATCAATAGGGATTTATTAGAAGCCTGTGTTTCTGCTAACCCTTCTTTATATCCTATTGTAAATAAAAGAATTGTAGAAGGTGAGAAATACCCACTTATAAATAAGTCTTTCTTAGATGATAAGAGAGTAGAGAAATTAGAGAAGAATAACCCTTATGTAGTAGCTAAGGTGAGAAGTGCTTCTTTACAATTACAAGTACCTTATCAACATATCTTAGATATCTCTTCATTATCTATTTTACATAATCCTATTACTAAAACAGAGAAGGATCAAAGTAGTGTTACAGTAGAAGATAAAGGGTCTTATAAAGAAATACATATCTTACAAAAACATGATATGTTAGGAATGTATAGCAAAGACACCTCTAATTACTTAGAGAGAATAATCAAAGTTAAAAATGGGATGCTTGTTTCTGTATCTAATGAGATTTTAGCTACATCTTCTTGTTCCGCTAAAGGTATAGGTACAAGAGCTATCTTTACACAATATAAAACAGCTATTAAATATGGTTTAGAAGAGATAACTACCCATGCTGCAGGGAATTATGATTCTTTTGATTCTCAAGGTAATATTAAACCTGAAAAACTTATAGGATACTATGTCTGGGGTAAATTAGGTTATAATACAAATATCTTAAAAAACTCTGCTCTTAGTACGAGTGAGAAAGAAAAAATTATCAAGTCCTTAGATTTACCTAAATGGCAACCTGTTAAAGAATGGCTTCTTAAATATACTTCTTTTAATTCTAACACCTTATGGTTATCCGATGTATATGCTTGTACTGTTAACGGTAAATTATTAGGTCAACAATGGTGGAAAGAAAATGGTGGTGGTCTTTATGTCACCCTAGAAACTGACCCTGCTTCTATCTCTTATCGTGTTATCAATAACTACTTTAAAAAGAAATGTGAAGAAGAAGGTCTCACCGAAGAAGAATACCTAACTAAAGAACTCCCACCTTTTGATGTCGATTCTTTAGATTGCTGGAATAGTATCTTATCTCAAAAAGAATTTTTAGGAATCACTGACTCTAATATCAAAGATGTTGTAGACGAATACTCTAACAATCTTATTAAAGCTCTTATTAAAGAATCTGAAACTTATCCTTATCTTCCTCCCCTTAGAATGTTCTTATATAACATCTATAAGACACCTAATAGCATTCGTAAAAAGAATATCTTTAATGCTATCCCACAACCTGTACTTAAAGGTATTCTCAAAAAACTCTATAACGAAGAAACTAAAAAAAAGAGTTTAAATCAAACCCTTACCGCACTCTTTGATGATATTACTAAAGGTAATATTAAACTTGCTAATGAAAATATGAGTAATGACCATTTCTTACTAGAAATTGCTAATGACCCTCTTTTAGATAAAGAATGGATTGCTATCGGTCTACAAAAACAAAGTAATGCTCTTAAAAAAGAAATTGTTGAAGCTGACCCCCTACTAAAGAATAAGGTGAAATAATTATGAATACTCTCGAATGGTCTAATTTTATTCTATCTGTTCCAGATGAGGAACTATTAGATATGGCTATACACTTAGGCTCTCAAGCCTTTATTGACACTATGTTACAAAAGAACATCCCTTTATCCGATATTCTACAAATACATAAACTTGTAGCTCAAAAATTTATTACTTCAAGCAGACTTGTTCCCCAAAAACTAGACGGATGTGTTGTTAATTACTATAATATTTTATATCCTCCCACCCAAGTATAATATAATATATTTAGTGTTTTTTTAATATAAAGAGAGTATTTATGCCTTATTATGTCGCTGAGATATTAGGTCAAATTTTTGCTAATCCACCCTATTATATCCTTAAAGCTAATGTCGTTTCTGAAACCGAAACAAAAAATATCGTTATCAAAGGTAATATACCTGGCCCTACTTCTAGAGATACTATCGTCACCTTTGAAGGTAAAGTAGTTGACCATAAAACTATTGAAGTCACTAAATCACCTATTAACCCTAAACTACTTAAAGGTGAAGCATATGTCTTTTATCAACAAAAGACACCTGCTATCACTAAATCTATTGAAGTCCTCGCCCATATCGCTGATGCAGGTGTCCCTCAAAAACTTATCTCTGCTATCTGGGACTCCGTTCAAAGAGACCCCGACTTCTTTGCCGAAAACCCCTGGTCTCTTGTACATAAAGGTCTTCCCTTTAAAGTCGCTGATAAAATCGCTCTCGCTCTTAATCAACAAGGCTTCGACCCTAAATGTGATTCTCGTATCGAAGCATCTATACATGAAGCCACCTCCGTTGCCTTTAATGAGGGTAATTGCTATATTGACTCTACCTCTCTCTTCAGAGAAGTCAGTATCCTCACTAATGAGAATAACCCCACTAAAATTGCTACTCTCATTAAAAATATGATTAAAGAAGAGAAACTCGTTCTTGAAAAAACTCCCGATAATAACAATGCTATCTATCTCCCTTTTAATAACAAAATGGAAAATGACTTTGTTTCTCTTATCGCCCATAAACAAAGAAGATCTTGTTCTCGTGTAGATAAACCTACTATCCTTGCTAATGCTAAATACCCTCTCACTAATGATCAAATTGAAGCTATTCAAATCGGTATATCCGAACCTGTTTCTATTATCTCAGGTTTACCAGGTACAGGTAAAACTACTATCCTTGCCACCTTATGTAAAATCCTTAAACAACAAGGTGAACAAGTTTTATTAGTCGCCCCTACTGGTATCGCTGCTAAAAGATTATCTTCTGTTGTTCAAATTCAAGAAGCTCAAACTATTCATAGAGCTTTTGGTGCAGGTATCCCATCAGAATCAGATAAAAATATCTTCTCTAATTATGAAGGTGTCAGTCGTATTGAAGAATTTGATGTTATGTCTTTAAATAATGCTATTGACCCATCTAAAGAACATTGGACTTACCACCCTAATAACCCTAGACCTGAATCAGTTATTATTATAGATGAATCTTCTATGGTCGATTTACACCTTGCTTGGAGAATTTTAAGAGCTTTAACTCTACAATGTCGTGTTATCTTTGTAGGTGATATAGCTCAATTACCACCTATCGGTGCAGGTTTCACCTTTAAAGAAATGATTGAAACTAATAAAATCCCATATACCCACCTCACTCAAATCTTTAGACAAGATAAAGGTAATGGTGTTGTTGAAGCAGCTCATTCTATCTTTAATAATATTACTCCCACCATGAACGATGATTTTGTCTTTCTTGAATCTCATAGCAACACTAATATCCTTAATCTTATTATGGATAATTGTATAGACTTACAAAATCAAGGTATAGACTACCAAGTTATTGCTCCCTCTCATCATGGTGATTGTGGTGTTACTAACCTTAATAAAAACCTTAGAGCAAGATTAAACCCTACCCTTAGTCACCTATCTTTTAAAATAGGTAATGATGAAATTCGTGTAGGTGATAAAGTAATGATTACACAAAATGACTATAAGCTAGAAGTCTTTAATGGCGATTTAGGTTATGTTCGTGCTATTAATAAAGACGATATAGAAATTCACTTAAAGACTAATAATTCTATTACCTCTATACCTAAAGCTAAAGTATCTACTCTAATCAGATTAGCTTATGCTATTACGGTACATAAATCACAAGGTCAAGAATACCCTGTGGTGATTATGCCTTTAGTTAGAGATTTTGGTTTAAGTCTTTTACAAAAGAACTTAATCTATACTGCTATTACTAGAGCTAAAACTAAATGTATTCTTGTTGGGGATAAAGGCTGTTTAGAACTTTCTATACATAATACTTCTAAATCTAAAAGTAAATTATCTCGAATTAAAGATAAACTTATTTCTCTTATTTAATATAATATGATTGTAGATGATACAAAGACACTAACAACAACATCGCTACAAGGATGAGCAAAAATGACAGAAGATCAACTTTCTGAATTGAGAACAAAGATTACAAGATTAAAAGGTAATCTAAATGTAAATCAAATTACAATCTCTCGTATTGTAAAATCAAAATCAGGAGACCAAGTATTCGTCTCTCTATCAGCTAACTACGGTGATGAAAAAGATAGTGATAATAAACTCCCTATGGAAGATATATCATTAGCAACACATCTCTTAGGTAGAGAAGTAAATATCCTCGCTTATGAACAAGCACTTGCAGGTGGTTTAATTAACCAAATGCAATTCGATGAAGCCTTAAAGTATATTAAGGGCAACTACACTAAACTATTCACTAAAGGATAATCAATATGATTGAACAATCATGGATCGACAACATCTTTAAAGACCTTCAAAGTATGGACATTCACTTAGATACAGACCCTCTCGCTTTTGGTCCCGACCGTCTTAACTCTAAGGTTGCTGAAGTTAGAAAACACCTTTCTCGTACCGAAAACCTTTTCCTCGAAATCTCACATAACCTACAAAAGTTTAAAAGAGATTTACTCCTCGCTAAAACTGATTTCTCTATTGAGAAAACTCGTCTTATGTCTGAAGACCCTTATGTAAGATCAGGTCGCTCACAACCTGAAAGAGAAGTTATTGCTGAACAAAGACTTGTAGATAAAACTAAAGCTATCAATTCTCTTGATATCACTATTCAAGACCTTGAAGCTATTGATAAGGTGGTTAAAGCTAAAAGAGCTGACTTGAAAGATATTCAAAATCGTTTAAAGGATCAGCTTAAACTCTGCCAAGAACAAATCGGTTTAGGTCAAAGATGGGGTAAATCTGATATTAAACTCCTACAAGAATTTAATGATAGATATGAAGCACCACCTATGGTTGAAATTAAAACTAAACCTTTACCACCTGCTACTAATGACACTGATGATATTAATAGTTTCTTTAACACACCTATTGTAGATGCTGTTAAACAACCACATACAGTTCAAGCACTTGACCTAGACGACCTATTCAAAGATATTTAATTATATTTAATTTATATTTACAACTCCTATATATAACTAAATAGGAGTCCTCATATGAATAGTCTTTTTAGACAAAATTTAATACTTAAAGCTAAATCAGCTTACACAGGTAACTGGAAAACAGCATCTAAAATATTTGATCTATATGACCTCTTAGTTGATGTAAGAGCATATAATGAGTCTTATGAGAATTATGATGTTTATGAACAAAGAAGAGATATATATAACATATGGAAAGAAGTTCTTTTTGAACATAGAAAGCATCTTACTCTTAATGAAGAACTTGTAGATAAAATCACTTACATGACAAGACAAATAGATTCATTCTTTGCTAAAAACATGAGTGATAATCTGAAACTCTTAGGTATGGCTAAACTTGCTAAATATAAAGAATTTGTCCAAGCTCTTATTGCATATACTCAAGATTTCTTAAAACAGTTAGGATTTAACACTAAAGTTCTTAAAGTTAAATCTGAATATACAGGTCTTATGACTTATGCTATCACTCCAGATATGTCAGAAAGTGAATCTTTTGTTTCTGAGCAAATTGATATGAATAATGCTTTTAAACAAAAGCTATTCTATAAGTTTAAACAAGACCTTGAAAAGAAAGATATGAGAGTTGAGGATGAGGGAGATCACTTTGTTATTAAACAGTACGGCGTTACTATAGGATATGTATCGGATAATAAGTTTGATAAGATATATCCTACACTTGAAGAACTCAACCATGAATTAAAAAAGAATCAAATTATAGATGATAACTATGATAAGTTAGTTTTAGGTGAATCGGGTCAATTATTAACACCCACAGGTACAGTAGCTACTACATTAAACTACTTACCACCTAAAACACTAGCTTCCGAAATTAAAAAGTATAATGAAAGTATCTCTCTTTATAACTCTAAACTTAAACCTTATGAACCTAAACTCTCTAACGACCCTAAAACTATACAATTAGGTGAATATACACTTAAAGTAGTTAAAGTGTTTTATAAGAATATAAATAGACCTGTGATTACAGAAGGACCCTATGCAGGTATCTTCCTTGATCAAATAGTTTCACCCACAGGTAAAGTCTTAGGATCAAGTTCTAAAGCTAGTCCTTACTTTATATCTAATAAACAAGTATATGAAGCTATAAGTGATAGTGTTAAGAAAAAAGATACTTTAGATATAGAACAAAATGTAGTGAGTAAAAAAGTTCAAGAGTATCAAAGAGAACGAAATTACTACCCCTATCAGTATGAAAGAATGTTAAAGTCTAATATACAAGATAAAAAAATTAGAACTGCAATACCTGATTTAACTGGTGCAAGTATCTTAAATGATGTAGACAGTAATATGGATGCTTATGTAGAATCTAATTCTTATGATAAGTTTACTAATATAGACCATAATATTAAGATGGATGATTCTCGAACTAAAATCAGAAACTTAGAGATTACAAGATCTGTTCACCTTATTGATGGTAAACCTGAATATATTAAGAATGAATACTTTGAAATACATCCTTGTATGCCTGATGGTCTAGGCACTAAAGTTTTCACTCAACAAGTTAAATCTGCATCAGAATTAGGTTTTAAATATATTAAAACGGATGCTGGAGGTGGCAGTATAGGTATGGTAGGTTATTATGTATGGCCCAAATTAGGCTATAATGGCGACTTGTCTGACGACCTAAAACAAACTAGAAATAAATTACTTAATAATCCCACTAAAAACGAAAAAGAACTTAATACACTCTCTGAAATAGATACTTGGTTTCAAAATACACTAGGACATAGTGTTTATGATGAATGTATGGCTCTTGATTTATATGCCTGTAAGGTTAACGGTAAATTTATTGGTCAAGAAATCTGGAAAAAACATGGTTCTACTGTTACTCTAAAATTTGATTTAACAGAAGGTTCTTTATCTATGAGAATCTTAGGTGATTATATAAATAAAAAATCTAAAGAAATGGGTATCGCTGTTGCTGATTTTATCAATACTGACATCTCTAAATATAGAGGTAAAAATAATAACCTTGAATGCCTCCTTAGAAAATACTATGACAATATAGGTCGTATGGACTATGCCCTCTTAAATGCTCTTAAAATTGCTATTAAGAACCAAGAGAATGGTGAAATTGTTAAAATACTTAATTCTAATGATTATGATATAAGACAACCTCTGATAGACTTCGTAATTTACTTAAGTACATCTAAGCGATCCGATGAAAGACAAGTTGCTAAAGAAGTTCAAACCATCGCTAGAATTAATAAATCCACCTCTTACCCCAACTTGAAATTCGCCTCAGATAAAAACCTTATGGATGATCCTATGATTAGAGAAGTTGACTTTGCTATCCTTGATCAAGTTTGGGACGGTATCAATAAACTTTATGAATCAGGTAATTTTTAATTAAACAACGGTATATTTATTTAAACACTCTTAAAGGATTACTTTATGTTTAAATACCTAATATCATTTCTTTTTTTTATTCTCGCACAACAAGTATCAGCTAATGATACTTGGGAATGTCAACTTTGGGAAACTAAATCAGAACCAAGACTCACAGGTCAAGGACATTCTCTTAGTGGGGCTCTTTACATGAACAATTTCGGTGTAAAGGCTTGCCTCGCTAATGAAAATAATGTCTGTGATGATCTAGGGTCTTACATTAAGATTTCTGTTAACCCAAAAGCTAAATTTGATGTTTCTGTGTCCTCTTTTAGAGCAACCCTTTTACCTACTGTCATTAAACCAGGAGAAAGCAAACTTATTGAATTTCACACTTATTTCCAAAAAAATGAAAAACGATTCATTGACTTGAGTATTCGTGCTTGCACTAAATACTCATTCAGCAAATAACCTACCTACACTTATCCATATACTTCTCATATAATGAAATATATTTAGACTCTTGTCCTTTCTTTTTACTCTTCCTATATTTATTTATCTCTGTTTCTAATAATAAACACCCTGCCTCAGACATAGATTTACTCTTACTCTCTTCTTGTTCTTTTTGCTTTTCATATTCTTGGTCTTGCTTTTCTCTTTCTTCCCTTGCTCTTTGCCTCATTTTTTTATCTTGTATTTTCTTCTCCTCATCAAATTTTTCTTGGAGAATCCGTTTCTTCTCTCTTAAAGCGTTCAAATCAAAAGGATATTGTTGTATTATATTAGAATATTGCTTATTTATGTCTCTCGTACAACCAAGTTCTCCCAAAGAATCATCTCTTGAACCGTAATATTCTTTACACTCTTCTAGAGCATCTACCCTTTTTTGCAAATCAGCTTTCCAAATAGTCTCAGCCTTGTCTAATTCTTCTGTTACCGAAATTAACTGTTCTTCTAAAGGTTCTTGGCAATATCCCCATGATAACAAACATAATACAAAAAATAAAACTTTCATTCTAAAACTCCTTTTATATTACATATACCAATATCTAGCACTTTCTTCTTAATAATTTTTTTAATCTTTACTCTTGACATTTATCCTCTTTGTGTGTATTGTGGATTATACAAACACACTAACTATCACAAAGGACAGATATGTTAAACAATTATCTTAAAGACTTGCAAACAAGACAAGCACAAAATGGCTCAGAATACTCTTATAGAGCAGACTTAAGACAAATCCTAAAAGGTTTAAGTATCACTGACGAACCTAAAGGTAAGAAAAAAGATAAAGTCGATATGGAAGTTTTTACTCCCGAAGGTCTTGTCTCTTTCTATATTGAAACTAAAGACTTAGGCGAAGACCTCAGCCATAAGAAACATCAAGATCAATTCAATAGATACAAGTCCGCATACAAAAAACTCGTTATCACAAATTTTCTCGACTTTGAATTTTATCGTGATGGTGTCTTACTAGGTAAATGCACTCTTGCCGATCTTAAATCATTCACAGGCAGTCAAGCTGACTTCGATCAATTCAATAACTTTATTGATGATTTTAAGAATGATTGTATCCAATTCACTAATCCTATCTTACTCGCTAAAAAACTCGCTGAGAAAACTAAATTCCTAAAGAATGAGATTTTTACAACTCTTGAAAAAGATGATGCTGAAATTGCTTTAGGCAGTAAAAAGAATTTTAAACTCGTTGCCTATCGTAATGAATTTAAAAAAATGCTCCTCAATGATATTGATAACGATCAATTCGCTGATCTCTATGCTCAAACAATCACCTATGGTTTATTTGCTAGTAGATACTATTCTTTTCAAAAAGATTCTAAAGCTACTTTTAAACGATCCGATGCCTCTGATCTTATCCCTAATACAAATCCTTTATTAAAGCAATTCTTTGATTCTATTAGTAGAGATAGTAAATCTTCTTCTTTAGGTAAAAATATCACTATTCATTTAGATGGAATTACTACTATCCTAGCTAATGCGGACATGACCCAAATTATTCAAAATTTGAAATTAGCTAACAATGATATTGTTATTCACTTCTATGAAACCTTCCTAGAACATTATGACCCAGCATTAAGGGCAAGTATGGGTGTATGGTATACTCCTGTTGAAGTAGTGGATTATATTGTTAAAGGTGTAGATAGTATTCTCAAGGACAAGTTTTCTATCAAAGATGGTATTTCATCTAGAGAAACACAAGACTTCTCATTTATTAGAAAAACTAAAGTTAAAGGTGGTGAGAAGACTGAGGAGGTAACTAAAAAGGGGGTACATAAAGTTCAAATCTTAGACCCAGCTACAGGCACAGGTAATTTCTTAAATTCCACTATCAATTACATTAAGTCTAATTTTAAACACCCTACCTTATGGAAGGAGTATGTTAATAATCACTTGATCCCTAGATTAAATGGTTTTGAGTTAATGATGCCTTCTTATGTTATGGCACACATGAAGATGTATGAATTGTTAAAAGACTCTTTAGATGATAATCTATCTAATAGGTTTAATGTATATTTAACAAACACCTTAAATGGTGGTGTTGTCTTAGAAGAAGAGAATGTTTTATCTGTGAGTGATTTAATACATCAGTTAAATGAAGAAGCATTAGGAGCTAATAGAGTAAGACAAGAACAACCTGTGATGGTGATCATGGGCAACCCACCTTATAATAGTGCAAGTAAGAATCAAGGTGAGTTTATTACTGATCTTATGGAAGACTATCAAGATGTGAGTAAAAATACAGGAATTACTTTAAATGATGACTATATTAAATTTATTAGATATGGACAACACCTCATCGACCAAAATAATAGTGGGGTTTTAGCTTATATTTCTAATAATAGCTTCCTTAAAGGAATCTCTATGGGGAAAATGAGAAAATCACTATTGAAGACTTTTGATGAAATTTATGTCCTTAATTTATATGGTCGCCCTATTGATGATAATATTTTTAAAAGTATCAAACAACAAGTTTGTATCACTTTCTTTGTTAAGACAAACAAGAAAGAACAAAACGAATTAGGTAAAGTCTTTTACTTTGAAATTAAAGGAGATAGACAACCTAAGTTGGACTATCTTGAAAAAAACACGGTGAATAATGATTTTAAAGAAATTGCTTTGATTGAACCTGAATATTACTTCATCCCACAAGACACTAGTATCCTTGAAGTATACAATAAAGACAGCTTCCGTTTAGATTCTATTTTCAAGTTTAAATCTAATGGTGTTTTAACAGGTTGTGATAGCTTACTAATAGATACTGATTTAGGGAGATTAGAAAATAAATTAAAAAATTATTTTGCTACAAATAAAAAAAAGGGAGTTTCTTCAACAGATGACGGTCACTTTAAAAAAGTAAACTATAGAAATTTTGATACAAGACACTATTTTGATAGTGCTTTATCGAGTGCTAGAAAAGAAGAATTGGTCAAACATTCATTAGCATCAAAACAAATCTTCTTATCATACAAATCTTATTGTCGTGACAAGTTTGACTTCAAACATATCTTATTAACAAATAGGACTCCAGACTATAACTTTTTGGGGGCATCGGCAGGATCAATCCATTGCTCTCCTCTCTATCAATACCACGAAGGAAACACTGTTTTAGGCACAGAACCATACCAAACCTCTAACTTCACTCAAGACTTCCTAGACCAAATCTCCCTCAAAATCGGTAAACTCTTTAATGATAACCCCACCGATGATACTACTTTCTCTTCCCTCGATGCTATGGATTACATCTATGGCTACCTTAATGATAAATCCTACACCACTACCTATAACCAATTCCTTAAATCTAACTACCCCAAAGTCCCTTTCCCCACTGACCTTAACCACTTTGAAACCTATAGATTAAAAGGTGAAACCCTTAGAACTATCCACCTCGATGACTCTACAATAGACCCCACCTCTAACTTCACCGCTAAAAGCAACACTATCTCTAAGGTCTCTTTCGACCCCACTGATAATAAACTCTACTTTAACAAGACTAGCTACTTCGATAATATCACTAATGATATGTGGAATTTCAAAATAGGTGCTAGTCAACCACTTAAAAACTGGCTCGAAGCTAGAAAAGATGATGACTTAACTGAGAGTAGTGTTGATGAATTTCTAAATGTTATCTTTAAAGTAAGAAACTCTATCTAGAGAACTTATCTATATCTCCTTGTTTTTATACAAACCATCGCCAAAATCTATAAAATCAACTTTGAAGATAAACACCTTCACCACCTCTTCCAAAAAACTGCCTCTTCCCTACCATCAGAAGATGCCACTATCAAAGACCTAGACTTCTCCGTCCTTAATCAAACATGGGACTTTATCTCTAATACCTATTATTAAGCTCTATCCTAAATCCTACCTTCTCATCCCCCATTCCTATATCTTCCACTATATTTATCTTTACTATTTCACCCACCATCCCCTTTATCTCCCTCCCCACTGACTCCCCCCGACCCCGACTACGACACCTTATCTCTAATACTACCTCCCACTTCCCACTACGACTAAAATCCACCACCATATCCACCACCCTCTTCAATACCACATACGACTTCCCCACTATTACTTCATCTCCTCCCTTTACAAAATATATATCATCTACATCCCCACCTATAACCTCATCTTCACACCCATCATAATCCCTATACCCATTCATCACCTCCTTCTCTCCTACACACCTATCATATATGTCCATCACACCATCCCCATCATTATCCAAATCAGGACACCCATCCTCATCTAAATACCCATCCTTATCTTCACTATCCCCCTCACACCTATCCACACTATCCATCACCCCATCTCCATCCTTATCTCTCTTTATAACCACCCCACCCTCTACTCCCACCACACCCCTATAACTTACACTCCCTATCCCACCTGTAAACCCTTGACCCACCCCCACTATTAACCACCCATCATACCTAAACCCTATTATCCCATCTATAACATCCCCTAAACCCCCACTATATTTTACCTCCCCCTTTATATCCCACACCCCCATAACCTTATATACAACCCCCAACCCCACTATCATACCATTACCAAAATAATTAGTCTTCACCTCACCCTTATTTACTACACCTCCACCATCCTTATATCCTATATTTATAACCCACCTCACATCCTTTAACTTCCATATACTATCTCCACTTATTAACACCCTATATATATTACTATATACTCCACTATCTGTAGGTACACTTATAACCACTGATAATCCTATATCCACTCCTAATATACTATACACCCTCAACTTAGGCATCACCCTTATATTATCTCCACCACTCTTATAACTTATAACCCCACCTCTATCACCTGTTATATAATTATATCCCACACTCCCACCTATACTTAACCTCCCTCCTATTAATCCATATGTCCCACCTATGTTAACCTGATTGTAATTCTTTATTAAGGCTATATTACTATAACTGTCCACTAAAGCATCTCGACTATAATTCATACTCACATTATAATCTAACTCACCCCCACCTAGAACTTTACCACTATCTAATGAATATATCTTATACCTGTCTACACTCATCTGACTCGTCTGTATATCCTGTCCATATATATTACTACACCATACTACTATACTTATAAGTATAACTACTAGACTTCTTATCATTTTATCACTTCTCCTATATGTTCTTATATAATCCTATAACCCTATAATCTTTCACCTTATAAATAATTAACCCCCTTTCATTTCCACCCCAAAAATTTTCACCCAAAACTAATTTTCACTTTCACTTTTTACAACTCTCAAAAAAACAAGCCCCCCCTTATATAACCCCCCCCCTCTGGAGAGATACCCTTATAAATCCCCACCCTATATAAACACCACCCTATACATATATATATCTTATATCTTATAAACACCACCCTATACACGCAGATGTGTAGGTGGGGGGATATAAGATATATATAAACCCTAGTTAAACTATAGTTTCATTTTCGGAATGTCATTTTCATTACGGACTCAATATGGCTTTTTTGACCCCTGACCCCCCTAAGTCCTACTTTTTAATGCAGTTCTACAGAGGTTGGGGTAAACCTTGTGAAATTAGGACATTTTATCTATATAGTCTTGTATATCCTCTATATACTCATCTATGTCTTTATCCCCACTATACCATAAAAGACGAATAAAGCTCAGTACTAGATTACAGATGCTTATCTTAGGATTAAGGCTTAACTCAAATCTCTTTTTTTGATTTGCCATAACATCTACAATTAACTCAATAGCCGATAAAGTCATATTATTGTCGTAAAATCTCATAGAGGACATGATTTGATTTTTTGTAGGACTTGTTATTCCGAATTGGTCGTTTTTCATATATGTGCAAATAGACAGATCTTTCTTAAAAAAGAAATTGATCTCATGACTAGATTCTTCTCTTTTAAAACCCAAATCAACAAAAAGATCAATCAAAATCTCATTTAATTCTTCAAATGTTTTAGGCTCGTTGCCTACATATTTTATCTCACGATTTTCTTTAATATAATTCGCCATCTTACTCGCCACCTCTTAAGCATATACTCTCTCTCTAGGCATAGAGAATTTATTAAATACTATATGCACTCTCTAAACTTTTAAACTGAGCATATAACTCCTTGTGGTCATATTGAAGTTCCCATAATACACGAATATGATCTAAAAGAAAATTTAACAAGCTAATGCTGTCAGGTAGTTTCAATTCAATTAGACAGTCTATGTCTTTAGAACTTTTTTTCAAGTGTATGCCACTATGTAATCGTAGGGCTATGTTTCTTAAGTTCTCAGGCTTGAGATAAAAAGTAGACCATACTCCTGTATCTTCCATTACCACAAGAACTTTATGTCCTATCTTATTGGCAAAGCGAACTTGAATATCGGATTTAATAAATTTGTCTTTGTCCTCAGTAAATTTAAGTTCAATTAAAGTTTCTTTCAATATAGAAAAAAACTCATCTATTGTAGTAGGCTCATGCCCTTGATAAATGCTTATACCCTTAGGGGTTTTATAAATAGCCATGTTAAAATCCTATGGGTAGGAACTTTGTAGTTGTTTAAATTGTTGAGATAGACTAGGAAGATCATTTTTATGTTGCCATGCTACTCGAATAAAATCTAAAAGAAAATTCAATAGACTGATATGATCAGGAATGTTTATGTCAATTATTGAGTCTATGTGATTAATGCTAGTGTTTAATCTTATCGCTAGGTTTCTTAAATTCCCTGCTCTCAGATAAAAGGTTGCCGTTATGAGGTCATTATAGATATTGATAATAACCTTATTTGCTATAATGAGAGAAACTTTAATGTCGCCTTTTACATATATGTCTGTGGGATTCTCAGTAAATTTAAGTTCTATGAGAGATTGTTTCAATATCGTAAAAAACTCATTTATCGTTTTAGGCTCTGTGCCTTGATAAATGTTTATACCTTTAGGAGTTTTATAAATTGTCATGTTGATGTCCTATGTCTAGGACTTATATTATATTATTAACCCATCAATTCAATGCTGTGTTTAAAATGCTCATAGGCAAGTTCTTTTACAGCTTGTGCATACACTTGAATTTCATATTGTGAAGCTTTATCAATTCTCAACTGAATAAAGTGCATTAAGCCTTGTAGTGATGTTGTCCATATACATTCACTATAAGAGGATAAAGGCAAAACGATACGAGCTTGTTCTCTACATACACCAAGTTGTAATAGTTTCTCATAGTTTTCAAAAGCAAGATCATAAACTTCATTCATAAGTTGAGTAGCTTGTTCTTGGTTTTCAATAGCTCCATGAGAAGATTGTTTATTCTTATCATCTTGATAACGCCAGGTATCAGGTTTAAATTCGCCATGTCTTAATTCAGTGTATCGACCACTTTGTTCATTCCATGCACAGCCTATTTGATGTTTCATCCACTGCCTAAGCACAAAGATCGGTGCTCTTACTCTAAAAGAAATAAAGCAGTGTCTGAATGGGCTTGTATGTTCATGTTGCCATAAGTAGTTTAAGAGCTTTAAATCTCTGTCAGTAAAATCTTTTGATTCTTTGCCATAAGAAACACGAGCGACATTAACAACTCTAAGGTCATCACCCATACTATCTATAACTTCAACGAATCCGTCATTAAACACATCTTTTCTCATTTATATCTTCCCTTGTTTTTGAGATAAATCCTATCTATACTATACATACAATTAAAACGGATTTTAAGATAAATGAGAATAGCCTATATAAAGACATATGCCCACCTATAAATTCTATTCTATAAGACTATATCTATAACCACCTATAAATTCTATCTGTCTATAAAGACTACCTATAAGACTATATAGCCACCTATAAATTCTATCTGTCTATAAATTCTATATACTCATCTATAAGACCATATGTCTATATAAGACTATATATGTCTATAAGACTATATAATCACCTATAAGAGTATATAATCACTTATAAGAGTATATAAGACTAGATAGATAAGATTAGAGATAAGACAATAAATAGGCAATACAATCCCTATCTACTCTTAAAGTAGATTTTATATGTATCCATAGATAATATGATATTCCTATCTATACTTATCTATTTGTATCTTAAAGTTCTATTTTTAAGATACATCTACAATCTTTTGAAAGTAGATTTACTCGTTAAGAAGTTTAGTCTTAATCTTAGTGTTATTGCTATTACTAGTATAAGTAGTATTATTAGTAGTATAAGTATTAGAATGAGTAGTAGTATTTATTAAAAGATAAATCTTTTTCTAAATATATATATATAAATATACATATAGTAAATCTTAAAGAGAACATAATATTCTCTAAGATCAATAGAGTTTATCTTATTGAGAGATTTATAGGTGATGGTAGTAGTAGTGGTAGTGACTAATGGTATTTAACTTAAAGATATTTATTTCAGTATCTACCTTTAGAGAGAAGATTAAGAATTTAATCTTATGAAGTTCTAAAGTGTTAAATAAGTCTTTATATCATTTAAAGATACTAGACCATAAACTAATCTCTTTATGGGAGAGATTACATCCATGCACGAGATTAAATAAAATTCAGATAACACCTGCTATGTTAAAAGGTTTACACCTTATAAGTAGATTGATAAACTTTAATATCTTCAAATTCTTAAAGTCTATACTAAAGAAACTGATCTTATAGCCTTGACTATAAGATCAGTTTCTAAAACCCCTTATCCACTCTTAAATCTCATTAAGATATTTAAGTAGCTTTTATTTGTTGTGCATTTTACCTTATGTGGGAATAGAAGGCAAGTAAAAACATTAATATTTTATTATCTCCTAGATCGCTCTATTATTCGTTTTAAAGAGCTTTTAAGGGTCAAGGGGTATCTTCATATACCCTGAGGTATTTAAGTGCTTAAAAACAGCCTTTTTGGTTGATTTAGGTAAATTTAGGTCTTGGGGGGAGAAGTTTAGGTAAATGAAGAAAGATTTAGGTGAAACAAGAGAGAAATTAGGTGGGAGGGGGGACAAGTTAGGTGATGGTGAAGAGAATTTAGGTGAGGGGAGGAAATATTTAGGTCTTGGTGGGAGAAATTTAGGTGGTGAGGAGAAAGATTTAGGTGGTGGGGAGAATAATTTAGGTGAAAGGGAGAATAATTTAGGTTTAAAAAGAGAGATTTTTTGTATGATATAATGTCATTTTAAGAAAAGGATTATGTTTATGAGTGATCGAGAAAAATTTAAACAGATTACAAGTGAGCTAGGAGAACTACTAGCGATGAAAAATGAAGCATACGGCAGTGCTTTTGAAAAGACAACAGAGATACTTAAACTGCTCTATCCTAATGGGATTACTGTCGAGCAGTATAAAGATGTTCATGTGATTGTTCGTATGCTAGACAAGTTAAGTCGTATAGCAAGAGATAATGACCCAATGGGCGAAGATCCCTTTAAAGACATAGCAGGGTATGCCATACTTGCACAAGTCATGAGATCAAAATAGTTTCTTAAAGTCTTTATATTTTCTCTTTTAGAAAAAAGAGAGATATAAAAAAATGAATATTGTTTTTAAAAATCTAGTTCGATTAGCATATGAAAATCCTAAGTATAGAAAAGAATTGTTTTTTTTATTGCAAAAAAAGACAATGTTGAAAAGAGCAGATAGTGATGTAAGCAAGATAAAAGAAGATGCAAGTAAAGGGGTTTTTAGTGGATATACTTTAGGAGTGTTGTCTGAATATTATTCAAGCAAAGGGAGTAAATTTAAAAATCCAAATCCTAGTGGTGGCAAAGATCAAATTGCAATGAGCACTCTTGTGAAATATTATACTGAAGCTCAAGAAAATCCAGAATATAATAAATTTTTAGGACAGACCACAAGTGAAATACAAAGGGCATTCAATCAATTTTATTCTGAGTTTGAAAGACAACAAGAACAAAAACAAGAAGAAGATGAAGATGAGAGTGATGATGAAGTAGTAGATGAAGATGAATTAAGAAAGACTTTAAAAGAGAATGGTATTTCAGAAGCCCTAGCAGGATTAAAAGAGGAACAAATAAAAGAGATAGGTTCTTTAGTAGATGAGATTAGCGATCCAGAGAAATTAGGAGTAAACACAGAAGAATTTTATAAATTAGCTGAGAGAATGATGTATGAGGTGGGCGATGATGAAGTGTGGCTGAGTTGTGGGTTAAAAGACACTCCCGAGGGTTTAGCACAAATGGAAGCCTATTTGAGAGATTTAGGTTTTGATCCTAAAAAAGTGTTTAATGAGAGTGGAATGAACGATATGAGTTTCTTTGAGCAAAACTTAGGTTTTACAGCTAAGTTTTCAAGACCTGTTGCAAACTTGATTAAAAAGCAGACAAATAGCTATGAGAGAACAATAGATTTATATGGGAACAAATTGTTTGGTGGTGCAATGAAAATGATAAAGGCAGTCAGTGGTAAAGACTTAGGTAAATTTGATCCTGACAATCCTGATGCTGTAACACAAAACGAATTTATGCAATATTTAAGTAAAAAATTTAGTACTAAGCCTGTCAATATGGAAGAAATAATGAAGTCCTACCATGACGAATTAAAATCAAAATTTAAAGATGATGATTTATTCGATAAGGTCTATGAACAATTAAAGAAAGCAAATTTCTCAACAGTTCAAACTATGATGAGAAAAGACAGATTAGAAAAGCTAGACAAGTTGAAATTAGATAAAGAACATAAGACGGCTTTAGATGAAATGATAGCTAAAGGGGCATTTAAAAAGGCGAGAAAGTATATAGAAGAAAAAAAGATTTTTAGTGAAGATTTGGAAGATTTTATGGGAAAACAGGTTGCACTCAAAGACACAATAAAAAAACTTACACAAGAGTATTATGAGAAAGAAGATATAGGTATCAATCCTGAAATGAGAAGACAACTAGGCAAGAACACTTATGCTCTCATGGGTTTAGTAAAAAAAGGTTTTGCAAATGAAATTTCAGAACAATCAGTGGATAAGATAAAAGACTATATAAAAACCAAAGTCACATCTTTTAATTCAAATTCTATTCCCGTAGATCAAGTTCAAAATCATTTAACAAATCTAAATGAGTATAACAAAGAAGTTTTGAACTATGCTAAAAAGGGAGCTAAAAAAGCCACTATGGCTTCTTTGGGAGGTATAGGAGGAAAATTGAATGATAAATCGGCTGATCTGATTACAAATAAAATACAATCATATCTTAAAAATAGTTTAGATAAAAAGGGGATTGATTATCTTCAAGAAAAATTCTCCCCTGTATTGAAAGAACAACTAGGTTTTGATGAGAAACAAATTAAAGAGTTTTTCTCAATAGAAAAGGGAACAATAGATCATTCTATGGGAATGCTAAGAAAGGCTTTAGAAAATAAATTAGATGTTTTCTCGAAACAACATGAAGATACCATTCTTAAATTTATGGGTGAACAAGGAAATAAAATAGATGAGATTTTAAACAAAAGCACAGAACTGACAGAGGAATTAAAAGAACAAGTAAAAGACTTAAAACCTGAACAATTAAAAGATTTTCTAAAAGAAAGATCAGAAGAAGCATTAAAGAAAGCATTAGGTACTAAAATTGATTTTGATGGACTTCAAGAATTACAAATCAAAGAAATGCTTAAAAGCAATAAGAAAATTTTGTTTGATCTCATACCTGATAAAGACGAATTAAATAACATCACTAAAGATTTGAGTTCTGAGTTAAGTAAAGAATTAAACCCTCTTTATGATAAGTTCAAAGCAGTGGCTGTTGAAAAAACAGAAATACTTAAACAAGATATTATGAAAGAAGCAAATACAATAGCTGATGATGTAGAAGAAAAAGTTGCTGAGAAAACAAAAGAACTTTTAGATAAAAATTATGAGATTGCTGATAATTTAGTTAAGGGCGATGCAGGAGAATATCTTAATAAGTTGCTAGGTAAAACAAAAGACATCATGGATGACACTGAAAATAAAACAAAGATGTTAAATTCTATTGTTGTGTCTATGAAAGATTTAGCTAGTAATGAAAATCTTTCTGCCGAAGCTAAAGAAAAAGGGCTAAAATCTTTAAACCTAGTTTTAGCAAATACAAAAAAAGAACTTAGCGAAAACATGAGCTTGTTAAAATTAAAAGACATTCCTGATTCAATTAAAGAAAAAGGCTTTGGAGATGTAGACCCCCAAAAACTACTTGAAAAATATAACCCTGATATTTCTGCCTATCAAAAGAAAATTTTAGAACAAGTCCTCTCAGCTGAAAATCATTTAAAAGATGTTCAAGATAAGATCTCTACCATTAAAGGTTTAGCTGATAGTATTGAAATACCTAAAGACCTCAATGATGTTAATTCTCTTGTTAAAAATGGAGTAGGCGAATTAAATTCTCAAATTGAAACTCAAGTTAAATCTACTTTGCATAAAGTCAGAGATGAGGGCATAAAAATGTTATCCGATAAATTAGATAACATTAAACCAGGTGAATCTCTTGATAAATTTAAATCAGAAGCTGAGAACTTACTTAAAAACAAAGTTGAAACCTTGAAACAAGAACTCGTCAATTCTAAAGAATATGCTTCCGATGAAATTGATAAACTGATTGAAGATGCCGAGTTATCAAAAGAAAAAGCACTTAAAGCTTTGAATAGTAAATTAGAGGAAGGCTTTGATAAAGTAATAGAATATAAAAAAGACTTGCTCGGAGGATTACAAGTTACATCAGATAGTATTAAAAGAATACATGATTCTATTGATTTGAAAGACCCTCAAGCATTTTTAGATAATTTAAAAATGCACAAAGTTGAAATGCTAAATAAAGCTCAAAGTAGTGCTACTTCTTTTCTTAAAGATAAATATCAAGGGTTTCTTGAAAATGCTTCTATAGATACTAATGAAGACCCCACAGGAGCGAGTGCTCTCGTGTCTTCAGGTATAGGTGCTACTTTAAATATGGCAGGTGGTATGGTCATGGGTCTTGTTTCAAGTATGGTCATGTCTAAAGTTATGGAAAAATCTTTCTATAAACAAATTGAAGATAAGCATGGACAAAAAGAAGTTCTTATTCAAAAAATCCTCTCAGGCTCTATGACACCTGTAAAAATCGATAAAGAATATAGAAAAGAACATGATAAAATCATGAAAGACACAAAGATGTCCCCAAGCAAAAGAGAACAAGAACTTTTTAAACTAAGACTAAAATATGAAGATCAAGCTAGACCTGCTATCGCAAGAGCTTTGTATCTCATGGGGCAAAGAGATGAAGAGGGCGAAAAAATTGAAGGTGCTTCCGAACAAATGAGGGCATTTTTGAAAAGAGCTTTTGATGAAGACTTTAACTCCAACGAAGAATTTAACTATGCTAGTTTCTATATAGTCGCTTCCGAAGAAGATGCTGAAATCCCATTTTATATGCAAATTGAACTCGACATTGCTCAAACAGAATATCAAAAAGAAATGAAAAAACACACTGAGGACTTTTTTAGTGGCAAAAAAAATAAAGAACTATTTGAATACATGACAGGTAAAAAACCTATCCCTAGAAAATACTATGATCAAGTTAAAAAAGAACATATAGAAAAAGCACACCAAATTAGTGAAGATTACAAAAAAAAGAAAAACCCTAAAACAAAATAACATATAATAAGAAAAGACAATCCTGTCCTCAAATTGAAATGAGCTCTACTATGATTAATAAATGGAAAGCTACTGATACAGAAGACCTCGAACTTCTCGATCATGCTATTGCTAATTGGCATCCCTCTCTTGTTGATATTCGCCAAGAAATTGCTATCGTCTTTAAAGACAAAGCAGGTAAAGTAGGTGGTAAACCTAATCTCGGTAAATGTATCAAAGCACCAGGTATCTTATCTGTGCTTGGCGATAAAGAATATCAATTCATTCTTGAAATCGGTTATGATCTCTGGCTTGCCTTAGAAGATACTGATAAACTTGCTCTCATTGACCACTTGCTCTGTCATGTTCAAAGTGAAGAAAATGAACAAAATGGCGAAATGACTTATTCCATGAGAACTCC
>Ga0214921_10000741_pt1 | contig 58634 bp, 61 predicted proteins | sample LL1505_MetaG_FD_177992 | JGI IMG/M metagenome (GOLD analysis project Ga0214921, IMG submission 177992) | Freshwater microbial communities from Lake Lanier, Atlanta, Georgia, United States - LL-1505 | ecosystem: Environmental > Aquatic > Freshwater > Lake | place: USA: Georgia | collected...
CCATTGGCGGAATTCACTGGATTGGACGCAGGAGCGCCTGGCAAGCCATTCATCGCGGCTTGCATGGCCTGCATTCTTGCCATCATCGAATCAAGGTTCTTAGTGTCCATGTCCCAATTATTACGAGCTTTATTAATTAAATCAATACTTTACTTAAATAATTTACTTACTTATCCACCTCAAAACCAGCCTCCTTGTAGGACTTGAGCTTGTACCGCAAAGCGCGCTCAGAAATGCCTAAAATTTGGACCGCTTTACTGCGACTCCCACCCACTTGGGCCAACACTTTCAGGATATGTTCCCGTTCTACCGAGTTCATATCGCTTGCTGAGCCCACTGCATTGGGCTGAGTCATTGAATTAGAAGCAATATTTATGCCATTTTGCGGGTTTTCCCTCGATTGAAGTGAGGAACCACTCGCATTGCTACTCGCTAGGGGACTAATTTCTAGGTGTTCGGCCTCGATCGCATCGCCATCGCATAGCAGAACCGCACGTTGGATGATGTTCTCAAGCTCACGCACATTCCCAGGCCAGTGGTAGGTGGGTAAGACCGCCAATGCCGAAGGCCCAAAGACGAGATCATCGCGACCAATGTTTAAGCGATAGCGTTTGAGAAAGAATTGCGCGAGGGGCAAAATATCGCCCGCGCGTTTATGCAACTCTGGAATATGGATTGGGAAGACCGCTAAGCGAAAGTACAAATCCTCCCGAAATCGTCCTTCTTTGACTTGCTCTTCTAAGTTGCGATTGGTCGCCGCAATAATGCGCACATCCACCTTAATCGGTTCGGGAGAGCCTAAGCGCTCCACCAACTTATCTTGCAAGACCCGCAATAGCTTCGCTTGCAAGGGGGCGGGCATTTCACCGATCTCATCGAGAAACAAAGTACCACCATCGGCTTGCTCAAACTTCCCCGATTGGGATTTCGTGGCACCAGTAAACGAGCCTTTTTCATGACCAAAAAGAATGGACTCTAAGAGCGTATCGGGGATCGCCGCGCAGTTGAGAGCCACATACGGACCCGCAGAGCGTTTGGAAGTGAGATGAATGTGATGCGCAATAATTTCTTTTCCAACCCCCGAGCCACCCGTGATTAAGACGCTCGTATCAGTTTTTGCAACGCGCTCGCAGCGCGCAAGCGTATGGATCATGGCCGTGTCAACCGCAATAATTTCGGGAGCGGGGCGATGACTGGGCTCTGGAGTTTCTTTCGCAACCGGTGTAAGTGCCCGGGTTTCTGTTTTGGCGGATGCAACTTGAGGCGCACGATAACGGGTAATGATTTCAATTAATTGATCGGGCACAAAGGGCTTAATTAAAAAATCGCGCGCACCGGCTTTGAGCGCTTCAACTGCTAACTTCGCATCGGCAAACGCGGTCATGACGATTACCGGGAGATCCGGAATTTCTTTCGTGGCCAACCTCAGTAGATCCAAGCCATTCATGCCGGGCAGGCGGTAATCGGTGATGATCACGGTCTTTAAACCCGGTTGCAATAAGGGTAAAACGGTTTCGGCGCGTTGATGGGTTACAAACTCAATGTGGTTGAGTCGCAAAGTGACGCCAATGGCCTCACGCAAGTCTTCATCGTCCTCAACCAAAATCACAGGAAAGTCGGAATGGGGTGCAGTCATGATGGCATCCATTCTAGAGGGAGTTCATTGAAGGTAAGGTAATGGTAAAGCGCGCACCACCGTCGTAGTTTTCGGCATGAATCGAACCGCGATGCGCTTCGAGGGCATTTTTAGCGATCGCTAATCCAAGACCCGTGCCGCTGGAGTGACCGGTGGAGAAGGGCTCGAACAAAGATTCCAGCATTGTGTTGGGGATGCCCGGACCTTGATCATCAATCACAATGGTGACCCGCTGATGATTTCCACTGGCTGTGATGGAAATGGTTTGACCGGCTTCGGAGACCTCGAGCGCATTTTCGAGAATGGCCAAGAGCGCATTCACAATCGCTTGCTGCTCGACATTCACCAATTGATCTTTGGCAATGCTCATTTGCGATCGCAGCGTTACTCCTTTTTCTTCACACAAGGGCCGAATTCCTTGTTCCGCCGTTTGCAAAATACTGGTAATGGGTACGAGTTCGGATTTGCGGGGTCGATTGGTAATAAAGCGCAACATGTCTTGCGAGAGTTTTTCAAGACCCAAGAGTTGTTTGCGCAGGCGCTGGGCAAATTCCTGGGACTCATCGGCAGCAATCTTGCCATCGCACAAATGCGACGAGTACAAGAGGGCAGTCGCCAAGGGGGTACGAAATTGATGCGCGATGCTGGCTGCCATCTTGCCCATCGCGGCTAAACGATTTTCTTGTTGCGATTGTTGATGCAAGCGAATGTTCGCGGTAATGTCTTGGATTTGCACAATGCTGCGCGTACCCTCGTCAATGCGCACGAGTTGTATGGTGCGCCGACCTGCGGCGTTTTCGATTAAATACTCACCCGGCGCGATTGAGGGTTGCCAATCGAGCGGCAAGGTCAGCGCCTTGCCAATCACAATCGTTGGCAAAAAGTTGAGCACGGAGGGGTTGTGCAGCGACACGAGGTTGTTCTCCAGCAAAACCACCCCGGCGGGGATGGCGTTGAGCAAAATGCCCAGGCGATGATTCGAATCGTAGAGCTCTTGGGTGAGCTGGTTAATTTTCTCTTGTAAATCAGCCTGTTGCGACTCAAGCTTCTTGGATTCTTCGTAAAAAAGGGCAAACGCCTCCGCGAGCTGGTTTGGCATCATCTGAGCGGGCTCATTGGGGGGCTCAGAGGGGCTTGCAGCGGGCATGGTTGAGGGTAAATGGGGAGGGGAAATCGGCAAAATTTTCCTAGAAATCGGCAATATATGTTATAGAATATCAACATTTAGTGGTTTAATGATAAAAATATTCCGTATATAGTTGTTTTGGTTTGTTTTTGACGGTTCTGTGAACCGCCAACGACCTACGGAGACGGCCTGATTTCATCAGGTAAAAAGCGGTAATTGATTGATTTAATTTAGGAATCTGCCATTGAGCGACGAAGCTGTACCGGGTTTGCAGGGAGATGGTAAAGATGCTGCTGTAGTCAATATTGGCTCCAACAGCGCGGCTTCTGCACCCCCTTCGGCTGGTATGGCGGCGCTTGCAGCACGGGCAGCCAATGCTCCTGCGAAGTCAGCAACCCCGGCCAAGCTGCGCGAACTGATCTTCCGCTTTAGCGCCCTCAATCTCCAGCAACGTCTAATCGTTCTGGCTGCTGGAGTTCTTTTCCTGGCAGCCATTATTTTTGTCTCGCTCTCGAACCGTAAAGACGATTATCGAGTTCTCTTCTCAAGCATCAACGAGCGGGATGGTGCTGCCATTGTGGCTGCCTTGCAGCAAATGAACGTACCCTATAAATTTACCGAGGGTGGAGCTGCAATCTTGGTGCCCGAGTCATCGGTTTATGAAACGCGCTTGAAATTGGCTGGTCAGGGTCTACCCAAAGCAGGTAATGTTGGCTTTGAACTACTGGAAAACCAAAAAATGGGAACCAGCCAGTTTGTTGAGCAAGTCAACTACCAGCGTGGTTTAGAAGGCGAGTTGGCGCGCAGCATCAGCTCCCTCTCGCAAGTGAAATCAGCGCGCGTGATGCTCGCGATTCCAAAACAAACTGCCTTTATGCGTGAGCAAGAAAAACCCACTGCCTCCGTGGTGGTGACCATGCACCCTGGGCGATTCTTGGATAACCAACAAGTTGCGGCCATTGCCAATTTAGTGGGTTCTTCGGTTCCAAACCTTGGTCCAGCAAACGTCACGATTGTGGATTCGGAAGGCAGTTTGCTCGCCCCCAATCCACAGCGTTCAGTCGGCTTAGATAGTACCCAATTGAAGTATGTGGCTGAGCTTGAAGGCGCTTTATCAAAGCGCGTTCAAGCGATCTTAGAGCCGGTGGCTGGTAAAGAAAATGTCCGTGCGCAGGTGACGGTCGATATGGATTTTGGTGAACTCGAGCGCATGGAAGAGACCTTTGGGCGCAACACGCCACCCAACCAAGCGTCGATTCGTAGTCAGCAAAGTAATCAGGGTGCAACCGGAAGTACTGGCGCTTCTGGGGTGCCGGGTGCGCTCACCAATCAGCCCCCAGGTGCAGGGCAGGCACCGCTTAATACCCAAGCCGCTGGTAACAATAATCCGCAAAATCTGAACGCGCCGCCAGGTAATACGGGTAGCGGTGTCACCAACACCCGCAATGACAATGTCATTAACTACGAACTTGATCGTGCGATTCAGCGGATTAAGGGTGAAAAAGGCAAAGTGCGTCGGGTATCGGCAGGCGTTGTCGTGAACTTTAAACCCGGCGGGGTCGATAAGGACGGTAAACCCCAAAAGCCGGTGGCGTATACGGCGCGTGAACTCGAGCAAATTAATAATTTAGTGAAAGACGCGATTGGCTTTAACGAAAAAAGAGGCGATAGTGTGAGTGTTGCCAATATCTTGTTTCGGACTGAGGCTAGTGATGAGCCACCGTTTTATAAACAACCCGGTGTTATCGAACTTAGTAAAGAGCTCTTTAAGTTCCTCATTATTGTGGGCTCTTTGGGTATCCTCTTCTTTGGTGTGGTGAGGCCGCTCTTGTTCCCACCGAAAATCGACCAAGCCCTAGAAGAGCAGCGCATTGAAGAAGAGTTTGACGAGAAGATCAAAGCGGAGATGGAAACCATGTCGCCAGCTGCGCGTGAGAAGCGCCGCATGGAGGTTGAGCTCGAGCGCGAGCGTCGACGCATTCAGGAAGAGGAAGAGCGCATGCGAATCGAGGCGGAGAAGAAAGCCGAAGAGGACTCTCGCAAACGCATTGAGGAAGAGAAAAAAGCCGAGTACGACGAACTCTTGGCCTATGCCATTGATTTTGTCGAGAGTAATCCCAAAGTGGTCTCTGGCATCTTTAAAGAATGGCTGGCACAAGATGCCGCCAAAACGAATGAAGCCAATACAGCCGCTGCTGCTGGCGGCGCAGGTTAATCGGTAGAGCACCATGCCAGAAGATAACCAAGCCGCAGCGCCGAAGACACTTTCAATTGCAGACGCTCTCAAGGAGGGGGTTAAAGGCGCGTCGCAATCGGGCACCATTACCTTTAATGATCTTGATGGCGCTTCCAAAGCCGCGGTGATTTTGCTCGCTGTTGGTGCCGAATCGGCAGCCAATGTTTTGCGACAAATGACACCCTTTGAAGTGCAACGCCTCTCGGGCAAGATGGCGGTGGTGAAATCACTCAGTCGTGATTTGGTATTGCAAGTGCTGCGCGAATTCAAAGATGTCACCGCTAACAATGCGCAAGTGGCGTTTGATACCGACTCGTTCATGCAAAACATGCTGACCAAAGCCATGGGCGCTGAAGGAGCTTCCGATCTCTTGGGTCGATTGGAGTCGACTCTCGATATGTCTGGTATTGAAACACTCAAACGGATGGAATCGGACGTTCTCTATGAGATGATCAAGAATGAGCACCCGCAGATTATTGCTACGGTGATGGTGTTCTTGGATTCTGCGCAAGCCGCATCGGTCTTAAAATTGTTCCCAGATGAGTTGCGTAACGAGTTGATTTTGCGCGTTGCATTATTAGAGAAAGTTCAACCTGCCGCATTGAAGGAGTTAAACGAGGTGATGTCACGCTCTGCTGGTCCTGATTCGGATTTCCGTCGCAGCACGGTAGGCGGCATCGTGCCAACCGCTGAGATCTTAAACATGCTCTCCGGTGGACTCGATAAGATGGCGCTGGAGACCGTTCGCAACTACGATGCAGAGTTAGCGGATGCGATCCAAGAAAAAATGTTTGTGTTCGAAGATTTCTTGGAAATCGAAGATCGCTCTTTACAAACCTTGTTACTCGAAGTTCCTCAAGATACTTTGGTGATCGCACTCAAAGGTGCCAGCCCCAAATTGCGTGAGAAGCTCTTTAAGAATATGGCCAAGCGCGCTGCCGATGGCGTGCGTGAAGACCTTGAGACACGACCACCTGTGAAGATTCAGGAAGTGGAAGAGATGCAAAAAGAAATCATCCGCGTGGCCCGCACACTTGCGGAAGAGGGTCGCATGATCATGGAACGAGGTAAGCAAGGCGATGCCTTCCTCTGATCCGGATTCGATCCCTTTTCGGTGGGAGGTTCCCTCGTTTGATCCTCCTAAACCCCCGAAGCCACCCAAAAATCCTCCGGTTCAATACCCCACGGTCGAAGAAGTTGAAGCGATTCGAGCCAGTGCTTATCACGAGGCGTATGAGCTAGGATCCAATCAAGGGTTTATTGAAGGCCGTGAGAGCGGCTACAAAGAAGGTCAAGCCAAAGGCTATGAGGAGGGTTATCAAAAGGGTTACCTCGATGCCCATGGTGAGACCAATCGCTTGCACGATGCACTTAAGGAATTACTCCAAACCCTAGACGGATTTCCTGAGGCGATGGCGCAACCTCTGACCCAATTAGCCTTTGAGATTGGCGCACGCTTATCTGCTAATGAGTCTATGGAGCGAGCCCCCTTTGTAGCCGCGGTGCAAGAAGCATTGATGCGTTTGCCTCGCCCAGGCGAGTGTTTGTTCTTGCGCATTCGACCCGAAGAAATTGTGACCTGGAAAAAAATTGTGGACGATCCAGGCCTCCCCTTTACGTGCTCGATCTTGCCCGATGCTGATGTGCAGTTTGGTCATGCGTATGTGGAAGTGGCCGGTGCACGAATCGATGTCGGTCAGGAGGCGCGTAGGGCCTTAGTGAGCGCTGCCCTTGGATTGGCAGGTGCACCATCACTTACCGCTGAGTTGCCTAGCTTGCCAATCTCATCGAACTCAACTGAACAAAATACAAACGTCGATGACAAACCAACTTCTTGAATTTGCCGAGCAGTTAAGCGATGTACGGGAGCACTTAACGGCTACTCCGCGCTCGATTCGGGAAGGCAAATTAAAACGGGTCTCCGGAATTGTGTTGGAGGTGGAGGGCTTGCCATTAAGTATTGGATCAAGCGCGACGATTGTGTCGCAGGCAGGAGACCTCAGTTTTGATGCCGAGTGCATTGGCTTTAATGGTGGCATTACCTATTTGATGCCGCTTGACCAAGTCGAAGGTATTGCCCCGGGTGCTTTGGTTTATCCAGCGAGTACTCCGGTCGATTATGGAGGTGGCTACACCACCAAAGTCGCGACTAAACCACTGCCAATTGGCGAAGCATTATTGGGTCGGGTCGTCGATGGTTTGGGTCGACCCATTGATGGCAAAGGTGATGCCTCACAAAACATTACTAGGCAACGCCGAACCATCTTAAATCCGCTCGATCGAACTCCCATTCATGAGCCCCTCGATACCGGAATTCGGGCGGTGAATGGTTTGCTGACCGTCGGTCGCGGTCAACGCGTTGGTATTTTTGCTGGTTCGGGCGTGGGGAAAAGTGTATTGCTTGGAATGCTAGCCCGTAACTGTGTGGCTGATGTGATTGTGATTGGTCTTGTGGGTGAGCGTGGTCGTGAGGTCCGTGAGTTTTGCGAAGAGACGCTTGGCCCAGAGTCCTTTCGTCGTGCTGTTGTGGTCGCAGCACCCGCCGATGCCTCGCCGTTGGCACGATCTAAAGGCGGGTCATATGCCACCGATGTGGCAACCTGGTTTCGGGATCAAGGTAAGCATGTTGTGCTAATTGTGGATTCATTGACGCGGTATGCAATGGCGTTGCGTGAAATTGGTTTGAGTCTTGGCGAAGCACCGGTTGCAAGGGGTTACCCACCGAGTGTTTTTGCCCGCATGCCTGAGCTCGTTGAGCGCGTCGGCAATGGCGCCAATCCCGATGGCTCCATCACAGCGTTCTATACAGTGCTCCTTGAAGGGGATGACACCAACGACCCCGTTGCCGATACCGCCCGTGGAATCTTGGATGGCCATTTCTTCTTATCCAGAGAACTGGCCGATAGCGGACACTACCCAGCCATTGATATTGAGAAATCCATTTCCCGAGTGATGCCTAAAGTATCGACGCGTGAACACTTAATGAGCGCTCGGCGTGTCAAGCAACTCTACAGCCGGTATATGCGTGGTCGGGACTTAGTCTCCATGGGCGCCTATGTGGCTGGCAGTGATCCGGAGCTCGATGCCGCGTTGCAAATGTGGCCCAAGATCAAGCAATTTTTGCAACAAGACATGGATGATCGTGTGCCCATGCCTGAAACCTTGGTTGAGCTCGATGCGATTGCGCCAAGCCAAACGGAGGCATCAGCTAATCCTAATCCCGCCTTTCAAAACATCCGCCGCGTATGAACACCCTTGAGCTTCTTTTGCGACTAGCCAAGATTCGGGAGGATCAGGCCATGGCCAATGCCAGACGGGCGACTGGGCAGGTGAACCAAGCTCAGGGTTTTCAGCGCCAAGTTCTGGACTACGCCAAAGATTATGAAAATCAGATTATGGAAGGCACAAAAACCGGTACATCCGTTGCCTTCATTCAGGATGCCAATGCGTTTCGGGAAAAATTACTCCTTAGTTCCGCCGAAATCGGTAATCAAATCAAGGGTTTATCTTTAAACTCGGAACAAGCCCTCAAAGCTGCTATGCAAGCCAAACTCCGCTCCCAAGGACTTGGTAAGCTCGTTGCCAAAGCCCACCTTGAGGCCCGTAAAAAGCTAGCCCGCGCAGAGCTTGCCCAGCTTGAAGATGGGTACATGGCGCGCTTTAATCGCAATTCTGGCACGGAAAATGCTTAGTAAAGGACATCCTTTATGGAGAATGTATGTCATTTGCAAACGCGGTACCTACAAAGCATAGCCTAAGCCAGCTGCAAAGCGGGCAGGGACCGCTCATGCCAAAAAACGAGCCCAGAGCCAATTCTGGTGGGATTGAGGACTTTATTAATGAATTAAATCAGGCCACCAATCTGCGTCTGCAAATTCAAGAAGATGCTGCCCAAGAGGGTCGCGTCAAGATCAAGAAAAATCCCGAGACTAAGGAATCGAAACCCGCTCCTGAACTGCAAATTTTGCAAAAACCGGATGGCGCTGAACCAAATCCTGCAAATATTGCCGTTCAAGGTCAGGCTGACTCGGAAACAACCCGTGCCAATATATTGGCTGCTTTGCAGCAATTGCAAGCTCAAAGCCCTAACCAAACCACGTCTCTTTTGACCCAATGGGGAGCCCAAACCGAAGTTCTCGGTTCTACTGAGGCGGCTGGCGTGTTGAGCAGTTTGGATCTTGAAGGCTTGCGTTCTAAATTACAAACTTTGGGGTTTGATGGACTCTTAAATCGCATCGAAAATGCCAATGCTTCGGGGAACGCTCAAGAATTAGCAGCCCTTGAAAAAAATTTGGCACAAAATTTATTAGCAAAGCTCGCAATCCTTGATCAGCAAGCCAATCGAGACTCTGCGTTGCCAACCACTGAAAATTTGGCACAAAATTTATTAGCAAAGCTCGCAATCCTTGATCAGCAAGCCAATCGTGACTCTGCGTTGCCAACCACTGAAAATTTGGCACAAAATTTATTAGCAAAGCTCGCAATCCTTGATCAGCAAGCCAATCGTGACTCTGCGTTGCCTGTAGATGAATTGCAAACTCAGCTTGATACCAAAGCGCTGATGACCCTTATTTCTCAGCGTGAGTCAAATGGTGTTCAACAAAATACCCCACAAGTAGCATCCCTTGGGGACCTTAATCTGATAAGCCCAGAGCTATCTACTGAAGCTAGTGAATCGGTTCGTGTGCTGGTTGTTGAGCCCAGCCTTGCACAAGAGGCCAAAATCAAACAACTGATGGATCTTGATCAGAAATTTGTACTCGGTCAAGGCATGCGCGCACTTGGCGACCAAAACTCAGGACAAGTAAACGGCCTCAGTGAATTGGTTGCTGCTCAAAATACTTTTGATGAGCGATCTGTACAAGAGTTCAATCTCATCCACGGCGCTAGCGCTAAATTAAGTAAAGATTTTGATCCAGTTTTAATGGATGATACATCCGGAAATCTCCTGTCTGCAGCCCAAACTGCACAAGCATCGAATCAAATCGTATCTCCAACGCAAATTACATTAAATGTCCAAGACGCATCAATGGTGCGCGGGCCATTGCATCAGGAAATCATGACCGCAGCGAAAGCCGGTGGCGGCAGAATCCAACTGGAATTGACCCCGCCTGAGCAGGGTACCATCCGAATTGATCTGCGCATTGATCAATCTGGCCGAGCTCACCTCATCGTTGAGGGTGCCAATGATGCTGCCAAAGCCCGATTGGACCAGGGTGGCCAGCAACTCAAGCAGGAGTTTGCCCAAATGGGCCTAAATCTGACTTTGGATCTGCGCCAGGGTGAAGGTCGCTTTGCTCAAAACCAGCAATTTGGGTCCAATCAAACCGCATTCAATCAGCCTAGTTATTCCACCGATAGATCCTCACAGGGGATTGGTTTATTATCTGAAAATTCCGTTAGTTCTCGCTGGTTTGGCGATGCTTCGGGGGGCAGTTCAGGTATAAATCTGTATGCTTAATACAGTTATGAATGAGGATCGGCAATGGCTGAAGAAGATAAAGTTGAACCTACGCTAGAAGCGGGCGCAAACCCCGCACCGGCAGCCGCACCTGCTTCCGCTACTAACGAAGCACCCCCACCTCCCAAAAGTAAGAAAAAACTCTTCATCATTATTGGAGTGTTGGTTGTTCTAATTGGTGGTGGTGCTGGTGGCTATATGTACATGCAAAAAGCAGAAGCCGACAAGAAAGCGGCCGAAGCCGAGGCCAATAAGCCCGAGAACATTCTTAAAAAGCAACTTACTGAGCGCAAGCAAAATGCGCCACCCATTTACATCCCCTTGGATGAAATGATTGTGAACTTACCGGGTCGCGGTGGTGAGCACTATTTGCAAACCAAGATTGTTTTGCGTACCGCTGACTCCTCAACCGAAGGTAAAGTGAAGCAGTTCATGCCGGTGATCCGCGATAAGATCATCACTGTGTTGTCTTCACGGCAAATGCAAGAGTTGGCAACCGTTGAGGGTAAAACCATGATGGCACGCGAGGTTGCGCTGGTGATTAATTCCATCATTGCACCGCAGTTAACAGCGATCTACATCCTGCAACAGCAACCGAATACCGCCGATTTGCAAAATTTAGAACGCATTGGTGCAATTCCAAAAGAAACCTCAACGGGTAAGAAGATTACCAATGAGGCCGCTCGTGCAGCAGCCGAGTTTTGGAATGTCACCGAAATGGATTTACCGGTTCAAGCCGTTTTGTTTAGCTCTTTTGTGATGCAGTAATGACCTTCATCTGCTGGAGTACTCCACAGGAAAAAAATGGCAGATCAGGACGTTAACTTTGAAATGAACATCAACGCTGTTGATCAGCGTGAGATGTTCGACAAATCCAAGATCATTGCGCGTCGGCGTATGCCTACGCTGGAGCTCATTCATGAGCGCTTTAGCCGCGCTGTTCGCCTGACGCTCTTTAATATGATCCGCGCACCGATTGAGGTGCAAATGCATTTGCCGGTGGTGAAGAGCTACGAGAACTTCGTTAATGAGTTTCCTGAGCGCACCAATATCAATATCGTTGGGATTCGGCCATTGCGTGGAGTGGGTTGCTGGATTGTGGATCCGGGTGTGGTCTACATCGCCATTGATAATATGTTTGGTGGCGAAGGACGCTTGCCGCCACGCTTGAGTTTACGGGAATATACTGCGACCGAGTTGCGTATTATTCGTCGCTTAGTCGATGCGTTGCTAAGCGAATATGAAAAGGCTTGGAAAGCCGTCTATGAAATCAAGTTTGATTTCATGCGCCAAGAAACCAACTTTGGGTTTGCCAAAATTACATCCCCAAATGAGATGGTCTTGCACTCCAAATTTACGATTGAGATTAATGGTCGCCCCGGAGATGTGGATTTATGTATTCCGTTTTGGGTCTTAGAGCCCGTTAAGTCGATTCTCTACAACAATATGCAAGGATTTGCGAGCGAACCCGATGAGCATTGGGCTAATTTGCTATCCGATCAAGTCCATGAGGCACCTGTAACAGCTGTTGCAGTTCTTGCCAGAAAACAAATGTTGCTTGGCGAGGTCGCCTCATTAGCGGTGGGTGAAATTATCCCAATTGAGATCATGGATCCGGTTACGGTCTTCGTTGATGGTCTCCCAGTGATCCGAGGTCAGTACGGGGTTAAAAATGGCCGGTATTCGGTCAAAATTCAAACCATTCAGCATCCTGCCGAGTTTCTAAAGAGCCCCCTAGAGAGTGCGCGCTTGGGACCAAGTATGATGCGCGGAGCGGAGCAGGGTGAGTTGTATGAACAGTTTCAGGATGGCACGGCACCCTTAGCCAATGGCACCGAGGTGCAAACGGTAAATCCCGCAGATTTAGCTAAACCGGCGGTAAGCGATACAATTAATTCACTTGCCGATACTTTGGTGGCAAAAGACGAAACTGGTTCAACCGAGGGAAATCAAAAAGGGGATACAAATGGCTGAAAATGACAATGATTTAGCTAAATCCCTTACGAGTAAAGATTTAGCTGGCTCACTACGAAAAGCCAATTTTTCGAATTTAGAAGACGGAGCAAAAGTAGGCGCTGACTTTAACGAGATTGATCTTGTAATGGACGTCCCTGTCCAAGTTACGGTCGAGCTTGGGCGCGCCAAGATGCAAATTCGGAATTTATTAAATTTGACTTATGGTTCGGTAATTGAACTAGATATTCTGGCTGGTGAGCCCCTTGAGGTGGTTGTTAATGGTTGCCTCGTTGCTCAAGGAGAGGTCGTGATTGTGAACGATCGTTACGGTATTCGCCTAACCGATATCGTTACTCCGGCAGAGCGTTTACGCAAAATTAACCGTTGAGTCGAGCATGAACCCCTCGCTTGGAGGCATGCTTTGGTTTTCTTTCTTTTGGTTGGCGTTGGCGGCCGCTTTAATTTGGGTAGTTGCCTATTTAGTTAAACGTGATGCGGCAACAAAAGCGTCGAACCCAAACGTTAAGATCCTAGCTCAGCAAGCGATCGGCCCGCGCGAACGTATTTTGGTGGTGAATGTACTTGGCCGAATACTAGTACTCGGACACTCGCCTAATCAAATTAATTTTTTGATGGAGTTGGCGCCAGAGGATTTAGCAAACTTATCCCAGGAAAATAATTCTTTAGATTTCTCAATAAACCTCAAGCGGTTTGTTAAAAGGAAGGTCTTGTGAGGCGTTTTGCGCTCTGGCTCTTGGTCAGTCCGTTTGTACTGCTATTGGCTCCTGAGCTAGCATGGGCGCAATCTTTACCTTTGGTGACCACAAAAGCTGCTGGAGGTAGCACGGTCTATGCCGTTCCGGTGGAGACGGTGCTAGCGCTGACGGCCCTGAGTTTTTTGCCTGCCGCCTTAATTTTGTTAACGAGTTTTACCCGGATATTGATTGTGTTTTCTCTATTGCGGCAGGCGTTGGGACTAACGACCATGCCGCCCAATATTGTGTTGATTGGGCTGTCTTTCTTTTTGACACTCTTCATCATGAACCCCGTGTTTGAGAGCATTTATCAAAAAGCCTATCAACCGTATACCGCAGGAAAAATTAACTTTGCCCAAGCGGTTGATATTGGCTCGGTACCGCTAAAAGAGTTTATGTTGAAGCAAACCCGCCGCGATGATCTTAATTTGTTTGCCAAAATGTACGGCAAGCCCATTGATAATCGTGAAGATGTGCCGATGACGGTTTTAATTCCGGCGTTTGCGATTTCAGAAATTAAAACCGGATTTTTGATTGGCTTTGTCATCTATTTGCCGTTTTTAGCGATTGACTTTGCCGTGGCCAGTATTTTGACCTCGCTCGGAATGGTGATGGTCTCGCCAATGATGTTTTCGCTTCCGCTGAAGCTAATTGTGTTTGCCTTAGCCGACGGTTGGACCTTATTGTCCTTATCACTGGTGCAAAGTTACTTTAATTAGCCATGGAAAGCGGACAAATCATCGATCTCGTGTACCAAGCATTGCGTATGGCGGCTTTCTTGGCTGGCCCCACCTTACTAGCACTCTTGGTGGTGGGATTGGTCCTTGGTATTTTGCAAGCCGCTACCTCAATTAATGAATCAACCGTGGCCTTTGTTCCAAAATTAGTTGTCTTTGGTTTGGTTATTTTGCTAGCAGGCCCGGTAACCCTTGCCTTATTTGTTGATTACATCAAAGAATTGCTCGGCCGTATTCCTGGTTTGATCAGCTAGTTCACAGTCAATCATGATCACCATCACCGGTTTGCAAATTGAGCAATACATGTTGGTGCTGATGCTAGCCTCAGTTCGTATCTTTGGGCTCTTTCTGACGGCACCTATGTTTGCATTTCGAGCATTACCGATGCAGTTTAGGGTTCTCCTAACCCTGCTATTGGCTTTTTATGTATTTCCCTTTGTTGGTACGGAAAATTTTCCAGCGCCCGGAGGTAGCATTAACTTTTTCTTCGTCATGATTGAGCTAGCGACTGGAGCGTTCATTGGGTTCATGATTCGCCTTGGTTTGATGGCGGTTGATGTGGCTGCGGAAGTGCTGTCATTTCAGGCGGGATTTAGTTTTGCATCCACCTTTTTTAATGATCCGATGTTGGATTCCGGACTGGTTAGTCAGTTTTTGGGGCTTATTATGATTGCCTTATGTTTTGCCCTCAATATTCACTTATTGGTTCTTGATCTTGTGCTGTCAAGTTTTAAAACTCTTCCTTTTGGCGTGTGGCCGAATCAGTGGAGCATTCAGGGAGTGATTGATATATTGACGAGTTCCTTTCGATTGGGTTTAATTTTGGCGATGCCCGTATTATTGGTTTACATCATGTTTAATATGACCCAAGCGTTTTTAGGAAGAACCAGCCCGCAAATGAATTTATTCTCGGTCGGCTTTGCGATTAGCATCCCCTTGGCATTTTTGGTATTAGTGATCGTGCTTCCAGACTTGCCAGATGTTTTAAAACGTTCCTTGCAAGAACCTTTGTATTTAATTCGGCAAGGCTTGGGAGTCAAAAATGGACCATAAGCGATTCTTGACCCCATACCAAAGGCTAACCGCTTTCCTCATGCTTGTTGGATTGGCTATGGGAGTGCAAGCGCAAAGTACTGGCCCAACTTCTAGCGAACCCAAAATCATTATTCGGTCGGAGCCCATTACCCCTCAAAATGAAGAGGCCACTGCTGCTGAGGCTCCTGATCCAGCACTGGGTGAGGGGAAAGCAGGCCCCACTGATTGTGAGCAAAAATTTCCGATGCCCCCATCGCGCAAAGCATCGGATCCTTATGCGGAGGACGGCGCCATCATTTGTAAACGTTTGGAGGTTCGGGGTCAGCGGATGCAATGCGAGATCGATAAGCTGATTGGTGAGCGCACAGACGTTTTTGCTACTACGGGCGCCAAAACAGAATTAGCAAATTGGGCACGATGCAATGAGAAAATCGCGAGGCTATTGATGGATGGTTATTACATTCCAGCAAGCGAGATTGAGCGTCGCCTACAAATTTGTAGCGCCAATTTTTATGCCGACCCTGGCAAGGCTCCCAAATTAGGTGGCCTCTACACACGGTTTATCCGCTGGATGAACATTAACGATTACACCCCACCCCCTAGCGATGCGGCGCTAGAGGCGGCCATCAAACAATCGACCCCGCTAAATAGTCAAGAAAACGTGGCTGGTTTGATGAAATGCGAGTGGATGTTTGCTACGAGCAAAACACCACAAATTGATCCATTGCCAAGTTTGGCTCCACCACCCAGCCCAACCCCCAGCCCAAAAACGGCTAAACCCCCAGCCAAGAAGACCTCAAACTAGCAGTAACTACTAACTTATTTAACTGTTTTGGAATAAAAACCGTAAATATCACTATGAATAGACATTTAAATCGTACCGCTCACCCCACCATAAAAGCGATTTGTGGTCTAAGTGCCATCATTTTTTGTGCATCGCACTCCTTGGCAGCTGACGATAAAGCTGCACCCAAGGCCCAGCCTCAGCCGGCAGCGATTGCTCAACCCGCTGCCCCAACTCCGCCGGTGGTTGCTAAACCCGTCGCACCCACAGCGCCAAGCGTTGCTAAATCGAGCACCGCGGCGACTCCAAAAAGTGGACCGCCCACCGATCAGGATATGGCTGAAGCGCTCATTCAAAAGATTAATAAGGGATCTGGGGACATTGTCTTGCGAAGCAGCGATTTGCCTGCCCCGTATCCACCCAAGCCTGAGGTAAAACCCGAGCAAAAGGTTGCGGCTAAACCAGAAACCAAACCTGAAGCAAAGCCAACTGCAGCGGCTAAACCGGAAGTAACTCCACCGCCTCCAGCCCCCGAGATCCCATGGACCTATGCCGATGGTCCTGGCGGCCCAGAGAATTGGGCGAATCTAAAGAAAGATAATGCAGTGTGTGCCAAAGGCAGGATGCAATCGCCCATCAATATCAATTTTGATAATGCGGTGAAGGCTGATTTGACCCCGGTGGTCTTTGAGTATCGCCCCTTCTTTTTATCCATTATGGATAACGGGCGGACTGTTGAGATCATTGGCGCTGAGGGCAACACTATCTTCTTTAATGAGAAACAGTACCGCCTCATGAGCTTGGATTTTCATAAGCCCAGTGAAGAAGCTTTCAACGGAGAGCGCTTTGAGATGTCAGTCCACCTTGTCCATCAGCATTTTGATGGTAGCCAGGTGATTGTGGCTGTAATGCTTAGCTCGTCCCCAAAATTATTCGAAGCAGCCAAAAAATCGCGGTGGGACACCCCCCCTAAAGAGAGTGCCGTTTTTCAGATCGTTTTGAATAACGTTCCTCTAGTTAAGAATCAGGTGGTGTCACCACCCAATGTGGCCATTAACCCCAACCAGTTCCTGCCAGAAAATAAGAGTTATTTCACCTACATTGGCTCCTTAACCGAGCCGCCATGTACCGAGGGAGTTACCTGGATCGTGATGAAAAACCCGGTATTGGTCTCTGCCCAGCAGGTACACAGTTTTGGTCAAATTTATTCCAATAATGCACGACCCCTGCAAATGCGGGGCGATCGGGTCATTAAAGAGTCACGTTAATCCCCAAACCGGCAAAATTTACCGTGTTTGATTCGGGAGGGGATTATTGGGCCAACAATTTCGACTTCACAACCCAATTCCAGCTCAAATTTAAGCGTAAATAAGTAATAAAAACAATATCTTAGCTATATTGGCATAGCTTTTGCTTATATCTCACTGACTATTGGACTTTTGGCCATTGCCAAAGGTGAGATTGAAGGAAAGCTTGATGAACGCTGTACCAAAATACGACTCGCTGGTTTTTCACGAAGCTGCGCTTAAATTGCGCACGCGGCGTCAGGAGATTTTGGCCAACAATCTAGCAAACTCTGATACTCCTGGCTATAAAGCTCGGGACATTGACTTTGCCAAAACCCTAGAGAATGAATTAGCCGGCAAAAGCCGTTTTCCAAATTCAATCCCTTTGGCACTAACCCATCATGCACATATTGCAATTAAGCCCTCCCTAGAGGATCCTGGTTTGTTGTATCGAGTTCCAAACCAACCATCGATGGACGGTAATACAGTCGATGGGGATATTGAGCTTAGCCAGTTCACTAAAAACTCGGTCTTCACCGAGGCCGCATTGACATTCCTAGGTGGCACGATTCGTAGCCGCTTATCTGCAATTACGGGACAAGCCTCATGAGCTTACTAGGATCCTTTGATATTGGTGCCACGGGTTTGACCGCCCAAGCGATGCGCTTAAATGTGATTTCCTCGAACATTGCGAACGTGGAGAGTGTCTCTGGACCTGATGGGCGCGCATATCGGGCCCGCCAGGTGGTTTTTTCGGCACTGCCAAATCCAAACTCAGCAGGTGCGGGTGTAGCGGTCACAGAGATTCGGGAAAGTCGCGAGCCCTTTCGACGGGAGTATCGCCCTGGGCATCCTAAAGCTGATGCAGCTGGTTATGTGGATATGCCCAATGTAAATCCTGTCGAAGAAATGGTGAATATGATTTCTGCACAACGCTCATATCAAATGAACATCGAAGCCATGAACGTCTCAAGGCAGTTGATGCTCAAAACATTAGATTTAGGTAGATAGAGGTCCTTATGGCAACATCCCCAATGACTGGTATTCGCACATATGATCCGGCTGCAGCCAGTAAGCCGAAAGATACTAATCCCAGTACTGGGATGAGTGCTGCGGATCAAACACAAAATTTCTTGAAACTTTTGATTGCGCAGATCAAGAATCAAGATCCGATGAGCCCAATGGACGCATCGACTATGACTGCACAAATGTCCCAGCTCAATATGGTGAGCAGTATGGGTACGATGAATACCTCAATGCAAGCTATGTTGGCACAGATGCAAAGTGCAAACTTCTTGAATCAAGCAACTCTCATCGGGCATAGCCCGATGGTTGCAGGTAGCACGATTAATTTTTCGGGCAACGAAGTAATTTTGGGAGCTAATTTATCTAATGCCTTAGAGGGTGTAGTGGCTACCATAAAAGATTCCAGTGGAAATATCGTAGGTTCAGCAGATTTGGGCAACCTTAATAGCGGTATGACTAATTTTGTATTTGACGGCAAAGATCCAAATGGCACAACAATGCCAAATGGCATTTATCAAGTAGAGATCAGTGGCAAAAATAGTAGTGGCAATACTGAAGTTCCAACCGCTTATGTGGGCGCACCTGTGGTTTCAATTATCAAGGATGGCAGCACAGGTCAAGCCATCTTGAAACTTGCGGATGGCCGCAGCATTAAAGCTTCAGAAGTGACGCAGTGGGTTAACTAAATACTATTGAAGAAAGAAGGGTAGCAAGATGGCACAGCACGGAATTGGATTATCAGCCTTAAACGCGTTTTCTGAGGCGATTGATGTTACTAGTAACAATATAGCGAATGCTCAAACGATTGGCTATAAGAGTGCAGAATACGTGTTTGCTGATCAATTTTTTAGAGCTCAAAATCCACAAAGTAGAGACCGCTCTGGTATGGGCGTATCCCGAATGATCATTCGGCGGTCTAATACCTATGGAACAATTACAGGCACTCAGAACCCACTTGATTTAGCAATTGCTGGCCCAGGAATGTTTATGTTGGCAAAACAGGTTGATGGAACTGTGCCAACAGAAAATCCACAAAAATTTCAATACACCCGTAATGGTCAATTTGCGGTTGATAGTCAAAATCGAATCGTGAATGAAAATGGATTATTTTTAGTTGGTTATGCAGCTGATGGAAACGGTAAGATCATTGAAACATCGGAGTCTGTCCTAAAAATGGATAATGCCCCATTAGGTCAGCAAGCAACAGTCAAGTCTGAAATCGAATTAAATCTTGATGCCCGAGTTGCCGCATTGACCGGGAGCGTATTTGATAAAAATAATGTAACAACATACAGTCAAACAACTTCTCAAACTGTTTATGACAGTAAAGGAAGTCCTCATACCTTATCTATATATTACAAAAAAGTTAATTCAGTAGATTTAGAATTAAGCCATCAAGTTGCTTCGAATACATTTACCTTTCAACCTAAACAAGCAATTGGCACCACTCTAGCAGGTGAACAATTTAATACGATTGCCACAACATCAGTTCCTGCATCAGTTAGTGGCCCATTGCAAACAATCAATAATGCTGTATTAACGTATACCGGTGGAGGTTCAGAATCTCGAACTGGGCTAAAGTCAGTAAGTATTACTGCTGGAGGAACGGGTTATAGACCTGGGGTTTATAAAAATGTTGCCCTAGGAACGGGTCAAGCTGGTGCGGGAGCATTAGCAACAGTAACTGTGAATGAAGCTGGTGCGGTTAGTTCAATCCAGATAACAAATCCAGGGTCCGGTTATGCTGATACGAATACTCTAACACTCGCTTCAACAAATATTGGTGGGGTTGGGACTGGAGTAACACTTGGTAATGTATCAGCCGCAACGCTCGTTGGCGGAGCTAACATATCCGTTAATGTAACAACACAAGGCTCTAATGCCGCCACTGAAGTCGCTGCGATAACATTTCCTCTGTTAGCCGCAGGTGATCAAGTAACGGTTGCTGGACTTACGTTTACTGCAACTGGGGCAGTGGCTGCTAATGACTTAGCAACAGCATTTGCAAGTATTGGTGCAAATGGCACTGGAAATTTCGCAACAAATGGATATTTCACAGGAAGATTAACAGGCTACACATCGGGCACGGCTACTGGCGCAGTCGTTAACTTCACCAGTACGAGTGCCAATACAGTAGTTCCTGATATTACTGCTAGCACCACTAAAACAGGCAAAGGATTTTTGGGCGCCACATACTCTTTAAATCTTTCTGATGGTACGACACTTGCTTTAAAACAAACTTCAGTAGGTGGATTACCTCCAACATATGCCGTTGAAGCCGATCGGTTTCAAATCTATGCAACATTAGATGGCGTGCCAGTTGGTAGTAACGCCGCTGGTAATGGAACGACCAATATATCACTGAGTGGTATTAGTACAGCAGAACAAACCTCATTAGGGACGATGGCGTTCGTGGGTGGCAAAAATATTGATTCACTATCGCGCGACCAATTTGGCAAACCACAATTTGTTACCAGAATCAATATCGATGCCTCTGGAGGCGCTGGTACAACATGGGGAAAAACCGCTAATGGCGGAACGGTGCAATTTACCTTAGATAGTTTAAATACAACAGCTTATTCATCGGCAGCGCAAACGTATAAAAATACCCAAGATGGATCGCAAACATCGCAATTAACCTCTTATTCGTTTGATCGAGATGGAAAATTACTTGCAACGTATGACAATGGTAAGTCAATCGTCAAGGGTCAATTAATATTAGCTACTTTTAATAATTTTGAAGGTTTGATACCAGTTGGAAACAATGGCTTTCAAGCCTCTACTGATTCAGGTGAGCCATTAAAGGATAAGCCTAATAGTTCACAATACGGCGCAATACGCTCTCAAGCGCTCGAAGAATCAAATGTTGACTTAACACAGCAGCTTGTGAAGCTCATGGTTCTACAAAGGGCATACTCCGCAGCTTCGCAAGCGACAAAAATTCAAGTAGCTACATTGGTTGATGACACACTCCGCATAGGGGCATAAGGACTATCTTAAATTTATTAAGAACATATGATTAATCGATACGCCTATGTCTCAATGACTGGTGCTAAAGCGTCGACTGAGCAGCTTGCGGTCACCAGCAATAACCTGGCGAATGGCCTGACACCCGGTTTTAAAGAGGTGATTAGTGCGTTTCGAGCAGTCCCATTGCGGGGTGATGGTGAGCCTTTTCAGGGTAATGGGGCAGATAGCCGTGTCTTTGCGATTGACACTACCCCGGGAAGTAATTTCACTGCGGGTTCAGTACAGACTACCGGAAACCCACTTGATGTAGTAATTAAAGGGGATGGCTTCTTTGCGGTACGGCGTCCTGATGGTCAAGAGACTTATACCCGCAATGGTAAGTTCATGGTTGATGAGAATGGGACATTAAAAGTAGGGAGAGATATTCCTGTCGTTGGAACCGGCGGATTAATTACGATACCGCCAAATGCCACGATTCAGATTGCTGAGGATGGAGGCGTGTTTACTCAATTACCTGGCACACAGTTTTTAAATCAAGCCGGTAAGATAAAACTCGTAAACCCTAACCCAAGCAGTTTGCAACGTGCCGAAGACGGTTTTTTTGATCTCCCTGGTTCGCAAGCACCCCCCGATGGTACGGTCAGGGTAGCGCAGGGCGCATTTGAGGGTAGCAACGTTAACCCAACCTTAGCAATGGTCCAGATGATCGATCAAAGTCGGCTTTTTGATTTAAATTACCGGGCCGTTCAGACAGCAGATCAGAATGCTCGATCAGCCACTAGCCTACTTTCCCTATCACGCGGTTAATTAAAAGAAAGAGAACCCAATGCTTCGCTCTTTATGGATATCGAAAACGGGGATGGATGCCCAGCAGATGAACTTGGATGTGATTACAAATAATCTCGCAAATTCATCTACTACCGCATTTAAACGTATTCAGCCGATGTTTCAAGATTTGTTGTATACAACTCTGCGTGCTGCTGGCTCTTCAAGTAATGCTCAAAACCTATTACCCACGGGATTACAGATTGGTGCTGGATCTGCCGTGACATCAACCGAGCGCATCATGATTCAGGGTTCGCTACTGCAAACCGGAAATCAATTAGATATTGCAATTAACGGTAATGGATTTTTCCAGATTCAGTTGGCAGATGGCACTTTGGCATATAGCCGTCAGGGGCAATTTAGTTTAAGTGCAACAGGACAAATTGTGACTCAAGCAGGTAATGTGGTAGCGGGTGCAGGTGTAATTCCAAGTACTGCAACGAGTATTACGATCAATCAAGCTGGTTTAGTGCAATATGCAACCCAAGGATCAACCACCCTAACCCAAGCAGGTCAAATTACGATGGCAAACTTTGCCAATCCAGCGGGATTGGTCGCCATTGGCGGTAATAATTTTATTCCCTCACCAGCATCTGGAACGGCTCAAAACCAAATCGCTGGCACGAACGGCATGGGAACCATTCAACAGTACTACGTCGAACAATCCAATGTAAATGTCGCAGAGGAGCTAGTCAATTTAATTGCAGCGCAAAGAGCATATGAAATTAATACCCGTGCTGTCACCGCATCCGATCAAATCTTGCAGCGCGTAAGTAACTTAGGACAATAAGCATGAAACACTTTAAGCGTGCAATTGCATACCTCACACTCAATACGGTTTGTATTGGGATCCTTGGGGCTTGCGCAAGTGCTGATCGTCCTACCCTATTACAGACTCCTACGACTGCTCGACCGAAGCCAATTCAGGAAACTTCTGCCAATATGGGTAGTCTATATCCGGCTAATGCGGGTGGACCCTACGTTTCGATGGTGAGTCACCGCCCATTGTTTGAAGATCGGCGTGCCAGAAATGTAGGCGATACCCTAACGGTGGTACTTAATGAGACCACCAGTGCTGCAAAAAACTCGAGCATGGCTGCTCAAAGAAAAGCAAATACAACAAGTTCGTTTGCACCTGGTGCAGCAAGTGTTCCAAAAGGTTGGTATACCGGAATAGCTGATGTCGCAAATTTCACTGGATCAGGTGAAATTAAAAATGAAGGCGCCGGAGCCAGTGCAGCAAATAATACGTTTGCTGGAACCATTACAGTCACGGTGGTCGAAGTGTTATCAAACGGTAACCTCGTTGTTGCTGGTGAAAAACAGGTAGCGATTAGTAATGAAGAAGAGATTATTCGATTTGGTGGCGTAGTTAATCCAAACACCTTGGTATTTAATCGAGTGAACTCACAAGAGGTGGCTGATGCACGAATTGAGTATCGTGGACGCGGCGCTACCGATGATACGCAAAGCGCTGGATGGTTTACACGCTTACTGTTAAAACTGGCTCCATTCTAATGATCATGCGTTTATCAATTCAAAAAATTAGAACCATAACGCTCATACTGTGTATGAGTGTGATTTCGAACACTGCCTTTGCAGATCGGATAAAAGATTTTGCAGATATCGCAGGACAGCGTCCCAATCAACTCGTTGGTTATGGATTGGTAGTGGGTTTAGATGGAACTGGCGATCAAACTACACAAACCCCCTTTACCTTACAAAGTGTTTTGCAAATGATCGGAGTCTTAGGTGTGACTCTGCCTTTGACTGGAACTCAAGCACAGCTTCGTAATACGGCTGCGGTGATGGTTACTGCAGAGTTTCCGCCGTTGTCAAAACCTGGACAGCAAATTGACGTAACGGTCTCATCCTTGGGTAATGCCACTAGCCTAAAAGGTGGCACCCTAGTGATGACTCCACTGAAGGCTGCCGATGGACAAGTGTATGCGCAAGCACAAGGCAATTTAGTGATTGGTGGTGCAAGAGCAGCAGCGGGTGGCGCTCAAACATCGATCAATCATTTATCGGCTGGCCGTATTCCATCTGGTGCCATTATTGAACGTGCAGTTCCAGCGCTCTTGGTCGATGAGTTCGTGCAACTGGATCTACGTCGCGCCGACTTTAGTTTGATGCAACGGACTGCTGAAGCGATTGGGCGACGCTTTGGTTTAGGAACTGCAATTCCGATTGATGCTCGGGCTCTTAATGTCCGGGTGCCGACCGATCCTCTGCGTCGTACTGCCTTTATGGCTGCTTTACAAGACCTTGATGTTCCCGCGGTAAGCGGCCCCGCCAAGGTAGTTCTCAACTCTAGAACAGGGTCTGTCGTTATTAATCAAGCAGTTCAATTGTCGCCTGCTGCTGTGGCTCATGGCAGTTTGACAGTACGAATCGAGCAAACACCAACCACGAGTCAGCCTCTACCATTTAGCCGAGGCCAGACCACCGTAACCACCCAAGATACAGCATCGATTACAGATAATGGTAAAGAAAATAGTCTAATTCGGGTCGATAGCGGCGCCAACTTGGACCAAGTTGTTAAGGCTCTCAATATGTTAGGCGCAACCCCACAGGATTTGATTTCCATTTTGCAAGCACTTCGTGCTGCGGGTGCTTTGCGCGCAGAGTTGGAGGTCATCTAATGAATTCTTCCTTTTCCCTAGCAGGGATTGATTCATCTGTGGCAAGACTAATTAATAAGCCAGAGAGGGCCAATAAATCTGAAGAGATTACCAAATCGGAGAAAAAGATTCGTGAAGCCGCAGAAGGCTTTGAGCGAACTTTATTACGCCAATTACTTAGTGTTGCTCGAAATACCAATATCAATGGCCCCGAATCTAAAAGCTCAACGTCAATGGCTTATTTACAAATGATGGATGATCGTTTAGCTGATCTGTTATCGAAGTCCAAAAAGATTGGATTTGCCGACAAAATGGCTGAACAACTCCTAGAGCAGTCCAATATCAAACAATTAATCGCTAACGAAAAAAAAGCCGTAAACAGTAAAGACGAAGTGGCTTCGCCTATACCCAACAAGTATATGCGTCCAAACCCACTTCCAGATAAAAATTAAGGGCTTTAGAACGAAATCATGGGTATTTATTCCATTAATGAATCGGCTAGTGCAGCATTAAGAATTGCCCAAGCAGGCATCTTGGTGACTTCACAAAACGTTGCTGGAACCTCAGTTGAGGGATATTCCAGGCGGAGTGCTACAACGGTAATGGATGCATTAGCTCCAAATTCATTGATGCTCAATGGCAGCAGTTTTGCAGTTGAGGGATTCACGCGAGAGTATTCGTCGCTAATTGGTGCGCAACTGCTAAATCAACAAGCAAAGTCCTCAAACTCAGAAACATTAGTTCAGTATGTCTCAACGATAGATAGCGTAATTGCAGATAAGTCGGCAGGCTTGAGCTCTGCAATTACTGAGTTTTTTAACACAATGGGTAAATATGCCGCAGACCCAACCAATAAAGCCTTAGCAGCCGCAATTACTGGATCTGCCAATGTGGTTGCACAACGGATGACGGGAATTACCACCCTAGTTAGTCAATTAAAAAGTGATAGTAGTACTGGATTGGCTGACACGGTTCGTCAAATTAATACCTACTTACCAGCCTTAGCAGCTGTTAATCAAAAAATAATCAAAGCAAATGGCCCTGGAAATACTACCCCATCAGCTGACTTACTAGATGAACGTGACAGGATTTTAACTAATCTACAAAAATTAATTGGTGGTCAGTCATTGATTAATAATGATGGCACAGCCACCCAATTAGTTGGTGGATTGGCGCTCGTCGAAAGGGGTGTCGCAAATGTGGTTTCTGTTAATGGCGATGGAAATAGCTTAGCGGTAAACTTTCAACAGCCTAATGGCGTAAATAATTCTTCCCAAACTATTCAGCAATCATATGGTGGGCAAGCAGGTGCTTTACTTACACTTAAAAATGAATTCATACCAAAACTAGAGCAGCGATTAAATGCAACGGCAATTGCTTTAGTTAAAGTGGCTAATGAAGCAATTGTGGATAGCTCCACATCACCTATCGCATTATTTGGGTTCAAAGTTGGATCAAATACGTTTACAAAATTTGATGCAAGTAACTTAACCATAGCGATTCCCTCATTTAGTATTAACTCCGAAGTTGATGTTAAAAATCTATACGATAGCCTTGGGACCCAAGCGCAAAATGAAAATGCCTCTGTCAGCTTTAGGCCTCTAACTGCTGGTCAGACTCTTACGATTGCTGGATTAACATTTACAGCGGGAAGTAGTGGTGCTACGGCTGCGCAAGTAAGTAGTGCTTTTGCGAATATATCCAATGGGGATACAAACACCACTTTGAATGGAGCGCCTAAAAATTTAAGCGCTGTAGCAGGCGCTGGATATACAGGCGGTACATTTACTAGTGGACAGGCCTCTGGATGGAGCTCAGGTAGCGCGGTCAACGGTTTAGTAACCTTTATAAGTACAACTGCGAGTCAAGGCGTTTCGAATTTGACTGCTAGTGGATCATTGATAAGTAATTTACCGATAATTACAATGAATGACTTTCCAGAAATTACAACTTGGAAAGAGGGTTATTCTGGGTATTCAACATTTACTGTTAATAAATTAATTGCTGAAAATTTTATTTCGGTGGCACCAACAGATCCACTTTTGTACTATAACAGTGGCGATCTGCTAAATCCAAAGATTAGCTCAATAAATGCTAATGCGGCACAATTAAAAAGCAGTTTTTTAGGAAATTTAACAGCCGATCTAGTAACTGATGTTGGCGTTCAGGTTGCAAGTTGGAAAAATGGCAAGAAAGCTGATGATGTTGTGCTCTCAAATTTAAAGGAACAACGAGATCAGTTATCTGGTGTTAATTTAGATGAGGAAGCGGCAAACCTTTTGAGGTATCAACAGCTTTATAGCGCCTCTACCAAGATATTGCAAACAGGTAACCAAATGTTCAATACGCTTTTAGCGATTATGAACTAGAAACGGATTAATTATGCGAGTTTCCTCTAATCAAATTTTAGAAGCAGGCGTACAGTCAATGGATAATAGCCTTGCTGATGCAATGGCTTGGCAAAAAAAAATTAGTACGGGTAAGAATTACAGCAAAGCCTCTGATAATCCGTATGCAGTGTCTCGCGGTATACGACTCGATTTTGATGTCGCCCGTTTAGAAATGTATAAAACGAATCAGAATTATGTTGCTAGCACACATGCTATAGCTCAATCTCAGATGGGGACCATTATTGATGAACTGACAGTGTTAAAACAGGCTTATGTACAGTCGCAAAATGATTCCCTAAATAGTACAAACTTTAAGGCACTAAAGATTCAGGCAGAACAAATTCGAGATACCATTAAATCCCAAATGACTGCCAAAGACGCCACTGGAAACTATATTTTTCCTGAGAAGATCAATGATGTTCAAATTGAACCGAATGTTACCGTGAATTCGGGAGTTCAATTTACAGATGCCTTTGATGGGGGGACCTTGGCGAACCCAGCGCAAAGTGCACTTTATACCAAAATTAACGATTTTGTGACATATTTGGATCAACGCGCAACCGGAGCAAGTCTTACCAAGACAGCCTCTGTCATCGGGAGCGGACTAGATGCTATTTTTGATAGAATCACTACAGCTCAACAACGCAGTGGCGGTATTGCTGCGCAAGTCGATATTTCGAAAGAGGCTATGGGGACAATTGGTACTGAAATGGCAGCAACGGCATCAGCCTTGCTCGATACGGATTTAGCTGCGGCTACCGCTGCCTATACACGGGCCCAAACCTTGTTAAATGCTGCGCAAGCGATGTTTGCCCGGCTGCAACAAAGTTCCCTGTTCTCAAAACTGTAGTGTTAACGATATAAACGCATGAATATTCCAATCGGTTGGATCATCGCACTAGGTTGTGCCCTTGGAGGCTACGCGCTCCACGGCGGAAATATTCTGGTTTTGTGGCAACCCACCGAAGTTCTCACCATTGTGGGTGCAGCGGTTGGCACGATGATTGCCTCCAACAACATCACTAACCTTAAAAAGACCTTTGCTGCTTTAGGTGGTGCGTTTAAGACAAAAACTGCTGTGAAGCAAATGCACTTGGATTTGCTTTGCCTCATGTTTGAGATTTTGCAAAAGATTAAGCGCGATGGCTTGATGTCTCTCGAAGGCGATATCGAGGAACCCGAATCAAGTCCATTATTTGAAAAATATCCTTCAGTGACCAAAGACCATCATTTGGTTGATTTCATTACCGACTATTTGCGGATGATGTTGGGTGGATCATTGGATGTGATCCAAATTGAAAGTTTGATGGAGCAAGAGCTCGACGTTCATCATCAAGAAGCTCATATCCCAGTGTCATCGGTCACCAACGTTGCCGACGGTTTGCCCGCCTTCGGTATTGTGGCTGCGGTGATGGGGGTGGTTCACACCATGGGATCGATTGGCTTGCCACCTGCCGAACTCGGTAAGTTGATTGGTGCTGCTCTGGTTGGAACCTTCCTAGGTATTTTGTTAGCCTATGCTTTCGTCTCGCCTGTAGCTAAAGTCATGGAGCAAAACTTGGAAGCTGAAACCCGTTCCTACATGGCAGTCAAAGCCATTTTGATTGCAAGTCTTAATAATTTTCCACCTGCTGCAGCCGTTGAGTTTGGTCGCAAAGTACTGTTCACATACCAGCGTCCAACCTTTACAGAGTTGGATGAGGGCACTAAAGCCGTTAAAGGTAAATAACCATGGCCAAAAATGACGCGCCGCCAATTGTCATCAAGCGCGTTAAAAAAGGCGGACATGGACATCACGGCGGCGCTTGGAAGATTGCTTACGCAGACTTCGTAACGGCTATGATGGCCTTCTTCCTGCTGATGTGGGTATTGGGATCCACCACCGCAGGTGACCTAGCAGGTATTTCAGCGTACTTCCAAAATCCTCTGCGCGTTTCCCTGTCCGGTGGCCAAGGCTCAGGGGATGCCACCCGAATTATCAAGGGCGGTGGTGACAACATTTCCAAGGTCGTTGGCGAAGAAAATCGTGCCGACGCAGATACCGAACAGCGCCGCATGAGTGATTCTTCAGTGACGGATGTGGAAAATGCCCGTAAGGATCGGACCCGCAATGAGATGGTGCGCGATGAAATCAATAGCAAGATCGATATTGACCCCGAGTTACGCAATGCTAAAGGTCAAATCTTTATGGATATCTCGGCCGAGGGCTTACGAATTCAAGTGGTGGATGAGAAAAATAGACCCCTGTTTGCGACTGGCAGCGCTACACCGACACCCACGGCTAAACGCCTATTACGCATTATTGGCAGCGCCCTTCAAAATGAACCCAAACCGATCCGCATCGAGGGTCACACGGATAACACGCGCTATAGCGCCAATGCGGCATACAGTAATTGGGAACTCTCAACCGAGCGCGCATTATCAGCACGCCGGGAAATGGTTGCGGGCGGTTTGAATGAGGCAAAGGTTTCTCAGGTGATTGGCTTTGCTGACACTATTCCATTGAATACGCAAGATCCGAAGGATCCGCTCAATCGTCGAATCTCAATTACGATCCTCAACAAAAAGCCGATTAATAATGCGGATAAAGTGTCGTATGAGAAAGCGAAGGCTGAAAAATTACCGGATAACGTAAAACCTGGCACCCAAGAGATTCCTCCGAATTTACGGGCGCCCGCTCAATTTATGCCAAAAGAGGATGAGAAAAAATCCCCTCGAAATCCGCAGCTCGAGTTACCGGCTAAACCAAACCAAAAGTCCGAGAATAGGTAGCTACCATGACTCTTCGGATCATCATCACGCTGCTTAGTTTGGCATTGAGCGGATTGGCTTGGTCTGCTAAAGAGAAATCGCCACAGACCGCTACTGATCCGAGCGCCGCGACTCCCACTAAAAAAGCGAGCACAGTACCTGCCAGTGAAGCGGAGAAGCTATACCAACGCTATGTGCGACTGCACGGAAAAATGGTGCTTGCGATTGCCTGTGTTCAGAACCCAAAATGCATTGAGCCAGAAGATGAGGTATATAAATACAGCTCAGCCCTAGTTCGCATTACGGATCGACTCGATGATTTGGTCAAGCAAAAAGATTTAGATGCATCCTACTATCGAGGATTGATCGCCTATGAGCGCGGTCGATATTATGTGGGTCGAGCCATGCTAATTACTGATCCGGATTTTATTCTGTCGGCAACGGTGTTTCGACGACATTCGCTTGATCAATTTCGGATTGCTGAGAAGAATCTAACGATTAATGCGGCGCTTAAGAATCCTGATGCTTGTAAGTATCTAGGTGATATTGCCGATAAAGGATACCTGGGTCTTAAAAATAAAGATAAAGCGACTGACTATTACTATTGTGCCGCAATGGCCTATTTAGATCAGGGTAAGAAAAATGCGGCGGCGGACATGTATAACGCCATGAAAAATACTGCCCTTCATAACGATCCGCGAACCATTGAAATCTATGCCCGCTTGCACAACGATCCAGTAGCAACAAATTGGCGTAAATCATCTAGCCAAACGACTCAGGTCGACCTAGAACAAAGTAAAATCAATCGGCAATAGGGAGAGCGTTCATCATGAATCCAAAAGTCGATTTAGTGTTTAAGTTATTAAAGAAGTTACTGATTTGGTTAGTGGCGCCATTGGCATTTGTGGTGTTCCTGTTCTTCTTGGGTGAGCAATACGAAGTAGGGCGTTTATCAGCGGTTGCAAGCTGTGAGGGTAGTGTTAATACGCCCGCCTGTATTCGGAGTAAAGGGTATTTAGCCAGTGAGCCGTATTACCCTGATTTAGGGCGTCGTTATATTGGCGGCTTTGCTCGGTTGGTAGGTGGTGATCTCGGCGCGAGTTACCGCGTTGAACCTAAATTACCTGCGCTTGCCCCAAAACCCGCTGACAGCCCAGAAGAGGATGATGACCTCAAGGATCTTCCTCCCGAAAAACCGAAAGCCCCAGCTCCACCTCCGACCAAAGCTCCGGCTAAGATTTAATCATTTAGGCATTATTAGATGCGCATGACCCGCCTACTGATCATCGTGCTTGCAAGCCTAGGTCTCTTGGCTTGCTCGGATTATCAACGGGCACGCTCTGCCTATGAGGGCGGAAATTATCCAAAAGCATTTGAGCTATTTAAAAAGATGTCTGAAGCTGGCGATATTCGGGCTGAATACGATTTGTCCTTAATGTACTTGCAAGGCATCGGTACAAAGCAGGATCTGAACCAAGCATGGTATTGGATGCGTAAGGCCGCTGACCATGGCAACCAGTTGGCTATGGTGGAATTAGGAGGTCGCCATGAGTATGGGGTTGATCTAGATAAAGATGAAACCAAAGCCGTGTACTGGTTTAAGAAGGCGGCCTTAGCCGGCAATTCAGTGGGGCGCTATAACTTAGCCAAAATGTATATGGATGGCCGTGGAGTGCCCCAGGATCCACCAAGGGCATATTCATGGTTAATGCTCTCCGCTCAAACTGGAAATCCAATCGCCAAGGCTGAAGCAGAGGCTTATAAAGCTAAATTTACTCCACAGGTTCAAGCCGAGTGTGATGCGATGCTCAAGCAACTCAATGCCGATCCAAATTCTTAAAAAAATATATATAAATCAAAGAGTTATAAAAATAGCGGTGTTTTAAAACTGTTAAAATTCTGAGTAGCACCCCCTAACTTTACACAAACTTGGGGATGATCAAAATGGCAAATCCTTCCATTTTTTGATATAAAGATGTTCCTGCTATAAATCCAGCTGTTAATTATGAACGTTGTCGAGTTTGCTGAAACCAATTGGCTGCGCCTTACGAGCGTACTGTGCCTTGGAATTGCCGACATCCTCCTCGTGGCGGATCGGTGGTGGATGTTTTTTAACCTATTTTTGATTGCCTTGCTCTCCGAGTTGTTGCGTAAGCGCTTGTACGAGCGCCTCCTCTACAACTATGAAATTGATGAGCGCAATCGCAAGATACAGCGTCGAAAAGAGCAAGCTGAACAACTCATGCGTCTTAAGAAAGACGCTGTTACACCCTAGCCCATTCTTGGGCTAACGGGCGATAAGGAATAGACGTGGGTCTCTTTGATGCCGTTCTAGGCGGTAAAACGGGTGCTGACCATATGTGTCAGGCGCTTTTCAATGTGGTTGCATTCTTACCGTATTGTTCCCGAGCGAACTACCAAGATTTCAATGACTTTTGGCACGCAAAAGTTCCCACGGAGAGTGGTGCGGAGGAGCGTTTAAATCAAGTTTTTTATAACTACAGCGCGCACTTCAAAAAAGACGAGTCGCTGCTTAAGCAGTTATCTCAGACCACTCTCGAAATTGAGAAGTATTGGATTAGTAAATACGGGTTATCGAACCGTTCAATTGCTCTTTTTGCAGCGATTAAGCGGCTTGCCGATGAATACCTACCCGATGGCACAAAAGCCAAAGAGTCTGATTTTATGCATGGTGCAACCCACCCCAACCCAGAAACACGTGTTGCGCAGTGCATGTTGGATCTAAAGGCTTATGAGGCAATGCTACCTAATTTGATGCAAATTGAGATCTCTCAGGATGAGCGAATTCATTTCTTTGTAGCCGATCTCTATGAGAATGCGGTCTCACATTATCAATACAGCGGAAGTGATTTAAAGGTTTATGAAGAGGATTCGTACTTTATTGATAAAGATACCTACTGGGGGCGGTGGGGTCTGTATCGAAATAGCACATTATTAACGGATACATGGATTGTGCTGATCAAAAATGATCTCCCCAGTGTCCAAAAAATCGTGGTTGCAAAAGCCGATGGCGGCTATGAGCTTGATGAGATTCCAAAAAAGATTGAGCTCGATGGGGAGATTCTCAAAGCAATCTCAAAAACCAAGACAACGGGGGTAGAAAATGCCGCATCCTTTGGAATGCCCCCTAAGTATTTACAAATGATTGCTATCTTAAATACGATTCATCCGCAGCAAAACTGATTGCAGCAAACTAGCTACTACCTTCATCTTTTCTTAAGAATTGGGGAATGAAATTGCCGGTCATTTCACCTACCTTTTTAGAAATCACCTCTTTCCTCTCTTGATCACCTGCTTCGCCATTGCGGGCGCGGAGTCGACCTAAGCGGTAATCATCCAAGATGCTCAATTTTTTACCTGTGAGGCCCATGTATTTATTCGTATTCGAAGAACGTGATTTCTCAACCGAGCAAGCGATAATTTTTTCGTGGACGTATTCACCAAAGCGTAGAAAGTTATCGGCGACCGCCTGATCCTGTGATAAGAACAGGAAGTCGTGATAGACATATTGATCAATATCAGGCGCCGAATAGATTGGTGGTGCGATGAGGCAATTATTCAGAAACTCAAGATTTGTGAATGCTGTTGCAGGCGAGAAGTCATGATTGACTTTGCTAGGCGCAATCAAAATCAGTTGTTTGTTATTTGAAAAGCGCGAAAGATAGAGTTGCGCGTACTCAAGAATAAAGATCTCGGTGCTTGCCATTTCAAACTTCGACGTGGAGCTTGGCACTAACAAAATATCAAAATCAAGCAAGAATTCGTGGGGAATTGCATGGGTCCAGGTTAGATCGGAAATGCAAATATCCGAATTAATTGAATAGTTACGCAACATCGCTCGGGCATCGAGGAGCGTTAAACCACTATTTTTATAGTCCAGCTTGGCTTGATGAATATCGATACCAATATCTGGCGCTTTGCTTGCCCAGCGCGAAGCAGACGATTGCTTATCAAAATCGATTAGGGATACTTTTTTGCCTGCCTGAATCGCTAAATAAGCAGCTAAATTCGCTGAAATGGTACTTTTACCAACCCCACCTTTTTGGTTGGTTACAAGAATTTTGATGGTTTCCATAAGCAGACACCTTTACGCCATTGAAGAACTGAAGGTAAATACTATATAAATTATTGATTTGAAACAAGTATTTTTTGATTTATTGGCTTTTTTACCGCACAAAAGGACCAATATCAGGGTTTTGCCCTAAATCAGAAGGCATTGGGGATAATAGAAATAGATCAGCAGTTCCTAAATTGATTGCCTGGAGCTCATTTGGCCGAAAATCAAAACGACTCGCAAGACCGCGAACTAGAACCGACCGAGCGACGAATTCAGCGGGCGCGGGAGCAGGGGCAACTTCCCCAATCGCGAGACATTACGACTTTTGCTTTGTTACTGGGCTTCATTATTTTTCTGATCACGGCTGGCCCTATGTTGATGCGTCAGCTTGTCATCATGATGCAATCCGGACTGCAATTTTCTAAACCAATTAGTTTGATCGATCGAATTTCAGAATGGGCATCCGGAGCCTTTTTGATTGTTCTATTTATCTGCGCGGTTGTGCTCTTGGTGATTTGGATCATCTCCATCTTCGCACCTTTGTTTCTGGTTAATTTCAAAGCTTACTTTGCTCTGCAGTTCAATTTGGAGCGACTTGATGTCTTTGCTGGATTTGCCAGAATGTTCTCGGTAATGGTTTTACTAGAGGTTGTTAAGAATATCTTCAAGACCATTTTGATTTTAGGAATTAGTTTTGCGTATTTATACGGATTGTTTGCTTTTATTCGCTCGATCGTTGATCTTGATTTTGATCTAGCACTTGAAAATACCACCGTATTCATCTTTAACGGATTTATCTTATTGATGATTCCCTTATTAGCGATTGCGATTGGTGATGCGGTATTGCAATGGTTTAACTTTCGTAAACAAATCAAGATGAGTCCGGAAGAAATGAAACAGGAACTGAAAGAGACCGAAGGCTCTCCGGAACTGCGCGCACGACAGCGGCAAAGGCAGCGTCAGATTGCCTCTTCCCGAATGATGGCGGCAATTGAAAGAGCCGATGTGGTCTTGGCAAACCCTGAGCACTACTCCGTAGCGATTCGCTATGATCCCCAAAGAATGTCTGCCCCGATTATTTTGGCTAAGGGTGCAGACGAAGTTGCCTTACGTATTCGTGAGGTTGCCAAGGAGCACGAAGTTCCAATTGCACAAATACCTGCTCTCGCACGTTACTTATTTAATCAATTGGATATTGGCGAGTCGATACCCGCCCCATTATTTGAAGCGATTGCCATGGTCTTGGCATGGGCTTATGAGGTAAAAGATACCGGTATGAATAAAGATTTACCTGAAATTAGTTTTAAACCAGATGTACTAAAACCTGGTAGAGCACTAATTTAGTTTTGAATGCTGTTGGCAAAAGCAGCGCCGACGTCCTCTGGAAAATAGTAGACCAGCATTAGTTCGTTACGATTGTTTAGGCTTCTGCCCACCTGAAAGGCGACTTGCCCTTTACCAAATAAATAGGTCTTAGTTTTGCGAAGGCCTGCATTAAAAGCGCTTAATTGACCCTCGGTGGGCTCGTGATCCAAGCCATACTTCAGAGTGAACCGTTCGATGATTTGTTGAGCTTGCTCCTTATTGAAGTAGCCAAGCTCTTTTTTAATCAAGATCATTCGTCCTGATTCGTTATAGATTGCCCAGACGTGGTCTTCATTGCCATCTACCTTAATTTTGCAACTTAAGGTTAGTTCGTATTCGGTGCAATTAAATTGATTCTTAATTTGCTCTTTGGAGCCTGAAAAATTGATCCCTTGATAGCCCAAAATGGGTAGCTGTTCAGCTTTGGTATCTGGTAGCCATGCGGTTGGTTTGCTTTTCTCAACTTCGCCCTTACCGCAGCCCGAAATAATCAGGGCTGAAAAAATAGGGATGAATAACCACTGCAGGCGAAAAAAATGAATTTTCTGAATCATGATCTGATTTTAGGATATCTCCAAAGAATTCAAGGGGTTTTGAAATTGACTAAATTAATGATTAGTATTAACCCTAATCATTTTGCTTGCGCCGTAACAAAAATTGGTTTATTTAAGCTTAGAATGATTTGAAATAGCAGTTATGGAGACAACCATGTTTAATGTTCAAGTAAAACATCCTGCGACGCCTACGAATTTGGTGTTTAACAACATCATTGGCGCAGGATCATTTATTCAAGGCGATCAGATTATTAAAGGGCACTTGCTCATTTCGGGCGAATGCATTGGCAACCTAAAATTTGATCTAGCAACCGAAGATACTGCCGTAGTCGACCTGAATGGCGTAATGCGTGGTGATATTACGTGTAAAAACGCAATTGTGATTGGTCGTGTTGAGGGAAATTTGCGGGTTGAAAATCGGCTCGAAATTTATCCAAGCGCTATCGTGAACGGTGATATTGATTACGGTCAAATATTTATTCATGCGGATGCTCGTGTCAACGGCCAATTGCACTGCTTATTGGATGACGCTGAGTCTTTGCAAGCAACCCCCAAATCTGAGTCCGTAGCCAAACTAAAGGCAGTTTAATTGTTGCTGAACTGATCGACTATTCTCAAGCGAAAGGGATTAGGTGCCCGCCCGATTTATTCCCTGGATACTTAGTATTCTCATAGCAATTCTGAGCGGTTTGTATTGCATTGTTGGTCCAGGTGGCCATCATGTTTGGCTCTTGTGCGCGATCTTTGTTAGTTTTTCTATCGTTGGTTTCATGGATCTCATGCAAAGTCATCATGCGATTTTGCGTAACTATCCCCTAATCGGGCATCTACGTTTTTTCTTCGAATTCATTCGTCCCGAGATTCGGCAATACTTTTTAGAGTCGGATAACGAGGAAATCCCTTTTTCGAGAGCTCAGCGTGCGCTGGTATATCAGCGTGCTAAGGGTGCTTCAGACAAAAGACCATTTGGAACGCTAGTAGACGTCTATAAGCCGAGCGCAGAAATTTTGTTACAAAGAGGCAACCCAATTAATCCCCCCAGTGTGGAATCTTTACGGGTGCGAGTAGGGGGCGCACAGTGCACGCAACCCTATTTCATTTCTTTATTTAATATTTCTGCCATGAGTTTTGGTGCTTTATCGGCCAACGCTATCATGGCCTTAAATCGTGGCGCTCAAAAGGGTGGCTTTGCGCATGATACGGGTGAGGGATCCGTTTCCGTCTACCACCGAAAATATGGCGGTGATTTGATTTGGGAAATCGGATCGGGTTATTTTGGTTGCCGCAACAGCAGCGGGCAATTTGATCCCGAGCGCTTTAAGGCAACCGCATTAGATCCGCAAATCAAAATGATTGAGATTAAGCTCTCGCAGGGAGCCAAACCTGGACACGGCGGGGTCTTACCGGCTTCTAAGATTACTCCCGAAATTGCACAGGCGCGTGGCGTTCCCATGGGTGAAGACTGCGTCTCCCCAGCAAACCATTCCGCTTTTCATACACCTAAAGAATTGTGTTTGTTTATTCAAGAACTGCGCCAATTGTCAAATGGTAAGCCCGTTGGATTTAAGCTTTGCATCGGTAATATTGCAGATTGGTTTGCGATTGTTAAGGCAATGCTTGAAACCAAAATTTACCCGGATTTTATTGTGGTTGATGGCAGTGAAGGGGGTACTGGTGCAGCGCCCGTCGAGTTTGTCGACAACATTGGGATGCCCATGCGAGATGGGCTTCGATTGGTTCATAGCTCGTTAATAGGCGTTGGGTTGCGCGATCAAATTCGAATTGGGGTAGCTGGAAAAATTGTGAGTGCGTTTGACATGATGCGTGCCTTAGCCATTGGAGCTGATTGGTGTAATTCAGCACGCGGCTTTATGTTTGCGATTGGCTGTATTCAATCGCGCTCATGCCATACCGATCATTGCCCTACCGGGGTTGCTACCCAAGATCGTTTGCGTCAGGGTGCCTTAAATCCCATGGATAAAAGTGAACGCGTCTACCGTTTTCATCATGAAACCTTATTAGCCTTTGCAGAGATGTGCGCAGCAGCGGGAATACGTGATCATGAAGCGATTACTGAAGATTTAATTTTGCGGCGGGATACGCAAACTAAGCTGACTCCGTTAGGGGACCAGTTGATGAAAATTCCGGCAGGCGCTTTACTCACTGCGCAAGCTGAGCAAATTCTAGACAGTCAAATGCATGGATTAGGAAAACAATGGAGCTTGGCCCAAGCATCGGCTTGGTAAACATCTAGCGTAGTTTTTCTAATTGAATTAGTATCACGATACCCATGGCTAAGAAAAAAAATCCTGCAATCCGCTTTTTGGATCCAACCGTCGAATCCTTTGAGACAATTGTTGGCCCCAGAACAGTCTTTCGGGGCAACATTGCTGCTTTTGAAAGTATTCGTATTGATGGCAAGGTCATCGGTAATATCGAATCACCCCCGGGAAGTAATATTACGGTAGCGCTTGGTAGATCCGCTACAGTCGAAGGGAATATCAATACTTATCGAGCACTCATTGCAGGTCGAGTCGAAGGTAATATCTACGCCTCAGAGCGCGCCGAACTTCATGATGGGGCTGATATTCATGGGGAGGTCATTTATGGCCAAATTGGAGTTGAGCAGGGTGCGAAATTAACCGGCACGATGTCTCGGATTGACCCTGACGAGCCTCAAGAGATCTCCGCAGAGGCAATGGAAATCTTTGAGCAATTTAATCGCGAAGACGACAACAGTTAATTCAATCAATACAACTGTGAAATATCACTGACTGGCAACTGCGGTTCCAGATTTGGGGCTAGTGGCAAGGCTATTTTGTCTAGGCATTAGCAAAACTTGAGCTGGATTGAGATTGCTACCATTGCGGGTAATTTCATAGTGCAAATGGGGTCCTGTCGAACGCCCTGTCGAACCCACTTCAGCAATCAATTGACCCTTGGATACTTGTTCGCCTTGTTTAACAAATACCTTTTGAGCATGCGCATACTTACTGACAAATCCGTCCGAGTGACTAATTTCAACGTAACGGCCATACACCGCATCGGTGCCGACTTTACTGATCGTGCCGTAGCCACTAGCAACAATTCCGGTGCCTGGACTTGCCTGGAAATCAATTCCGGAATGAAATGCCAAGTTCTTCGTAAATGGATCAACTCGCATTCCGTAATTACTACTCATGGAGCCAAACTGGGACGCCACAGGGATACCAATCGGTAATTGGTTTAACCAATCATATTGTTGAGACCAGTCATTTTTAAACTTAGTCAGAATTTGATTTAAGTCTTTTGAGCTTTGTACTGTCTCGGAAAAATTTTTATCGATTGATTTATTGGCATCCACTTTAAAGGTAAATGGTTTTAATGGGCCGCCACGGGCACCAGAACTCGGCTCATTGAATTTACTTTTCACCGGCGCTGGAGTGGCAAGATCTGCAAACCGGTCTTTGAGGGTTTTGAGTTCAGTAATTTTTTCAAGGGATTTTGAAAGCTGCTCTTGCAATTGAACCAACTGCTCTTTGTAGGACGCATCGAGTGCATCGAGCTCTTCAAACGTTACGACACCGCTGAGTGAGCGGGCAAAATCAGGGCGAACCTGTAAGGCCACCTTAAAGCCGATGAAGTGAACTCCCATGCCGCACAATAGGAAAAAAACGCCAATCACTGACCCAATTTTCATCAAACCTTTGGGGGTGATATTGAATTTTTGAACCTTTGAGGTGGCTCCGGAAATCCAAATTAGCTGCATGGAATTGACCTTTTGTCAGAATGTGCATCATTTTAAATGAAAAACTGTGATTCTTTACCCTTTTTTAATGCAAATAAATAGATAAGATATTGATTATTATGGAAAATTAATGCCTTCTCGTCTGCTCCACATATTGTTATCATTCATCAAAAATAGAGATTAATGCTGTTTTATGACCAATCAAGCCAATCTTCCTAAAATTCAGGGGGACGTGTTTACCCGAGCGAGGGAGCATGTTCAGCTGTCATATTTGGATCTTGCCAAGATGGCTTCATTGACAGAGAGTCAGGTTAGACAAATCGAAAACGGCGAGATGGGCGCTTTCTACTCACCAGCGATTAAGTTGATTGCTGCAAAAAAGATTGCAAAAATATTAGGTCTATCCGAAGAAGAGTGTTTGATTTATGCCGATGCCGATGACGTGCCTAAGCAACGGCCAGATCATAAAAAAGATTCCGCACAGTCGATAAGTCAGTTGCACCAAACAATCGCTAAAGAAAATTTTGATCAGATACTGCTTGCCACCCAAGAGACTGGTGGACAGAAAAAATTAAAGTCCTATCAAAAAATAAGCCTCTATCTAATTCTGGTGATTTTAGGTGTTGGAGCGTTTTTCTCTTTCTATGCCCGTGCCGATATTGTTGGGTTTATGCCGGCTTACGGAGAGCGCTTGGTCATTACTTCAGAGACATGTAAATGGGAAAACGGCAGGGAGGAGCCAAATTGGTTGTTTGCCTATTTTGAGAGCTCGTTTGGAAATGTTACCCGCGCGTGTTATGTTCGCTACAACAACCAGATTTGGTTGCGAAAGTCTTCTGGGGTTGAAATGGTATTCCCGGCTGATTACTTTACAAAGCCTGCGAATAATCCCGAGCCACCCAAAAACTAAATTTTTTTACAGAAAAAGTCGAATAACAATTCACTCATGGTATCGGGAATGACTCGTTCCCAGTTGGAGTTTCGGGTATCTTCACTTTCAACTGGAACTCCGCCACCATCAATTCCTGAATAGTAGCCAATATAAAACTGCTTGTAGCTTTCAAAGCCTGGCCGACAAAAATACGAAATGTCCTGAAGTACTGAATAGACTGCCTGACCATTCGGTGCAGTCATTTGCTCAACATAGCTAATCATTTGCCATGAACTCACTAGGTCTGAAGCGGGGTCCTTCACCACTTTGGTATCTTCATAAAAATAAGAATTACCTTGACCATCTTTTGAAATAAAAACCCACTTAGCAAAAGCAGGTTGCGCCGCTAAAAGTAAAAGGATTGAAAGTAGAAAAAATTTTTTCATGATTCAAAAATTGTAAAATGGCATAAAGTAACTAAATCTAAATCTTAAAACATTATTTGGAGTACAAATGAGCATTTTTTGGAGTTTATTAGGTATTTTCTCGACCATTGGGGGAATCGTTGCCTTTATTAATACAGGTAATGTGATTTATTTTGCAATTGGTTTTCTGATTCTATTTTGTCAAGCATGGTTTCGTTCCAAAGATGACGATGAGGTGAAGAAATACTTTTAACGGTGTTCTAGCACCATCTTGATGTGCGCAATCCCAGCCTCATTAAATTCAGAATCAATCGGCTTAAACCCAAGTCGCTCATAAAAGCCGATGGCTGAAGTTTGGGCATGTAAGTAAAAAACAAGGATGTCCAGATTCTTGCCGTGGTTCACAAGGGCTCTCAACAATTTACCTCCAAATCCTTGGCCTCGATACTGCTTGAGAACTGCAAGACGACCAATCTTGCCGTCCCTAATTAGTCGGCCTGTAGCGATTGCCTTCCCATTCTCAAAAACAATGGCATGCCAAGCCTGTGGATCATCGGCATCGAGTTCGAGCGCTTTGGGTACCTTTTGTTCCTCTACAAATACGGTAAGTCGAATCGGGTAGGCTAGGGGCTTTGCCACCTCCCAGTTCATGATTCGGATTTCTTGCATGAATAAATCATAAACTGCTATTGTTATGGCCTATGATTCGGATTACTGAGCTTCGCTTACCCATTGATCATGCCCCACAAGCATTGGAAGCAGCAATTCTGAATCAGCTTGGTATTGCCTCAAAGGATCTTGTTCGATTTGAAGTCTTTAAGCGCAGTTACGACGCTCGTAAGAATAGTACCCTTACCTTTATTTATACCCTCGATGTGTCGGTCCGAGATGAAGCAAGTGTTCTCAAAAAACACATGCATGATCCCCATGTCCGACCGAGCCCTGATACGTCGTATCACTTCGTTGCCATGTCCGGCGATCACCGGTTGGCAAAATCCGATTTACGACCAGTGGTGATTGGTTTTGGCCCTTGCGGAATTTTTGCTGCACTGCTCTTGGCGCAAATGGGATTGAAGCCCATTGTTCTCGAGCGCGGTAAGGCGGTACGCGAGCGTACGCAAGATACATGGGCCTTATGGCGAAAAAAGATTTTGAACCCAGAATCCAATGTCCAATTTGGTGAGGGCGGGGCCGGCACATTTTCGGATGGCAAGTTATGGAGTCAAGTGAAAGACCCCAAGTTTTATGGCCGCAAAGTTTTGCATGAGTTTGTCAAAGCAGGTGCGCCTGAGGAAATTCTGTACGTTTCTAAACCGCACATTGGTACCTTTCGGTTGGTGGGAATGGTAGAAAAAATCCGCCAAGAAATTATTAATCTGGGTGGTGAGGTACGCTTTGGTCAAAAGGTCATTGGCTTTGATATTGACAATCACGTGCTACAAGGTTTGCACATGGAAAGTGGCGAATATCTACGCGCCGATCATGTGGTGTTAGCGCTGGGGCATAGTGCGCGCGATACCTTTGAAAAGCTTCTTGATGCGGGCGTGTATATGGAAGCTAAACCATTTTCCGTTGGCTTTCGAATCGAGCATCCTCAGTCACTAATTGACCGTGCACGCTTGGGACCGCATGCGGGTCACCCATTGATTGGGGCGGCCGACTATAAGTTAGTACACCATGCTAAGAATGGTCGTTCGGTCTACAGCTTTTGCATGTGCCCAGGGGGTACCGTGGTAGCCGCCACGTCAGAGCCGAATCGAGTGGTTACGAACGGCATGAGCCAGTATTCGCGTAATGAGCGCAATGCTAATGCGGGGATTGTGGTGGGGATTGATCCGAGCGACTACCCAGGCGGACCATTGGCAGGCATTGCCTTTCAACGCGAATTGGAATCACGGGCATTTATCTTGGGTGGCTCGAATTACCAGGCACCCGGACAGCTGGTCGGTGATTTTTTACAAGGTAAGCCGTCTACTGAATTTGGTGGGGTTGTGCCGTCCTATAAGCCCGGCGTGCATCTCACCGATCTTGCAACGAGTCTGCCAGGCTATGCGATTGAGGCGATACGAGAGGCCATTCCTGCTTTCGAGAAAAAGATTAAAGGCTTTGCGATGCCCGATGCAGTTCTGACCGGCGTTGAGACCCGAACCTCGTCTCCTCTGCAAATTAAACGAGGACCAGACTATCAAAGTATTAACACCAAAGGACTTTATCCAGCCGGTGAGGGGGCAGGGTATGCCGGCGGGATTATGTCGGCAGGGATTGACGGCATCAAAGTGGCTGAAGCGATTGCACTAGATCTTACGAGCGCCTAATTAGATCTCAATATTGTCGAGCACAGAATCCGTAAGGTGACTTGTATCACCCCAGCGCTCAATTACCCAAGTATTCCCATCATGAGTAATCCAATTTAATGATGTATTCGGTACAACCGCGACGCGCTCGGCATTTAAAGCTTGTTGTGTGACGATACGATAGATCATATCGAGTGCGCCCCCATGGCTTACCGCTAGGATCTGTTTGCTAGCGTGCTTCACTAAAAAATGATTGAGCATGCGTTGCATTCGTGCATGAAACTGCACAATACTTTCGCCACCACCGAGGTCAAAGTCTAACTCTCGAGCGAGGTGACGCTGCCATAGTTCCGGCTCTACCCGCGGTGCATCCGCCAAAAGCAATCCTTGCAATTTACCCACATGGCGCTCACGCAAATCAGGATGGATAAGGACATCCAAAGACTGGGGAATCGCAATGGTCTTTGCAGTATGAAAAGCTCGCTCTAAATCACTGGAGTAGATGCAATCAAAGTGTTGTCCGGTTTTTAGTAATGCTTTCGCTAAGCGATCGGCTTGCATGATGCCATGGGCATTGAGCGGGATATCAGTATGCCCTTGCATCCGCTTCTCGACATTCCAATCCGTTTCCCCATGGCGCACAAAGCAAATACGAGTTTGATGTTGGGCTTGCATATTAGGCTCTTACAAAAGAAAGTAATTCAGAGTAATCGGATCGGTCAGCCTTGCGCAGAGCGTCAATATATTTTGTACGAAGTAAATCCGTACTAATTGAGGCGTAATTTGCTCCCCAGCTAAAGCGTTTCATATCCTTTGTCATTAATAGACAATCAGTCATCAATCGTGCATGGCGTCCATTTCCATTTGGGAATGCATGAATCCAGACCAATTGATGATGAAAGCGAGTAGCTATTTCATCAATTGCATCAGCGGAGTGGTCAAGTTGATATATGGTATTAAGTAATAAATCATTGAGCTTTACTGATATCTGAGTCCAGTCCACCCCGATATTTTTGTTACTTTTCCTAAAGGTTCCTGACCAGCGCCAGGTTCTATTAAACATCCGGCGATGAAGTTCACGAACAAAGCCTTCAGTCAGTACGGTACTCATGTGGAATTGACGTTGACGTTTATTCACCCAGAGCTCAGCCTGCGTAATATTTGCCTCTTCCCATAGATTGAGATCTTCCTGATTCCTAATGTGGCTCGGAAACAAATCAATAGCCTCATCAGGGTCCAAGGGGGTAGACCCAAACGGATACTCAAACTGAATCACCAAAGATCCCGTCGTGGTCCAGCCAAAAGTTCTTGAGCAAGAAATTCCAGTTGCTTTTCCTGGTTTGGTTGATCAACCTGTTGTCCTTCTAGCGCCATCGAGTGAGAAACTGTTGCGAGCTTTTCTCTGGCTAAATCGTATGCTCGATGTTTAATCATCGCCTCAATTGGTTCACGAGGTACCAAGGCGTAATGCACTTCGCAATTGAGTGCATTGGCTAGTTTTCGAAGGCTTGCCAAGGTAATGCGATCCTCTATTTCTGCTTTCTCCAGTTTGGCCACGCCCGCTTGGCTAATCCCCAGTCGCTTAGCCAGAGCGGCCGCGGTCATGCCAAGGCCTTGGCGAATTGCCTTTGCCCAGCCAAGGTGAGGCCTTGCCAAACCCCGAATTGATTGCCAAGGCATTAAGCTACTATCTAATTGATATATTTGAATTTTTTTAAATCGACTGGTCATTTATTAACCTATAAGTTAATTATAATAATTTAATTATAACCTATAAGTATTAAATAATCAGTGAAAATTAAGCTACTTGAGCGCTTGATTACATCTCGGTTTGATAAATAAGACCCGCGTGCTCACGCAGCGCATGAAACTCGATTTGCTCCCATCGTTGTTGTGCGACATCGAGCTCCGATTTATGTGCTGCTAAAAAGACCGATGCGCCAACGACATCTTCGGCCATGCGGTGATTGTTTTCTGTCATGAACTTTTTGAGAGCGACTGGATCTTCAGAAGTAACCCATCGTGCCATGGTGAAGCGTGCTGGCAAGAGGCGTACTTCTGCGCCGTACTCGGATTGCAGACGGTGGGCAACGACTTCAAACTGCAGCTGCCCAAACGCACCCAATAGCATCGTGCCGCCACTCATGGATCGAAAGACTTGAATTGCTCCTTCCTCACCAAGTTGCATGAGACCGGTGCGAAGTTGCTTATTACGCATTGGATCGGCTGCCTCAACCATCCGAAAGATCTCGGGCGCGAAAAAAGGCAGACCAGTAAATTGCAACTCTTCACCTTCGGTGAGGGTGTCACCTAAGTGTAAGAGGCCGTGATTAGGTAAGCCAATAATGTCCCCAGGAAAAGCCTCATCTAAGATGTCACGCCGTTGCGATAAAAAAGAAAGCGCATTATTTGTCCTGATCTCTTTACCATTACGCACGATCTTGAGTTTCATACCCCGCTCAAAGTGGCCTGAGCAAATTCGTAAAAATGCCACCCGATCGCGGTGCGCTGGGTCCATATTGGCTTGGATCTTAAATACCACCGCAGTAAATTTTTTCTCCTGAGGCTCGACCTGGCGTTGTACAGCCTTGCGTGATCCAGGCCCTGGAGCGAGATCAACCAAGGTGTTCAAAATCTCGCGTACGCCAAAATTATTAATCGCAGAGCCAAAGAAGACTGGGGATTGCTCACCTGCTAAGAAAGCCTCACGATCAAAAGCTGGCATCGCATTTTTGACAAGATCAACTTCGGCTAAGGCCTCCTCTAATTCGCTACCAAAACGCTCAGTTAGCATTGGATCATCCAAAGACATAACTACATTAGAGTCGTCAGTAACACGATCTTCACCGGCTTTAAATAAGCGCATTTGGTGATTGACGATGTCAATCACGCCAGCAAAGGATTTGCCCATCCCTACTGGCCATGTAAACGGTACTACCGCCATACCTAAGGCCGCTTCAATCTCATCCATCAGATCGAGAGGTTTCTTCACCTCGCGATCAAGCTTATTAATAAAAGTGACCAAGGGCGTATGCCGTGCACGACACACGTCAATCAAGCGTCTGGTTTGGGGCTCCACACCATTAGCCGCATCAATGACCATCAGAGCTGAATCCACTGCGGTTAAAACCCGATAGGTATCTTCCGAAAAGTCTTGGTGTCCAGGTGTGTCGAGAAGGTTAATGATCGCATGACGGTATTCCATTTGCATCACCGAACTGGCGACCGAGATACCGCGTTGCTTCTCAATCTCCATCCAATCCGAAGTGGCATGGCGGCTTGCTTTGCGGGCTTTTACACTTCCTGCAATTTGAATGGCACCAGCGTAAAGGAGTAGTTTTTCAGTAAGCGTAGTCTTGCCCGCATCCGGGTGCGAGATGATGGCAAAGCTTCTACGACGAGCAACCTCATCCTGAGTAGAAAGTGCGGATGATGTATCGGGGGAGTTAATAGATATACCTCAGGAAAACCACCATTATAAGGTGCCCAGACTCATTAAACCGTTGATAATGATGGGTTATGGCGCTTATTGCACTCACTAATGCCAAACTCGCGTTTGGTCATCACCCATTATTAGATCAAACCAACCTTGCCCTCGAGGAAGGTGAGCGTGTAGGTCTCATCGGTCGAAATGGTACTGGGAAATCATCGCTCCTTAAGATCTTGGCAGGAATTGAAAAACTCGATGATGGTCTTTTGCAGATCCAACAAGGACTACGCATTGCATATGTCGCTCAAGAACCAATCTTGGATTCAAAAAATACTATTTTTGAAGCAGCCTCGGAGGGGATAGCAAATATCAAGCACCTCCGAACGGAATACGAGACGCTCGCGCAAACAGACTGGAATGAGGCCAATCAGGAGCGTTTGGATCAATTGCAATCGCAACTCGATGCGAGTGACGGTTGGAACTGGGAACAGCGCGTATCCGAAATCCTAAATCGCTTGCATTTACACAGCAATCAAATCATCGGAACGCTTTCGGGCGGCACCAAAAAACGAGTAGCGCTCGCGCAAGCTCTCGTCACTCAACCTGATGTGCTATTGCTCGATGAGCCAACCAATCACTTGGACTTGGATTCGATTACTTGGTTAGAGGGTCTTCTCAATGAGTATTTAGGATCGATTGTTTTCATAACCCATGACCGTAGTTTTCTAGATCAAGTCGCTACACGAATTGTGGAGCTCGATCGCGGGCTATTGCGCAGTTATCCTGGAAATTACAGCCGCTACGAGTTTGTGAAAGAGGAAGAGCTCAATGCCGAAGCCTTAGCAAATGCGCGAGCCGATAAATTGTTAGCCCAAGAGGAAGTATGGGTGCGCAAGGGTGTTGAAGCCCGACGAACCCGCAGTGTTGGACGTGTAGCGCGTCTAGAAAAGCTCCGAGCCATGCGCGCTGAGCGACGCAATGCCATGGGCCAAGTAAAACTCTCGATTGCTGCCGGTGAGCGTAGCGGTAAGATCGTTGCTGACTTGGACAATATCTCTAAGTCTTACCAAAAGCCGATTGTCAAAAATTTCACGGCAACGATCTTGCGTGGTGATAAGGTTGGTATTTTGGGCCCCAATGGGGTTGGTAAAACCACACTGCTGAAATTAATTCTGGGCGAGCTTGTACCCGATAGTGGGATTGTCAAACTCGGAACTCGCATCGAGGTCGCATACTTTGACCAAATGCGTGAGAGTTTAAATTTAGAGGCCACTCTCGAGGACTTTATCAGTCCTGGTAGCGAGTGGGTGGAAATTGGTAATCAACGTAAGCACGTCAAGAGTTATTTGGGTGATTTTCTGTTTGCACCCGAGCGCACCAACTCACCAGTGCTGACCCTCTCAGGGGGTGAGCGCAATCGCTTGTTACTCGCTAGACTCTTTGCACGACCAGCAAATGTTCTTGTGCTTGATGAGCCCACCAATGATCTGGATATTGATACCTTAGATCTTCTTGAGCAACTCTTACAAGACTATCAGGGTACTGTTTTTCTGGTGAGTCACGACCGCACTTTCTTAGATAATGTAGTCACTAGCATGATTGCCTATGAAGGCGATGGATTGTGGCGTGAGTATGAGGGTGGTTATGAGGATTACAAAGTACAGAAACAACGATCGGCTGTCATCATTTCTGATCATGATCCAAAACCGGCTGAGGTCAAAACCCCTGCGAAGCCCTTTTCTAATCGTAGTGCAACTAAATCAAAACTGAGTAGTAAAGAAAAAATTGAACTTGAACAATTACCAGTAAAAATTGATGAATTAGAGCAAGAACAACTACTGATTAATCAGCGACTATCTGATCCAGAAATTTATAAAAACGATCCGAAATTGATGATTTCCCTAAAAGAAAAATTAATCGTGACGACGAATCAACTTGAGCTATCAATGCGTCGTTGGGAGTTTTTATTGCAACGTTCAGATTCCTAAGGGATGGATTAATGACGACTCTCTCTTTTCAATCACGTCTTGGCCTAGGAACCTGGCAAATGGGTGAGAGCATGCGCTCTGAAGTCGAGGAGCTTACTGCAATTGCATCAGCCATCGCCATGGGCTATCGGCTGATTGATACCGCCGAGATGTATGGATCCGGCCAGGCTGAAACGCTCATTGGTAAGGCGCTAAAACATGCGGGTAAAAGTGCGCGTGACCATCTACAAATTGTGAGCAAGGTCTTGCCCAGTAATGCTAGTACTAAAGGCACGATCGCTGCTTGCGAGCGCTCAATCAAACGGATGGGCTGTGATTATCTCGATTGCTACCTCTTGCATTGGCAAGGCTCTCATTCTTATGAATCTACCCTAGAGGGAATGATCACGCTTCAAGAGCGAGGACTGATTCGAAGTTATGGCATTAGTAATTTTGACGCTTTGGATGTAAACGCTTGGCTCGCTGCCGAGAGGAATGTGGGTAGTCCCTATGCAACCATATGTAATCAGGTGTATTACGCTCTTAATGCGCGCGGGATTGAGTACGATTTACTCCCGCTTATGAAGGAAAAGGGTATGGCATTGATGGCCTATTCGCCTTTGGGTGCTGGGAGCTTGATGCGCAACTCCCAGCTTATCGCGCTTGCCAAACAGGCTGGTTTGACGCCAGCGCAAGTTGCGCTCGCTTGGGTCTTGCGTCAACCTATTGCTGTCGCTATTCCGAAGACGATCCATGCAGATCGTTTGGAGGAAAACTTAGAAGCGAGTGAAATCCTTTTGGATGCTCGCATTTTGGAGGAGCTTGATCTGGCTTTCCCTCCCCCACTTAAAAAGGCCCCATTACATATCATTTAATATGATTAACTGAATGAATAGTTTAGAGAAACGTTCAGAGGTGATGATCGATAAAATTCAGACCATTCCAGTTGATAAGATTGGCGGAGAAATTGGGCGTGCTTCTGATGAAGAAATGCTAGCGATTAATCGTGCACTAGCAATATTTTTGGGATTTACCTAGCCAGCGCGCTGCATGGCAGGGTTTTCAAAGACCCCCTCAAGACGATCTTCGAGTTCTTCACTGGCTTGTTTCATGGCGGCGCGCATTTCATCATCGGGTTGCCAATAGTTCCGATTTGAGGCTTCCATGAGACGGTTCGCCATACGTGCAGAAGCGGTAGGATTCAATTGCGCTAAGCGCTCCCGCATCTTTGGATCCAGAATAAAGGTCTGCGTGAGTTGTTTATAGACCCAGGGCTGCACTTGCCCGGTTGTTGCTGACCAACCCATGGTGTTGGTGATATGAACCTCAATCTGTCTTACACCCTCGTAACCGTGTTTTAACATTCCCTCAAACCACTTGGGATTGAGCATGCGCGTCCGAGTCTCGAGTGACACTTGTTCTGAGAGGGTGCGCACCACACCTTCGCCTTGAGTTTGATCGCCGATGTATACCGGAATTTCTTCACCACCCTTGGCACGTTTCACAGCCTTGGTAATACCGCCTAAGGTATCAAAGTAGTTATCGATGGTAGTCACCCCGAGTTCCATCGACTCTAAGTTCTGATAACTCATACTGACGTCGGCAAGGACACTTTTTAAGAGCGCGTTATTGCAAACCGGTTTACCCGATTTGCCATACGCAAAACCCTTACGGCGCATATAGGTCTCCGCAAGTTCATCGTCCTCATCCCACACGCTGTGCTCGACCAAATGATTGACGTTAGCACCGTAGGTGCCATCGGCATTGCCATAGACTCGTAATGCCGCCGTCTCGAGATCACAACCATGCTCATTCATATAAGCGAGTGCATGTTTGCGAACAAAGTTTTGCTCGATGGGCTCATCGGCAGCAGCAGCAAGGTACGCCGCTTCAGCAAGAAGTTTGATTTGCAGGGGCATCAAATCACGAAAGATCCCGGAAAGCGTGATTACTACATCAATGCGTGGGCGCCCGAGTTCTGCAAGTGGAATCAGAGTGGCGCCCGCAAGTCGTCCGTAGCCATCAAAGCGCGGTAGTGCGCCTAAAAGCGCAAGCGCTTGGCCAATTTGCCCACCTTCAGATTTGAGGTTATCGCTCCCCCATAAAACGAGAGCAATCGACTCGGGAAGGGCTTTGGCATCGTCGATGTGCCGCTGCAAAATCTTCTGTGCTTGCTTAGCCCCATCCTTTACTGCAAACGCACTCGGAATTCGGAAGGGATCAAAGCCATGTAGATTGCGACCAGAGGGCAAGACCTCCGGGTTACGCATGACATCGCCACCAGGTGCAGGGCGAATAAAGCGACCATCAAGCGCCTTCAAAATACTGGGTATCTCCGTTTCTTCTTGAATTTGCTGATCCCAGTGTTGAAGTTTTTCTAAAATCGCAATCGCTTCTTCTCGAGCAAATTCTTGCAAATCCACATTTTTATTAACGATTGTTTGGATCGATTTACCTTGCACCAATTGCGTAATGGCCGAATTGGGTAAGGTTTGACTAAAGGAACCAATCGCCATAGCACTGAGTAAATCCACCCGCTCGGACTCACTGGGTGTAGAGCCAACGACATGCATCCCATGCGGAATTAAGGTGTACTCTAATTCTAAAATCTGCTCATACAGTTTGGTAACGCGCTGTTGAATATCGTCTGCATCGTGCACATCCCACAAGGGTTCTGCCTTACATAAATCCATTTGTGCGGCTTGCGCTTGAATCAGGGCCGCTAAATCATGATCTTCCTCTTCGCCACGTTGCTCGGGCGAGAGACCACGCCAGCGCTCAATCGAGGTTTTAAGATCGGCCAGTCCCGCATAAATCCCCGCTTGCGTGACGGGTGGCGTAAGGTAACTGATCAGCGTTGCACCCGCGCGTCGTTTAGCAAGCGCACCTTCTGAAGGATTATTGGATGCATAGAGATAAAAGTTGGGTAGATCGCTAATTAAGCGATCAGGCCAGCATGAGCCGCTCATGCCCGCTTGCTTACCGGGCATAAACTCAAGGGCGCCGTGGGTACCAAAATGCAACACCGCATTGGCGGAAAAATCTTCACGCAAGTAGCGATAAAACGCTGAGAACGCGTGTGTAGGAGCAAAGCCTTTTTCAAAGAGGAGACGCATCGGATCGCCCTCAAATCCAAATCCAGGTTGCACGGTCACCAAGACGTTGCCGTATTGCTTGCCCAAAATAAATATACCCGAGCCATTGCTCCATTGCTTTCCTGGAGCTGGGCCCCATTGCGCTTCGATCTCACTTAACCAACGCTCACGCTTTACATGTTCGTCAGCACTAATGATGGTGTGCACATTGGCTTCCGCTCCATATTGTTGGGCATTGCCTTCGATAATTTCTTTACGTAAGGCCTCAGGAGTGTCTGGTACGGTTAGAGTGTAACCATCGGCCTTGAGTCCTAACATGGTTTGGTGCAACGACTCAAAGACGTTAAGGTAGGCGGCAGTGCCGGTGTGGCCGGCATTGGGTGGGAAATTAAAAATCACCAGACCCACTTTGCGATTGGCTTTATCGGAGTTCCGTAGATCCACCAACTTAGCAGTGCGCGAAGCCAGCATTGCAGTGCGCTCGACGCACGTGAACATGTCTTGCGGGTTGTGGTCTTCGGTAAAGGTGCAACGTTGATGGCAACCCGTGCACGTCGTACCTGCAGCTCCAGGCCGACCGCCATACACCATGGGTTGGGTCGCACCATCCAGCTCAGGGATCGCCACCATGATGGTGCTCTCCACCGGCATCAAACCACGATCGGAACCACCCCACTGCGTCAATGTCTGAAACTCAACTGGGTGTGCAGCAATATAAGGCACATCAAGCTTGGCGAGTACCTCTTCAGCTGCTTTGGCATCGTTATATGCAGGGCCGCCAACCAATGAGAAGCCGGTCAGTGAAATCACTGCATCCACGGTTACCTCATTATTTTTAATGAAGTAAGTATCAATCGCGGGCCGCGCATCAAGTCCTGCTGCAAAGGCTGGCACCACTTGCAAACCATGGGCCTCGAGTGCGGCAATGACGGGATCATAGTGACCGCTATTGCCTGAGACTAAGTAGGAGCGCAACAATAAGAGACCAACGCGACCACGGCGCTTACTATCCGGAATTACCTTTGGTAGATCCGAGAGCTTTTCACTCAAGCGATTTTTCATGCGCGGGTGGTAGACACCGAGATCGGGATACTCTACTGGATCGGTTGGTTTCGCTAAACCCTGTAAGGCTTCGCGCGGACCCGCTGCATAACGATTAATGAGATAGCTAAATAGATTAAATAAATTTTCTTCGGAACCACCTAACCAATATTGCAAAGTTAAGAAGTACACCCGCACATCCTGCGCCGTTCCCGGAATCCATCGCAAGATTTGTGGAATGAGTCGCAACACTTTCATTTGTTTTGCGCCCGAACTGGTTTGTTTCTCACCCTCGGTCTTGGGTTTGGGGCGCAGTTTTTTGAGGATCGCCATAGGCCCGCTGGCTGGCTTACTCATATCGAGCCTACCAATTTTGGTGAGCTTAACCACTTCACCGGCTGACATTGCGCACACCATCGCATCGCAATGATCGCGCTTGGCTTTTAAGGCTTCAAAGACTGGAAGGTAATGGTCCTCCATAAACAACATCGTCGCCAGCACAATGTCGCCCCGGGCAATATCCTGCACCGCCTTCTCAATGAGTTCTGAATTACCAGTAAATTCACTCGCGGCATGGATTTGCAATGACAAACCAGGGATGACCCGTTGCAACTGAAATTGGGCGCGTCTTGCCGCACTATTTAAGTGCGTGTCCATGGTCACCAATACCAAACGAATGGGAACGGCTTCCTTCTTGGACTTGGATTGAACGGCCATAGCTGCCTAACTCGGGTGGGACTCCTCTTTTTATATTGAATTGTGCCAAATGTGTCAACTTTTATTGACACTTATAACTGTATTAGTGATTAAAACTAGGGTTAACCCTTAAAAGTAATCATTCATAGAGATTAATGGCTGAACAATTTATAAATAACACACAACCAATCGACGCAAAAGTAGGCCTGATTTTTAGTACAGCAGGGCAAGCCTCAAGCGCCACAGAAGAAAATCGGAGTGTGCATGGCTTTATGGCGTTATGCCAGTCTCATCAAAGAAAAGTTATTTTCAGGCGATGAGGGCAATCAAAGAAAGAGACCCAAGGGTTCCGAGTGGGAGAGTTGTGTCCAAGAGGATCACGACGAGAACTCCTTGCGCATTTCTAAAATCGCCAGTGATATTGGCAACCGACCACTGCGTATCAATGCAGGTCCCGATGAGCATTTGGATTGGCTCATGCAAACGATTGAAACCAATGTCATTCCGCGCCTACTCGTTAGCCACACGCACTCGCCAGAAGCCAATCGTTCCCCGGTGATGAGCATTCGGCTCAATGACGAGAGCCGCGTTCATGAGCTTACACAACTGGTATTGCGTGATGATGCTAGTAAAGCAGCTAAGTTCGTGCAGGATCTCTACGAGCAGGGCGTGCCACTTGATGAAATCTATCTTCGCTTACTCGCACCAGTCGCAAGACGTTTAGGCGTGATGTGGGAAGAGGATCGCGCTACATTTACACAAGTCACAACCGCAATGTGGCGCATCAAACAATTAATTTATGACTTCAGCCCACTGTTTCAGGAATTTGCCAGAACCGATGAAAAGGCGCCGCATGCAATGCTGGTACCGTTACCCGGATCGCAGCACACGCTTGGATTATTTATTGTTTCTGAGTTTTTCAGGCGAGGCGGCTGGAAGGTGTGGGGCGAATTAGCTGCGAGTGAAGGTGAAATTATTGTGGCGATCAAAACCCAATTCTTTGACCTGGTTGGTTTATCGGTAAGCACCGAAGATCAGATACCTGCCCTTAAACGATTCATTCAATTGCTGAAAGAAGAATCATTAAATCCAAAGATTGGTGTAATGGTTGGCGGTCCAATATTCATCGCCCGCCCTGAACTAAGAGAAGGGATTGCAGCCGACATTGTAGGACTCGATGCGGAAGAAGCGCTTGCGCAAGCGGAGTTCTTCCTAGACAAAAATCAACACCACTAGGTAAAAGTTCTAAAAGTAATCCCCTAAGCATCTTATGGAGTAGCTTCCTCAGATTTACTCGATTACTATAGTGGGCGATTGCAAATATGATGAAGAAAAATTCTAAGAACAAACAGCAAGATATTCGTGAATTCGATATTGCCCGATTACTAAAAAGTAAAAGTGCAATCACAGAGTATTTAAATCAAGTAATTAATGAGGGCGATGATGCGGAGTTAGCTGCTGCCCTTGGACATATTGCTCGCGCAAAGGGTATGCGGTAATTTCGCAGTCTAGCGGTCTCACGCGCGAAACGCTTGGTTTACGTATTGCAGTTCATGCTTAATCCGCATCACACCATAACTTCCCGCCGGTAGCCCAGTCTTCCTTCTTAACATCGGTGATGATGATGTCGACCGATCCGGGGCTGCATCCCAAGGTTTCGCAGGTGACGCGGGTTACTTCAGCAACAAATTTTCGTTTTTGTTCAACGGTTCGTCCCTCAAATAGTTGTACATTGAATGTTGGCATCGGTGCTCCTTGATTGGTTATTAAGTCGTTAATCTTTATAGCTCTCATCAAAGCGGTCTAGCATACGCAGCAGAGCTGGCCACTCCAATAATCCTTCTTCTGCGCCTTGATCATGCAATTCATCTGCTGCTTTCTGGATCACACTCTGCTTGGGTAGATGCAGTTGATCGCTTGAGAGCGCCGCAATTTGGATTTCGCAGGCTTTGATCAGAGTGGCCATGACCACATACGCTTCACCGATGGTGCGACCCACAGTGAGTGTGCCGTGATTGCGAAAAAGCATGGCAGGGTGCTTACCAAGGGATTCGGTCAAACGTTTTCCTTCGGACTCGGTCAATGCAACACCTTCATAATCGTGATACGCCAAATGCCCCATAAAGCGCATGGCATGTTGCGAGAGCGGCAATAATCCATTTTCTTGAGCGGATACCGCAATCCCAGCAGTGTTATGCAGATGCATGACGCAGTTCGCATCAGGGCGGGCGCGATGCACTGCCCCATGAATCGCAAAGCCGGTGGGATTGACGCGGTAGGGTGAGTTGGAATCCACAATTTCACCCTTGGTATTGACCTTCACTAAATTGGATGCGGTGATTTCATCAAACTGATAGCCAAAAGGATTGATGAGGTAATGATTGGGTTCCCCCGGAACGGTCGCTGAGATGTGCGTATAAATGAGATCATCCCAAGCTTCAAACGCACATAAGCGGTAGCAGGCCGCTAAATCAATTCGCGTTTGCCGCTCGGCAGGACTCACATTTATTCTCCGCCGTGTTGATCGGGCTTACTCGGAAACTTATTGGACGCATAGCGAACCAGTGCATTAGCGAGCGCTAAGACCAAAATGGTTAGGCCCATGAGCAAGATCCCCATATCCGCTTCATGCTTCGTGCCGACCAGATCAATGATGAGACGGGTCACCGCGGTGATGGCAATGTAGATTAAGAAACGTACAGGCATGTGATTGGTCTTAAAGTAAATTCCGACCATTGCACCAATTTCTAAATAAATAAAGAGAAGAAGTAAATCTTGGACCGAAGCATAGGGCTTTTGCATCATTTCAAAGAAACTCATCCCGGCTGCCCAAACCGTAGCCGCTCCGATTGCAAACAGGGCAATTCGATGAAATAAGGAAACAAAGAGATTACCAGTCGGAATGAGCCAGGACTCAATCCGATGCTCAATGTTTTTAATATCTTTTTGGTTGTTGTCGCTCATCGTTTTTCCTTAATTGGGCTAATTGCCCGTTAGATGCCTTATATTTAACCTTAAATTAGCGACAAACCGATAAAGTTCATTCAAGGAGCGGTTGCATGACCCGTAATTACCCCTTTTCAGCCATAGTGGGCCAAGATGATATGAAACTGGCCATTTTGGCGGCTGCATTAGAGCCCAGCATCGGTGGGGTCTTGGTGATGGGGGATCGTGGTACCGGTAAGTCAACCGCAGTACGTGGTTTAGCAGCGCTGTTGCCAAGCATGACCGTTGTAAAAGACTGTGCGTATGGATGTGATCCCAAAGCCATGGCGAGCTTGTGTGCCATTTGCAGTTCAGGAGCTAAAACTAAAGTCAAGACTGAACTTCGCCCCGTGCCCGTGGTTGATTTACCCTTGGGGGCAACCGAGGATCGAGTGCTAGGGGCCTTGGATATTGAAAAAGCCTTAACGCTTGGCGAGAAGGCCTTTGAACCCGGTTTATTGGCCAAAGCCAACCGCGGGTTTTTGTATATCGATGAGGTTAATCTTTTGGATGATCATCTTGTTGATTTATTAATTGATGTCGCTGCATCGGGACAGAATGTGGTCGAACGTGAGGGGTTGAGTGTGCGCCATCCAGCCCGTTTTGTATTGGTAGGTAGCGGTAACCCCGAGGAGGGTGAGTTACGCCCACAACTTTTGGATCGTTTTGGTCTTGCCGTTGAAGTGAAAACGCCGACCGATATGACAAGTCGCATTGAAATCATCAAACGCCGTGACGCATTTGAGCGTAATCCCGATGCATTCATGAAGATTTGGGACAAGGAGGACGCAAAGATTCGGGAGACGATGGCAAGTGCTCGTAAGAAACTCGCAAGCGTCAAAGTTGATGACAAATTACTTCGTGATGCGAGTACGCTTTGTGCTCACCTTGGTACTGACGGTCTGCGTGGTGAGCTTACGCTTTTACGAGCCTCGCGTGCAGTTGCCGCGCTTGATGGAAAAAATAAAGTAACGCGCGATCATCTCAGACGGATCGCGGTGCCAGCCCTACAGCATCGTTTGCGTCGTAACCCACTCGATGAATCGAGTTCAGCGACCCGCGTGCAACGGGCACTCGATGAGTTGTTTGCCTAAGGCATGAACCCTTACTGGTTAACGTGTCTCCACGTTGCACAGCTTATTGCACTCGCTCCCCATGAGTTTGGTGGAGTAATTGTCCATGCACGGTCTGGACCTGTCCGTGAACGTTGGATGCAAGCGCTCGAACAGCTTGCGCGTCATCATGGTTTAGTAACACCATTGCGTAAGATTCCTAGCGGCATTTCTGATGAGAACCTACTTGGTGGTTTGGATATTGAGGCCACCATCATCTCGGGTAAGCCGGTCTTTCGACCAGGACTCTTAAGTCATTGCGATCACAATCTTGTGATTCTGCCGATGGCCGAACGTTTGGAAGCAGGGACGGTAGCACGGATTGCTGCTGCTTTAGATCATGGCAGCATTCAGGTTGAGCGTGATGGTCATGGAGAGCGGATTGCATGCGCGATGGGGGTGATCGCGCTTGACGAAAGTATTGAAGAGGATGAAGTTGTCAATCCAAAATTAATGGAGCGCTGCGCCTTTTATCTTGATTTAGACTCGCTGGCTTGGCGTGACCTACCCGACACCAAACTTGATGCAGAGTTTCTGGATTTGGATCCGGTCGGAATTAAAGATCGGGTTGAGCAAATTAGCCTCCGTGATGAGCAATATGCGGCACTGATTGGAATAGCAGCGCAGTTGGGCATTGAATCCTTACGCGCTGTGCAATTTACGGTGCGTACTGCACGGCACTTGGCTGCAATTGATTTTGATTGGCAGCAGGATGAGCCCAGTCAAGAGCATCTTGAGCGCGCGGTGACCTTGGTATTGCTACCCAGAGCAACACAAATACCTGATATGGCCGATGAGACTCAAGCTGAGGATGAACCAACTCCTGAACAAAACGAGGAAGCTAATTCAGAGGAGACCCAATCCCCGAATCACGAGACTGATGTTTTAGAAGATCAGGTATTAGAGGCAGCACAAGCAGCGATTCCGCGCGAGTTACTTGATCGACTGACACAGCTCGCGCTGGTTCGTCAAAAAAATCATTCTGCTGGCAAGGCAGGCGCTAGCCAATTCAGTAGTCAACGCGGTCGCCCCATGGGCTCAAAGCCTGGTATGCCCTCTGGTCATCAACGACTGAGTTTGATTGATACCCTGCGAGCCGCCGTGCCATGGCAACGGATTCGGCAACTTCAATTCAAGAGTAATAAAAATCAGTCGCAACCAAAAATCCTCATTCGCAAGGATGATCTGCGGGTTAAACGCTATCGACAACGCAATCAAACACTCACAACCTTTGTGGTCGATGCCTCCGGCTCTGCGGCGATCAATCGTTTAGCTGAAGCAAAAGGCGCAGTAGAGTTACTGCTTGCCGAGTGCTATGTACGACGCGATCAGGTGGCACTCATTAGTTTTCGGGGAAGCGAAGCAGAACTTTTGTTAAGCCCAACACGTTCCTTGG
>Ga0214921_10000742_pt1 | contig 58604 bp, 50 predicted proteins | sample LL1505_MetaG_FD_177992 | JGI IMG/M metagenome (GOLD analysis project Ga0214921, IMG submission 177992) | Freshwater microbial communities from Lake Lanier, Atlanta, Georgia, United States - LL-1505 | ecosystem: Environmental > Aquatic > Freshwater > Lake | place: USA: Georgia | collected...
CTGACGGACGATTGCGCGACCCATGGCAACACGCTGGCGTTGTCCGCCCGACAACGACTTGGGCTTGCGGTCGAGGTAAGGCTCGAGGTCAAGTAAACGAGCAGCTTCCAACACTCGGCTCTCACGCTCTGCCTTTGCGACGTTGGCAATCTTGAGCGCAAAGCCCATGTTTTCCGCGACCGTCATGTGAGGGTAGAGAGCATAGTTCTGGAAAACCATCGCGATGTCGCGGTCCTTGGGTGCAAGATTTGTGATATCCCTATCGCCGATCAGGATGCGTCCCGAGTCGACTTCTTCAAGGCCTGCGAGCATGCGGAGAGTTGTCGACTTTCCGCAACCGGAAGGACCGACGAGGACGAGAAACTCGCCGTCCTCAATGTGTAAGTCGATGCCGTCGACCGCGGGCGAGGAAGTGCCCGGGTACAGTCGTGAGGCCTTCTCAAAAGTTACGCTGGCCATGATTGTTTCTCCTTCACCGGCAGGTACGTGCCGGACGATCCTTAGTGAATGGAAAGCGCCGATCGGCAATGACCGGCACGCTCTAGTATGCCAGCGAGCGCAGTCGTGGGCAACTACGAATTGCCGAATCGCCTGCGCGCGCTAAACTAGGGAAGTTGTCTCGCCATTTGCGCATTTGTCGCACGGAAGTCAGGAAAATTTTCAATGAACGCACAACGACCCAACCGTAACCAAGCTCGAGAATTAGCGCGCGAAAAGGCACGGGAAATGCGTCTCGCGGGTAATTCACGGGAAAAGCGTAATCGCATTTTTGTCCAACTTGGACTCGGAGTGTTGGCACTTGCGGTCATCGGTGCATTGGCTGCCGTCATCCTCACTGCGTTCAAGCCAGCTGGTCCTGGACCGCTCAACATGCAGAGCGACGGAATCAAGATCAAGACCGGGAACGTCGCAGTGACGACTCCCGCAAACCCGTCCGACGCAAGCCCCGTGGCGAGTCCCCCGAACGCTGCCGGAGTTGTTGACATCACGCTGTACGTTGACTACTTGTGCCCAATTTGCGGTCAGTTCGAAGTAGCCAACAAGCCCGCAATAGAAGACCTTCTTGCTCGCGGCGCGGCAACGATCGAGATTCACCCCATTGCCATATTGACGAACCGTTCGCAAGGTACCCAGTACTCACTTCGTGCGGCAAACGCTGCGGCGTGCGTGGCGAATGATTACCCGAACAGCTTCATGAATTTCCACAACACCCTTTTTGATAACCAGCCGCTGGAGGACACTCCAGGTTGGACAGACGAAGAACTCATCGGATTCGCGACCCAATCGGGAGCCGGTCCAGAGGTCGAGTCGTGTATCAACGACCTGCAATTCAAGGATTGGGTCAAGGCGAGCACGGAACGCGCAATCAGCGGAGACATTGCAATTAACAACAAGGACAAAAAATTCGAGAGCGTAACGGGAACCCCGACAATCGTCATTAACGGCACGCAGTTCAACCCGTCGTACGACCCGACCGCCACACCGCAGTTCAGTATCGAAGAATTTCTTCGCGCTGTTGTGACCGCCGCAGGCGTGCAGCAGTAGCCTTCGTCACCAGAGGTCACTTGCTACTCTGGTGATGTCGCCGACTTAGCTCAGCTGGTAGAGCATCTGTCTTGTAAACAGAAGGTCACGAGTTCGAACCTCGTAGTCGGCTCGTAATTGTGACAGACCAGAGAGGAGCGAATAGTTGGCAACCGACAACCCAGATGCTTCAACATCTTCTCGACGCTCTCTGAATCCCCTCCTTGTTATCGGGATTGTCGGGACCCTCTTGTCTGGCGCGTCATTCGCGGCGGGCTATTTTCTCCTTGCAGGGTCGGCGAACCCGTTCGCTGAGCCGACGGCGATTGCCCGACCGGTACCCACCGAGCCAATCGGTGCGTCAGCTGTTAGAACCTGTTCGGTGGGCAGCGCAATGAATAATCCCGCGCTCGGCACACAGACCGTCGTTGTCGTCGATGCGTCCGGAAACCCATTGCTCACAAACAATGCTGACGATCCCATTCCGATGGGGAGCGTCATGAAGGTTCTCACTGCGGCAGTCGCACTCGACGTTCTCGGGAAAGACGAGCGACTCACAACGCGCGTAGTCGACGGTTCGACAGAGGGCACAGTCGTCGTTGTTGGTGGCGGAGACCCCACGCTGCGTGCGGGAGCAACTTCTGTGTACGCGGGCTCAGCGAGTATCGCCGAACTTGCCAGTGAAACGGTGAGCGCATATCAAGCCGAGCACCCAGAAAGCCCGACAATCACGCGGGTCGTGATAGATCTATCAATGTTCCCTGTCGATGACGCGTGGCATTCAACGTGGCCCCAGTCGGAACGGACAATTGGGTACCAACCTCTAATCGTTCCTTTTATGGTCGACGGTGATCGGGCTAAACCAAACCAGCAGACGAGCCCTCGCTCGACTGACCCGGCCGGTCGCGCAGCGGACGCATTTGTTTCTGCGATACAAGAAGCTGGAAATGGTGACGGCGACGTAGAAATTGACTACGACAGTGCGCCGAGCAACGCTTCGGAACTCGCGTCTGTCAGTTCGGCTCCCGTGTCCCAACTCATCCCGCAAATGTTGCTGTACTCGGACAACACGCTGGCGGAGTTTCTCATGCGGGCAGCTTCGGTCAGTGCCGGATTCGATGGAGGTTCTGATTCCATCCAACAACTTGTGCTTAGTTCGCTCATCAAACACGGTGTGGACATGACCGGGGGCACATTCGTTGATGGATCGGGCGAATCTTCGAGCGATCTGATCCCGCCCCACGCGATGGTCGAACTCGTCCAGCAGATTTTCCAAGGAGACGACAATCTCGCTGCCATCGGGGACGCTCTTCCGGTTGCTGGACGATCGGGAACACTCGCTGCTCGCTTCGTTGGTGACGCGGAGGTAGCGCGCGACCACGTTTTCGCGAAAACCGGTTGGATATCCGGCGTCTACTCACTCGCCGGACTGATTGACACCGAACTTGACGGCCGACTCTTTTTTGCCGTTGTCGCGCGAGGCACCGTTGACGCGACAGCGATTCCCGTTATTGACGAACTCGTCGCAAGGATTTATTCCTGCGGCTCGAACCTCGCATCGTTCTAGGACAGCATGACTAACGCTCTTATCGTCGTTGACGTTCAAAATGACTTCACCGAAGGCGGGTCGCTCGGGGTCAAGGGCGGGAACTTCACCGCTGCCTCAATCACGGCATACATTCGCGCACACAAACCCGACTACGCGCACATCATCGCATCACGCGATTGGCACTCACCCGACGGTGACAACGGCGGACATTTTGCGGTGAAGCCCGACATGGTGACCACTTGGCCGCCGCATTGTGTTCAGGGGACTACCGGTGCGGCGTATAACCCGGCGCTGGAATCGGACCTGATTGACGTGCAAATTTACAAGGGCGACGGACGCCCAGCTTATTCAGCGTTCGAGGGAAACACTCCTGGGGGCGCGGCTCTGGTTGACGTGCTCCGGAAAGCGAAGGTTAGGCACCTTGACATCGTCGGGATTGCCACCGACCATTGCATTCGGGCCACCGCCCTCGATGCCATCGAGAGAGGGTACACCGTCACCGTGTTGGCGGACCTGTGTGTTGGCGTGGCTCCGAACACGACGATTGCTGCGGTTGCCGAAATGTCTGCTGCTGGGGTCACCATTCGGTTCTCGTCCAACCATGACCAGTAAAGGAAACGAGACCGCCGGTGGCGGTCTCGTTTCCTTGTCGGGGTAACAGGATTTGAACCTGCGACCTCGTCGTCCCGAACGACGCGCGCTACCAAGCTGCGCCACACCCCGTATCTAACCACTTAAGCGTACCCGATAACGTTTGCGCTCAGAGTTACCAGAACTGCCTCAGGTGGGCACGCGAATCGAACGGGTGCGTAAATTGACGTGCCGATGCCGGCGCTGACATTGAGAAAGGCGTTCCGATCCAAGTGGTTCCACACGTTCATTCCTCTGGCGAGAGCGCGGGGAAGGTCGCTGTTTGTCGTCAACGCTCCAATCCCCGGAATGCATACTTGGCCGCCGTGAGTGTGTCCCGCAAAAATGACGTCGGCACCGAGTGTTGTGAGCGCGTCGAGAACACGACGATACGGTGCGTGGGTGACGCCCACAATCGCGTCAACGGGCTCGTGCTGAAGGCCACGTGCCTCGGCCACAGATTCCGCGACGAGGTCGAGTCGATCGAAATTGAGGTGAGGATCATCAGTGCCTGTAACCAAGATTGACGAACCGTTGACAGACAAACGCGCCGACGCATTATTGAGGTCAAGCCATCCCAGCGATGAATACAGCTCGTCAAGACCTGCGGTGTCGATTCGTTCCCCGTCCTGATCGGGTTTCGACGGTCGAAAGAGATACGTGAAGGGATTCGGAATATGCGGCGCGAAATAGTCGTTAGATCCATGCACGAAAACACCCGGCGTGCCGTGAAAGACCGTGAGTGCGCGCGCCAGTGCGGGAACAGATTCCGCATGACCAAGGGAGTCGCCAGTGACAACAACGAGATCGAGACGCAACGACGCCAAACCGCGAATCCATTCGATTTTGCGGTTTTGCCACGGCGCTAAATGAATGTCGGACAGGTGCAAAACCCGAATGCTCGATGCACCGGGTTTGAGCACCTCAATCGAGTCGTGCCTTATTCCGTAACTGTTGCGTTCATACAGTGACGAGTACGCCAGAACACCAGCACCAACCGCGGCAACACCGCCGAATAGCGCTGCTGAAATCATTACGGACAGGATTCTTGGAGAATCGTGATACTCACTGTTTTCTTCCCCGCTTGACTAATCACGTAGCCGATTTCGGGGTCGAGCGGATCTTCAGCAGCCGAGCATTCCACCGATGAAGGTATTCCCGCGGCGTCCAACGCATCTAGTGCTTCGGATTCGGTCATGCCAATGACGTCGGGAATCGTCACGTCCGGTCCTGAAGAGCGATACAGTCTCACCACCATTCCACCGGCAGCCAACTCCCCCTCGCCGGGATCAGTTCCCGTGACATCTCCTTCGGGAATGTCGTCGGATGGCTCAAAAGGTCCAAGCTTGACTTGGAGACCGAGGGCGACAAGCAACGCCGTCGCGTCTTCCACGCTTAGTCCCTCGACGGATGGAATTTTGAGGCCGCTACCCTGGAGTAGGCGTGCTGGGGGTGCCGGCCAATCGACCGCTCCTGAATACGCTTGGTTAGCCACCCGCATCACGGCCGACATGATTTGGTGGCGGTAGAGCGCGCCGTTGGGGAATGAGCGCATCGGGTATGTGCCGACTATGTTTCCAACCCACGCAACGCTGGCAACGCGGGACGTGGACGCAACAATCCAGGTTTGCGACGAACTGTCGGTCGTTCCGGTTTTACCGAAGATGGGGATACCGTCCCCGGGATTTCCCGCAGATCCTGTTCCGCCGCTCATAACAGCCTTCATTGCGTAAATTGCGGCCTGTGCGACTTCGGGGTCAATAGTTTGGCTACACGTGACGGGCTGTCCGAGCAATTCCTCACCGTTGGGGCCCACCGCATGATCAAGGACGATGCTCTCGCAGTACTTCCCGTTATTGGCGATGCCAGCCCACGCTGTTGCCATCGTCAGTGGGGCGATTTCATTTGTTCCCAGAATTGCTGACGGGTTGGTTTGCAATGGCGCGCTGTCCGCGCGGTGGATTCCAAGTGACTCCGCCATCCCGCGAATGTCACATTGGTCTAGTTGTTCTCCGATTGATGCGAACGCCGAGTTGATCGAGGCGCTCACCGCTTGCAGAACTGTCACCACTTTTGGGGCTTGTGCATCGTTCTTGAACTCCCACATTCCGCCCCAGGGTCCGCCACCGTCCTCACAGGTGTCCAGATAGTGAGATTGATCTTTTTTGAATTCGCTCGCGTCGACGACTTCGCTCAGACCCCGGCCGGAATTGAGCCAGGCGAGAAGACCCATGATCTTGTAGGTCGAACCCGTCTGAAAACCGCTCGATCCGCCGTAATCACGGTCGGTGGAGAAGTTGACAGCGCTGGTTTCAGCCCCACCGCCTTCCAGGGTGTCATTGAATATCTTGTTTTGTGTCATGGTGAGGACTCGACCTGTTCCAACCTCTACCGAGTCATATGCCGCGCCAATATTCATGATGGGGGAGGACTTGGGGACATTCCACACCTCTTTTTGTGCAAACTTTTGCAACGAAAGGTCAAGCGTCGTGTAGAGCTTGTATCCGCCAATGTTCCAGTTTGTGATTCGCTCATCGACCGTCGCCCCGAGCGCTTCGAAGTTCGTCACGTTTTTCACGACGTAATCACAGAAATGCTTCGTGTATTTTTGGGCTGCGATACATCCACTCGAGGGGTCTTGAAGGTTGACGAAATTTGCATCAACAGGGATCGCTACGGCTTCTTGATATTCGGCTTCCGTAATGTGACCCGCATCGCGCATTGACCGCAGGATGTCGTCACGGCGCAACTGGTTCGCCGGATAGTTTTCGGGTTGTGCGAGATTTCGCAACACGGGGTACTGGACAATCGCCAAGAGCGACGCAGCCTGTGAGATTGTGACCTCACTGGCGCTGACCCCGAAATAGCGATTGGCGGCGGCTTCTACGCCATAAGTGTTTCCACCGAACCCGGAAATGTTGAGGTACGCCTCCAAAATTTGTTCTTTATTGAATCGCTTCTCAAGTCCGATCGCAAGTTTGATTTCTTTCAATTTGCGCTCGGTGCTCGTCGCCGTCGCTTCGGCATAGGCTGCGGTTCGGTCTTCTTCGGACGGCAACGCTTCAGCACGCTGAACATAGACGTTCTTGATCAGTTGCATTGTGAGCGTCGACGCACCGGAAGTCACGCCGCCGGAGGTGACATTCCCAATCGCGGCGCGAATGATTCCTGTGAGGTCGACACCTTTGTGTTCGTAGAAACGACGATCCTCACCATCGACCGCCGCGTCCTTGAGGTATTGCGACATCTGGTCAAGTGGAACCTCAACGCGGTTTTGCCAATACACATCGGCAATTTTCACGTACCCATTCTCTGGGTCCGAATTCTTTTGGACCCAAATTTCGTTGTTTTGAGCCTGACGACCGATTTCAATAAAGTCCGGAAGCGCGTCGAATACCGATAAAGAGTTCTTGATTGCGATTCCACTAACAGCAAGGACCGGCGCAATCATGACCGTTACGAGGACACCTGAAATGAGTCCGACGATACCCAATCCGAGCCAAGAGCCGACAGTGGTCGTGAAGCGCGTGAAAAGGTTAGGCATAGACTCAAGATTACCCAGTCAACCTAAGAATTTCCGAAACGGAGCAACCGTGAGCCATTGGGAATATGCGACAACGCCGCTCATCATTCACTCGACCACACAGATACTCAACACATGGGGTGAGGAGGGCTGGGAACTCGTCACCATAATTGCGGGTCCAGAAGGCGGACTTGTCGCCTATTTCAAGCGCCCTCTGAACGGTTAGGGAATGCAAATGTCTGTTACTACGCGTCTCGCCGAGCTGGGAATCGTCATCCCTGCGGTTGCCAAGCCGGTTGCGTCCTACGTCCCGGCGACCACGACGGGAAATCTTGTCTTTACCGCCGGCCAACTGCCTTTTGTGGACGGCTCACTCCCCGCTACCGGAAAGGTTGGCGCAGAGGTCAGTCCAGAGGACGCCAAGGGCTTTGCGCGGATTGCTGTGCTCAATGCTCTCGCGGCTGCGCAGACAGCGATTGGGTCGGTTGACCGCATTACTCGCATCGTCAAACTAGTTGTGTTCGTTGCCTCCGCCCCCGACTTCAGCGGTCAACCCGCTGTTGCGAACGGTGCAAGCGATACGCTCGTCGAGATTTTTGGCGACACCGGACTTCACGCGCGCAGCGCTGTCGGTGTTGCGGTTTTGCCTTTGGATGCGCCGGTCGAACTGGAACTCATCGTCGAATTCGCCTAGACGGTTGCACAAAACTTGTAAACAGCCGCTCTAGAGGCGTGATTGTCCCCATGAAATTGCAGCGGTGAGCGAAAGTATCATCACCGCATAACGCTGTGGGGATGAGTCCAACACTCAGTTCAGCACTCGGCCCGCTTTCGCCGGCAGTCGACGACGATGTTCGCGATTTGTGTGTCACGGGCGATGGTCAAGTATGGCGAAGCGAGGGTCGTGGGTTTATCGCGACGGGAATTACCGTCGATCCGCGTGAGGCTCGACGGATTGGTGTGGGGCTCGTCGAGACTGCCGGTGGTCGAGTTGATGATGCCCGGCCCCTCGGTGACGCGGCGCTCGCCGGCCAGGTCAGAGTTCATGTCGTGCTCCCGCCGGTTGCGCGCGACGGAGCCATTGTGTCGTTTCGGTTCCCGCGGCACATTCCCGTCAGCACCGAGGACTACGTGGTTGATTCAGAGTGGGATTGGGCGGGACTGGTGGATCAGTCGATCCTCATCACGGGCGCAACCGGAAGTGGCAAGACGACCCTTTTAGAGCTATTGACTTCACGCATTCCGACCTCGGAGCGAATAATCGTCATCGAAGACATTCCGGAAATCTTGTCGCGCCACCCTCACGCTATTTTTCTTTGCACTCGCGCGGCGAACGCGGAAGGTGCGGGTCACGTCACGATGGGCACTTTGGTGCGAGAGTCGTTGCGCATGAGCCCTGATCGCATCGTAATTGGCGAAGTTCGTGGCGCAGAAGTGATTGACCTCCTGTTGGCGCTCACCGCGGGTCACCCTGGATTGTCCTCGCTTCACGCCCGAACACTGGCTGAGGTTCCTGAACGATTGACCGCACTGGGAATGATTGCGGGATGTGACCCGGTCACGATTGCGCGACTCGCCACCGTTGCGTTCGATCGCATCATTCATTGCGAGCGAACCGAATCCGGAATTCGACTGAGTTCGGGGGTGCTTCGGCGCGTGGGTGACGTTCTCGAGGTCTCGCGCTGACACCGACTGAACTGAGGCGACTCGCGGCGACCTTGGACGCCGGGATCATGCAGCATGATGAACCCGTCGGGGACGGATTTGTTTCGGAGATTCTCGAGATCGCGCGTGAGACAGGCGCACCTCGGACACGAATCCTTCGCGTCATCGCCGACGCCCTCGACGCGAACATTGAGTCGGAGCGAGAAGCAACGATCGCTGCCACATCGGCACGGCACTCGGCGTTAGTGCTCACCGTACTGCCGGCCTTCACACTGATTGTCACCGAACTCTTCGGTATACACGCACTCGGTTTTCTGCTCGGCGAGCCGATCGGATGGCTGTGCCTTGCGCTCGGAGCGGGGGCGTCATACGGCGGTTGGAAGTGGATGGACCGCCTTCGTCGTCGCATCCCAACACCGAGGCCGGCGACGGGTCTTCTTGGTGATGTGGTTGCCGAAATTCTTTTGGTCACCGGGATTCGTGCAGACGTCGAGAACGCTTTGTGGGCGTGCGGCGAACGGTGGGACCTAGGTTCAGAATGGACGAGCATTGTCGATATTCGCGTGACCGCGCGAGAGACGGGCATGCCCGTCTCTGGGCTCATCCGGGCAGACTCTCACGATCGCCGACAATCCGCTCGATTCGCGGTTCGCGAAGCAATAGAGCGACTCCCCGGACAGATGCTTATCCCGCTCGGAGTTTGCCTGTTCCCGGCGTTTGTTGTTTTGACTGTCGTGCCCGCTGTCGCCGGGATGGCCCAGGGGTTCGTCAGATCGTCAAGCTAATTGACCTGACCATCGATGACGCGAATGACGCTCGTATCAAGAAGTGTCGTTGTGTCACCAACCTCGCGTCCCTCGGCGATGTCTCGCAATAAACGGCGCATGATCTTGCCCGAGCGTGTCTTGGGAAGGTCTTCGACCAAATAAATGTCGCGGGGTCGGGCAATCGCGCCGATTTCGTTGACAACGTGCGCCTTCAGTGCGGCGATGTCGTCCTCAGGTTTCGCGACGCCCGCTGCCCGATTCTTGAGCACGACGAAGGCAACAACGGCCTGCCCCGTCACTTCGTCCGCAGCCCCAACAACGGCAGATTCGGCGACAGCCTGATTTGAAACAAGTGCCGATTCGATCTCCATTGTGGACAGGCGGTGTCCAGACACATTCATCACGTCATCGACTCGACCGAGAAGCCAGACGTCGTTGTCGGCGTCACGGTGTGCACCGTCACCAGCGAAGTAAATGCCATCAAACGTCGACCAATAAGTCTCGGTGTATCGCTCGGGGTCTTTCCAAATTCCCCGAAGCATCGACGGCCACGGTTCGGTGATGACGAGAAGCCCGCCACCCGACGATCCAACAGGAATTCCGTTGTCGTCAAGAACGTCGACGGTGATTCCAGGAATGGGAACCTGAGCGCTACCCGGTTTTGTCGTTGTGATGCCGGGCAGAGCCGAAACCATGATGGCGCCGGTCTCGGTCTGCCACCAGGTGTCGACGATGGGGCAGTTGCTGCCACCGATGACCTCGCGGTACCACATCCACGCCTCCGGGTTGATGGGTTCACCAACCGAACCAAGGACCCGCAGCGACGACAGGTCGCGGGCTTGAGGAATCTCGCGTCCCGCTTTCATGAAGGCTCGAATCGCGGTCGGGGCGGTATAGAAAATTGACACCCTGTACTTTTCGATGATGTCCCACCAGCGACCGGGTGCCGGAAAATCAGGTGTCCCCTCGTAGATGACTTGGGTTGCGCCATTGGCGAGCGGGCCGTAAACAACGTAGGAGTGGCCGGTGATCCAACCAATGTCAGCGGTGCACCAATACACGTCTGATTCGGGGTGAAGATCGAAGACGTTTTTGTGGGTGAACGTGGCCTGCGTGAGGTAGCCGCCTGATGTGTGAAGTATGCCTTTTGGTTTTCCGGTCGTTCCAGAGGTATAAAGAATGAACAACGGGTTTTCGGCGGGGAAACCCTGCGCGATGTGGTCATCACTCATGGGGGCAATTTCGTCGTGCCACCACAGGTCTCGTCCGCTGATCCACGCAACGTCGTTTCCGGCGCGTTTGACGACCAACACTTTCTCGACGGCCGGTGTCTGCGCGACGGCCTCGTCGACTGCGTTCTTGAGGTTGAACACGGCACCTTTACGAAAACCACCATCCGCAGTGATGACGAGTTTTGCTTCGGCGTCGTCAATTCGGGCACGAAGGCTTTCGGCGGCGAAGCCTCCAAATACCACGGAGTGAATCGCGCCAACGCGGGCGCAGGCGAGCATCGCTATGACGGCCTCGGGGATTAGCGGCATATAGATGGCAATTCGGTCGCCTTGTACCACCCCGAGGCTGGCGAGAAGGTTTGCCGCCTTCCGAACCTCGTCGGTCAATTCGCGATAGGTGATGGTGCGTGAGTCGCCGGGTTCGCCTTCGAACTGAATGGCAACGCGGTCACCGAGCCCCGCCTCGATGTGACGATCGAGACAGTTGTAGGCAACATTGATCTCGCCATCGGCAAACCACTGTGCAAATGGAGCATCGGACCAGTCCAACGTCTGGGTGAAGGGTTTGTGCCAGTGAAGTGCGCGGGCTTGGTCGGCCCAGAAACCGAGACGGTCCGCTGCCGCGGCGCTGTAAATCTCGGGCTTTGCGATGGCATTCGCGACGAAAGATGCCGACGGGGGGAAGCGGCGGTCTTCGTTTAACAGACTGTCAATTGTTGTGTTGGACATCGTTGTCCTTGCCTTAGTTTCCGCATAGAGGACCAGCTTGGCTCTACGTCACTGATTAGTATTATCCCATGACACGTCTTGCCCTCGAGAAGACTCCTCGCGTCAATCTGCGATTTGGCGCTTCGCCCGTTCACCGCCTCGACCGCTTGACAGATCACCTCGGTGGCAAGGTCGCCTTGTGGGCAAAGCGAGAAGACGTCAATTCAGGAATCGCTTTTGGTGGTAACAAGACGCGCAAGCTGGAATACCTCGCGGCTGACGCCATCAATCAAGGTTGTGACACTCTCGTGTCAATCGGAGGCGTGCAGTCAAATCACACTCGTCAGGTGGCTGCGGTCGCCGCAAAGTTGGGACTCCGCGCAGTTCTCGTCCAAGAACACTGGGTTGAGTGGGACGAGGTGAATTACGAGAAAACAGGCAACATCCTGTTGAGTCGAATCCTCGGCGCCGAAGTACGACTCGACCCGGCAGGTTTCGATATCGGGTTCCGGAAGTCGTGGGAAGAGGCCATCGCATCCGTCGAGGAACGTGGCGGCAAGCCCTATCCGATTCCCGCGGGTGCGTCTGATCACACACTGGGTGGTCACGGCTTTGCTGGATGGGCGTTCGAGCTAGAAGACCAAGAGAAGGAACTCGGTTTTACCTTTGACAACGTGATTGTCTGTTCGGTGACTGGATCAACGCAGGGCGGAATGATTGCTGGATTTGCCCACTCTGACCGTGCACAATCGGTTCTTGGAATCGATGCGTCGGCAACGGTGGAAAAGACGTGGGAACAGATCGCACGCATCGCGCGTCGCACCGCCGCAGGCATCGAGTTAGGCCGCGAGGTACGGGACGACGAAATTGTCCTCCTCGACCGCTGGCACGACGGAATTTATGGCATCGCTGGCCCTCGGACCATCGAGGCAATTGAACTCGCGGCACGGATGGATGGAATGATTACCGACCCGGTGTACGAAGGCAAATCAATGGCCGGCATGATCGACCTTGTTCGTGAGGGGTATTTCCCGGAGGGAAGCAACGTTCTCTATGCGCACCTTGGCGGGCAGCCCGCGATCAACGGGTACACCACCGCGTTCGACTATTAAGGGAATTAACTAAATAGTTCGCGGTGTTGTGCCAACGTGACTCGAGTCCGGCGAATGTGACCTTCGAGTGCCAGTTCTGCCTGTCGCGAATCCTTTCGGGCAATCCCATCAACAATCATTTTGTGCTCCATGTGTGTGGCGTTGGAATCCGCAAATTCATTCAACTGCGCGAAGGCGCGACGATAGTGCTGCGTCGTGTTCCAGATGCGCTCCACGAATTCTTTGAGCATTCCGTCGTTAGCGCCCGCATAGGACAACAGGTGAAATTCACGATCAAGGCGCAAGAAGCTCTCGATGTCGGTAGTTTCTTCAATCTCGGTCGCCAACTGGGCGAGGCGCTCAATCTGCATGCTCGTGAGGTTCGGGATGCTATGAGAGATCAAAAGCGGCTCCAGCCTCTCGCGGACTAGATACGCTTCGTCGCATTCGCTTTCGGACAATTGAGAAACCCATGCTCCCGCATTTGCTTTCAGCGTGACGAGTCCGTCACCCTCAAGCAAGCGAAGAGCATCGCGAACCGGCTGACGGCTCGCTCCAAACCGTTCAGCAATATCTTCTTGAACGATCCGCTCGCCCGGTGCGAGTGTTCCGTTGAGGATTTCCTCTCGCAGTGCTGCGGCTACTGTGCTGGGTGGGCTGGGTGCCACAACGTCACCTGTGCTTCTTTCTCATATGCTTTGCCGTTCGGGTAGCTGCACAATTCAAACTGCATTCCCCATGGACTCAAGAAATAGACCCATTGCTGGCCGAGGCTCGCATTGGAACTGTTGGTCTTTTCCCCCAAAACGCGAATTCCGTTTTCTTTGAGGTAGTCAATCGCCGAATCGATGTCGTCGACGTAAAAACAAAGGTGGTGTCCGCCAATGTCGCTATTGCGCGGCTGCGGGCGAGGACCATCATGGTCGGCTGAGATGTATTCGAAAATCTCGAAGTTTGACCCGTGTTTGCATCGGAAAAAACGTATTTGCTTCATGATGGTTCGCGGGTGCACGTTGAGATGCTCCGCCATCCAGTCATCATCACTCTGGAACGGGCCGAGGTCGTAGACAAGTTCGCAGCCGATGATGTCCCGGAAGAAGATCGTCGCTTCCTCTATATCAGGCACAGTGAAACCAATGTGGTCCGTACCCCGCAAACCAGGGATTCCTGAGCTCATGACGACTCCTCAATCTTCTGAATGGATACAGTCTGGCTTATAAATCCCGATTTTATCCGAATCCGCACGTTTTTATTTGCCAATTGGATACATTTTGCTATTCTATGGGTAAGCAAACAACCCTCAGCAGTCCGTCCCCGCATTGGAGTCAACGATGACCGAAAGAATCCAGCTTTCCCCGAAAGAGCCCTGGGTGGAACTCCGCACGACACCCGAAGACTGGCGGGATGCTGACCCGCACCTTTTGGAAACTATGTTGGGTCAACTGCACCTCATTCGTGCCTTCGAAGAAACCGTCCTACAACTTGCTGCCGAGGGTTTAGTGCACGGTCCGGCCCACTCGAGTATCGGCCAAGAGGGCGGCGCTGTTGGCTCGATTGTCGGTCTTCGCAGCACTGATGCCGTCAATGGCTCTCATCGTGGTCACCACCAATTCTTGGCGAAGGCAATTGGCTTCGTCACGCCGGACGGTCTAGACGTGACCAACCTTGTGAACGAACCGATTCAAGAGGTATTACAACGTACGCTTGCCGAGATCTTGGGTTTGGCGCAGGGTTATTGCCGAGGACGTGGCGGCTCGATGCACTTGCAGTGGAAAGAAGCGGGCGCATTGGGAACCAACGCCATCGTTGGTGGCGGTGTTCCACTGGGCGCGGGTAATGCCTGGGCGCAGCAACACTCAGGGACCAGCGATTTGACCGTAAGTTATTTTGGTGATGGTGCTGTCAACATTGGCTCAGTTCTTGAAACAATGAATCTCACCGCCGCGTGGGACATCCCACTGGTCTTCTTTATCGAGAACAACTTGTATGCCGTGTCAACGCACGTTTCAGAGGTCACGGCAGAAGAACGTCTTTCCGGTCGCGGTACTGGTTTCGGAATTCCCAGTTGGCGCGTCGACGGCATGGATCCGCTTGCTGTTCACCTTGCGATGAAGGAAATTGAGGAACACACTCGCGCGGGTAACGGACCGGCCGTGATTGAGGCAGAGGTCTACCGCTTCTTCCACCAAAACGGGCCTTTCCCCGGTAGCGCATTTGGATACCGGCCAAAGGACGAGGAAGAACAGTGGCGCGGGCGTGACCCACTAACCCGAGTTGCCAACGAGATGTTGACATTGGGATTGATTGACCAGGATGAGGTCGATAGCGTGCGAGCACAGGCGCAGGCGGCAATGGAACTGGCGGTTAACGAATTACTCGAGGCCGACCCTGCGGGCAAGCCCGGTTCCCGGCGAATTCGTGTCGATTTATGGCCGAGCGCTGACTTCGTCAACGTAGGGGTACGTGGCGACGCGTCGGAGTTGAGTGGAGTCCGAACGGAAGAGTTTGGGTCACACGCCGGAGAAAAAGAAGAAGTGCGGTTTGTTGATGCAGTTGCGGCCGTCATGGATCGCCGCATGGAAACCGATGCCCGAATCGTGGTTCTTGGTGAAGACGTGCATCGTCTCAAGGGAGGCACAAACGGAGCGACAAAGGGGCTCGTCGAAAAGTATCCAGATCGAATTCTTGGGACTCCAATCAGCGAAAATGCATTCGCAGGACTCGGTGGGGGAATGGCACTCGACGGCCGCTTCCGTCCCGTTATCGAATTCATGTATCCAGACTTCATGTGGGTGGCGGCTGACCAAGTATTCAACCAAATCGGCAAAGCACGACACATGTTTGGTGGCGATTCGTCGGTTCCCGTGGTGATTCGCACCAAGGTTGCAATGGGCTCTGGCTATGGATCTCAACACCTTATGGATCCGGCGGGCATCTTTGCAACTGCGCCGGGGTGGCGCATTGTTGCTGCGTCTAACCCGTTTGACTACATCGGGTTGATGAATGCCGCACTGGCACTCAACGATCCGGTGCTTGTCATCGAGCACGTGGACCTTTACGCCTCAACGGGTGAAATTGCCGTTGGTGATTACGATTATCAGATCCCGTTTGGAAAGGCTGCAATCAAGCGTGCCGGTAAAGACGTCACGGTCCTTACCTATCTCTCAATGGTCAGCCACTCGCTCGAGGCCGTCGAGCAATCTGGAATTGATGCCGAAGTTATCGATCTTCGCTGGCTTGACCGCGCAAGCATTGATTGGACAACCATCGAAGAGAGCATCACAAAGACAAACGCGGTGCTGATTGTCGAGCAGGGCGCTCAGGGAACGAGCTACGGCAGCTGGCTGGCCGATGAGATTCAACGCCGGTACTTTGACTACCTTGATCAGCCGGTACAGCGTGTCCATGGTGGCGAAGCGTCGCCGAGCATTTCCAAGGTGCTTGAACGCGCGGCAATCGCGAGAACCGAAGAGGTTGTCGCTGGATTGAAAAACGTTGCGATGGGATTCGGGAAAAACTGATGGCTACTCTGATCACGATGCCAGAGGTGGCCGCTGGCGCAACAGAAATTGTTCTGTCTAAGTGGCATGTAGCGGTTGGAGCTTCAGTCAGCGTCGGCGACATCATTGCCGACATCGAAACTGAAAAGGCCGTCGTGGATTTTGCCTGTGATGCAGAAGGCACGGTCTACAAGATTCTCGTTGCCGACGGTGATTCGGTTGAGGTTGGCGCTCCAATCATGATCGTGCTTGGTGCGGGGGAAGACGGCTCGGCAGGTGATTCATTGCTAGGCGTTGCGGCACCGACGGTGCACGCTGCAGACAACGTTGAGACAGCTGCCAAGTCCCCAGTTGCCACGCCCTTAGTCTCTTCGGTTGAACCCTTGGTAACGACGGACGAGTCCCGCCAATTTGTGAGCCCAATTGTTCGGAAACTAGCTCGCGAACGAGGAATCGAATTGGCGCAGATTGCGGGAACCGGGCCTTTAGGTCGCGTGGTACGCCGAGACCTTGAGACTTTCGCACAGAGCGGCGCAAGCGCGGCGCCCGCCGCAAACTCGACCTTCTCGTCGAGTTCAGAACTTGCGACTCAAGAGCACTCGAGTAGTTATTCCACTGTGCCGCACACCGGAATGCGGCGGGCTATTGCACGTCGCCTCACAGAGAGCAAGTCAACGGTTCCCCACTTTTATGTCACCGCCGACTGCAAGGTTGACGCGTTGCTTGAACTTCGAGCGAGTATCAATCAGTCATCATCGGTCAAAATCTCGGTGAATGACATTGTTGTGAAGGCAGTGGCAAGTGCGCTGATGGATATTCCGGACTCGAACGTGGTCTGGAACGCCGAGGCAATGCACAAGTACGAATCGGCCGACATTGCTATTGCCGTCACCACCGAGGGCGGTTTGTTTACACCTGTCATTCGTGGTGTGGAAAAGCGCTCCCTCAGCAACCTGAGTATGGAGATAACGGAATTGGCCTCTCGGGCGCGCGCAGGCAAGTTACGTCAAGAAGAGCTAGAGGGCGGCAGCTTTGCCGTCAGCAACTTGGGAATGTTTGGCACGAAGGAATTCAGCGCAATTTTGAATCCGCCACAGTCGGGAATCTTGGCGGTAGGGGCAGCCTCGCCGCGTGCGATTGTTGAGGATGGCCAGATTGTGATCGCTAACGTCATGACCGTAACGCTATCTGCGGATCATCGTGCGGTGGACGGCGCGCTCGCAGCCCAATGGTTGGCAGCCTTCGTGAAGAGAATTGAAAATCCACTCAGTATGTTGGTGTAGCGGGAAGCGACTACGAAGCCTGGTCCTTCAGTTTGCGAGTTTTTGCGTCACCCATCGCATTCAGCACATCGACCGCAGACTTCGCGGGCAGTGACGGTGTCGCAGATTTTGCAGGGCCAAGGTTACTGAGGTCCAAGTTTTCTCCATGCTTGCGGCCGATCACAAACCAAATCCCGCGTGCGGGTTTAGCCGAATTGTTTTCGTACATGTGCAAACGGTTTGCGTCAAAGCTGAACGAGTCTCCTGGATAAATCTCGTGCACGTCGTTTTCGATACGAAGAGTCAAGGTGCCTTCGATGATCAATCCGTATTCGAGGGCATCGTGGCGCATCATTTTGCCTTCAACAGAACTTGAGCTGCCCGGTTCGTAGGTCACCATGAGAGGGTCGGCATCGTCACGTCCGCCGTCAGCCAAACGCTCCCACACCACCCCGTTTTCCATTTCAATAAGTGGATTCTCGCTGCGGCGCTGCACGATTCCGTGGTGCCCATCTTCGTATCCGGAATCATCGAGTGTTTTAGTATCTGCCTGATGCATCCCCTTCATCAGTCCATCGAGCGATACCCCTAGGTGATTAACCAGGGCGTAGAGAGTGGAAACCGATGGCTGGGTCTTGCCGGTTTCGACTTGCGAGAGGAGGCTAGCGGAAACACCGACCGCAGAGGCGACGTTCCTCAAACTTAATTTGCGGGAAAGGCGGACTCTTCGTAGCTCTTCACCGATAGCGAAATGCATCTAGTCCCCTCTTGTGCGCTGGCACCCGAATACCAGGTGGTTTACCACCACCTTACAGAATTGATATCCAATATTCATTATTTGTTTATGAAATGGGCAAAAAGTGGTCAAACTCGCGCTACGTGTTTAGTCAAACTGCACATAAACTTGGTTTAACGACAGCGTGGGAAGGCTTCATGAAACTCAACAATGGCTTAGGCCACCTCGGTTATTCGACCCTGGTTCACCTTGGCGACACATGGGCCGAAATGAACGCCAGTCTTCGTGAGTTCGTTCCGCAGGTCAAACAGCGAATCTCTCCGAACCAAGCGTTTGCGGTTTCACTGCGCATTTCAGCGTCATCAGCCAAAACTCTGACTGACAGTCCCGCGGAACGCGCGTCACTTTCCGAGTTCCTTGCGAAGGAGGACCTCTACGTCTATACAGTGAACGCGTTCCCGTACGGCCCGTTCAAAGGCGAAGTTGTCATGGAACGGGTCTACGAGCCAGACTGGACCACCGATGACCGCGTGAACTACACCAACTCGATTGCCGATATCTTGGCCGAAATTTCGCCGGCCGACGTGAATCCTTCGATTCAAACAGCGCCCCTCGCATTCAAGCCAAATGTTGCCGGTGAGGCGTACATCGCGAAGTTCACGCACAACGTGTTCCGCGTCGTCGCTCATTTGCGCGATCTAGAAGAGCGAACTGGGCGTCGGGTCAAACTTGCGATTGAGCCGGAGCCTGCGTGCTATCTAGAAACCACTGATGAAACCCTCGAGTGGTTCACGGATCGCGTCTATTCACGCGCCGGTGTCAGCGAGTTGGCTGAGGTCGCCAACATTCCGTTGAGCGAGGCCGAAGGGGCAGTTCGCCGCTACCTGGGAATTGTTTTTGATATCGGGCACCAGTCGGTTGGTTTCGAAAACATCACTGATTCCCTCAACAAAATCGTTGGCGCTGGTATTCCAATCTTCAAACTTCAAGAAGCATCATCGCTGTGGGTCGAGGAACTCACACACGACAAGATTGAAGCACTTCGGCGCTTCACGGACACGATTTATCTCAGCCAGACATCACTCAAGCAAGACGGCACAATCACCAAGTTCTTGAACCTTGGAGAAGCGCTCGACGCATACGAGGCAAATCCGGTCCCCAGCGAGATGCGCACACATTTTCACGTACCCGTATTCCTCGAAGAGCTCGGTCCGTTTCGCACCACGCGCTTTGGTGTCCAAGAGGCTCTTGCAATGCACCGCGCAACCCCGCTTTCGGATCACCTGGAAATCGAAACGTACACGTGGGATGTTTTGCCTCCAGAACTGAAAACCGGCGACATTATTGAGTACGTCAGCCGTGAACTTGAATTTGTTCGCAACGAATTGATGGGATAACACGTGGCAGAAAAAACTCGCGTCTCGATCATCGGCCTCGGCTCGATGGGCACCGCGATGGCGCACCGACTGCTTGACCAAGGCTTCGACCTAGATTTCTGGAATCGCTCGGCTAAAGACGTTGATGAACTTCTCAGCAAAGGTGCGCGACAGGTCGAGTTATCCGATGCACTGCACAATGACTTCTTTTTGTCGTTGCTCAGTAATGATGATGCGGCATTGGACGTTTTCAGCGATGAACACCTCGAGAAAGCCAAGCCCGGATCAATCCACATCAATATGTCCACGTTGAGCCCGGCTGCGTCGGAGACGCTGGCCGAACGTCACAGTAAGCACGGAATTGGCTACGTCGCCGCGCCTGTGCTGGGCCGACCAATCGCAATCACCAGCGGCAAGTTGCTTGTAGTCGCGGCAGGAAAAGCGGAGAACATCGAAGCTGCGGCTGTGATTTTTGACAAGATTTCTGCGCAACACTGGAATGTTGGAGAAGACCATGCCAAATCTAATTTCGTCAAACTAGGCGTCAATTACAACTTGATTCACGCGTTGCAGGCAATCGGGGAGTCGGTGGCGTTGGTGGAATCCGCTGGAGTAGACGCGAACACCTTCATGGAAATTCTGACGCACACAGCGTTCACAGGTTCTGCCTACGCTGGATATGGCCCAATGATCGTCAACCGAGCTTATACACCTCGCGGATTCTCAATGGCACTTGGTCTCAAGGACGTCAAGCTTGTCGAGGATGCAGCCGCAAGCCTAGGACTCACGCTGCCGGTGGCCACCGTGCTTCATCAACTCTTTGATCAAGCGCTAGTGGATCCCGACCTAAAGGATCTGGATTGGTCTGCGGTCGCCGAATTGACTCGGCAGAAGAAGATTCACTAGACGTTTTCTTTGAACGTAAATCGGGGCCCTCTTTCGAGAACCCCGATTCACCGAATTTGGCATCTACGCCCTTTTGAGTCGTGTCTTTCTCGCACGTGCAACGCTGTAGACGATTGCCGCAATCAGGATGAGCCCCGACTGCAACCAGTACTGCCATTTTTGGTCGAGATCGAGAAAGACCGTGGCGTTGAGCACCTGAATCAGCAACACGGAACCCATCAACGTACCGATGTACGTTCCACGTCCGCCCATCAATGAGGTCCCACCGAGGACAACCGCGGTAATGCCCGTCAGGGTGTACGTCACACCTTGGGTAGCGTCGCCGATGCCCAGTTGGACAGCGAGCAGAATCGATCCCACGAAGACGAACAACGACCCAATGACGTACGCGCCGATGATCGTGCGGTTGATGTTGACGCCGATTTGGCGCGCGGACTCTTCATGTGAACCAACCGCACGGAGATTCCAACCCCAGCGAGACTTTCGAAGCAGGTATTCCATTCCAACTGCCGCGATTGCAGCGGCGATGAATACATAGGGGATGGGACCGAGCGTTGATTTCATCGACTCGGCGATTGCCTGGCTGATGAGACCTCCCGGCTCGGGGCGCAAAATGAAGGCGAAACCACCGATGGCAATGTAGGTCGTCAGGGTTGCCGCAATTGCCGTGAATTTCACGAACCTAATCAAAGAACTGTTTATCAAACCGACTAATGCCGCCACGAGCGCCATCGTCACGAGCCCCATGATCACCGCCGTCAGTGGAGAGTCGTCGTTCATATAGAACGAAGCGATGACCACCAAGAACCCAGCCAGCGGACCGGTCGACAAGTCAATTCCGCCGGTCATCATGACCGTTGTTTGTCCAATGCCGACAAAAGCGAGCGCACTGACCAGCAGCAACATCGATTTGATGTTGAAGTCGCCGAGGTACGTTGAGCTACCCGGCAGGATTATTGCGGCCACGGCGATCATCACCAAGGCCAGCATGACGGGCGGCGCGTAGTCGCCTCGGAGGAATCGGCGGAACTTTTCGACGGGGGTCTCGTTCCCCAATTTCTGTTCGCGGTCTTCACGTTCTAGGCGAATCACTTTGGTGGTTGAGGTAACGGCCGCCTCGATCATTGCCTCTTCGCGGTTTTCACCATCGTGCAAGGTTTTGACGACCTGTCCACGTGACAATACGTACACCGTGTCGCAGAGACCTTCGAGTTCCTTCGCGTCGGATGACGCAACCACCACCGGAATTCCATCCGCTGATGCCTTACGTAGGATGTCGTAGAGCTCTAAACGGGCACCGACGTCGACTCCTTGAGTTGGCTCGTCGGCCAGAACCATCACGGGGTTCGACAGCAGGGCGCGGGCCAGGACCACCTTTTGCTGGTTTCCGCCCGACAGTGCGGAGACCGGGGCCTCAAGGCTCGGCGCCTTAATGGACAGCGAACTGAGGGTTTCATGAACCTGGTCGACTTCTTTTCTGCGGCTCAAGAGTCCAAATTGTTTAAATTTTTTCAGCGACGACAGCGCGGAGTTTTCCCGGACCGACATACGCATCATGACACCCTCGCGCTGACGGTCGGCTGGCATCAGTGCCGCCTTGCCGTTGAGCTGTCTCGCGGTTTTGGTTTCACCGTTGATTTCGATGGAACCGGTGAATTCTGCCTGACCCGATAACGCCTTCAAGAATTGTGACTGACCGTTTCCGATGACGCCGGCAATACCGATGATTTGCCCAGGGAACGATTGGATGCTGACATCGGTGAAGCCGTTACCCGATAGACCCGTGACCACGAGGTTCGGTTTGACGCCGGAAGGCTCGGGGCGCTTGGCGGGGAAAGTGGATTTCAGTTCTCGCCCGACGATCTGAGCCAGAAGTTCAGCGTCCGTAATTTTATTGATCGGCGACGTAGTCCTGAGCAGCCCATCGCGCAGCACTGTAACAATGTCGGCAAGTTGGCGAACTTCCGCGAGTCGGTGAGTGATGTAAATCACAGCGGTTTTCTTCGCGATTTCCTTGGCGATGAGTTGGAACAGAAGTTCCACGGAGTCCTGGCCGAGTGCGGCCGTTGGCTCATCGAGAACTAAAATTTTTGGCTCTGTTGCGAGCGATTTCGCGATTTCGAGCAGGTGTTTTTGCGCAATAGTTAGGTCTTCAACACGCAGATTAAGCGATAGTTTCAACCCGACCCGCTCGAGCAGCTCTGCTCCGACCGTTTCGGGACTGCGTCCTGCGAAAACCGAACTGGGCAACGCCACCTGCAAATTTTCCAAGACACTGAGGTCATTCAACACCGCTGGGTGTTGGTGGACGATGGCAATCCCGAGCTTATTTGCCAGGGCGGGGGTGAGAGCGTCGTAGCGCTCTCCATGAACAAGGAGGTCACCTTTACTCGGGGCAACGGTGCCTGAGGCAACATTCATCAGGGTTGACTTACCGGCACCATTTTCGCCAAGAAGTGCATGAACTTCCCCGGCCTTGATCTGCAGGCTAACGTCTGTCAGGGCGGGCACGCCCGAGTAATCCTTGGAAATCCCACCTAGTTCCATAACCACGTTGTCCGATTTGCTCTGAGCCACTCTGCTTCTCCTGGTATTTCAGTTTGTTGAGATGGTGCACTGGGCCGACTTATCTCAAAGCCGACCCAGTGCCCGTTATTGCTGTTGGAGCTGATTACTTACCGAGCAGCGCCTGCTGGGCCTCGCCGCTCAGCTGAGCTGAGAGGAAGGTCCAGGGGTCGATGTCGCGGTTGCATTGAACTGGCTTGTCCGTCGACGTGGAGTCTTCGAACACCGGTCCGGCGAAGGCAGTTGCCGTAGGAACGACACCACCGGTTGCGAGGGCAACAGCGTGCTGAACTGCGAGACGCACGTGGTCGTTACCAGTAGCAACGGTCATCAACTTGAAGTCGGGGTTAGCGTCCTTGTTGTCTTCGTAGAAGCAACCAAGGATGTTTCCATCCGACGTAGCAAGTGCGGGAATCGAACGGCCACTCTTGGTGAATTCACCAAGCGAAGAAACCATAACCGGACCGAAATCGGACATGATTACGTCGATCTTGTCGTACTTTGCGATTGCTGCGGTGAGTACCTTCTGAGTGAGTGCTGCATCCCAGTTGGTAACTTCGAAGGGCTGCTCACCGATGTACTTGTAAGCGCCTGTTCCGTCTCCGAGAACCGATTCAAAGCCCGTGCGCTCGTCGACACCCTGGCTGTTTCCAGCAGGACCCGACAAGAACAAGATGTTTGCACCGTCGGGGAAGTTGGCCTTGACCCACTCGCCCCAGTTCTTACCGTCGGTCACGAAGTCGCCACCAACCCAGAGGTCGAAGTCTTCGCCAGCGACGCCACCTGCGTCAACACGGTAAGGAACCGTGACAACACCAGCTGCGTAAGCGTCACGAAGGGCAGGAAGAATTGCCGGTCCTGCGTCGGGGAACACAACGAGTGCCTTGACACCCTTTGCAACCATGGCGTTGATGTCAGAGATTGCCTTGGTGGTGTCTCCCTGGCCGTCTGCATAGAGCAGCTCGGTAACGCTTGAACACTTTGCGATCTCATCTTGAGCCGAAGCCGTGGTGACGAGACGCCAGTTGTTTCCACCGAAACCGTCGGTGAGTCCCATGGTGATTTCGGTTGGTCCACACCAGTCGGGGCGGTCGCCCGCTGCGGGGTCGGTACCGGGATCAGTAGTGGTAGTGCTTGCACAGCCCGCTAGCAGCAGGGCGGCAATGGCCGCAGCAGAAAGCGCTGCAGCGACTTTACGACGACGAATCATCTTTTGTTTCCTCCATCTGACTGCGTGACATCACTGGCACGCATATTGTGCTTCTAAGCCGTCGGCAAAGAAGTTTGGTGCTCCCCGCGACGTTGAGTCGACAGGAATCTTTGAATGACTGATCTCACGCGAGACCAGTCCACTGTGTAAATTGCAACACCGATTGCGAGTGCTGCAGCTTGAACCAATGTGCGGATTGCAAAGTTGACCCCCAGCGCCAAAACGAATTGATCGAGCTGGGAGAGAAAAACAGCGGCAATGACAGTGGCGGTAGGAAGACCACGACCGCCCAGCAGAGAAGTTCCACCGAGAACTACCACCGCGACTGAAGGAAGAAGGTAGGCGCTACCCATCGAGCCGTTGGGTTCCGAAATTACGCCGGCAATCATGATCCCCGCAATTGCGTAAAGTACTTGAGCCCACACGTAGGCCATCGCCTGGTGAGTCTTGATCCTCAAACCAGAGACCATTGCGACCGGTGCACTTGCACCAATTGATTCGAATCGGCGACCCGGAACTGTTTTGCGCAAGACAAATATGACCACAAGTAGGACAGCCGTTGCGAAGAAAACCGAATTGGGAATTCCGAAAGTTGACCCGCTGACGACGGACAACAGCAACGCCGTTGTCATGCGGGGAATGCCTTGGGTAATCAGCATGACGAATCCAAACAGCAACGAGTTGGTTCCGAGTGTCGCGATGATGGGGTTCAGTTTGAGGAACCCAACCAAGAATCCGTTGAAAACTCCGATGGCGACTGCGACAACGAGAGAGAGAACTACCGCCGGCAAGAGCCGATCGTCTTCAATTTCAGGAAGTGCTGAAACGATGACCGCTGCGAGTGAAACAGATCCAGGAACAGAAAGATCAATGCCGGCCTGCTGGATGACCAACATTTGACCGAGCCCAACGATCGCCAGGATTGCAGCAAACGGAATCATGCTGCCAAGAGGACCCGGAGAAACACTTGTTGGCGCAACGACCGCGCTAAGGATGAAGAGAACCACAGTCGATATCAAAACGGTCAACAGACCCTTTGAAACATGAAAGCGCGGACCCTTAGAAAGGGTCACCTCACTTCGCTGTGCCATCTGCACTCCTTCGTGCCCGAGTTCAGTTCCGTAGGACTGAACATGTGTTGACTGCCACTTTATAAAACGAGCATAGCGTGTGGGAACAATTTCTGAAACAAAAACGTGACACTTGTCACATGACGTCCACCGAGAAGCGCAAGACATTGCGGGTATTGGCGAGAAAGTTCACTGACAGTGCATGGTTCCCACTCCGAGCAAGACAGGGTCAGTTTGATATTTCCAATCGGATTCAAAGTTAAGAAATACTGGTATCGTTCATCTGAAGTGAACAGCAGCATGAAATGGAGATGCGAAGAAATGGTTAACGATTCATCCCGCAAAGCACTCGTCGTGGGTGTTACTGGAATCTCGGGTCAAGTAATTGCCACGCAGCTGATGAGCGCTGGGTGGGAAGTGCATGGCTTATCTCGCCGGACGGAGGGTCTTCCCGATGGCGTTCATCACATCAAGGCTGACCTGCTCAATGCTGATGAAGTGAAAACTGCACTTTCGGGGCTCAAGCCGGAAATTGTTTTTATGACCGCCTGGATCAAGAAGGATTCGGAAGCCGAGAACATTGAAGTTAACGGCGCCACCATTCGCAACCTGCTCGCCGCGCTGAAACCCGACGGCGGTGTGCGCCACGTCGCACTGCAGACTGGCTTGAAACACTATCTTGGGCCGTTTGACAACTACGCGAACGCTGTCATGGCCGAGACGCCATTCCACGAGGACGAACCTCGACTCGATGTGCCGAACTTCTATTACACCCAAGAAGATGAATTGTTTGCTGCAGCACAAGATCAGGGATTCACGTGGAGTGTCCACCGTTCGCACACCATATTTGGTTATGCCGTCGACAACGCAATGAACATGGTGCTGACGCTCTCGGTTTATGCCGAAATTCAAAAAGCACTGGGCAAGCCCTTCATCTACCCAGGTTCAACCCAATCATGGAACGGCGTGGTTGACGTCACTGATGCCGACCTGCTCGGCGAGCAACTTGTCTGGGCAGCGACGAACAAGGCAGGCGAAAACGAAGCATTCAACATTGCCAACGGCGATACCTTCCGGTGGCGTTGGATGTGGCCGCAGATCGCAGAGCACTTTGGTTTGCCTTACGAAGGCCCGAAGGAATCGCACTTCCAGCCGCTCGAAGAGCAAATGAAAGATGCTGCGCCGGTTTGGGAAGATATTGCGAAGAAGCACAACCTTGCGGTTTCCGATGTGACCAAACTGGCGTCCTGGTGGCACAGTGACAGCGACCTTGGGCGCCAGATCGAGTGCTTTACAGACATGACAAAGTCACGTGAAGCAGGCTTCCTGAACTTCCGATCGAGCCCCAAGAGCTTCTTCGCCAACGTTGAGGCTTACCGCAAGGCAAACATTCTTCCCCGATAGAAATAAGCACCTCTCTTCCGAGTGAAAAAAGTGGGGCCGCCTGAAAGGACGGCCCCACTACCTATGTCTTCTAGATGCTCGCGTTCAGTTCAATGTGAGCCTTGATGTTGTTCATCGGGTGCTGTGCTGCATCGACCGCACCGAGCGCATCATCGATCGCAAACCGAGCGGTGACAAGAGGGGAAAGGTCAATGTTTTTCGTCGACATGAAGCGAATTGTTTCTTCCCAGACTCCGGGCGAACCGATTGATCCGGTGATTGTCAGTTCCTTGGATTGAATCAAGCCAAGCTGAGCAGGTGCCGATTTGCCAACATCGATACCGATGTAGGCGATTCGTCCTTTGAAGCCCGCAAGCTCTAGTGCTGTTGCCATGACGTCTGGACGGCCGGTTGCTTCGACAACGACGTTCGCGCCGCGCCCATCGGTGTCTTTGTCCAGCACCGCTTTGATTTCGTCCGGAGTACATACGATGTCTGCGCCGAGCTCGCGAGCTGCCTTCTGACGAAAATCAACGGGCTCAACCACAATTGTTCGCGCTCCTAGGGCTTTCGATGCCGCAGTGACCGCGAGACCAATTGGCCCAGCACCGAGCACCACCAAGGTGTCGCTTGCATTCACGTTGCCGACGCGCATCAACGCGTAATACGCAACGCTGAAGGGTTCTACAAGTGCACCGTTGTTCCACGAAATGTTTGTGGGAATCTTGTGGAGCCACGACGCCTTTGTAATGAAGAACTCTGCTGCGGCGCCGCTAATCGAAAAACCAAAGTGATCGTCACCAATGACACAGTCACCGACAACGTGGTCACCTTTCATGAAATTCGTGACTTTTGCGCCCACCTTCATCACTTCTCCAGACCATTCATGCCCGGGAATAATCGGGTAGCTAAACGGAATGATGTATCGGCCCTCAAGCAGCTCAATGTCTGAGTGGCAAACCCCGACAGCTCGAGACGCAATCAGAACCTCATCGTCCGCGATATCAGGGACAGAGAGTTCATTGACTTCAGCTTTACCTTCTGAAACAAACTGTAGAGCTTTCATGATTAGTGTCCTCTCACTAGTACTTTGGTCTCGGTTCCGGTTGGCGATACAAGCTCTTCGAAGCCCTTTGTCACGATGTCATCCATGTTGATGGTGGAACTGACGACTTTCTCTACCGCCAATCCGCGACGCCCGATCAGGTCGATGATTCGTGGCCAGTCAGTTACCGGGTAGCACCAGGTTCCCGTGTAGGTGATCTCACGTTCCGCAAGTTCCATGGGCTCTATTGACGCCGGCTTCGTGTGCAAACCAGTCTGAACAACGTACCCACCCGAGCGAACTGCTTTGATTGCCGTTTGCAGTGCCCGCTCGTTTCCTGAACATTCGATGACCGCGTCAACACCAATTCCGCCTGTGGCGTCCTTCATCGCGGCAATCACGTCGTCCTTGGTCGGGTCAAGCAACGTTGCAACCCCGAGGCCATTCATCATCTTTTGACGGTTTGGATTGAGCTCTGAAACGTACACTCGGGCGCCAAGGTTTTCTGCGTAGAGCGCAGCCAGCGCGCCGATCGGACCCGCACCTGTGATGAGGATGGTGTCGCCTGGGCGAACATTTCCACGATCGACTCCATACGCAGCCACCGCTGTCGGCTCAACGAGTGCGCCAGCGACGTCAGAAACGTTGTCATGAAGCTTGAATACGTTCGCTGCTGGAACAACCGCTTGTTCCGCAATGCCACCCCACTCGCAACTCAGCCCAATACAGGCCATTGACGTGCAGAGGTGGTTGTCGCCGCGCGAACAGAAGTAGCACACACCGCAGGACAGCAGAGGCATCGCTGACACACGATCGCCGACCTTCACGTTGGTCACGCCCTTACCAACTTCGAGGACCTCGGCAGAGAATTCGTGACCAAGGATCTGAGGCAGGATCGAGCCATTCAGCTTGTGTGGCTGTGAAGGAATAACGATGGGTCCCATCGCGTACTCGTGAACATCCGTGCCACAAATTCCGCACCAAAAAGGTTTGAGTCGTACCTCACCAGCAGCTACCGACTTCGGCTCTGCCACGTCTTCAACACGGATGTCTTTTGCTCCGTAAAAGATTGCTGCCTTCATTGTTTACTCCTTAGTGTTCCTGTGTTTAAAGAGACGGATCGAACAGAACTTTGCCCTGGATTTGACCAGCGCCTAGTAGTTCAAGTTGAGTGCTTATTTCGGAGAGCGGATAGACGCCTTCGATCAACTCTGTAGCCAGGGTGGTCGCCCCCAGTATCTCGAGCGCCGGGCCAAGGTCTTGGTCACAAACATGGGCGAGGGTGGTCTGAATGTTGATTTCGCTCATGACTATCTTGTGCACGTCAATTTCTTGTTTTGTTGACGGCAAGCCAACCTGCAAAATGTTGCCGCCTCGTTTTACCAGGCCAATTGCAAATTGAAGTTGACCGGGCGCACCGCTTGCCTCGATGATGACGTCGATACCAGCGTCGCCAAAGATTTTCTTGATGTCGGCTTCAGCATTCTCGCCGACTTCAACGGTGTGATCCGCTCCTAATCTCGCAGCGCGCTCTAGTCGGCTGCCGCCAAAATCAAGCACGGTCACCTCTGCGGTGAAGAGATTCTTTAGGCCAGCCAAAACAAAAGTTCCGATAGCACCGGCGCCGATGAGCAGCACCCTGTCGCCGTCGCGCACCCCGGCACGACGCGCGGCGTGTAAACCAACGGCCAGTGGTTGCGCAATTCCCGCAGCATCCAAACTGAGACCGGCAGGAATTTTCACCAAGGTGCTGGTGGGTACCGCTACATACTCTGCCATTCCACCATCGCGGTTCAGCCCGAGTGTCACATATTTTTCGCATAAATTGGTGCGAAATTCTTTGCAGCGCTTACAGGTGCCACACGAAATTCCAGCGCCCGATGCAACCACGTCACCCGTTGTGAATCCGGATCCGGCATCGACCTCGCCAACGATTTCACCGATGAACTCGTGCCCCAAAATCATTGGGCCGTGATGCCCGCTCACCGGATGCCGGGTTTGGGTCGCAAAAATCTTGGGACCCGACTTGTACTCTGATGCATCGGTGCCGCACATTCCGGAACGCAGAATCCTGAGCAACGCTTCGCCAGCAGCCGGTTGTGGAATTTCGCGCTCTTCAATGCGCACGTCTCCCGCTGCGTGGTAAACGGCCGCTTTCATTTTTTCCATTCGCAGCGCTACGCTTTTTCGCCGCGACCAGCAACTGTGTTGAGGTGTGATTGTGAATCGCGCTCTAGTGGCAGTGGCCCACCAACAGAGTAGTAGCGCTGACCAGCAACAAGAAGGTCTTCGGCGGGGAACTTCGTGATTACCTGGCATCCTGTTGCCGTCACGACGACTTCCTCTTCGATGCGGGCGGCGCCCCAGCCGTCAGCTGACGGCCAATAAGTTTCGAGGGCGAAAACCATGCCTTCGTGCAGAACCTCTGGGTGATCGAACGATACCAAGCGCGAGAAAATTGGCTTTTCCCAAATCGACAAGCCAACGCCGTGGCCGTACTGCAACGCGAAAGCGGCTTCTTCATTGGCAAAGCCAAATTCTTCTGCCTTCGGCCACACCGCGACAATGTCTGCTGTGGTTGCGCCGGGGCGAACCAACGCAATGGCGCGGTCCATGTATTCCCGAGCGCGCTTGTATGCATCGTGCTGTGCGCTGCTCGCGGAACCAACCGCAAAGGTGCGGTAATAGCACGTGCGGTAGCCCTGATAGCTGTGCAAAATGTCAAAGAACGCAGGGTCGCCTGGTCGAATCAGGCGGTCGGAATACACGTGTGGGTGAGGCGAACAGCGTTCACCAGAGATTGCATTGACGCCCTCAACATATTCGGAACCGAGATCGTACAGAACTTTGGATACAAGACCGACGGCCTCGTTCTCTCGGACACCGGGGCGGAGGAACTCATAAAGCTTTTCGTAGGCCGCATCCACCATCGACGCAGCCTGGGTAAGCAAACCGATTTCTTCGCCGGTCTTTATCGCGCGTGCGTTCAAGAAAATCTGCTGGCCATCAACAACGGTGATGCCGGCACGTTGAAGCGCAAACAAAATGGGGAGCTCGATAATGTCAACACCCAGCGGCTCGTCGAGCAGGCCAAACTTCTCGAGTTCGCGCTTGATTTTGGCGGCAACCCCATCGGCAATTCCGGCGTCAGGGTTGAACGCACCTCGAAGAGTAGAGATACCGGCGCGTGCACCCGATTCTGCGCGGGGCTTTACCGCGCCGTGGTGAGGTGCGTGCGGGTCTGCATCTGCTTCTGCCGTTGTGGTGGCAAGCCACGGGTTGTACAACTGGTGGTGTTTTGCAGCAGAACCAAAATCCCACACAATCGGGTCGGACTTTCGAGTGACCAGCGCGAAACGAATCGCCTTGTCGATCGCCCAGGTGCCGATGTGGGTCGATGACATGTATCGAATATTCGCGAAATCAAACGCCAACAATGCACCAACATCAGATTTTTCTAGCTCGACCTTTAACTTGACAAGTCGATCTGCGCGGAGCTTGTCGAAATCGAGGCGCTGTTCCCAGTCAACCTGATTGGTTCCGAATGTTGCCGTTGTCATGATGTGCCTTTCGTTGAAATCTATGTTCTGACTAGACCAGAATCATTCCGCCGTCGATGGCCATGGTTTGCCCTGTTACGTAATCCGAATCGCTACTAGCGAGGAACAACGCGGTAGGAACAATATCTTCCGGCTGTGCCGCGCGGCCAACGAGAATCCCGGCTGCCATTGAATCGAAGCCGGAATCTCCTTCGCCAATGTCTTCTAGATCCTTATCGAGCTTGGTCCACAGCGGAGTCTGAACCACACCCGGCGAGAATGCGTTCACGGTGATGTTGTGCTCGGCGAGTGCCCGCGCGGCGGCTTGCGTGATCGAAATGACGGCTGCCTTCGACGCGCTATAAGGGGCAAAGCTTGAAAAGCCAGTGCGACCAGCAATAGAGGCGGTGTTCACAACTTTCCCGCCGGTTCCTTGGCGGATGAATTGCTTGGCGGCTTCTTGGGTCCCGACAAATACCGCGAGAGCGTTGACGCTCATAATTTGGTTGAAGTTTTCTTCCGTCACATCGAGAAATTTCATTGGCTTATTGAATCCAGCGTTGTTGAAGAAGCAATCTAGCTTTCCGAATTCCTTCACCGCGAGTTGAATTCCCGCCGCGACCGAAGCACGCTTCGTTACATCGACATGAGCGGCAATCGCATGACCGCCAGCGTGCGTGATGGCGTCGGCAGCCTTTTGGGCGTCTTCTAAATTCAAATCTGCGATCACGAGGTTCGCGCCCTCTGCGGCCAAGCCCGTAGAGATACCTAAACCAATACCTGAAGCGCCACCGGTAACAATCACGGTGCGACCAGCCATTCGCGATCCCATCATGTCCTCCTTGACATGTTGCCCCTGATATGGAGCTTTACAGTGTGTTTAGTCTAGATGAACAAACCACTTGTCGACAACAAAACAAAAATCACAAAATCTCATTCACCTCGCAGCATTTTCGAAGAATATGTGGTGCGAATACTGGTCTTAGGCTCGCCAACACACGTTTGGGCCACTCAATCTCGTCAATCCGCCATGTCTGACCACTGTGAACACATGAGCCATGGTGTTGACCGAGGCTTTACCTCGTGTTGAGGAGAAAATCATTACCCACAGGACGCTCGAGCCACGACCGTTCAACAAGTTGGCTCGTGATTGCCCTGGATTTTCTCAATGTCGGCATCCTGAATGTATGACCAATACATCTATCCCACTCACAACAGACAACTCTGAACGCGGTGCTGCCACCGCCGAATATGCCATCGCGACGGTTGCGGCCGCAGGATTTGCCGGCTTGCTCGCCGTCGTTCTCAAGAGCAATCCGGTGCAGAACCTCTTGACCGACCTGATCAGCGGTGCTCTGTCGATCGTCACGTGACGAGCGCGGGCTCGTTACGGCCGAACTTGCCATCGCTATCCCCGCACTGATCCTCGTCGTCGGACTCGTCATCGGTGCGATTCGATGGTCAATGGACGCAATTTCCGCGACATCGGTCGCTGCCGAGACCGCTCGAAAAATCGTTCGCGGCGAACCGGAACAATCGAGCTTGGCGGCATCGGAAGTGAGCGTGCCGTCAGGGGAATGGTCGGTTCGCCATGCCCCTCTGGAGCTCTGTGTGGATGCCCGGCTTCCGCCACCACTCCCGCTGATGGGACACGTCACGGTAACGCAATGCGCATCGCGCTAGATGGTGGGTCGGGCAGCGTCACATCGCTCGTGCTGTTTGGTGCGGTGGTGATGTTGGGTTTGGGTGGCCTAGGCGGGGCAGCGGTGATTATCCGCGTAACCGATGCGATTCGCACCGCGGAACTCGCCGCGTCAGCTGTGGCAACTCGCGCACTTGCCGGGGACACAACCCCGTGCGATCCTGCCCTCAGAACACAAGATACCTGCGGTGTAACGGATGGCGTCGCGACTGTTCAGATTACGGTTGACGGAGTCACGGCCACGGCCGTCGCGGGACCGGACCGCTAACGATTGTCTGTTGTCGTGAGTCGCTGCGCGATATAAATAGGCACAATCGCAATGAGGATCATCACGACGGCCACGACCGCGACGATGGGTGCTTGGTTCGGTCGGAACATGTTGTCGAGGATGAAAATCGGCAGGGTCTGAACGCCACTACCCGCGGTAAAAGTCGTGACAATGATTTCGTCGAACGATAGAGCAAACGACAGCAGGCCACCGGCGAATAGCGCCGAGCGGATTTGCGGGAACGTCACGAGCCGGAATGTTGTCCAGATTCCTGCCCCAAGGTCGCTGGATGCCTCTTCGAGCGAGGTGCCCACTCGACGTAGACGAGCGAAAACATTGTTGAACACCGTCACCACACAGAATGTTGCGTGGGCGACGATGATCGTGAACCAGCCCAACTGCATATCGAGCATGGTTCGGAATGCGTTGTTGAGAGCGATACCCGTAACGATTCCGGGAAGTGCGATCGGAAGAACAACGAGAAGGTTGACTGTCGATTTTCCGAAGAAACTAAAGCGATGTAGCGCGAACGACAGCGCGGTCCCGAGCAACAAGGCAATCACCGTCGACGCCGCGGCGACGATGAGAGAAGTCGAAATGGCGGACAATGCCCCTGCGTTGGCGAACGCTTTGCCCCACCACTCTGTCGTGAAGCCGGGTGGTGGCCATGCCAAGGTTCTGCTCGTCGAAAACGAGTTGAGCACGACTACAAGAATGGGGACGTAGATGACGGCGAGCGTCAGAGCAGTGATGACCCACAGGCCAATTTTGGATGTCATCGAGAGTCTCATGCGCGGGTCACAGATTATTAAGGGCGCCCGTGCGACGGACGGCTCCGAGGTAAAGGAAAATGATGGCGAGCGGAATGAGCGATATCGCTGCAGCGAGCGGCAGGTTGTTTGCAACACCGACGTTGGAGTAGACAAGCGTTCCCAACATCTGGGTTGCCCCACCGACAATTTTGACGGCGATGTAGTCGCCGAGTGTCAGTGAAAAACTGAAGATGCTTCCCGCGATGATCCCCGGCACGATGAGCGGAAGAACAATGTGCCGAAAGGTAGACCCCGTCTTCGCACCGAGGTCACTTGAAGCATCGAGCAGGGAATCGGGGACCCGCTCGAGCGCCGTGTAGATGGGCAGAATCACGAATGGCAGCCAGAGATACGCGAGGGTCAATACCGCCCCTTCGAATCCGTAGCCGGGCGAAGAGCCTCCGAGCGGTCCGAACAACCAATCGATGATCCCGTCCTGCGCCAAGATGCTTCGCCAGGCGTAGGCCTTGACGAGGTAGGAGGCCCATAAGGGCATCAGAATGGCGATAACGAGCGCTCGTTGCACGCCCCGGCTGGCGACCTTGGCCATGAAGAATGCGATCGGTAGAGCGATAACGATATCGATGAGTGTCACGAGTAACGCAGCGCCCACTGTTCGAAGGGTGACGGCGTGATAGAGCGCATCACCGACCACCTTGGCGATGTTGGTGATGTTCCACTCAATGATGATTTCGCCGGTGAACGAATCGACGGTCCAGAAAGCCGTGATAAGAAGAGCGACGAGCGCCGCGATGTACACGAGCCCAAGCCAGAACAACGGGGCTGACAACAGAAGAGCTAGGCGAACCTTTGCGTGACGGTAAAGAAAGACGGAGCCCCGCCGAGCCAGGGAGGCGCGCGAAGGCGACTCCCCGACCCGGTCGGGTGCAGACGAGGACACAGTGGTCATGTCTTACTCCTTGGGCTAACTAGCCCTTGATTTCCTGCCAAGCCTGTGTCCAGGCTGGGTAGTCCATACAGACAGCATCGGTGCGACCGTCGAGGCACTCGGCCGTCGGGGTCGTCCAATACCAGAGCTGCGCGGCGTACTCGGCGTCACCAGCGTGGAACGCCTCGCAGTCTTCACGGAACGAGCATGCAGCGTCGCTCGAGGGAGCCTCACCGAAGTAGCCCGTTGCCATTGCATTGGTTTCGGGGTCAGCCATGTGCTCGAGCCAGAGGTAGGCACACGTGGGTGCTTCGGTCGTTGCCGAGATCATCCATGTGTCCGACCAACCGGTCGATCCCTCTTCGGGAAGAACGGCTTCGATCGGTGCACCTTCACCCTGGAGGACGTTGGTGATGACCTGCCACGAGGTTCCGACGACAGAGTCACCGGTCGTGAAGGACTGAGCCTGAGCGAGGTAGTCGCTCCAGTACTCGCCAACGTTTGCACGCTGAACCTTGAGCAGATCGATTGCCGCAGCAAACTGCGTCTCGTCGAGTGCGTAGGGGTTCGTGATTCCGAGGTCGGGCTGCGTCTTCATCAAGTACAGCGCTGCGTCAGCGATGTAGATGGGCGAGTCGTATGCCGTGATCTTTCCAGCGTGGGGGCTGTTCGCATCCCACACGACGCTCCACGAGGTCGGAGCCTCAGGGAAAACCTCAGTGTTGTACTGAAGCAGATTCGCGCCATAGCCGTGGGGAACGCCGTAGGACTGTTCCTTGTAGGTGTTGTGCGACTGGTTCTTGAGGAAGTCGTAGATTCCCGCGTACGAGGGGACGAGATCCGTGTTGACGGGCTGAACATCGCCCGCGACCATCATGCGGAGTGAAGCGTCACCAGAGGCGGCAACGACGTCGTAGTCTCCGGTCTTCATAAGGCTGACTGCCTCATCCGACGTTCCATAGGTCTTGGTTGTGACCATACATCCAGTCGCTTCTTCGAAGCCGGACACCCAGTCATATTCGGGGTAGTTGGTGCCATCCTCGACGTAGCCAGGCCACGCGAGAATCGAGACTGCACCTTCGGGGTCACCGAGTTCGGTGAGCGCGGTGGGGCCTCCAGCGGTCGAACCGCCCGTGCCACAGCCGGCGAGGATCACGATCGAGGCGACCGCGAGTCCAGCAAACCCGGCACGCCGGGTCATTGGGTTGCGCATTTGTATCTCCTTTGTTGGTGGTAATCGAGTGGTTAAGTCAGTGGGGCGAGGAACCGGGGGTGGACGGCGACGGTCACTTTCGCCCCTAGTTTCGTGTCGGACGTGTTGAGGTCGTTTTGCTCGAGAACGGCCACGCGCTTTCCGGCGTTGAGGTCGACGATGATTCGGGTGGATGCCCCAAGGAAGATAGTTTCGGCCACGGTTCCCGCGAGACCGATGGTGCCGGCGGGCGCTTTCCCGCGGACGATTTCGAGATGTTCGGGCCGAATCGAGCACGCACCCTTGTGCCCGAGAATAGTTTTCGCCTCGTCAGCCGTAAACACCGCCGATGTGCCGACAAAGTTGGCGACGAACGGGGTTTGGGGGCGACGGTAGACGTCTTCCGCATTCCCGAGTTGTACGATTCCACCTTCGTTGAATACGGCAATGCGATCCGAGAGTGTGAGGGCTTCCTCTTGATCGTGGGTAACGAAAATAAAGGTAATTCCTAAGCGACGTTGGATTTCTTTGAGCTCGACTTGCATCTGTTCGCGTAATTTGAGGTCAAGCGCACCGAGTGGTTCGTCAAGAAGCAACACTTTTGGTTCGACAACTAGGGCGCGGGCGAGAGCGACGCGTTGACGTTGTCCGCCCGAAAGTTGAGTCGGTTTGCGATCTCCGTAACCTTCGAGGCGCACGAGCGCGAGGGCCTCACGAGCGGCTTTGTTGCGGGCATCGATTTTCACCCCCCGAACGCGGAGGCCGTAGGCAACGTTTTCAAGAACGCTCATGTGGGGAAAGAGGGCGTAATCCTGGAAGACAGTGTTGACATCGCGGTCAAACGGCGCGTCTTTGGTGACGTCTTTTCCGAACAATTCCACGGTTCCCGAGGTCGGCGTCTCGAATCCGGCAATCATGCGAAGCACCGTTGTCTTGCCGGAACCGGACGGTCCGAGCATTGAGAAGAACTCACCGGGAGCAATGTCAAGATTGACTCCGCTGACGGCATTTACGGAACCAAATGATTTCGTCAAACCAGTCAGTCGAATCGCCGGTTGGGTGCTCATACCGCTTCTCCTCACGCGTCGCTGCGCATATTTCTCACTACCTTAGCGAAACAAAAGTCTTTGTGGCACATTGGGCCGGATTTGGCCCATTTCGCCACGCCACGGGAATAGACGAGTGACGTTTGGCATTGACAGGCTGTGTATAGTCGCTATTCGCAAACAAGTTGCACCTCGGTGTGGGGCGTATCTCGGAGGCTCGGGGTACTCTCGCCGTAGGGCAGAAAAAGGAGAACTGTGGCTGATAAGCACACACTCGTCATCGTGGAATCACCCGCGAAGGCGAAAACCATCGCCAAATACCTTGGCGACGGCTACGAGGTTTTAGCCTCAGTCGGTCACGTTCGCGATCTCGTCCAGCCCAAAGAAGTGCCGGCGGAACTCAAACCAACGCACGGTCAATTCGGTGTTGACATTGAAAACGGATTTGCACCTTTATATATAGAGACACCACGAGCTAAGTCGACCATCTCCGATATCAAGAAAGCACTGAAAAACGCCGACCAATTGCTTCTCGCAACCGATGAGGACCGCGAAGGCGAATCGATTGCGTGGCACTTGCGTGAAATCTTGAAGCCGAAAGTCCCCGTCAAACGCATGGTTTTCCACGAAATCACCAAAGATGCGATTACAGAGGCCGTTGAAAACCCTCGTGAAATCGATATGCCGCTCGTTGACGCCCAGGAAACTCGCCGAATTCTCGACCGACTTTTCGGTTACCAGTTGTCTCCCGTGCTCTGGAGCAAGGTCGGGCGCGGGTTGAGCGCTGGTCGCGTTCAATCGCCGGCATTGCGGTTGATTGTCGAACGGGAACGCGAACGACAAGCGTTTACCGCCGCCTCGTATTGGGATGTCGTCGCAACTGTCATGACCAAACAGGGCGAATCGTTCGGGGTCAAGGTGACCAAGTTGGCCGATGCAAAGCTCGCAACCGGTCGCGACTTTGACGACACCGGAAAATTGACGACCACGGCAACGGTTCTCGACGAGGAGACGGCACGGCAGTTAGCGCAGGCGCTCGAAGTCTCGGCTCCGACAGTCTCGAACATTGAGGCCAAGCCCTATACGCGCCGTCCAGCAGCACCGTTCACGACATCAACGCTGCAGCAAGAGGCCGGCCGTAAGTTGCGTCTCGGCTCGCGTGACACGATGCGTATAGCGCAAAGCCTGTATCAAAACGGTCACATCACGTATATGCGAACGGACTCGATCTCGCTGTCTGCTCAAGCCGTTTCGGCTGCTCGCTCGCAAGCGGTCGCCCTCTATGGTCAGACGTCAATCCCCGCCCAGCCGCGCACGTACCAGTCCAAAGTTAAGAACGCTCAAGAAGCCCACGAAGCGATTCGCCCCGCGGGGGACACGTTTAAAACCCCCGACGAGATGCGCAAACTTCTGTCGGCTGACGAATTCCGACTTTATGACCTGATTTGGAAGCGAACCGTCGCGTCACAAATGGTCGATGCGACCGGTGAAACGGTGTCGGTCACGATGACCGCACCCGTTGGACCGCTGGGCACCGCGACGATGTCAGCTACGGGTACGACCATCACGATCCGAGGATTCCTTGCCGCCTACGAAGAAGGCCAGGACGTCGACCGCAACGACGACGACGCGGACGACGATGCCAAGATCCCGAACCTCACCGTCGGTGATGTTCTCACCGTTCCCGAGGTCACTCCGAAACCACACGAAACCTCTCCGCCACCGCGATTTACCGAGGCCAGCCTCGTCAAGGCACTTGAAGAACGCGGCATCGGTCGCCCGTCTACCTACGCGTCCATCATCGGTGTGCTCTTCGAACGCGGTTACGTAACCAAGCGCGGGACGGCACTCGTTCCCGGCTGGACGGCGTTCGCCGTAATCGCGTTGCTCGAACGGTTCTACACCGACTTCGTCGAGTATGACTTCACCGCCGAACTCGAAGACGACCTCGACCGAATTTCGGTTGGGGAACTCAAGGGCACCGACTATTTGCAGCACTGGTACTTCGGAACGGGCGAACACGCTGGACTCGTCAACACCTGTGTCGATTGGAAGGCCACGATTGATGCCCGCGAGGCTAACTCTTTTCCTCTCGGTGACGGAATTGTCGTGCGCAGCGGCAAATTCGGTCCGTATCTCGAGATCCAGACGGGTGAGGACGAAAAGCGTAACGTTTCGGTTCCTGACGGCCTTGCCCCCGACGAATTGACGCTCGAGAAAGCCCGCGAGCTACGCGACGCCCCCGAGCCGGGGTCGCGCGCAATCGGCGTCAGTGCAGATGGAACCAACATGATCACGGCCCGCGTCGGCCGGTTTGGCGGGTATATCCAGGAGAGCCCGATCGACCCCGAGATTCTCGAGGGCAATGAACCCGTCTACACGCTGCCCGAATACACGCCGCGCAAAATCAAGGGTAAAGACCCGAAGCCGCGCACCGCGTCGCTGTTCTCGACGATGGACCCGACCGCGGTCGACCTCGAAACCTGTATTCGGTTGTTCGAGCTTCCGCGCATCGTGGGAACTGACCCGGAAACCGAGAAGCCCATTACAGCGCAGAACGGTCCTTACGGCCCGTACCTCAAGAAGGGGACCGAATCGCGTTCGCTCGAGAACGAACAGGCCATCTTTGAGGTGACGCTTGAGCAAGCCCTCGAGTTATTTGCGCAACCCAAATACGGGTCGCGTTCGGCATCGAGCATCAAAGAACTCGAGCCCGATCCCGTCAGCGGAAAGCCCATCAAGGTGAAGAGTGGGAAGTTCGGCCCGTACGTCACCGACGGCGAGACGAATGCGACGATTCCCGCTGGCGAGGTGCCGGAAGAGGTCTCGCACGAACGCGCAGTCGAACTCATCGCGGACCGCCGTGCGAAAGGTCCCGCCCCGAAAAAGACTCCAATCCGTCGAGTAACCCGAGCGAAGAAATGACCGGACTGTTCATCACGCTCGAGGGAGGCGACGGAACGGGCAAAAGCACGCAGTCGGCACTTATCGGTGAATGGTTCACCGCCAAGGGGCGAGAGGTCGTCTTCACGCGTGAACCGGGTGGAACCGACCTCGGAAATGAACTGCGTGAAATCGTGTTGCACTCGCGCGGGCACATCGCACCGAGGGCCGAAGCCCTGTTATATGCAGCGGATCGCGCCCACCACGTCGCGACCGTTGTTCGTCCGGCACTCGAGCGCGGAGCTGTCGTGATTCAAGATCGTTACCTCGATTCGTCGGTCGCCTACCAAGGGGCCGGACGTGTGCTTGACCCTGACGAAGTTCGCCACGTGAGCATGTGGGCGACCGAAGGGCTTGTCCCCGATGTCACCGTAGTGCTCGATCTCGATCCCGCGATTAGCCGGGACCGCCTGAATGCCGCGAACAAACAATTTGATCGGCTCGAAGCCGAGGCGTTGGAGTTTCACACTCGAGTGCGCGATGCCTACCTGACGATGGCTGCCGCCGAACCCACGCGTTTTCTCGTTGTCGACGCAACCCTCGACCGGGACGTCATTCGAGACGCCATCATTGCTCGATTGGACCAATTGTCGTGACGGCCCTGTGGGATGACCTCGTCGGGCACGATGCCGTCATCGCACAAATGCGCGTCGCTGCTGCGAGCCCCGACACGCTTGCCCAGTCATGGCTGATCACCGGCCCCGCGGGTTCCGGACGGTCTCTAGTCGCTAGGGCTTTTGCGGCAGATTTGTTGGGCGCGGGCGAAGATGCGGACGTCGTCGACCGGCAGGTGCGCGGGCTGACCCACCCCGATCTCACGGTCCTTGCGACCGATCGCGTGTTAATTCCCATCGACGAGGTTCGCGAACTCGTCGAGACGTCGTATCGTTCACCCGTCGCATCGTCGTGGCGAATCATCATTATCGAAGATTCCGACCGGATGGCCGAACGAACCTCGAACGTGCTACTCAAGGCACTTGAGGAACCGGCAGCACGGACGATCTGGATCCTGTGTGCACCGAGCGAAGCGGACGTGATTCCCACTATTCGATCGCGCGTTCACAGTGTTCGCTTGGGGGTTCCGCCCATCGCGGATATCGCGGCGATGCTCGTTGCGCGTGACGGCGTCGACGCCGCTATTGCCGAACAGTCGGCACGCCATGCACAGAGCCACATCGGCATGGCCCGTCGCCTTGCGACAACACCCGAGGCTCGCGAGCGTCGAGCTCGAAGCCTGTCGCTGGTTCTCGGAATTCGTGCAGTGTCAGAGGCAGTTAACGCCGCCGCCGAGATTGTCGCGCTGGCCACCGATGACGCGAAGGCGTACACAGAAGCACGCGACGAATCCGAACGGGCGGAATTCTTGCAGTCCCTTGGGCTCGCCCCCGGCGAGGCGGTCCCCATCGGTCTGAGGCCCCAAGTGAAAAACCTCGAAGAGAACCAAAAACGCAGGGCAACTCGGTCATTGCGCGACGGGGTTGACCGAGTTCTGACCGACCTCGAATCGCTGTACCGCGACATTCTCGTCCTGTCACTCGGTGGGGCGGTGCCGCTGACCAACCCAGAGTTCGCCGACGGCATTGCCGCGTGGCTTACTCATCACGATGCGGCTCATGCCGTTCGGATCCTCGACGCGATCGATGTCGCGCGTGGGCGAATCGAACGAAACGTCACGCCATTACTGTCACTGGAAGCCTTGTTCGTCGAGGCGAGCGGCGTTGCAACGACTTAAACTCGGTCGCGAGCCCGTGATAACCTAGTGCGGTTGCCGTAACGGTGATGCCTCGATAGCTCAGTGGTAGAGCACTTCACTCGTAATGAAGGGGTCGTGAGTTCAATCCTCACTCGAGGCTCCACGTTCGTTTCTTGCCGCTATCCCGACGATTCATGTTGCCGCCGTGGCGCGCATCGTTTCATTCTGCCTACACTGCCGTAAACGGAAAATAGTGGTTTGGAAACTTTTGTTCAGGCTTGAACAAAAGTTCTCAGCGTGCTATTCTTTTTACACAAAAGTTCATTCCAGAACAATTGTTCAAATCAATGAAGATTGGAGTTTGGCTTTATGCCTCTCGTCACAATGCCCGAACTTCTCGAGGACGCGCGCAAGGGCGCATACGCCGTTGGTTATTTTGAGTCTTGGGATCTTTACAGTCTGCAGGCGACAATTGCGGCGGCTGAATCAGAAAACTCGCCCCTCATCCTCGGCGTTGGGGGTCTCTCAGCAAACCACGATTGGTTACGGGCGGTCGGCATCCGCGCATTTGCCGAGGTAGTGAATGAGATGGCGACAGGCTCATCGGTCCCCGTTGCCACGTTGTTCAACGAAGGAGACAGCATTCTCGAATCTGAGATTGCAATCAACGCTGGATATGGCGCCGTCATGATGCACACCGAAGGGTGGCCGTGGGAGCGCCTGATCCACGACACTCGGACCGTGGTGGACATGGCACACGCCAAAGGAATCGCAGTAGAAGGGGAGGTTGGGGCTCTCCCTGAAATCACGGACGATGGATTTGACGACTCTCGAGCGAGTCACACCACCGTCGAACAGGCAATCGATTTCGTAAAAGAGACCGGAGTCGACTGTCTTGCCGTCGCCGTAGGTAATGTTCACTTCGTTACGACTAGCTTCGTCCCTGAGGTCAAGATTGAGCTCATTCGCGATATTGACGCTGCGGTAGACGTTCCGCTCGTCATGCACGGTGGCTCTGGAACTCCGGACGACCAGATGCGGGCGGCGATTTCGGCGGGCATCACAAAGATTAATGTCGGAACAAAATTGAAGCATCTTGCGGGAAAGCGCCTCCTCTCGACCGTTCAAGGCACAACCGATTTCGATCCGAATCTCGTCCTCGGCTCACACTTTGAAGGTGATTGGATGACAATCGCAGCGGGGGCAGTCCACGACGAGGTCCGTCGATTGATTCAGGTGTTCGGCAGCAACGGCAAGGCAGGAAAGTAATGGTCGAGCCCGCGATAGCGCCAACACTCAGCCCGGAACTTGCTCGCGAGTTGCTGGTTCAGATGGTGCGCATCCGTGAATTCGAGCAAACCGCGTACCTTCGATTTCTGCAAGGGGAGATTCCTGGCACCTTGCACCAATCGCAAGGGCAAGAAGCCGTCGCCGTTGGTGTTTGTTCACTGCTGACAAAAGACGATTGGATTACGTCGACCCATCGCCCGCATGGACATGCGCTCGCCAAAGGGATGCACCCCAACGTGGCGATGGCCGAAGTGTATGGCAAATCGACTGGGTGCCTTGGGGGACGCGGCGGTTCCATGCATCTCGGTGACCCCGACATCGGAATGCTGACCTCGACCGCAATTGTCGGCGGCGGATTGACGATTGCACCGGGCCTCGCGTGGGCACTTAAGTCCGCTGGAACAAAAAATGTCGCCGTTTCCTTTTTTGGTGACGGAGCCTCAAATGAAGGTGCGTTTCACGAGGGAGTCAATTACGCGGCGGCGTTCTCGCTGCCCGTCATCTTCGTCTGCGAAAACAACATGTACGGTGCATCAACCCCGTTTCACGAGGTGACAAAAAACACGAACGTTGCGTCTCGTGGTGCTGCGTATGGAATTCCCTCGATCCAGGTCGACGGCATGGATGTCCTCGCAGTCCGGGAAGCGATGACGGAAGCAGTCGAACGTGCGCGAAATGGAGAAGGTCCTACGCTCATCGAAGCGTTGACCTATCGCTTCGTGGGACATAGCCGCAATGATGCTCGCGCCTACCGAACAAAGGAAGAAGAGCAACTCTGGAAAGATCGAGACCCGATTGAGTCGCTCAAACTCCATGTCTCGGAAAACGGAATCTTGTCCGACTCGCAAATTGATTCCGCGCTAGCCCAGGCGAAACAAGAAATTGCTGATGCGGTGTTGTTTGCACAGGAGTCACCCGTTCCTGATGCCGCGGGCGCAACTGAGCAGTCTACGATTTATTCGAACCTGCCCGACCCTTCAGCGCAGCCGATACGTTTGCCGGAGGGTCCCGAAGAGAGATGGCTCTCAATTTCGGAAGCGCTGCGCGAAGGAATTGCCGAAGAAATGCGCGCCAACCCAGCTGTTTATCTTCTTGGCGAAGACGTTGGAGTTCCCGGCGGATTCGGCGGAGCGTTTGGTGTCTATCTCGGTTTATCCGACGAATTTGGTCGCGATCGCGTCGTGGACACACCTATCTCAGAAAAGGCGATCCTTGGAGCAGCAATCGGCTCGGGAATTGCAGGAATGCGTCCCCTCGCTGACCTTCAATACGCCGACTTCATCTACGAAGCGATGGACGAGATTGTCAACGAAGCCGCAAAAATCAGATACATGTCTGGAGGCAAAGTTGCTGTCCCAATGGTCTTGCGAAGCCCAGTCGGAGCCTCACAGCGCGGAGCGCAACACTCACAGTGCCCGGAAAGTCAATTTCTTAATTTTCCTGGACTCCGCGTAGTGTGCGTGTCCGATCCGTACGTCGCGAAAGGTGTCATCAAGACGGCCCTGCGCGGAACGGACCCAATCCTCATCTTCGAACACAAAAAGTTGTACGGGTCGAAAAAACGCGTTGAGGCAGGGTCAATCACGTCGCGAACCTTTGTCCCAGAAGAGGACTACACGATTCCCCTCGGCAAAGCCCTAATCCGACGGGACGGGACGGATGTCACAATCCTCGCGACGTTTACAGAGCTATACAAGTCCCTTGAAATCGCTGCGAGGCTGGCCACCGAAGGAATTTCATGCGAGGTCATTGATCCTGTCTGGCTCTCGCCGTTCGATTGGGACACAATCTTTGCGAGTGTCCGGAAGACGGGACGACTTGTCGTTGCACACGAAGGTCACCTCTCTGGTGGTTGGGGAGGCGAGGTCGCGGCTCGAGTTGCGGAGGAATGCTTTGCATCGCTCCGCGCGCCAATTAAACGGGTGGCGAGCAAGGACGTACCGATGCCGTTTGCGCCGTCCCTCGAAAGTGCGATTGTTCCGGCAGCCGCCGACATTGAAAAGGCCATTCGCGACGTCGTCGCGTAGTCACAAGGAAGAGAAAACCATGCAACAGATATTGATGCCAAATCTGGGTCAAACAGTTGAAGAGATTTACATCCAAGAATGGCTGGTCAAGGTGGGTGACCGCGTTGAACTAGGTCAGCCACTGTGCATCGTCGAAACCGACAAGGCCCAGCTGGATGTGGAAAGCGTTGCCGAAGGAACGCTGGTGCGGATCGCTGAGCAAGCGGGCGCAACAGTCGAGGTCGGACAACTAATCGCTGAGATCGAATAGTCGATTTTGGCGACGCAGTAAATGTGTGCAGACAACACACTTCACAACAAAAGGAGAAAAGCAATGCAACGGAAGTTACGCTTCCTCGGAGCAATGGCGCTCAGTGCAGTCGGTCTTCTAGGGTTGACCGCCTGCTCCGGTGCGCCAAGTGCATCCGAAGGTGCAGAGGAATACAACATCGCCGTCGTTCGCTGGGACGCTGGAGATATCTTCTTCAACGGTGTTTCAGCCGGTGAAGAACAGGCGGTAGCCGCACTTGCCGAAATGGGAGTTAAGGTTAACCTCAAGGTCGTCGCTGCGAATGATGCTGGACAGCAAATCGACGGACTTCGTGCGCTCATGGCACAAGGCATCGATGGCGTGAGCCTCGTTCCGTGGCAGGGTGACGCAATGGGAGACCTGGTTCAGGAACTGCAGGACGCTGGAACCCCGGTCGTCGTGCACAACCTCACGGTTCCCGAGTCATCGGCACCGTTCGTGGCGTTCGATAACGTCGCCGCGGGCAAGCTCGCTGGAGATGTCATCGTCGAAAACATCAAGAAGTCGCGCGGCGACTCACTTGCTGACGGAGGCGTGATCCTCATTCTGCGTGGAACTGTTTCCTACTCGTTCGACCGTGACCGCGCACAAGGACTCAATGAGGCATTCAGCGCTCTCAAGGCTGAGTTCCCCAAGATTGAGATCGTTGAGCGCGCCGACCTTGGCTACCAGGCCGAACCCGCCCGCAAGGCGGTTGAGGACGCAATCACCCGTTACGGTGCAGAGAACATCCTCGCCGTCTCGAGTGTTGACGGAACCATGGCCGTTGGTGGAACCATCCCCGCCCTCCAGGATGCTGGACGCAGCGTGGGGAATGGCGACACTCCGGGCAACGTTCCCGTCTCGTCGATCGACTGCTCGCGACCTGAGCTCGACTCGATCGAAGCAGGTGAACTCACCCACTGCTCACAGCAGCCTGCTGTCGCTGAGGGATGGATTGTTCAGTACCTTCTCTACGACATGATCAAGAACGGAACGGTTACACCGTCAGATACCGCTCTTGACGCAATCGAGGGCTGGGACGACGTTCCGTGGGGACCGGTCACTGTCGAGTCGCGCACTGACATCGCTGGACCGTGGTACCGCACCAACGCATTCGCTGTCCCGAGCCAGGTACCGGTTGATAACCCGTACAACTGGGCCGACGCTGCGGATGTCAGCGGACAGTAGATAAAATAGTAGGTCCTGGTCCGGCGCCCAGCCGGACCAGGACCTCCTAACGAATTACTCGATGAGGAGTATCACATGGATGTTCTCGTAACGGCCGAAGCCCTCCGAAAGCAGTTTGGGCTCAACGTTGTCGTCGAAAAAGCCAACATCGAATTACGCTCAGGTCGCATTCATGGCGTGATTGGCAAAAACGGTGCTGGTAAGTCTGTGTTGATGAACATGATTGCCGGGGTATTCAGTCCAAATGGAGGCGTCCTCACAGTTCGTGGCTCCGCTGTGGACAACGACCGATGGGATTCTAGAACTGCTACAGCGGCGGGAATTGCGCTCATTCCGCAAGAACCCCCGCGGTTTCCCTTTCTTACTGTTGAGGATTATCTTTTCCTCGGGAATCGCAAAAGCTATAACTTTGGTCTCGTCAATGGCCGCTATCGCTCGGCCAAGATTCGCGAAATTGATGAGGCACTCGGTCTCGATGTTCACCGAAATGACCAGATGGTAAACCTTCCCATCGAAGTGCAGCAAATGCTGGCGTTTGGGAAAGCTGTTTATCTCGACGAGGCATCGGTGATCCTCCTCGACGAGATTACGGCGAGTCTGTCGACCGTGCGCCGTGACGCACTACTCCAGGAACTGACGAAGCTCCAAAAAGACCGAGCCATCGTCTTGATTACTCACCGAATTAATGAAGTAATGTCCACCTGCGATGTGGTCACGGTCATGCGAGACGGCGAGAGCGTCAAAACAATTGACGTCACGAAGACTAGCGCCAATGCACTTGCCCGTGAGATCGTCGGCGACCAGCAAATTGACACATCCAGTGTTTTTTCGAAACGTGTAGCCGGCGAAACTCTTCTCAGCGTCAGTGACAGCAATTCGGTTGTCTTGACCGTCCATCGCCGGGAAGTAGTCGGCTTGGCGGGACTCGACGGGTCGGGAAAAGATGATGTCATCGAAGTGGCGGCAGGCGTCAGTTCGCTCTCAAATCTCACCGCGTCGTTAACCTTCGGCTCGAGAATCCGATCCAGCCGTCAGGCTGCAGCAAGCGGTGTCGCATATCTTCCTAAGAAGCGAGAAGAGTTTGCCACGATTCAGGGGATGTCAGTACTTGAAAACATGGTCCTTCCGATTGCACGCACGGTCGGTTCTCCTCGGGGTTTGTGGCTCAATCGCCAACTGCGCCCGCTCGTGAATCCACTGATTGACTCTCTTAACGTTTCTCCGCCTCAGCCGTCTGCTCTCATCACAAGTCTGTCGGGGGGTAATCGTCAAAAGGTCATGATCGGACGTCTGCGACTCATGAAGCCCGACGTGTATCTCCTCGCCGAACCAACTCGAGGTGTCGATATCGGCACTAAGCCAATGATTCTCGAAACAATCCGCGGTGTCCTTGCCGCGAAGGCTGGGGTAGTCATGACGAGTGAATCGGAAGAGGAGCTCGTTGATTACTGCGATCGAATCGTGGTCTTTTTCCGTGGGCGTGTTGTCAAGGTTCTTGCGCGCGGAGACCGTGAATTTACTGTTGATGAAATCTATCGATTGTCCCAAGGAGTAACAACATGAGTCGAAAAATCGAAAAGCGGAACCCGCAAACATCTACTCCTAAAGAACGATGGACGCGGTTCTATCGCGAGGTCCTCACGGAACACTTCATCTGGCCGATGGTGGTCCTTATGGTGCTCATCGGTGCCGGCGTGCCCGGTTTCCTCACCGCGGGAAACTGGCTCAATGTGTTGTGGGGGGCGGCATCTCTCGGCTGCCTCGCACTCGGACTGTACTTTGTCTTGATGACGGGTCGAATGGATCTTTCGATCGAATCAACCCTCGTCTTTGCTCCCACCATTGCGGTGCTCTTCATGAACAACTGGATACCGGGGTTGAACCCCTTATTGGGAATACTCATCGCACTCGGGGTTGGTGCGCTTGTCGGGTTGTTCGTTGGTGTCCTCTCCAATTATGCGAACGTAAATCCATTCCTCGTCACCCTCGGGCTTCTCCTCGCCCTTCGTGGTCTCGTCGTTTTCCTCATTCCTGAGGGTGTTTACGATGTTTCCGAGGGATTCACTGCTCTCGGTCGAACTCGACTTGGCGAGGGCGACATCAAGGTACCCGTCGCGGCAATTGTGATTATTCTCATTTTCGTGCTCGCGTACCTCGTCATGCGGTACACCTTTTTTGGTAAGGCAATTAGCGCAATCGGAAACAACGAACAGGCGACCCGAGTAGCCGGAGTCAACGTGAATTTCATTGTTGTCAGCGTTTTTGTCGTTGCTGGCGTTCTGGCCGCGCTCGGGGGCATCATTGAAGTCGGGCGCCTGAATTCTGTCGACGCGTCAATGGGCGAAGGGCGAATTTTGCTGGTGTTCGCCGCCGTTGCACTTGGTGGAACCGCGTTGACGGGTGGGCGCGGCCGTGTTACGGGAGTATTCGGAGCCGTCATCGTGTTGTCGGGGATCACCAATCTCATGAATCTGGTTGGTTTCCCCACGGCCCTTCAACAAGTCATGTTCGGCGTGATTTTGCTCAGCGCTATCCTTCTTTCAAGCCTGCAGGACAGTCTGCGCAAGAGGTGGAACAAGTAGTGACACTCACCCGCGCGGCGATCGCACTCGATTGTGGAACTCACGCTATACGGGTCATCGCCTACCCCGAGGGGGGTGGCGCACCCGTGGATTTGGGCTCGGAGGAGATCCGCGCATACTACCCAGAGCCCGGGTTCGTTGAGCTCGACGCCGATGCTGTCGCGTCCACTGCGGGACGTTTGTTGCGCAATGCGATGACGCGCTTGACCAACGAGGGAATGGTGCCCGTGTGCCTCGGGATAACCAACATGCGCGAAACGGCCGTCGCGTGGCGTCGGGATACTGGTAAAACAATCCACGGTGCGATTCACTGGATGTCCACTCAAAGTCAGCCACAGGTTAATCGGTGGAGCGCAGACGGCACGGCCGAACGAATTCGCACGACCACGGGAACGTCTAATCACACCTTCTTCTTCGGCAGCAAGATTCGTTGGCTAATGGACAATGTCGAAAAGGCCCGCGATCTCGCCGCCAAAAACCTGCTCCAAGTGGGCACGTTGGAATCGTGGTTGTTGTTTAAACTAAGCGGTGAGGCGGTGCACGCTACGGATGTGTCAAATGCCTCGCGGTATCAGATGATGGACTTGGGGAAACTTACGTGGTCGCCCGACCTCGTTGACGCCGTGGGAATACCCATGTCAAGCCTTCCAGAGATTCGACCGACACACGGTGTTTTCGCCATGACGAACCCGGAAGTGGTTGGACTGAGCATCCCCATCTCGGGGCTCATCGCCGACCAACAGGCGTCACTCTTTGGTCACGGAGCCTGGGCGCCCGGCGCGGTCAAGGCAACATTTGGAACGTCGGGAGTTGTGTGCTTAAACCTCGGCAGCAGGCATCGCCTCGAGGAAGGACTTGTCACCTCGGTTGCGTGGTCATCTGATGATGGGAAGACTGCACTATACGAGATAGAGGCGTCTGCTTTCCACTCTGGTTCGACCATTAACTGGCTTTCAAGTCGGCTCACAAATGTCAACCCCTGGACTCAATCGATGACGCGGGCCACGGCTCCTGCACAACTTCGCCCCTATGTGATACCCGCGTTTTCGCAGCTCGGCGCACCTCGATGGCCCTCCCGCTCCGGCGGAGCTGTTCTGGGCCTTCAACTGGACACCACGTCCGAAGACATCATTCGCGCAGGATTCGAAACGATGGCCTTTCAAACGTTCGATACCCTGCGTTTTTTGGCAAGTTCGCCAGAAATCATTTCGGTGGACGGCGGTGGTGCTGTCAGCAATTATCTGTGCCAGACTCTTGCCAATCTCACTGGCGCTATCGTTTCTCGACCCACGAGCCCGGAGATGACGGCGCTGGGTACCGCTCAAATGGCGGTCAAGGGTATCAACGAGGACATCGAGTTGTGGCAGCGCGCTGATCGCGCGGACGACTTTAGATTTTTACCGGAGGACGACGACGGTTACAGCCTTGAGGGTTACACCGAATGGTCAAATCTTGTCCACCGCGTATTAGCGGATAACCCCGGCGAGACTCGGTAGGTTTCCACTATGACTGCAAATTTACCGAGCCGCGAAGACCTTGCCGAAGTCGCATTCCTCTATTACATCCGAAACATGAACCAACAAGAAATCGCCTCATACCTGGGCGTCTCTCGACCCGTTGTGTCGCGCTTGTTAGCAACCGCACGGGAACAGGGCGTCGTGACTTTCTTCATCGATTTTCCGCTACAACGACGTGCGGATCTCGAGATACAAATTATGGAGGCCTGGCCTCAAACCAAGCTCAAGACTGTCATTGTTGTCGAGGGAGGAACGGACAACCAGGGGCTTGGGGGAACGGATCCGAGCCTGAGCCCCGGTTTCCTGTCGGTCGCGCAGGCTGGTGCAAGTTGGCTGGAGAAACAGGTTCGACCGGGCGTGCAGATTGGTTTGTCATGGGGAAGCACCGCACAAACTGTCATCGAACTTGTTCGATTTGAGCGCCGCATTGATGCCACCGTCGTCCAACTCTCGGGTGAGGTCAGTTTTGAGGGGGTCCAGCCTGGTTACGAATTGGTGCGCAAACTCGCTGAAAAAATGGGAGCAAACTTCCAGTACATGAGTGTCCCTGCGAGCGCGCCTACCAAGGAAATTGCGCGAATTCTTGTGGAGACTACCAACCTTCGCGATTCTCTCAAGCGCGCAGCAGACTGCGATGTTGCACTCCTCGGAATCGGAGCCTTCGGCTCTGGTAGCACGGATCGTTTCCTGACGATTGCGAACGCCTCAAAACAGGAACTCAAGGAAGCGGAGCAAAGCGGTGTAGTCGGACAGATCTCAAGCCGATTGTTTACTTCCGCCGGGCTCGAAGCCGAAGGCTCACTGAACAGTCGGTTGTTCTCGGTCAGCCTCGACCAGATCCGTGAAATTCCCGAGGTAGCACTTGTTGCCTCGGGTGCAGAAAAAGCGCGCGCAGTTGCAGGCGCTCTCAACGGTGGCCTTGGTTCCGCCCTGATCGTCGACGTCCCGCTCGCCGAGAAAATACTGAAAGGTTAGCCCATGAGCACCGACCCTGTTTCTTCCTTCAATTTTGCGTCGGTGCGCGCAACAAAATTTCAGTCCGCTCACACAAGTGACGTGCTCGTCATTGGCGGTGGCGTCAACGGATTAGCGGTTGCCTGGTCCGCCGCGCTCTCTGGGTTGAATGTCACCGTTGTCGACAAGGGAGACTGGGGTTCAGGAACATCGTCGTGGTCGTCACGATTGATTCACGGGGGACTCAAGTATTTAGAGAAGCTGGATGTGTTTCTTGTTCGAGAGTCGCTTGCCGACCGAGAGTGGCTCCTCAAAGCAGCGCCGCATCTTGTCAAGCCGATGCCGTTCCTTTTGCCCTACGTGAAAGGAAACAAGTTCTCTAAGTTTCTGCTTCGAATCGGCATGATTGTTTACGACGTACTGTCTTTTGACAAGTCGGTGCCGTGGCACCGAAACTTCACGAAAAAGCAGACTATCGACCGTTGGCAGGGAATTCGCGAGCCGGGACTGCAAGGTGGTTCGGTGTATTACGACGCGCAGGTTGAAGACGCGGAACGTTTGTGTATCGAAATGATGCTCGCGGCTCGAGCTAAAGGGGCGAACACAATCAATTACTGCGCGGTCTCCAAATTGACGGTTGACGGGACAACGGTCACAGGCGCACGAGTGACAGACCAATTGACGGGAAAAGAACACGTCCTTCGCGCCACCGTGACCGTCAATCTAGCGGGGGCATGGCTCGACTCGGTATTCACGGGTACACCATTAGCGGACAAGCGATGGATCGGTGGAACAAAGGGTTCTCACCTCGTCATCCGCCGTCCAGAACGACCAATCGACTCTTCCGTTTATTTTGAATCAGATGATGCGCGACCGATGCTCGTGATTCCGTGGAAGGACATGTTATTGATTGGCAGCACGGACAAGCGATTTGACGGCGATATCGACACACTGTCGGCCGACCAAGAAGAGATTGATTACATCCTTTACGAAACCAACAAGATGTTCCCCGCATGGAACCTGACGGAACGGGATGTGCACTATTGGTACACGGGAATCCGCCCTTTGCCTTATGTTTCTGCTGCACGAACGGCCGATATCTCACGACGCCATCGCGTTCACACCCACACCGGTCGGGTGAAGGGCCTGGTCAGCGTCACAGGCGGAAAGTTGACGACGTTTCGGACGCTCTCGCGCCATGTGATGAATAAGGTCGGACCAATGTTGGGAACGAAGGCTATTCCAATTGGCACTCAGATTTTCCCGGGCGCGGACGCCAGCGAAATCACAATTCAGCGTTTCCCCAAGCCTGAGCGGCTGAATAAAATATATGGCTCTCTGACATCGGACATCAATGCCATCGCGGAATCAGACAAGGACACATTGAAAGTGATCGACCCCTCCACAGGTGTGACGCGGGCCGAAGTCATCCACGCGGTAATCAATGAAGAGGCGGTCACGGTTGCCGACGTACTTGCACGACGCACGATGATTGGGCTAAACCCCGATTTGGGTGTTTCGAGCGCTGAGGTCGTGTCGCGCGAGATGGCGACGGTGCTGGGGTGGACAGAAAAGCAGCGACGCGACAGTGTGAAGAGCTACCTCTCGTACATCACGAGATTCACCGTGAAGGCGCCGCTCACGTAGGGTCAATCCTCCGGCGTGAACTTCAGTGCAATGGAATTCATGCAATAACGAAGGCCGGTGGGCGTTCCGAACCCATCAGGGAAGACATGTCCAAGGTGGCCGTTGCACGACGCACACCGAACTTCGGTTCGGGTTTGCCCCAACGTGTTGTCCTCGAGCAAGACGACCGCCTCGGGGTTGATGGTCTCGTAGAACGACGGCCAACCACAGTGGCTATCGAACTTGGTGCCGGCGACAAATAGCTCAGCACCGCACCCGCCACACGTGTAGAAGCCGGCGCGGTTTTCCTCGAGGAGTTCGCCTGTCCATGGACGTTCGGTTCCTGCTTCGCGCAGCACATGAAATTGTTCGGGGGTCAGAGCCTCGCGCCATTCGGCGTCGGTCCGCTCGGAGGGGTTTTGTGTCATGCACACTATTAAACTCGGAATCATGGCGAACAGCGAGCGGGAACGAACCGCCGACTGGTTTCGCCGGTTCGCACACGCCGAAGGCGCTGAGTCGCCGCGATATCGCGATTGGGCACTCGGAATCGCAGAAGACGATGAACTGCTCGCTCTCGTCGCACAACTGCACCTGCCCAAACGCCAGCCTGTTCTCGTTCTAACCTGTGCCCGAGTCGCCGGCGTCCCACTCCGGCCGTTCGAGACCGCCCGCGACGATTTCTTCGCGTTGTGGCCGGCCATTGCGAAGTTGGCAAACACGCGTTCGACCCAAACCAATGATCCGCGGCGGTGCACCCCGCTTCTCGTAGCCCTCGACCGAGTTCGCGGACCCATCGCCCTCATTGAGGTGGGAGCTTCGGCCGGCTTGACGCTTTTTCCCGATCGCTACTCGTATACATGGAACGCGCCGGGGCGCACGGTGACGTCACATCCCTCGGAAGGTCTGTCGACAGTGTCGCTCGTCGCTGACGTTGTGGGCTGGGGGGCTAACCCACCTCGCCGCCCGAATATCGTGCATCGCGAAGGAATCGACCTCTCCCCGCTCGACGTGACCAAACCGGCTGACCGGGATTGGCTCGAGGCACTGGTGTGGCCGGAGCAAACCGAACGGCTAGACCTCGTGCGGGCGTCGGCGGAAATTGTTGCGCAGTCTCCGCCGCGGCTGACCGCCGGTGACGCGGTGGCTGAAATACGGGCCGCGGTGGCACGTGCTCGAAAGGCCGCACCGACGGCGACAGTCGTGGTGTCGTCGCCCGCGGTCCTCGTGTATCTCGATCCCGCCGAACGCGAGAAATTTGCGACGTACTGCGCGCGAGCGAAAGTGAGATGGGTCTCTCTCGACGGTCGTCGTGTCATTTCGCGAATCGGCGAAGCTGCCGACGAGAGGGGAATCGAGGGCGAATTCGTTTTGAGTCTCGACGGCGTGCCGATTGCCGGGGTTGACCCACTCGGCAGACACGTCACCGTGTATGGCGCTTCAGGATTGTCGCCAGAGGATGTTGACGTCATCGAGTTCGAACGCGAAAACTGGGGACCAGCGCAATCGAAAGAATCGTTGGTTCGGAAAGTGTGGAACCTGCCACTCGTGCGCTACTACCAACGTCTTTACGGGATAATGGAACTAACCGCTGCGAGGCGGTATGACCCGATTTTGGTTCGAAGTTTTGCCGAGACGAGCGAACTTTAGGCCGACAGACTGCAGACGGATGTGACGTGAGCGTGGCAAAAAAACCACAGGACCGATTCGATGATAAGAGTGCATACGCTGGACGTGCGGGCGCTCACCGCCAGCCAATCTCTCGTCGCCCGTGGTGGGTAACGATTCTGATATCGCTTGGTGTTACGGCCGGACTTATTCTTGCCGCAATGGCCGGAACTGCAGTCCTCGATGCCCGGAACCTTAAGCCGATTGACATCTCGGTTCTAGGAATCACGGCGGCTCCGGCTCCAGTGATCACTGGCGTCGATCCGACACTCCTCACGGAAGAGGAACTCCAACAAATCACCATCACAGTGCTCAACGGAACCACCTCCGCGACACTTGATGAGGATGTCGCGGCTATCCTGACAACACAGGGCTGGCCGAACATCTCGACTGCGGATGCGGCGGATTCAACCATCAAAATCAGTGTTGTTGCGTATAGTGCGGACAAAAACCTTTCCCTCGCGACGAGCGTCGCAGACAGCCTCGGAATCGCGGCCGTGAAGCAATCCGACAATTACCCCGGCGCGTCGGTTACTGTGCTGGTGGGTAAAGATTTTGTTCGCTAACTGAATCCGATCGGACACACTCGAATGAAAAAAATACTGCTCGGAACACTCGGTGTGGCGTTGGCCACTGCCCTTACCGCGTGTGCGGGAATTCAATTTCCGGGACTAAACCCCGATCCCAATGCGACGCCATCGGCGACTCCGACGGCGGTTGAATCCGCGCCACTGTCGGGAGTGCCCGTGACGGTCGGTTCACTTGACCACCCCGCGCTAATGGCCAAGATTGACAACAGCCCGGATGCGCGCCCCCAGGTTGGACTCAATGAAGCGGACATCGTTTTTGAGGAGCTTGTCGAAGGTGGACTTTCTCGTTATCTCGTTGTATGGCACTCGGTGATTCCCGCAGAGATCGGACCAGTTCGATCAATTCGACCGATGGATCCGGATATCGCATTGCCATTTGGCGGGGTCATTACGTATTCGGGTGGCCAGGAGCGGTTCGTGCAGATGATGATCGCCACCGGGCTCAAAAATGTCATTGATGGGCAATCGGGCACCGAGGAGTTCGTCTATCGCTCGGACACGATGATTGCGCCTCACAACGTGATTGTTCGTGCGTCAAACTTGATCGAATCACTGGCCGACCTTGCACCGCCCGCCCCAGCATTTGAATTCGCCGGTGACGGCGCCATCCCGACTGCTCTAGCAGAAGGAAAGGCGGCCGGACGATTGATCACATCGTTCTCGAGCTACAATTCCCCGTCGTGGGAATTCGATCCCGGATCGGGCATGTATGGCCGTCTCCAAGCAGGCGGAGAACCGGATGTTGACGAAAATCAGCAGCAACTGATAGCTCGAAATGTTGTGGTGCAAATGGTCGACGAGTCGAGTGAATACGGCTACGTTCCTCACGCACTTGTGGTCGGCGAGGGCGTTGCCTGGATCTCGACCGGCGGCAAGACTGTCGAGGCCACGTGGACCAAAACCCAGCCCGATGCGATGACGGTGTTCACGTTGGCGAATGGCGAAAGCGTCACTCTGGCTCCCGGTCGCACGTGGATCGAGTTGGTTCCGACGACGAGCGGTTATTTCGAAGCAAAACGTCGCTAGTTTTTCCACAGCCAATTTGCACTCTCCTGTCGAGAGTGCCAAACTTAGAGTTAGCACTCGCACACCGTGAGTGCCAATGACATGACCTACGTCCTGGAGGACAGACACACATCATGGCCAAATTAATTGCATTCAACGAAGAGGCCCGTCGTGGCCTCGAGCGCGGCCTCAACATTTTGGCCGACGCAGTCAAGGTGACGCTTGGGCCCCGTGGCCGCAACGTCGTATTGGAAAAAAAGTGGGGCGCCCCCACAATCACGAACGACGGTGTTTCGATCGCTAAAGAAATCGAGCTCGAAGACCCGTTCGAAAAGATTGGCGCAGAACTCGTCAAAGAGGTTGCCAAGAAGACCGATGATGTCGCCGGCGACGGCACCACAACATCTGTCGTTCTCGCACAGGCCATTGTTCGCGAAGGTCTTCGTAACGTTGCCGCTGGCGCTGACCCGATCAGCCTCCGCCGCGGAATCGACAAGGCCGTTGCGGCGTTGACCGAACAGCTTCTCAAGAACGCCAAGGATGTCGAGACGAAGGCTGAAATTGCCGCGACCGCATCCATTTCTGCCGCCGACACCGAAATCGGGGATCTCATCGCCGAAGCCATCGACCGTGTTGGTAAAGAAGGCGTCGTTACCGTCGAGGAGTCGAACACGTTTGGCACCACGCTCGAAGTGACCGAGGGAATGCGGTTTGACAAGGGTTACTTGTCGGCATATTTCGTCACCGACCCCGAGCGCATGGAAACGGTGTTCGAAAACCCGTACATCCTCATTGTCAACTCCAAGATCTCGATGATCAAGGACCTCCTTCCCGTTATCGAACAGGTCGCGCAGTCCGGAAAGCAACTCCTCATCGTGGCTGAAGACGTTGATGGAGATGCTCTCGCGACTCTCGTCGTCAACAAGATTCGTGGCATTTTCAAGTCAGTCGCCGTCAAGGCTCCCGGCTTCGGAGACCGCCGCAAGGCCATGCTGCAGGACATCGCCATTCTCACGGGTGGCCAGGTCATTAGCGAAGAGGTCGGTCTCAAGGTCGACGGCGTCACGCTTGACTTGCTTGGCACTGCACGCAAGGTGGTCATCAGCAAGGATGAAACCACCATCATCGAAGGTGGCGGAACGTCCGAGGCCGTTGCCGGTCGCGTAAAGCAGATTCGTGCCGAAATTGAGAACACTGATTCTGATTACGACCGTGAGAAGCTCATGGAGCGTCTCGCCAAGCTTGCTGGCGGCGTTGCCGTTATCAAGGCGGGCGCCGCGACTGAGGTCGAACTCAAAGAGCGCAAGCACCGCATCGAGGATGCCATTCGCAACGCGAAGGCTGCGGTTGAAGAGGGAATTGTCCCCGGTGGTGGCGTTGCGCTTCTTCAGGCTGCATCGGTACTCGACAAGCTCAAGTTGGTCGGAGACGAGCAGACCGCCGTCAACATCATTCGCTTGGCTATCGAATCGCCGTTGCGTCAGATCGCGCTCAACGCGGGCCACGAGCCCGGTGTTGTCGTCAACATGGTTCGTAGCCTTCCCATCGGCCAGGGCCTCAACGCGGCAACCGGTGAGTATGTTGACATGCTCGCTGCAGGGATTAGCGACCCGGTCAAGGTGACGCGTTCGGCTTTGCTCAACGCGGCCTCGATCGCTGGACTGTTCCTTACGACCGAAGCTGTTATCGCCGAAAAGCCGGAGGCGGCCCACGCCGCTCCCGCGGGTGACCCCAGCGGAGGCATGGGCTTCTAGCCCGAATAACTCGGACGGGGGTGGCGAAAGCCGCCCCCGTTCTCTTTATCAGCGACCGAGGATTCGCACGTTTGCATGCTCCGTTTCCAGGTAGTGCGTTTGTATTTGTCGGAGGGCAGTGCCAATTTCACCCAACGCCTCGGTCACACGCGCACTAGCCGACATCCATTCGTCGACGACACTCGAGAAGGCTAGCGCGGCCGGTCCGGACCATGAACTGTCGAGTCCCCGAAGTTGACTCGTGAGGCTGGCAATGTCTGTGTGAATCGATTCGATGGTGCGGGCGATGTGGGAGGCAGCGCCGCC
>Ga0214921_10000743_pt1 | contig 58594 bp, 67 predicted proteins | sample LL1505_MetaG_FD_177992 | JGI IMG/M metagenome (GOLD analysis project Ga0214921, IMG submission 177992) | Freshwater microbial communities from Lake Lanier, Atlanta, Georgia, United States - LL-1505 | ecosystem: Environmental > Aquatic > Freshwater > Lake | place: USA: Georgia | collected...
TAATAGCGATCCAGACCTTTGCTATAAGTTAATCGAATCTCTACTGCAGAATGCTCTTTGGTGAATCGACTCTTCTGCATTCTCGCTCTAATGATATTGCCTACAACTTCAGTACCATCTTTGTCTTTCTTCTTCGAAAGGAAAACAATTGTTGAAGCCGTATACTTTAGACCAGAACCACCAGACATTTCTTTTGTTGGAACATATGCACCAACAACATCGTAAACGTGATTAGTCACAAGTAAAGGAACATTGATCTTTGCAAGTTTCAAATTCAAAACTCTAAAGGTTGCTTTTAGAATTGATGATTTGGTCATGTCTTTGGTTTCTTTGCCTTCTGCTGTGTCTTCCATTTCTTTCGTAGAAGATAGCTGACCCATAGAATCGAGAACCATCATCATTGGCTTACGCTTCGCTAATGGTTGCGCTGAATACTTTTCAATGATCTGTAATGCAGTATGGCGAAACTTTTGAATCGTATCTGGTTCAGAGATAACAACTCGTTTAGTGTCAACGCCGCGAGATTCCATCATGTGCTTAGTGACTGCAGCTTCGGTATCAAAGTAAATCACACCACCTTCTGGATTGTCATCTAGGAATTGCTTTACAACACCAAGGACGAAAAACGTTTTACCTGTTGCAGATTCACCTGCAAATGCTGTGACTTTGTTGTTGGGCACTCCCCCGTATATACTTCCACTAAGGGCTGCGTTAAGAGCATATGAACCAGTGTCAATAGTACCATTAAATTCAGCACTAGCATTGCCATCAGCAAGTATTTTAGTGTCTTCATCTTTTAATTGCTCCACTAAATCAGAAAAGAAATTTCCCATATTTAATTCTCCATAAAATAATTAATCGTCACTAAAGAAACTCTTTAGCGAAGAGACTTTCTCGACATTCCAACCAATTGTATTGACGATGGTTCTAATCGGATCCAGATATGCTTTCTCAAATTGAGTTTCATAGTCAATGTACTTCTCTAGTTTAAACTCTTTTGGTAGAATTGTCAAGATTGCAAAAACGTTCTCTTGTACTGGATTTGGAACTTTCATGTAGCAGAATTTAATCTTCTCGCCATCTTTGATTGATTGATACTTCTTTGTTAGTTTCTCTTTCTCCAAAAGATGATTGTAAAGAATAGCACCACGAACATGAATTGGTGTACCCTTTGTGTAAATATCTTTTGAAGACTTGTACTTCTTCAGATCATTAACTCCTCGAGGAAAAGCAATGTCCTCAAATGCTAGTGTTGTAAAAGTTTTTCTGAAATCTGCAACGAATTCTTGAAACTCTAATTCGTTACCATTCATAACAATCTTCAGAGATTCTTTAATCTTATCTCTGCATGACATTGGCGTCGAAGATTTAACCGCTTCAATACCCATCATCTTTAACTTCGGCTCTGCAAAACGCACACCTTCGGAATCATATACGTTTAGAATGTATCGTTTCTTTGCTGTCCAGATACCTTTGTCTGCAATCACTTCACGCTTCATCTGCATCTTCTGATCAAATGCATTCATGTATTCTGCTAATTCTTGATATGCTTTATCAATGAACGGTTCAATTTTCTCTGTGCAAGCCTTGTCGATAAAGTCAACAATTTTTTCTTTTTCAATATTCTTAGATCCGTAGACCATATGTACCAACGGACCAAGATTGACGTATACAGAATCCGTATCTGATGCGATGACATAATCCACACTCTTCGTCTTTAATAGTTTATTGAAGAAGCCGTTTAGCTTGTCTTCAATCCAACGAATACTCAATTGCCCAGATAGTGTGATGGCTTCTGCTTGGCGAATGTCGAAGAATCGAAACCATTCATTACCAAGTGCGCCATAAGCTGAATTTAATTGAACTTTTTTTGCGAGCTGAAGATTCTTGTATTTAGATATTTGATTGGATAAAATGCGCTTTTCTTCTGCAGTATTTGCATTCTCATATTGCTTCTGCGATTCAATCATTTTCTTTTTATACATCGAACGATCATCATACATTCGCTGCATCATTGCAGGTAGAAAGCCTTGCTTGTCACGTTTAAAGTAATGACCATTTGCAGCCATACAATATTCGCTTGACGCTTGATATTCTTTGTTCAATAAATCATCAATAGAAATATTTGTCTTTATGCCTGGAACAATAGTCTCTGGTGAAACATTGTACTGCATGATCAGATGTGGATAAAGAGAATTTAAGTCAAAAGAAACAACCCACTGATGCATACCTACGATAGGATCTTTAACATATGCACCAGCATACTGTTCGCTTTTGATTGTCTTGACCTTTTGTGGAACAACGATACCACGATCCATTAATTCATTATGAATAAGAACATCCCACATACGAACTTGAGAGAATACATCTTCATAATTAACCTTCGCATCATATGCAAGTGCGAGAGCCATGTCAATCAATTTCATCTTAGCATCAATACGATCAACCAATTCAACGTCATGAATATTATACTCAATAAACTTTTGAAAGTTGGTTCTATACAATTGATGTAGACTTTCTACTTCGGAATAATCTAGTTTCTTTTCGCCTAGTTCAACAAATGAAATATGATTAAGAGAAAAACTTTCATGCTGTGCATATGTAAACTTCTTATAAAGTTCAAGATAGTCTAGCGTAGCAATACCAGTCAATTCATAAATTGTTTCTTTTTTGAAGTTTGAAACTGTTGTTCCCCCTGGAGTTTTACCAGACGTTCTTTCTCCAATCTTTCTCCAAGGCGACAATCGTTTAACTGTGTTCTCTCCCATCAATCGATTAATTCGATTAACAAGATAAGGAATATCGAAAAACTTGATATTCCAACCAGTCACAATGTCAGGCGAAGTCTCTTCCCACTTTTCTAGGAAAAACATGATTAATTGATTTTCATCGCGGCATTGTGTATACGTTACATCATTCCGATCATTATTGAATTGATCGCAGCCGAACACATAAAACATTCCATCAATCTTAAATGTGATTGCTGTGATTGGTTCAGACGCAGATGCTGGTTCTGGAAAACCATTCTCAGAACCAACCTCAATGTCAATGTTAGCGATTCGAATTACAGAAGTATCGTAATCTACTTTACCTGGATACGCTTCATTCACATAAACGTATTGATAGTTTGTCAATCCGTAAATGAAAAAGTTTTCTACATCTTCATACTTCTTGACAAACTCTGTCGCATTTGACATTGATCCTTGGCGAACTGGTGAAACGAATTCGCCAGACAGAGTTTTGAACTCTGTCTTTTCTTTTGATGGTATGTATAGTGTCGGATCATATTCTACTTTGTCAATGTATCGTTTGCCATTGTTGTAGCCACGAACTAGAATCTGATTGCCATATCGCGAAAAATTTGTGTAGAATTTCATTAAATAAGAATAGATGATTTCGGAGGAACAACGATTCCTGCACCGTAGATTTCATTATACTTGTTTTTGATCTCTGGTGCAACCGACACATTGTAGATAATGTGACTGAGGTTAAATTCCACAACCTTCTGCTCAGAGAACATTAGCATGGGCATCATGTTCAATCCAGCTTTACCACTTTGGGTATATGTCAATCCTAGCAAGCAGGGATTTTCCATTCTTACGATCTGATCGTTATCACTTGCGATAATATCACCAACAACCTCTTCACTGGTTGTTAGTTTCAAAATTCTCAAATTTGCCATTTTAATCTCCAAAATTAAATGGGGGCAATTAAGCCCCCACGATTAATCTATCACTTCACAAATATTTTAAAGTAGACCTCTAGCTTTTAATGCTTTAGTTCTAGATTCAAGATCAGCATGATCTATTGATTGTGATAGATAAAAATCAACATATCCCTTTGCACGATACATTTGACTGGCTTGAATGCCTTCAAAGATTGAACAAAAGACTTTTTTGATTGTATTATAAACCATGATTGCTATTCTCCGTTAGATACTGTTTCGAATTAGACTTTGAAGCAGAATCATTAACAGCAATTTTCTTTGGCTTGCGATGTTCTGGAATAATTCTTTCCAAGAACACTTTCAACATGCCATTAAACATCTCTGCATTCTTCACCTCAATCTGATCATTGAGTGCAAATGTGCGAGAGAATGCACGATTAGCAATTCCTTTAAACAAGAAACCGTCAGATTCATCTGACTTTGAATTTCCACTAACAATTAATTTGCCATCATTTAGTTCAATTTCAATATCTTGCGTTCCGAAACCAGCAACAGCAATTTCAATAAGATAGGTATTCTCACCTGTCTTTTTGATATTGTATGGAGGATAGTTTGGTACATTTTTTGTAATATCGTCATGCATTTTTGCTAAACGATTATACTGATCATCGAATCCGACATAAAACTTGTCGAAGTCTTTAAACATTTCAAATGGCGAGCGAAGGGACAAATGTGTCATAGTAGTTCTCCTTAAATAAGCGAGTTTAATTTCGTTGTCCTAAAAAGGCACAACTAATTGAAAAAGTGTCAGCAACGTGCTGACACTTTTATTTATACAGATTAGACCTGTCCAACCTTACGGCGTGACACAAAATATACAGTATTACCAACCGTATTAATGTCGCGGCGAACTTTAAATCCAGCTTTACGAAGGTCGCTAATTCGTGCGCTTAGATTTTTGATTCCAAAGATTGCCATTGCTTGTGCTGCAGAGATTCCGCGCTTGGTGCCGCGAAGATACTTGACAAGCAACTGAACTTGGGTTTTGGTTGAATTTACGAATGCCATAATATTACCTCATAGTTAAAAAATGTGCCTTTAATTCCTAGGCACAAAGGATCATATCACGAAGGATATTCTTTGTCAAATCAACGTAGCGTGGATCTAATCATCCAGGCATGTTTTCTGAATGCGTCTTGACGTTCTGCCATGAAATTGCTAAGACCATGCTCTCCTTGCTGTTCAGCCAAGTTATAAACTCTATCAATACTTGCTTGCATTGTATCGATATCGTTTAGTAATCTTCTTAGCATGTCTTCTGACATTGGAATGGAATCATCACCTTGAATCTGTGATAGCTGAATGAATCTCTGGAAACTTCCAGGAGCATATGCATCCATTGCACGGATTTCTTCAGCAATCTTATCAACTACACCATATACTTCTGTATAGATGTTTTCTAAAAATTCATGATATTGAGGAAAGTTTGGACCAGTAATGTTCCAATGATAGTAGTGGGCTTTTAAATAAAATGAATAATGATTAGCTAACAAAATTTTAGTTGCTTGAATTAACTCTTCCATTTTAGTTTGCTTCCCTCTTTTTTCCGATATTGTATTTAGCTGTGAGAGTCCATTCAGATTTTTCTTTGTAAGAGATTATTTTGATTTGAGATAGTGGTGCAATTGGTTGTTGTTCATGATCTGCTTTGTTTACAATCTCAATCAATCCCCATTCAACTAGAAGTTTAGCAATTGCATTTCTTCTGCCTAAATCATTCTCTTCAAAGTCTGTTGGCTTTCCGTCTAGTGCGAATAATTCTTTAAAGTGGACGATATAATATTTGCCTTTCTTGTGTAGAATATGGCAAGACTGATATAGAGTTTTATCTTTCCTAGAAGCAACGCCGATTCTAGTCAATGTCTCTTTAACCTTTAGGAAATCGTCTTCTTGCTTTAATCTGACTTCCAATAAATCATCAATGTTCACCGCCATTCTTTTTCTCCTTGGTTGTTTTCACACCACCTTTTTCTAATTTAGTCTTCATGATTTTTAATTGATCCGGAGTAATGATATTCTGAATTTGTTTCGCTTTAGAATAGCTGTATCCGAAGTATTCGCTAATTACGCGAATGTCTTCAATTACTTCATTTTTAAACCACTTGCTATAACGCTTTCGTGGTCTGACAATATTTAGTAAATAGAGAAATTGTGGTTTATTATCAAGAAGATGTTTACTATTCATTTCATTTGCATAGAAGACGGTATCACTAAAGTATGATAAGCCTTTGTTTACAATGAAAGGAACGTATTCTTTTTCTGAAAGATCGTCAACAATCAAGTTTTCTTTTGATTGATTGATTGCGTTTATGTAATCAAATGGATTCATATTAATATTTAGAAGTATTATACTTCATCATCTCGTTTATTGCATAGTCATCAATCTTATGTATTCGGGTGACTGCATCTTGTTCAATTGGAATTAAAAGCATTTCGCGAAATGTTCCGTCACCTCGAGGAACTTTCTTTGTTTTGCATTTAAATGTTTTTGGCTCTACGCTATAAAGCCAACCAGTCAAATCTGATTTAAACTTGAATGCTGGAATAGTAACGAAATACAATTCATCAACATACCTACATTTATCCAATTGAGCCCTATGAACCGAGAATGCTCGCTCTGAGATAAATGGGACTCCAGTCTTTACTTCGACAGTTTTTGTGCCATCGACAAGTAAATCTTTTCTGGAGTCAAACTTATCCAATGAATGTTTCACTACACGATTATTTTCTGCAAGATAGTTAGCAACATATTTTTCACCAATCAATCCTAATGCTTCAATCTTCTGCTCTGTTGTCATGTGTTGCATGATATACTACCTTCACTTAAATTCACAGTCAGCCATAGCTTCTGCAAGAAATGCTACGAAATTGACTTCTTGATCAGCAACAAATGCGGATTTATATTGATACTCTGCAAGCAGAACAACCATTCGAGGAATGGATCTCGGCTGCATATGCTCATTGGTTGCATCGAAAATCTTTCGAAACAATGACGTTGGATCATTGTCTAAATTCTCTGCAACCCATTTACGCATGGCAGTGAAGTCTTTTTCTTTAAGAGTTTCTACAAGTTTCTTAAAGTTGTCTGATGACATGTTTGAAAGAATGCCAGTATCAATTTTACCAGTTGCAGCATAACGCTGCAGTTCATTTAGAACCCTACGCCAATCTGGAAAGTATTTTGTAATTAACTCTGCAACAACCCGTTCTTCATATTCTACTTTTTCTTGCTGTAGAATACCAAGAACTCGCTTTAGAAACTTTGTTGCGAGTTTAGCACGATTACCATTTACAATCTTGAATTGGACAACTGAGCACCGACTGTGTAGTGGTGCAATAATTCTGTTGAGAAAATTACAAGTGAGGATAAAACCGCAATTAGCAGAAAACTCTTCCATAAAGTTTCGCAATGCTGGTTGAGTAGAATTTGGATTAAGGTAATCTGCTTCATCAAGAATGACATACTTTCTTCCGCCAGTAAACGAAACTGACGAAGCAAAGTTCTGAATCTGATTTCGAAGAGTGTCAATATTTCCATTCATCGATCCGTTAATTACAATGTAGGTGCATCCAATTTCTTCAAGCATTGCCTTTGCTACAGTAGTCTTACCTACACCCGGACCACCAGCAAGAATTAGATTAGGAACGCTCTTATCGTCAACAAATTTCTGAAATGCAGTTTTAAGGTCTGGAGGAAGAATTGTATCTTCAACAGTCTTTGGTCGATACTTCTCGACCCAGAGAAAATCTTCTAACATAGTTCGCCTTATTCATAATATGAAGAAGCATGATAGCACAACCGATGTTATCATGCAAGAACGGCATCACTTACCAGTCACGGTTTCATATAGAGATTCAACATCATCTTGCTCTTTTTGAAATTGTGCAAAGTTTTGTTTGTGAAAAAACTTTGCAACTTTCCGAGTATACTTTTTAGGAATCTCGTAATTGTCTTCCACGGTTTGTAGAATGTCTTTAATCAAATCACGCTCGGCTTCCATGCGAGTTAGTGAAGATGAAATCTCATTCAATGCATCATTGATTTTTTTCAAATCAGCAGGCGAAGTTGGAAGTGCCCAGTTTTGATTCTTATTGCTCATAATATATTAACCCTCGTATTTAGAACCAGCTTCAGTTGCAAGCCAATATTCAATTGGACTTGTTGTATTTTTAAAATGGGAGATACCCTTTGATGAAATTTGAACATCATATGATCCAGAAGTCATTTTAAGATTCTCTGTATTAAAGATGATTTTAAACTTTGCTTTAGTGTCGCCAACCTTAATTGAGAATAGATCGGAGTCGCCATTCTTTGCATCGGTTGTGCAAACTACAATCTCTGATCCATCACCAACAACAGCAATGTTTGGAAGTGCGAGCATACCTGCCAGCTTTAGAACCTTTGCATAGTTGTCTGCAGACAATTGAAATTTAATTTCAGCATTCTCTACTTTCAATTCTTTTGACGGAGGAGCAACAATCAATGATTCATCAGAAAGACCATAAACGCATTTCGAAGTTCCAGAATTGATTTGAACTTTTTTCGTTTCAGCATTGAAAACGATATCTGGATTGTCTAGAGCAGACACTACAGATAGGAATCGATTCATATCATAGATTACGAAATCGGAATCAAATGTCTCAGAGACAGTTGCTTTACCCAAAACGTTTTGTTGTTTCGATACCGTTCGAACAATGTTTCCAGCTTTGAATTGCATACCAGGATTAATGTTTGCAAAATTTCGCAAAATATTAATCGTATTTTCACTTAGTTTCATTTTGTAGTTCCTCTTTAAATTTAATCGCCATCTGTCCATTACCACCAGGGTATTCTATTGGTTTGTTTAGTGTGGAAAAAGTAGACTTTTTCTTTTCTTCCTGCTCATGGACATGAAGCATCATAATAGCATAGTGAATGATTTTCATCAAGTCTTTCTTGTTCCGTCCATCTTTCTTGCCATATCGCTGTGCATACTTGAAAATATTTCCAATACAGAATCCTTCACCGTGACCAGCATCAATGATGAATTCTGTAGCCTGGAATTTATTTTGCGAATAGTGCTGACCGTATGTCGCATCAATATAAGACTTCAGATCCTCCAAAGTCTTATCTTCATTATATCGATATTGAATCATAGCGCCTTACGTTTTCCTTTCGATCCGATTTCTTTCTTGACCACATCTTCACCTGCGGTTGGCGAAGCACCAATTGCTGCAATTGCTTGCAATGAACCACCGAAGATATAGGTACCAGCATGTTTGAGTTTGATCCAAGGCAATAGCCAAACTTTAGCACCAGCTTTACGCGCCCATTGACAGAACATATAATCTTCCGACAAATAACGCTTGGACTCTGGATCAATAACGCAATCAAAGTATGCCATGATTTCGCGTGAGCCATCAAAGTTTACTGTACGAACATGGTCTGGTTTATAACTCTGCTCTGGGAAAGCTACATCATACTTTTCCAATGCTTTGCGAGTCACTAGCATAAAGCCAGTACCACCTTCTTTAACTTCGACTGGTTCATCAATTCTGAACTGATGTGATCCGTCTGCTGGATTGAAAACGTAGTCACCAACGAATTCTTCCAATTGATTTGGATTCTCATCAGCAAAGCCTTTGTCAACAGCCATTTTGATTTTCTCCCAAGAAATTGCTTTCTTAGGATATGGTCCGCAAATAACATCCATTTCATCATTGGTGATTGCAAAATGCATCATTACCAAAATGTCTTGGGCTTCGAAATGAATATCCGAGTCAATGAACATCATATAATCGAATCCACTGCGAACGAATTCATCTGCAAGATAATTTCTTGCTCGCTGTACAAGTGATTCATTAAAGATAAAAAACAATTTAGCCTCGATTCCATACTTGGTGCATAGAATCATAAGGTCAGCAATTGCTTTAGTGTATGAACCGTGACATTGACCACCATACATGGGTGTTGCAATGAATAGTTTTTTGGTTCTTAGTTTTTGTAGGTCAAGTTCAAACTGCATAGTATCTCCATGATATTGTAAAAGTGAATCATATTATATGTATAAAAAAAGAGGCTACTTTTCGTAGCCTCAAAGGCATTACTGCCAGGAGAAAATTAACTCTGTTCTGTTACTTCAGCTGGAGCTGCTGGAGCAACTTCGACCTTAGCATCAATTTTGCTATACAGGTCAAGGAATGCAGTCTTGGATTCTGCATCAAAGCGGTTCACGCAATACTTGATCGCCTCGAGTTTATCACCGAAGATAGTGTACGCTTCTGCGATATGCACCAGACGGCGAGTGGAAATCAATTCATCAATTGCACCTTCTTCGAAGGTCTTGCGAATGATATCAGCCCACTTGACTAGGTTGTCTGCAAACTCTTTGTCTGCAATACCAAGACTGTCGAACACTTTCATTAGAATGCGAGTCTCGACCTTAGTGTCTGCGTACTCTTGCTCGACGGTGATTGGGAACCGCTCTAGGAATGCATCATCAAGAATCGTCGCTGCCATGTAGCGACCAGTTTCATCACCTTTACCTTTTGTGTTGGCAGTGGCGATCACATTGAAACCAGCAACTGGTTCGACAAATTCACCAGTCTTTTTAACGAAGATACCTTTACCTTCAAGGACTGCTTGCAGACACATCAGTTTGTTGGAACCACGATCAATTTCATCAAGGATGAGAATCGCACCAGACTTCATAGCCTGCAGGACAGGACCATCAAACCAGCGAGTCTCGCCGTCAATCAAACGGAAGCCACCGATCAGATCATCTTCATCGGTCTCTGGAGAGATATTGACTCGCAAGCATTCGGTCCGAGTAGCAGCACAAGCCTGTTCGACCATCAATGTCTTACCGTTACCAGACAAGCCAGAAACGAAGACTGGGTAGAACCGCTTCGAAGAAACAATTTTCTTCATATGGTCGAAGAACCCGAACGGAACGAACAGTGGATTCACTTTGGGCACAATTGCGCCGTCTTGAATCCGAGCGACGGTAGAAATTTTAACTGGTGCTTTTTGAGCCACTGGCATCACCGCTGGTGCATGTGGTTCATACACAACCACGGATTCTGGGACTGAAACAACTTTAGGAGCTGGCATCGGCACAACGTTGGAGACACCAGCAAGGCTTACACCGTACTCTTCAAGCGGAAGACGGTAGGTGCCGCGATCGACCCGATACTCGTCGGATTTAACCCAGTTATTACGCGCCCAGCCTTCTTCGGCCATGGACACTAACTGCTGTCGGGTTACAACAGCACCGAAACGGCGAGCAGCTTCAGTAAGAAAAGCAACCTTGTCGTTTTTCGAAATGGTCATGATATAGAAACCTCAAAAAAATCAGAAAAATCAATCAACACAATCAGTCTACTCTGGTTCTGGTAGGCTGTCAAGCAATTTCCTCGATTACCTTGGAAAGCAACACTCGGTTGGTCAAGCGCCCACGGTTCATGGCTAGGAACGCTGTCTTGAGTTTGCGAGCAGAGACCACACCTTCACCCAGAATATCTTCCAATGAATCATCATCCGTATTCAAATCACTTCCACCAGGAATTAAAAAGTATTGATCATATCCGTAATTGGAAACTTGATAAAACTTTTGTGTACGGAACACTTTCAATTCGGTATCAATTTTGAAAGAAGGGATTCCAAAACGTTGGGCTGCACTACTAAAAACACTTTTACTCTTACCAAGAATGTAGAATCCAATCAAATTACATCCAGTCTTTTCTTTAAGAATCTGGAGCAATGCAGGAGTAACGCCGTTAACTCCAACTTTGTAATTCCTTTTAGTATCTTCATCTTGAATATATGATGAATCATATCGAGTCGGTGCTCCAATTCGCTCTATCGTTCCATCTGGAGTTATTGCAGTATAAAGTGTACTAGAATCTTCACCGTCAGTAATAAACGAAACGTTTACGATTTCGGTACGGGTACGCTTGCGAAAATCATTAATAACCGACGGAGCAACTTTAATTGTAGAGTTTAAAGGAGTACCACCTAATCGCATATCATGGGCAATATTCACATAGTGAAAACGCCGAGCATACGAATAAGTTCGACTATTCGTTGGATTGTAACACCGAACATAATTCAATAGGTCATTCGCGAATTTGCGATATGAAGCATTCTTCATACTGCTTGAAAGAATATTCAGAAGACTAAAGTTTTCATAAAAAGCCAATTCGCCTGCCATTTCGGAATGGCGATCTCCTTGCGACTCATGGATATACTGAGTGGTAAATGCATAAACATCAAAAGGAATATTCACTTTACGGCAAAATGTCGTAAGAGTAAGCAATTGCTCAATTGTTCCTTCAATGTTATCTGTCATTGAACCAGACCAATCTACGAAAATTACAATACCGTGATTCTTACCAGCTGCAACAGAACCAATCTTGCGGAAGATATCGTCATTGAATTTGTAGGTATGCAGTTTGTTAGTATCTAACTTGCCGCTATCTGCAACTGTAATGCGACGATTCTCGGTTGCTTTTTTACGCATTTCAAATTCTTTTACAAGATAATTGATTGCGTTTTTATTGCGCTGCTCAAAAGCATTCAGAAGAGTATTGTCATAACCGCCTTTGTCGGTATAATAGTCATTCTCAAAGAATTTATTCTGCAATTCTTTCCAATGAACAATGTAATTCTTTGCTTGGAACTTAGTTTGACTTGGAAGAACACCAATAGCAATTTTGCGATCTTCGACCAATTGGCTTAAAGACTTTGCTAGACTTTCATCGGTAAGAGACTTTACTGTTCCACGATAATCCGACAATTCTTCATCATCCGAATCATCATATGAACTATTAGAGAATCCACTACTTGAATTTTCACCATCTGTTTCTGGTTCAAAATCTTCTGGATTCTGATCCTCTACATCACCCGATTCATCTGAGTAATCATCAAAATCATCTTCATCAAAACCGCCAAGGTCTTCCTCTTCATCAATGTCACCGCGTTGGCGCTGAGCATCAGCATTTTGTTCAGCTTCTTGCTTACGCTGCTCTAATTCACCTTTGCAATAATCGTAAAGGCGAGTGGCAATGTCTTTCACTTCACCAAAAGTCTGTGCATTCTCAATTTCTTGAACAAATGCATTCTCTTCTGCATTATTGAATCGAACATTAGCAAAAGCACCAATCTTGAAATGCAAATTGATTCGATCAATCAGCAATAGTTTGTTTACGTCTTTGCCTTTAATCTCGAAAAAATCACGCTCGACAAATTGGCGATAACCTAGAGCAAAGGATTTGCGCAGACCTGGATAACGATCTTTAATCATCCGTTCAATTCGGGCATCTTCAACAACGTTTAAGAATGTACCGAATTCTGCACCACCAGCCTTATGACATTCAATGTATTCGACTGGCGTATCAATTGCATGGCCAATCTCATGGCCATAAAGCAATTCTTGAATCTCTGGAGTAATGTCTTGCCACATTGGCAATGTGATCTTACGATTTTTAAGATCAAACGAAGCAGTCGGAACCTTGCGGTGCTCCACAATCAGATTCTCTGTTGCGAGCAATCGAACTAAGGTAGACTTGGTAAATTGTACGTTCTCAGTCATATGAATTTCTCCCTTACCCACCCATAGTAGCAAACCACCAACGCTATGTCAAGCAGCAACTGCTTCTTCCTCGACCTGTTGCGGCTGGACAACAGAGAGAATCTTCGGACGGCTGATCACCGTCTGAGGAGCACCACGATACTCGCGGTGGGTCTTCACCGTCGCAACCACTTGAGCCGTCTGACCCTTCGAAGGGAACTCAGCAGTGCCGCTATAAACGACAGCGTTACCGTTCTCATCCTCACAGATGCGGAGGAGGGACATTCCCGAATCGTACCAGTGATAGCGAGCCCGCTCAACTTCAATTTCTGCCTTGACCGTCAAGGTCATGGTTACTTTTTTACCTGGCTGACCGACGTGGGTCATAGTAGCAATCTTAGCAACACGTTCAGCTTCGAACTTTGCTTTACGCTCTGCTTGGGTTGCAATAGAATTCCGAAGAGCAATCACCTGCTTTTCGGTCAGCTTGCCATACTTGTCAAGAGCAGTCAACAGGCTTTGGTAGAACGAATTCTTACCAGCATTAGCCCACAGGAAATCGAACATCTCCTGCGCGTCGGGATATGTACGATTGAACGTAGTCCGAGCATTCATTACGATGTTACGCTTAATACCAGCCTCATACGCGGACGGATTGTGAATCTGTGAATGCATTTTCGAACTCCCTTGTTTCTGTCTCACCACAAGATCAATTCTACTCTGATCACCACGAAAGTCAAGGCTTTTCTTGGTGTTGCACAAAAACAACACCAAGTTTGTTGTTTTTTTGCTACTTTATTGCAATAAATGCTGTGAATCCATGATTTTGCCAGAATGTATCCATGCGTTTAAAGTCAAATCCAGCACCAGCGCAAATACTCAATAATTCATTTCGAGTATTTAATTTCATCATATGTCGCAATTCTCGCTCTTTATTTAGAATGTCATCTGATGTAAAATGCTCTCTTTTGTAATCATAATATGTAAATGTGCGAATATCTTGGATCTTTGAGCATTCGGAAATAGTTTTCTCTGCAAAAATGAATGCACCACCATGACGCAATCCACTATAGATTTGTTTTACAATATCGCGTCTTTGATTTTCTGGAATGAATTGTAAAGTAAAGATAGAAGTAATCAATGTTGAATCTTGAAATTTAAAATCGCGAACATCACCACGATGATATTTCAAATGAAATCCAGATTCAGCATATAGTTCTTCATCTTTGTCGAAGCCTGGAAAGAAGTCTTCTTCAATTTCAATTCCAAAGTATTTTGCGTTTGGTGCAAATGCAATGTTTTGCTCATGCATTGCTTTAAGTAGTTTACCAGTAGAGCAACCAACATCAACAACTGATGCATCATTCTCTACGAAATACTCTGAGTATTTCAATACGTCATTCCAAAGATTTGTGTATCCGCGAATAGAATGCTCAATGTGTGCATCGAAACCTTCTTCTCTTTGTGCGAATGTAAATTTTTGTGCCATTTTATAATTCCTTGTACGGTTTCAATATTTTCTCATATACATTGGATGCAAGTGCAGCCATCATTTTGGGCGCAACCATTCTACCAATTCGTTCAGCCTTTTTATCGAAGTTACCAGTAAGAATAAAATCGTCAGGCATACCCATTATAATCTTTAATTCTTTGATTGTAAACTTCCGATTCTTTTCGTAGTGGAAAACACCAGACACAGACTTTTGATTACCGCGTTGTGTAATCGTTGGAGATGGCAAATCTGGGCATGGGCGAATCATATTAAACAATGATCGTTTAGGATTGATAGAGATAAACTCTTTGTCACTAGGTTTCATATGTCTTGGCGGATTGAATGGAAGCATTTCAATCCATTTCTTTTGAAAACCATTCTGAACATAGTCATACAATTCTTTCTCTTCTTCAGGATCATTCACTACATCACCAATTGCTGATTTAAGACTAATGTGCTTAGGAGTAGTCTTATCTGGACAAGTCATGGTATTGATGTTTAGAAAATTGATTCCAACTTTTTCTGCAACATCAGATCGAACACAAACAAAAAACAAACGTTCTCTAGTTTGTGGAACACCATAGTCTGCAGCACTCAATACATGATATGTTGTAACATATCCAGGTTCAATATTTTCAAATGCGTTTTTGAACTCAATCAGTTTCTTTGCAGCTTCACCCATTGTGATGCCTTTCACGTTCTCTGCAATGATAACTTTTGGCTTAATCTCTTTTGCAATTCGAATGTATTCAAAAAACAAGTCTTCAATTGCTTCTACAACTTTACCATCAGAATAGACTTTGACACCAGAACTTACTGTAGACTCAGTAACATGTACAACTTCATCTAATTCAAAATCAAAATAGCTTTCTGCAAAATGTTTCTCTGAACCTTTCCAATTCTTTTCACGCTTACCTGCAACAGAGAATGCAGAGCACGGAGGCGAACCATCAAGAATATCTAACTCGCCTGGTTCTAAATTTGCAACTTCAAGAAAAGTTTTACCAGTCAATGTTTTAATGTCACCAGGAATAATCTTTGTGTCTGGAAAATTCATTGAATAAGTTTTGATTGCTTCTTCAACGAATTCATTGATTGCAATAACTTTACCACCAGCCAATCGATATCCAGTCGAACTTCCACCACCACCAGCAAAGGTACTAACTACCGTAAATAAATTTCTGTCTGATGATGCTTTTACATCAGCAATCGTATAGTGTTCGTATTTCGCCATAATTTTTCCAGTCCCTATAAACGTCAAGCATACGCTTGCGGTTTTTAATATTGATATCCTTACATTCTAACAGAACTTCGAATGCTTTGTCAATCCCTGCACCAAGCTGAAGGTTAATATGCGGTTTCGGTTTTCCTATCTTTTGGAACTCCGGGAACGCTTCTACAACATGATGTTTCTGGTAAGGTTTATTTAGCTGATACCAATCGTACTGCATGAAAAAATCTTTAATGGTACTATCTAAGTAAGGCGCAATGAAATCTTTTTTATATTTTAAAGAAAGGTATTGTTGTTGCATGTAAGCAACAGGATTACTATTGCCGAAGTATTCAATACGAAACTGATCAAATAATTCTTTTGGTTCTTTGTAATGAATACATGCTTTCTTTGAAACACCATAGTGACCGTCTGCTGCCCAGCCAGAGATAACTTCTTTCTCTTCTATTTTTGGATAGACATACAAGAATGGAAACGTACACTCATAATGTGTTTTCTTAATGCAAGCAAACTTAGTTCTTAAAGTATGAAAGTCTTCAATTAAATTATTAATTGGAACTTCAACTTTAGTGCATCTCCAACCCATTATGTTTGATGCATCAATAGCTTTCTGAGAATCATATGTTGGATTGTTTTCTAAACAAAATGTGTATGCATGAACTTTTTTACCAAGTCTATGTGCAGTAAATGCTACAGATAAAGAATCAACTCCGCCAGAGAGTAGAACAGCAACTTCATTCTCTCTGGAAGAATCTTTTATTTTATTCTCTAGTAGTTTATCAATCATGAAGCAATCTTACTGAAATAATGCAACGCATAAGAAATTCCAATCCAGACTGATCGCGATAGTCTTCAGCATAAAAGACTTCTTTAATACCAGAAGCATATATCATTTTAGCACAGTCCATGCATGGCGCACAAGTGACAAACATTGTAGCGCCTTCACCAGATTCATTGGATCGCGCAAGTTTACCAATTGCATTTAGTTCTGCATGAAGAACTTCTGGTTTAGTTTTTAACATAATACGAATAAAACCTTGCGCGTCAACTTGTTGTATCTCATCTTCGCAATTATTATCCCAACCAGCAGGCATACCATTGTAACCAATAGAAATGATTCTATCATCTTTTACAATGATTGCTCCAACTTTCTTTCTTTTTGCACTACTCAACTCTGCAAAGAGTTTTGCAGTTTTCATGTACGAACCAAGATACTTTTCTTTAATCATCAATAAACTCTTTTTGAAACAGGCGACGTTCTTGTATAGTTGGGATTTCAAATGTCTTTCTAGGATTAGCACACATAACGCATTTTGGATTTCCACAACTCATTGGAGATTGTTTTGCTAACTTATGTGGTTGCTTAACTGGAACATGATTTTCTTTTGCAATTGCAACTTGTCGATTGATATGATTCTCTTTTTGTTGCAAACGGCGAGAGTGTTTGATTTTATGATCTTCATTACTCATTTTGTTATCCTCGAAAAATTGTTGACCTTTTCGAACTTTATTACATTCATGAACTTATCTTGTAGCATATCTCCTTTATGTGATATTACGAATAGATTAGAACCTTCAAGCATTCCAAGAATCTTCATCAGATCTTCGGTTCCATTAGTATCTAGTGAAGAATCAAATATCTCATCAAGAATTAATATGTTTGTGCTTGCAGAATTTTTTAATTTAGCAACTGCTCTCCACGTTAACATTAATGCCATATCGATTCGCTGTTTCTCGCCTTCACTAAATGATGCATAAGTAAAATCATCACGATGCCTGGATTTGATTGTCTCTTTGAACGATTCATCCAAATTGAAATTCACAAAGAAGTCTAATGATGCAAGATATTTGTTTACTAACTTATTAATGATTGGAATGTATTGTCGAATGATTTTCGTTTTGATTCCAGTATCTTTAAGTAAAGTAGTCGCAACTTCATAGTATGCACGTTCTTCTGTGATTGATTTTATCTCTGTTTCAATTTGTAGTAAATTATCATTAAGCCCAGACAGTTTCGTATTCTCTGTTTGTAAGTCACTCTTGTTTTCTTTGAGTCTTTCGATTTCCTTTTCTAATGTTTTGCTATATCTTTGATTGACAATAATCTCACTCTGCTCTGATGTAAGATTTGAATTCACATCTTGAATCTGATCATCAATCAACTCAATATCTTTCTGTCGATTGAATAATGTATTGATTTCATTTTCAATCTCACCAATAGCTTTTTCAACTTCATTTAGTTTTTTGTTTCTCTCTTCTACAATATGTAGTTTGTGGTCTTCTGCAATTCCTTGCTTGCATGTTGGACAATCATGATTATCATTATAAAAAGAAATATCTGTAGAAACTTTGTTGACAGTCTTTTGTAGATTGCTTCGTATACCAGTTAGTTTAATTATTCTATCTGTGACTTTCTTTTTATCGGAAATCTTATCTCGTAATGTATTCAATTCAGTTTCGTATGAAGTACATTTGATTTGGCTTTCAGCAATCATATTAATTGTGTTAGCTAAATCTTGTTCTTTTAGAGAAACTTGAGTAGCAGTATTCTTTTTGATGTTGTCGATCAATTGAATTTGATATTGAATCTGTTCTTTCTTCAAGTCTGATTGATACTTTGCTTGATGATGACGTTCTTTCAATAAAGCAAACTTATCTTTTAGAACTCCATTCATTCGCGAGAATATCTGAATGTCCAACAAGTCTTCAATGATTGAGCGCCTATCGGATGCAGACAATTGCATGAACGGAACGAATGATGCAGATCCCAACAACACAATCTGAGTAAATGATTTGTAGTTAAGTTTAAGAATAAACTTTTCCAAATACTCTTGATAGTCTTTTGCTGCAGCGTCTTGATTGATTAGTTCGCCATTGCTATAAATTTCAAACACGTTCGGCTTGATACCACGAACAACTTTGAAAGACTTATTACCAATGACGAATTCAATCTCGACAACGCAATCTTTTTGATTGATTGCGTTTACAAGCTGACCCTTGTTTATGTTTCGAAATGATTTGCCAAACAATACGAAACACAATGCATCAAGCATTGTAGATTTACCAGAACCATTTGCACCTACAATTAGTGTAGTACCATTCTCTGATAAATTAATTTCTGTATTGAAGTTGCCAGTCGAAAGAAAGTTTTTGAATCTAAGTTTATTAAAAGTAATCATTCTGTATTTTCAGTTGAAAGTGCTTCGACATATAATTCGCGCATTAGCATCTTTAATTTATTAGCATCGACTGGTCCAGTCAATGATTGATTCTCAATAAACTTTGAAAGAATCGTCATTGTATCTTCTGCTTGATTTACAATGTCATCATTATCTTCTGTCATTTGTGGTTCCGTAAAGTCTTCTACGATGTTAACATCTGTTGGATTTACTTTGTAGATTTCATCTATTAGTTTTTCAAACACATAAGGATTCTGTTTGTTTAGCACTACAACTTTCACATAAGCATTTGCATATCTAGAGTAGTCTGCACCTTTTAAATCTTCAATCTTTAATTTTGAATCGTCGTAATTGACTCTATAAAACATTCGATTTGGATTCTCGATGTAATCAACTTCCGATGTTGTTGTATCTAGAATTGCAAAATACTTTTTGTCTCGATAGTCAGACCAGAACAATTCATATGGAACTCCAAGATAAACAACGTTATCTTTTTTGGAATGTGTATGAAAGTGTCCGCTAAACACTTGATTATACTCGCTTAGAAACGAATGGTCAAGTCCTTCGTGACTTTTGATTTCTCCAATGAACGGAAAGTTTGCTAGTTCAAAGTGACCAACACATAGAGGAGAATTACTATTCTTGATGAATTCGAAGATTTCTTTCTCATTGCTTTTGCATATCCATGGAATCATATCAACTTTGACGCCATCTAATTCAAGTGTACCATGAGTTTGCCAAACATGAATATTGTCGTAATCTTTCAATAAAAGTCCAGGAGAATTAATATCCAGACTTTCTTTCCAAAAGATATCATGATTGCCAACTAGTGTGTGAAGAGTGAGTCCTTCTTCAACGCAGCGATCAAAAAAGTATCTGCGACTCTCTGTCAATGATAGAAAATTGATATACTTGCGACGATCAAACAGATCACCCAACTGAATGATCGTCTTTACATTTCGACGTTCTAGTTCTGGGAAAAATACCTCATTATAGAATTTTTCATAGAATGCATGGAAAACTTTAGAGTCATTTCTGATTCCGAAATGCGTGTCGCCCAGTAGACATACCTTCATTATTCTTCGCCCTCATGTTTCCATTGATAGATTTATTGATTATATCACGGACATTCGTAAGATGCAATAGCGCATGATCTTTCAAATCTTGTGGAGACTTTTTGTTTTCTAAAATCTTGATCCAATGTTCAAGCTGTACGGGCAATGGCGTCTGCATTTTGTTCTTCCTCCATAAATGAATCAAATACGGTATCTTCTTTTTTCTTCTTAGTCTTAGGCGCTTTCTTTTGCCTATTGTCTTCAAACGTTACAATGAAGTCACGAATGAATTGTTCCGAATAAGAATCATGAAGAACATCATTCAAGTTTGAGGTAACGTATTCTTCTCCGTTATTCTCAATCAACGAATTGATGACTTCATTCTCCATACTCTTATACTTTATGTATAAATGTTTTTTCTCTTTTTGTATCCTACGAAGAAAAGCATAATAAATTATTTGAGTGAAATATGCAAATGGGTTCTTTGATTTTTCTGGATCAAAGTTATCAATGTAAAGTAAACAATTTTCAACACCGTCAGATACCATGTCTTCTTTAAATGTGTAATTCGCGAAGTTTGGCTTTCGCGCTAAGTGCGTAGCAATCTTAAAAAGACAATCTCCAATGTATTCTGGAACTCTTGGTCTCTCGGTTTCATTTCCTTTTGATAGAGTGACTGCATTTTTGAATTTTACCATTTCAGATAAAAACTGTTCGTTGTTTACATAGTGTTTTTGTTTAGTGGTCATTTTCGCCTCATTGGTACTTGACATTTACTTGACAGGGGTGTAGAATCAGCGTGTTGGGTTTCAATGAAATACTTTATTAATTACTTTCTCCTCTGTTGATTCTCTAGATGTTTCATATTCATCCTCATCTTCTTCATTGCTAAGACTTGCTAGATGCTCTTCGTAAAGTTCTTGATATGATGATACAACAACTGATGTTGGTTCTGCAACGGCGGAGATTCCGTGTTTAAATATTCTTAATGGAAGAGAATAATTCATCATTGGATCCCACTTCGTAAGTGTCAATCGATATGACGTATCGTCATTATCTGCAGATCTAAAAGTAATTATGACTTTCATTGGAAAGTCAACTTCAACATATCCTCTGCTCTCCTGAGCAACATTGCCGATGATTGTGTCGCCATTCGACATTTTAATTAATTTACAAATCATCATTTTTCCTTTAAATTTATATTATAAATTTTATATTCAAACTTTTCGTCATTGTAAATTTTTATGCGCTCAGAGAAATGATCTAGAGTGAAGTTGTTTTTACCATTATAGGATAAATCGTCGGCAATGTCAAATAATATAGCTTGCTCTTTATTTTCTCCTAAACGCAATCCTCTACCAATTGATTGAAGAGTTCTAATCTTACTCTTGCTTGGTGAAGCAAAAACAACATTGTGCAAATTTCGTATATTTATGCCTGTCGAAAACGTTCCATAAGAAGCGACGATGATTGCATTATTTTCTGTTTCTGTTAGTCTTCTAACTTCTTCTCTTTCTTCTGCATCAACATTACCATGTATGAAAAAGACTGGGCGAGAATCTTCATCAAGTGTGCTTTTAATTAATTCATGCAGAACTTTACCATGCTTTTCTACGAATTGATAGAGTAGTAGAGTATTACCTTTTAAATCCATAACAAGATTTCTTATGAATCTATTTCTGGACTCTTTACTAATTATGTAATCGATTTCATCTTGATATCGATAGCCTTTGCATTGTTCGCATGATTCTTTATCGTGCTTTAGTATAAGTGCTTTAATCTTAAACTTTGCTAGTTTACCATCATCAATTAGTTTCTTTGTTGTTGTAATTTGCTTTACTCTACCAAACAATCCTTCAAGAACTAATTTATGAGTTTGTGTACCATCAAGTGTTCCAGTCAAACCAAAACGATATGCACATGTAGTCATGTTTGTTAATATTGTAGTGAGAGATTTTGCTTTAAATAAATGCGCTTCATCACCCACAATCAAATCAAACTTATTAAACCATTCTTTTGGCATCTTGTATACAGATTGCCATGTCGATATAATGATTGGCAGATTTGTATCTTTTTTTGATCCAGCAGTGATTTGATGTACGTTAGCATTGCTATCGTATCCATAAGATTCAAAGTCTTTATATAATTGAGCAACAAGAGAGATTGTTGGAACAATGATTAATGTTTTACAATTTAAATATCTCGTAATGAGATATATGATTAGAGACTTGCCAGAAGCTGTTGGAGATATTAATAGCCCTCTTCTTGCTCTTATTGCATAGATGAATGCGTCTAATTGATAGTCTCTGACTTCAAATGGTAATCCAAGAGTGTCAATAAATTCTTTAGCATCATTAGTAGAGAATTCATCATATAGATCGACAGACTTATCAAATACTAATTCATAATCTCTTTCTTTAGCAAAACTAATAAGATATGGTATAAGTCCATAGTATAGTTGTCTTGTTGCTAAAGTAAATAGGCGAATCTTACCATCCCATATCTTATTACGATATGCTGGCATGAATTTGTATCCTGGAACATAAAACGTAAAATATTCGTTTAGATCCATTGCGCTAGAACCTTCGCATTCGATTCTAGCGTATACTTCATTTAATTTAGAGACTACGAGTTTATTATACACCTTGTGTGAACTTCTTCCATTCTATAGCATTTTTAATTTGAAAATTTCTTTGATTGATGTTTTTAATAACTTCTTCAAGAAAGAATATTTTCTCTTTTTGATTAGTCTGGCGAACGTTTGATTGTATAATCTCTTTGTCAGAGTCTAGATACATATCAACTTCATTCTTCATTAGACGTTTCATAAAAGGTTCCCAATTCAATTCGTCCAACTCTTCTTGTGACATTTTACCATTATAATATTCGTACTTCTTTAGTCCTAACTCTTTACTTTGAAATTCAAGAGCCTTTAATTTTCTACGCTCATCAAAATAAATTTTAAGATACTTGCTATGTAGTTCTGGAATTTTGAGTGATTCTAAACCAAGTTCTGTAGAATCTACTGTAGAATCTTCTCGCCACGCATCCATAATTTGATCTAAAGTCATGCATCACCCTTTCAATGAAATGATCTAACATCATATCATAGTTTTAAACAGGTGTCAATTCGTAGTATGTGTAATTGAATGTGGCAGTTGAAGTAACGAATTCTTGCGAATCTGTTGTTGTAAAATCAATCCCACCAAGATCTGTTGGATAGACTTCATTAAATGTAATCTTCCACATAGGATTGTTTGCATTAGATTTTATGAATAAAATAGCATCAGATGTAATGCTATTATTTGTTCCTGGTTTTTGAGTTAGAGTTCCCAACTTATCGTATGATTTTGGGTTACCCAATTGAAATATCCAATTATAGATTTCATACCACGATTGCATATCTTCATCAACAATGAATGATAGACTTAATGTTCCGAATGTTATGATATCGCCAGGAATACTTACTGCAGCAAACGGAGTATTTACTTGTGTTGATTGTAATGTGAGTCCTGGTAAATTTACACTCTGAACAAAAAATGTAAAATTTGGAATTCTTGCTAACGAAAAGTCAAACTTATTGTTAGAAAGAAAACTCTTATTAATCGGTGGAATGTCCATAATTATCTCCTTTCACATATTTATAGGAAATAAAAAAGGGAGCATTTCTGCTCCCTTCAAAATCACTCTATGGTGATTTAATCAAATTACATTAGATTTGTAATTGAAATTCTACGGTAGTAGATGTTCTTATTAGCAAATGCCAATGTTCCGTCAGCTGCAGATGTTGCGAATGGGTTTGCAACCATTCCGTAACGTGTCTTGAAACCGATCTTTGGCTGGAATGTATCCTGGCCAACTGCACGAACCATTTGTAGAGGAACGTATGGGCAGTAGAACAAGCCAGCGTCAAAAGCTGATGTGCCTTTGTAGCCGATTGTTGCATAGTGAGTTCCAGATGTAGCTGCGAAGTATGGATCGATATAAACTTTGAAACGTCCATTTAGAACACCAGCAAATGTGTTGCCAGTATCGTCAACTTGTAGGCTATTTGCTAGAGCAGGTGTATAGTCAAGAACACCAGCCATTTGCAATGCAGAAGCAACGTCTGAAGAGCAAATTAGGATGTTACCTTTACCACGGCGTGTTGCTTTAGCAATTGCGTTAGCTTCGCGCTCTAGTTGGAACATTAAGCCCTTGAACTTCTCAACTGACCAACGACCGTTTGAGTCAACGTCTAGGTTGAAAGTACCAGCTGTTGTAACGTTCTCTTGTGCACCAACTGTTGCTGTCAAGTTAATTGTACGAACGACTTCACGATTGATCTCAGCTAGGATCTCTGTCGAAAGAATGTTCGCCAACTCTTGCTCTGCGTCAAGACCGTGAACTGCTTTCAAGTCCTGTGCTAGTTCCATTGTGTACTCAGCTTTTAGCGCACGGCTACGAGCTGTTACAGCAATCTTTTCAATTGAGAAAGCCATTTCTTGGAACTGGTTACCAGCTGCATCGCCAAGTGCTTCAGCTTGTGCAGTTGTCATACCTGTACCGCGTGTGTACTCAGTACCAGCAGATAGATCAGCAGGAGAAGCACCAGACTGTGTAACTGCGTTTGTTGCATTAACAGACGAGAATGCTGTATTAGCTTCGTTAAACAACGCTTCTGTTTGTGCCTGACCTGTGTAACGTGAACGCATTGCGAAGATCAAGCCTGTTGGGCCTGTCATTGGCTGGACACCACAAATGTCATAAGCAATTAGATTAGGAGCAGCGCGGCGAACTAATGAAATTAGAACTGGATCGTAAATGTCGATGTTACCATCACTAGCTGTAGAAGAAGATGCGCCCATTGCGTTAGCTGGGGATGCTTCTGTTAGTAGTGATGTTTGATTACGATAACCACCAGAACCAGCTGCGTCTTCGCGACATGCACGTTCTTGGTTCTCAAGAAGTTGTGCTGTAACTGAACGCTTGTGTGCGTCTTTGATTGAACTTAGATCAGGATGATCTAAGACTGGTGACCATTTTTTAATAAGATTTTCGATAGCCATTTTATTCTCCTTTGAGATTTATGTTTAATTTATTTATAAAAAATTATTTTTTGAGTGTTCTAGAAATATTCTGAACATAGTGACTCATTACTGGAGAGAATGACTCCTCTAGTGTAGATGTTTCTTCATCCATTTGATTAGATTTTGTTACAACTTCATTGCTGTCAGACTCATCAAAATATTTCTTTTTTGTCAAAAGAAGTTTCTGCTTATAATCATTTTCTGTGATGAACTCAATGTTCTCAGACAATGATTTAAGTTTCGCCAATTGAACTTCAGTCAATCCTTCTGAAATGTCAGCTACGATTTTTTCTTTCTTGTAGCCATTAATTTCTTCTGTTAGAGAGACATTATCTGTAATAGCTTTGTCTAATTCAGATTCTAAAATTTCAACTTGTTGTGCAAACTCTTCAACAATTTCAACTTTGTCTTCTGGAATATCAACATAATGCTCAACAAATAAATTCTTTAGTCCAACCATAAAGTCTTCAGCTAATTCAGCTTTAATGCCTGTCTCGATAGCTAGTTGGTTCTCTTCCATCCACTCTGTAACAACGTACTCTAAATACTCATCAATTTTTGTAACTAGATTTTCGTTGATGGATTGAACTTCTTCAACTAGTTTCGCTTCGAATTCTTCTTCTAGTCTTGCTGTTTCTTCTGAAACTTTTGCAAGAATTGCTGCTTCAAAGATTGATTTAGCATTGCTTTTGAATTCTTCAGAAAGCCCTTCGCCAGAAAAAATAGCAGCGATATCAGCATTCGTGTCTTTTAATTGTTCTGTCATGACAGTCTCCTTGTAAAATGCTTTAATTTATTGATAATGTATTTATAAAATATTATAGTTTTGAAATGAAATCTTTGAAAACTTGGATCATATTTTCTTCTAAGTTCTTCTTAGAAGATTCTTTAATGATCTCTTGATGTTTTGCAATTTCAACTTCTTTTAGAATTCCATTATCCCAAATCCATTGTTTGTTTTCCATAACCGCTCTAACGTATGCATCAGGAGCAGAAGGATCTGCAACAATATCAGCAGCAGTAGCAAGATAGAAATCGTCCATGACTACATTGATTCCATCTTTTCTCTTTTCCATTGATCCAAGACCGCGAGTGGAGACACCTACAGTAGCACCTTCACTTAGTAGATTCTTTACAATGTTTCCATATGGTGTGTCCATGATTTTTGCTTTACCAATGAAATCATTTCCATCTTGGCGCAACTCTTTAATCATGTGAGAAACACGTTCTAAATTAATTGTTGGTCCTTCTGGATGACCTAATTCACCATATGCACGATTCTTATCAATGTATTCTGTTTTGTATCTTGTGCTTTCTTTTTGTAGAATTGAAAGTGGATACATTCTATTGTTTCTATTCTGGCGTTCAGCTTGCATGAAAACGCCTTCGATATAATATTGTTTACCGCCAGCTTCTGCTTGTTCGGTAAAGAATTTAATCTCTTCGTTAATTTCTTGAATTAGTTTCATTTGATCCCCGCAGACTTTCGTTTTTTGATTGACATTGCTCTTTTTCTCAACATAGTCGCAATTTTCGAAACTCTTTTTCTTGCGCCTGATACTTGACCATGTTTACGATGCATCTTTTCTTGCGAAGACATTTTCACAAGTTTCCCATTAATAACTTTATATCCAGCCATTCTTGTCACAGCAACTCTTCTTTGAACTTTACCGCCACGAACTCTATTTACCCTAGAGATTCCAGCTTCACTCAAAAAATCCTTAAAACTTAACATTTTTAAGGGCTAATTCCATCATCAGTAGTTTCACGACTTGTATAACCAGTCGATTTTTTGCCTTCCATAATGATTGTATATGCACAACCACTAGTGAATCCAGCCGTTGATAAAAGAATATCGCCGTTAGCACCAGCGCCAGCATTGTTTGTCAATGGCATACTACCTTCACCAACTAGATTCCAATAGCCAGTCCCACTCAATGTTGTAATTAGAGTGTTTGTAGTTCCACGCCAAAGCAAATTAACTCTAGTATTTGCTGCTGAAACGTTCCAAAATAACTTAGTGATTGACAATCTTTGTGTAGATGAATCGCCATTCGATGCAACTAATGTATTAGCAGAGATTTTAACTACGTTAGACTCTCCAGTTCCATCAGAAATGTTTGTTAATTTAACTGCCCATGCAGAAGCATGGTCTTTCAATACTTGTGTGCTTACTGCATCAGCCATTTTTTAGTCTTCCATATGTTTAGCGAATTGTAAAAGATCGTCTGCATCTTCTTCTAATCTATTCATGAACACAATTCTATTTTGCTCATTTAAATCATTATAAACTTTATATAGAAGATCAGCATCTGCGCTTTCTTTCATTTTTGCTTTGATTGTGTTATATGCTTTTTGAGCAGCTTCTGGCTTGTTCTTTACCATTGCCGATGCAACTGCGTATGGACCGCCTTTGTAAGTGTCGCCAACTTTTTTCTTAGCAAATTCTTTGCCAATTGTATGTGCCATCTTAGTTTGTTGTGGTGTGAAATCTTCTTCATCTAATTCATTTTGTTCTGGAAGATTTGGCTTAGGATGTCTACCTAACTGTCTTTTAATATCAGCTTTCAATTCAGGAACATTTTTCTTTGCTCTATTCTCTTTTCCTTTCTGTGTGCTCAAAAATCTGCCTGCTTTTTTTGGATCAGTTGAGACCAATCCACGCAATGCTAAATTGTCTCCTTCACTAACTTCTTCAACTTCTTCATTTTGTTTCTTTAGATCCATTTTCAAATGACCAGCATCATGTGCAGCTTTAAGAACTGCATGACGATCTTTATAGCTTCCATTAAATGTGTCTTTTGTTAGATGGGCTTTGTATTTATTGTGATGCTCAGGTTTAATGTGCTTCAATAAAGCTGCACCTGCAGGATGTAGATTATCTTCAATCGCTTCGCCGAACGGTTGTTTATTGTCTAAACGATCCGCTGGACGCTTACCAGATGCAGTTTTAATTCCTTTCGGACCCATTTCTTCTGGACCAACATGCTCCAAATCGCCCGGATCTTTAGTCTGTGCTAGATATGAAACACCAGAAAGTTTGTTTGCAATACCTTCTTTATATTTCGCACGTTCAACTTCATCTAATTGAATAAAAGATTTAAAGGTCTTCATCTACGTTTCCTTCTGAACTAAATTGAAACTCTTGTTGTTGGTCATCTTCGTTTTGTTGTTCTTCATTACCGAAAACTGAACCTGCTAATTCCATCTTTTTAACTGCTAAAAAATTTGCAACCTTATCAGCTAAAATATCTTCAATGTAACCCTTGAATTCATGAGGCTTTCCCTCTAATGCACTATTAATTGCAGATTGAATGTTTTCCATAGTATAGCTCCTTTATAGATTTGTTATTATTTATACATTACAAGATTTATGGATTGAAGTATGGCATCAAGAAATTGGATCCATTGATGTTTATAGAAATAAATCCTGCTGGACCAGACGGCATTACATATGGTCCACTATTAGCGCTGACTGCAATGTGTCCTGACGGATTGATTCGAATTCCACCAGCAACAACGACCGCATCATTAGGTCCAACTTTAGAGATGTTATCATCTTTAAATATTAATGTTCTGTGATATTGTTTTAGTTCTGGAAGTCCAAATGATGCAGTAGAATCAATTGTGGTCGGCTTCATCGACCTTCTAACATTTGGATTCGGTACTACTGCAGTTGTCGTAATGCTTGTCGGCTGGTCAATCTTTTGATTGAGTTGTGCAGTACCAAACGTGACTGTCGATAGAATACTCGTATCTTCAATCTTTTCATTTAGTTTTGGTAGACCAAACGAATTTGTTGTTCCATCAGTAATACTATCTGGATTAATCGTTTGCTTGAACGTATATCCAAAAGTTGTGTATCCAAAACTATTTGTAGAAACAAGACCATCAAACTGATCGCTTAAATCTTGAATTGATGTTGTTGCATACGCTTGTAGTGGAGAGTTTTGAACTCTCCAAATTTGTATGTCTTGTGCAAGATTAATCGATAGTTTTAGAATTGTGGTGCCAAACGTAGCACCAGAATCTAAACTGACTGGCTTGATGCTTAAATTAAGAACATTAGTTCCGAACGAATTTGTTGTTCCAGCACTTGTCGGATTGATTGTTAAATTAAGTGCTGTTGTTCCAAATTGATTATTAGAAAATACTCCACTACCAATAGTGACTGCTGGAGCAACACTATTCTGTCCAACTACAAAAGTTGAAGTTATGGAGTATGCATCAGCACTTATTAAATCTAATAGAGTGGTAGATGAATACGTCTGTATCGTATTACTAGCATATCTCGATAAATCTGGATCGAGATATATCACCTGACTAGGCATAGTTTATAAAACCAAGTAAAATTACAATGAGAAGATTCTACTTGTTCCGCTAGAAAAGATAACAGAGATATCACTACCGTTTGGTGTGATTGGTAATCCAGTTGCAGTATCAACATAAGCAATCAATCTTGAAGTAGATTGAACACCAGTGTCTTGGAAGAAAATCAATGCTTCACAATTTGATCCAGATACGCTTGTGAATACAGCATCGTCTGCATCAAATACACCGTTAGCAATTGTTTTATTTGCTAATGTTGCTGTAGAAACTACTGCAGTATTTGATACTTCGCTTCTATACTGATGTGTATTCGCAAAAGAATAATAAGCAGTATCAACAAGTGCTACAGTAATAGTGTTAGCAAGCATGTTGATGCTACCATTTAAAAATGCTTCTTTGCCTTTTAAATAAAGTGCGTTTGACATAATAGACTCCGTTTGTAGTTATAAAATAATTGGTGAACCGATTTGTACTAACATTTTTGTTGAAGTCAATGCGACTCCAATTTTCATTGAAAATGTGGCTTTGTCGATGGTTGATGTTGTTACCAAATCGCCATCCGAACCTAGATATAAAATTTGATTTGGTGTCCAAGCCCAGTCAGCATTTGATAGTGTTCCAAACGTGACAGTTTTACCAGTAGCATCAATAATGCCTGCAACTTTATTTACATGAGATATATTCGTGGCAGACGCTAATGTTGTTTCGGAGTTAGTATTCAATGAAACGACTTTAAACGAATTTACACTATTCGTTATAGTAGTTGTTAGTGATTCTGATGATCCACCGCCACCCCCGCTACCAGAGTTTGCAGTCGATTGCGTGGTTCCATCTGGGAATGTGATGAACCCATTTCGACCTAATCGTAGGCCTTGCTTTAACTTAAAATCCGACATTAACCAACTACCCCGTCCCGTTAGAAACTAACTCAGAGGTTGGTCATGCTTTTACACATGACCAATCTTTACGCTTTACACCGTGCTATATGTAGCTCCAGTGATTTTCACCTTTACAGTATTTCCAGCTGTTGCTTGTGCAAGCAATCTAACATTATTTCCACTAACATCAGTTGTAAAGTCTACCAAGTCATCATTTGAATTTGTAGAAATAATTGCGAACTGAGTATTGTAAGCGGAACTTCCGTTGTGAATAACAAGAATTCTTCCTGTAACATAATGTGTTGTTCCAGATGTTACTGTTGCTGTGTATGTATATTCAGCAGAACGATAAACTAATCTAGAGAATGAATCGATTAGAACTGATGATGCGCTTGTTACACCAGTGATTTCAGTTTCTGTACTTCCTGCACCAGTAATTGTAATCGTGTTTGCATCAGTTTGAGTAACAGAAACTGTACCAGCACCAACGAATGTGATATCATCGGTAGGTCCAAGACTATCAGTTAGTCTAATCTTTGCGCTTGTTGAAGAAACTGCAACTGCGCTAATATCATATGTGTTGACATTATATTCTGATGGAATTGGAATATTGTAATATGTTGTTCCATCATTAGTGAATGTCCATCTATCTGTGGACTCTTTCCATATTAATCTAACGTTTTGTGCAGTTCCGCGCTCAACTTCAAGACCAGAATCTTGTGTTGGGGTGCCTGTCTCATTAGCATTAAGAATTAGAATCGTATTGCCAATGTTTACGTTAGCTGTTTGTACAGAAGTTGTAGTACCAGTAACATATAGATTTCCACTAACAATCGCATTACCATTAATTGCAATGTTTGCAGATGTAATATCATTGGAGTTTAGAGTTCCATTAATAGTTACATCATTAAATGTGACGTTAGCAGTATTCGAAACGTTCTGTCCAATAGAGATTATCGTATTGCCGGAAACCCCATTACCATTTGTAACGGTGACACCAGTCCCAGCAGTAAACGTTCTATTTGCAACAGTTGTCGCTGAAGTCTTTACAAGATAACCATTTGCTGATAATGTGATTGCATTTAGTGAACCATCATAGCCTTGAACGTCAGTTCCAATTGTTAATCCAAGATTTGTTCTTGCATCAAACGGAGTGTCTGCACCAGTACCACCATCAGCAACTGCTAGATTTGTGATACCAGTAATCGAACCGCCAGTAATTGTTACTGAGTTGGAGTTTTGTGTAGAAAGTGTTCCTAGACCAAATGAGGATCTTGCAACTGTAGCATTAGCTGACGCTATGAAATCTCTACCAAATGATGTAATTGTTGTTACATCAGCAGTGTTTGATGATGTAAAGTATGGTAGCTTATTAGTATCAGCAGCAACAGTAGCAAGTGCGCTTAGTTGTTCGTCGTATGCTTGAACATCAGTTCCAATAACTAGACCAAGATTTGTTCTTGCTCCAGCCGCTGTAGAAGCACCAGTACCACCATCAGCAATTGCTAGATCGGTGATTCCTGTAATTGATCCACCAGTAATGTTGACGTTATTATTAGCTTGAGTCGCCATTCCTCCAAGACCAAGAGCTGTTCTAGCAGCTGTTGAACTTGCGGTAGCAACTAATGAACGACCATATGTGGTGAATGTAGTAACAGCAAGCGTGTTTGCTGAACTAAAGTATGGTAATTGATCTGTTCCAGATGATAGATTTGAAACGGAATCGAGTGTTGGACTATACGCTTGAACATCTGTACCAATTACAAGACCTAGATTTGTTCTTGCTTGCGCTGCAGTAGAAGCACCAGTACCACCATCTGCTACCGCTAAGTCAACGATACCTGTGATAGAACCACCAGTGATGTTAACGTCAGTATTTGACTGAGTAGCAATAGTTCCAAGTGCTAGTACGGTTCTAGCTGCGCTTGCTGTTGAAGCGCCAACTAAGTTTCTACCAAATCCAGTAAATGTTGTTACTGTTAGAGTATTAGCACCATTGAAGTATGGCAATCTATCAGCAGCGGTAGATAGACCAGAAGCTGATGTTAGAATTGGATGATATGCTTGAACATCGGTTCCAATAGCAACACCGAGATTTGTTCTTGCATCGGATGCGTTTGATGCTCCAGTACCACCGTCTACAACTGCAAGATCGGTGATTCCAGAAATCGAACCACCAGTGATATAAACGTTAGAAGATTCTTGTGTAGAAATCGACCCAAGACCTAATGTCGTTCTTGCATTTGATGCGCTTGTTTGTGCTAGAAGAGTTCTTGCATATGACGTTACAGTCGAAGTTGTTACTGTATTCGCACTATTAAAGTAAATAAATTTATCGGCACCAGCAGACCCAAGAGTCGCAATCGAAGTTAGCGTATCATCATAGGGCTGAACATCAGTACCAATTGCAAGACCTAGGTTTGTTCTTGCTTGAGAGGCAGTTGTTGCACCAGTACCACCATAAGCAATCGTAATGGTATTACCTGTCCAACTACCAGACGAGTTAACAACGTCAACGCTATTAACCTTTAAACCACCTTTGACTTTAAATGTCATATTAATCTCTCCTAATTATTTGATTTTTTAAATCTCTGACTATTTAGCTTAAATCATTCTTCTAAACTTAAAACTGTATAAAACTGCTGCCGTACAATTTACTGTGCCGGCAATTTGAAGTTTTAAATCATTTGTATCAGCGTGAAGGGTTCTTTGTACTCTAAGGAACAATGCACCAGATCCTGGGCCTTGTCCAGCTCTATGTAAAACAATCTCATCAAAAATTGTAGAATTAGTATCTGATGAATACCAAGACATTAATCCAGTATAGTATTCGTTAATGTGCCCACCGCCGACTATGTTATCATTTGCTTTAATTTGTACAAGATAAGATCCAGTTGGTAATGCTGTAGAATGAATTGGAGTATCTTGCCAATCGTCTGTGATTTGGAGAATTGCATTCAATTCATAAATCTGGTCAACGTTTGTACCAGAAGTCATTACTAATCCACCATGAGTAATGGTATTGAAAGTAACGTCTGCAGTTGTATTTAGATCCTGATCGTATGTGGCTCCTCCACCACCTCCACCAGTATTGACAAAGGTAATAGACTTTGGATTTGTATTTGCATTAGTTAAAATTGATATACCAGATCCAGCAACGAATCGAATTGTGTCTAATCCATTAGCAACAAGATCATTTTGACCATTAACTTTCCATGTTTTGAAAGTTGAATTCATCTTAATACTTGCAAGTCCATTACCTAGACCAACAACATCAAATCCAGAATTTGTGTCAAATCTTAAAGCTGTTACATTGTTTACTGTGTTTGAAATGTTTCCGTCATCATCAATTAGACCAGTAGTGATACCAACCCATGCTGTATTTTGTAGAGTTCCGTTTGGAAATACAATGCTATTTGATGTATTGAAAGACCAAATACTATTCGCACTCTTTAATCTTATTGCATCAGTATTTGAAACAAGTGTTGTGCTATCAAAAGCAATGTTTCCTGTAGTAGAAACATTATTTCCAGAAATTGTAATTGGCTGAGAAAAATTAAGTTCGCCAGATTCATTGACAGATATCTGAACATTACCAACATTTAAAGATGGTATGACTAAAGAGTTATTGCTACTAGATAACTGTACTCCGCCAAGATTTAATGTATTTCCGCTTAAATATAAATCTCTAAATCTTAATGATGGTGAACCTAGATCGTATGCTACGTTAGCAGTTGGGATTATGTGTCTAGTATTTGTATTTCCAGTTAATGTTATACCAGCAAATGTGACTGTATTTGATGTGTTAAGATTTTGATTATATGTTACTGAAGTATTTGCTTTAGCGAATGCTGAGTTAGCTGTAGAGAATGCGCTGTTGGCTTGTGAGTATGCTAAGTTTGCTGTGTACCATGCAGAGTTTGCTCTTGCTCTTGCTAGAGTATCTACTGTACCGCCACCACCGCCAGTCTGTTCTACGAATACAAATTTTTGTGTTGCTTCATCATACGATAAAACATAAGCATCTTGAATGCTATCTCTATCAACGTCATCTAAGTAACGTAGATTGACTTCACCACCACCATGAGATCCGCCACCGAATCCTTGACCAATGATTGCATTGACTTTATTTTTGTATTGATTTACATCTTGTAGTAAAAACTCTTTAAACTTGTTGACTTGCTCTTCTACTACTCTTACATCAGCATCTTGACCTGGATCGCCTTTCTCACCTTGTGGACCTTGTTCTCCTTGAGGCCCTGGCGCACCTGCTGGTCCAATGTCACCCTTTTCACCCTTTGCTCCTTGTGCGCCAGGCTTTCCATCTTTACCATCTAAACCATTTCGACCGTCAATTCCATCTCGACCATCTATACCGTCACGACCTGGAAGACCATTGATGCCGTCAATACCATCTTTACCTGCTTGACCTTCTTTGCCATCTACTCCAGCAGGACCTTGAATACCTTGCTCACCTTGTATTCCTTGCTCGCCACGATCACCTTTGTCGCCCTTGTCGCCTTTCTCACCGCGCTCGCCTTTAGGACCAGTCGCGCCCATGTATCCTTGAGGACCAACTTCACCAGTGTCGCCCTTTTCACCTTGTGGACCTTGTTCGCCAGTGTCGCCCTTTGGACCAACTGGACCTTGAGCACCAGTCTGACCAATGAATCCACGAGGACCAACGATACCTCGTTCTCCTTGTGGGCCTTCGACATATTCAACGAGAGTTTTCTGTTCGCTACTTTGTTCTTTAATGAAATTAAAAAGTTCTTTCTTTAATTTCTCAATTTCTTTTTTAGTATAGGCAACTGATGTTGCAACAGAAAGTGCTTCGCTAATAATATCTTTTTGCGAATTACTCTTTGTTGTCACCCTTTGCCTCTTCGACTAAAGTATCAAAAAATCTTGTCATTGATTTTGATAGTTCTTTTTGATCAGAATCATCAAAATCTCTTTCATACTCTTCGCCTTTTACTTTAATATTGACTTGATGTGATGTTGGTGCTGGAGGTGGCGCTTCTTGTTGTGCTTGCTCTTCTTCTGGAGGAGCATTCTCTTCTTGTTGCGCAGCTTCTTCTTCCATCTCTTTATCTAGTTCTTTAATATCTTCTTCGCTCTGTTGTAGAACTTTATTACGAATATGACGAACAGAGAAATACTTTCCAACAAATGGATCGATTGCTTCTAACAAGCCAAGTCTTTCTTTTAGAATCTCAGCATCTTTAAGTTCTGCAAAATGCAAATCAGATTGATAATCATAAGAAATTTCTTCTTTCATTTGTTGCCACTCTTTACGAGTACAAATACCTTTTAGCAACAATTGAGTTTCTAATAACTTGTCAAATAAATGTGAAAATCTTAAACGTAGACGATTGACGAATTTTGAAAACTTTAATTCATCTCTAGTGATTTCCGATGCTCTACCCAAAGAGAATCCATTCTCAGAATCCAGTCTTGTGATTGGAACGTTTAATGACTTGAATACTTTCTTTTGAAAATATAAAACATCATCAATCTCTCCTAGATTTTGACCACCCTGAAGAGTTGTGATTTCAGTTCCTTTGCCACCTTCTCTTCTTGGCAACCAGAAGTCTTCAAGCATAGTTTGGAATCTTCTATCGTCGCGAATCTCTCCAGTCTGTGCATCATATACAATCTTGTTCTTATATCTTTGCATAATATCGCGAAGATATTGTTCAGCTTTCATCTTTGGTAAATTACCAACGTCAATATAGAAAATTCTACGTTCTGGGGCTCTTGAAATTCTATAGATGACTGTTGCATCTTCAAGCATACGCAATTGATTTAGTGGCTTGATTGCTTTATGCAAATGTGAAATAATCACTTTGCCATCTTTGTCTGTGATTCCAGAGTTTATGTAACAGATAGCGTCTGCAGCAATCTTAATGCCTTGAGATCCATCTCTAGCAAAACCTTTGTCTGAGTAAATAAAGTAATCGACATAGTTTTGTGAAGGAAGTGCATTTGCATTTATTTGAGTTTTATCTCTCTTCTGTTCTCTAACTTTACGAATCTTTCTTGGATCCACATAGCGAACTTCCTTTAATCCACTTCTTGGATTCTTTTCATCAATGACCATGTGATAGTAAAGTCTACCATCAACATACCATCTACGAAAAATATCATAGCCTTGATTATTAAAATCTAAAAGTTTCATAATGAAATGATATTCATCACGAATTTTCTTTTTAATCGATTCTGGTTGTTCAAGTTTATCTAGTACAATTTGAACTGGATAATCACCATCTTCAAAAACTAAAGATTCGTTTACAATGTCTTCAATCGCAGCATCGCATTCTGGCTGAAGTGCCATTTCACGATATTTTTTAATTAAATCAGCATCAGATCTAATCTGACCTTCTAAATCAATGTATGTACCGTATACTCCACCGCCAGCTATCGATACTGATGCATCATCATCATTAGCTGGAACGAATGATTTTAATTTCTCTGATTCGGCTTCTTCTTTGCCGATCTTATACCCGAAAAGTTTTATGGCCATTTTTTATTCCTAAAAAACGAATGGGGGCATAATAGCCCCCACCCTGACACTATTACGCATCTATTTATGTATGCGTATAATTCATATTGGAATGATATTAGGTTGTTGCTGACACCGCTGGTGCATCAGCATCAATATTTGCTGCAGTATCACCAAATAAAACGTGATTATACATGAATGTTACGCTAAACTCTTGAATTGCATCAGTTGTGTCATATGATAAATCAATTGCAGAAACATCTGTGGGAAATGCATCAATTAATTTATATCTACGACTTGCAAGACCATTAATCTTTAAGTGTGCAATGTCAATAGAAACTTTATAGTCAATATTTTGTGTAGTACGAATATCTGCAGTAGCGTCTGGATTATTGATATACTTTAACCATCTATCAAATGCTTTACGCATTAATTGTTTGTTATCGTTAACAATTGTAATTGTCCAGTCGCCATAAGTTCTATCTCCAGGAAGTTTAATTCTTCTTCCTCTATATGGAACTTCAATAACTCCAACAGATAATGCTGGAATTGCTGCAGATTTACATAATACAGTAAAATTACTTGCAATAGCATTTCCAGTATCTGCAACGCCAGTAGGCAATCTCAAATCTACTGAAAATAGATTTGGTTTTGCTCCAGCACTAAGTGCAGCTCTAAAATTTGAGATATTAAAAAATCCGGCCATGATTATTCCTTATTTTGATATTTTTATTATAGTTCAGTATAAACAAAATAATCGTATGACCAAGTACATGTAAATTCTTCAAGTGTATCTGTAGAGTCATATGATAAATCAATTGTCGAAATATCACTTGGCCATGCATTTCTTAGTTCACATTTATATACTGCAGTTCCACTTAAATCGTATTGAGTTACTGTGATAGTTCCAAAGTCAGCATCAGTAGCACCAGTTCTTTTTGCATAAGCATTTACGTCACCAAGGTTAGTTGGTGCATATAGTCTTTGCAAATCTTCTAGCGACTTTCTGATTTTCTGATTCTGATCGGACATGATTGTAGTTGTCCAATCAGAGAATGTTCTATCTCCAGCAATTTTGTAGCGGCGACCAGCAATGAATGGAATTTCAATTGATCCCAGGGTTGATCCTGGAAGCTGCGCCGCTTTACACAAATATTGGAACTTTTCTATCAAACCATTGTCATTTAAATCTGGGATTGCTAAAGTAACTGTAAATAGATTTGATCTAGCTCCAGTAGCAATCGCTGATTTTAATCTTTCTAAACTGGTGAATGCCATTTTATTCTCCGTTGTGTTTATATGCTATATTTATCCGCCAGTTACTTCGGTAAACGACACAGATCCTGCAACGGAGACAAAATTAAGCTGAACAAAGTTAACAGAGCGAATTGGTTGAACGTAGATATCACAAACAAATTCATTGTTATTTACAACTGAATCTGGATTGTTTCTTTCGTCGCAAACTACGCTAAATGCCGTAATACCTCTTCTAGCTTGTACGCTTCTTAGATATGGAACAATCAAGTTGACGAATCCACTTCTTGTTGTAGCATCGTTTTGATCAAACAATACTGCATTAGCTGCATCAGAAATTGTTCTCTGTAATTCAATGAACAATTTACGGACGTTGATTCTATTTGTTGAAACGGGCTTTGTTGTGAAAGTCTTGTCGCCGAATAGAACTGTACCACGACCAACTTGTGTAAATACTGGATTTACTGCAGTCTTGTAAAGAGTGTCACGCTCATCTTGATTTGGATTGAATGCTAGTTTGACGATGTTTTGAACACCACCATTTGCATATCCAGCAGGCGATAACCATGGATCTCTTGTTGAATCATTTCTAGCAATGATACCAGCAGTGTCGCCATTCAATGGAACATAAACATATGTGTCATTGTATTTGTCGTACTGATACTTCCATCCACTATCTGCAACAACATATGTAGAACGTGTGATTGTATCTGCCCATGTTGCAATTGCACTTGCTTCTGAACCAGCATTGTTAACAACGTTTGCTCTTAGTGGAGAGATACACGCAACAACGTCTTTTCTTAATTCAGCGACGTCAGAGATGATTCTATTAACAACTGTTGCATTTGATTGACCAGCAATGATAATTGTCGCTGGAACTTCTTGCTTGTTTGCAAGTTTTCCATAAGAAGTAATGCGATCACCGTCTTGAATTGTGTTGCTATCAGCACCACCAGCTAAAGAATATGTCTTTGGCTTAGATACTGCTGTGTATGTTACTGCAGCACCAGATGTGATGAATGCGTTACCCCAGTTTGTTCCAGCATTGTCATGCGCTGCCCACCAAACATAATTTGAGCGATCATTGATAACTGTCTTATAATAGTTTGTACCACCATTGTCCGATCTAGCATTTGAACCTTTTGATAAGTATCCAAACTTTTCTAGAACGTATCCAGCTGTACCAGTAATGTCTCCTTCTTCGTCAACAATTGCAACGTGTAGTTCATCATTAGAAGCGCCTTGTGCAGCAGCCGATGTTGATGTTCCTGGAGCTGAGTCAAACTCGCTAAAGTATTCCCATCTACGAGTTGCTGTTGCTGATGTTGCGCCAGTCAAGTGTGCTGTTGACAAGCTGAAAGCATTTGCATTGATTGTGTTGGAAACTCTAATTGTGCGTCCATTTAGAGTAACATAGTCGCCAATTGTTAGTTCTGTGTTAGCTGCAGAACCAGAACCGATAACTAATGTTCCACCAGCAGCAACTGTAAATGTTCCAGTTAGTGAAGAAGACCATGCATTTGCGCTTGGACAAATAGAAACTTTAATTGAATTTCCTAATGAACCAGCATACTTTGCTAGCCATGGTCCAACGTTAAATGATGCTGTGTTCAAATAAACGTCTTTATTTTTAATTAGAAGTCCAGTACCAGATGTACCAGATCCTGTTGTTGCTTCCGCAGTAGCATTTAGAGGTGTGTTTGCTGTTCTAACAACGAATAGTTGATTAGAATATCCTAGAAAGTTAGCTGCTGAAAGAAAATCAACAATGTTAGTAGCATTTGGCTTTCCAAATTGAGCGACTAGATCAGTTTCAGAAGTTACTAGTGTTGGATATTCAATTGGTCCCCAACGGAACTGACCAGCAAATCCGCCAGCAGTAGAAGCAGTTACGGTTTGCGAAGTCACCAAATCTTGTTCAGTAACTTTGATTCCTGGTGAAATTAAACTAATAGCCATTGAATTCTCCTTGTTATAATAATTTTATTATTTTTTGAGTTTACTTCAATTTATTTATAAAAAATCGCTTTTGTGTGTGCTTACGGTGTCCCAAACTTGCCCACCAGAATCAACAAATTGTGTTTCGTCTTTTCCGGTATTTATAAAGCCAAAAGGTGTGATTTCATCTTCAATCATCTTAATGCGAGCATCGTATAATTCTTTTCTGATGTTTATGTTTGTTAGTTCTTTGAAGTATGAGTTTGTTGTGAGCCATGAAAATAGCACTAGAGGCATTACTAAATCGTCGTGATATCCTTCATCAGCAGCAAAACTATCACGCTTTTGAATGAATGTTGAGATTTCTGAGATTGTGTCTGCGTCATGAATTAGAAGTTTCTTTTCTTCAAGCATTGATTTAAAGTTTGAGCATCCAATGCGTTTTACTTTTTTATCTGTGATAACACCAAGTTGTGTTTTTCCGTTACCAAAGCCACCATTAACGACTTGTCCTTGAGTTGTTCTGGAAACTGATATGATGTTTTCGTATTCGTATTCGCTATAAAGAATTTCTGCGACTTGTTCTGATGTGTTGATTTCAATTAGAACGTATGCTTCGTTGTATTCTTTTCCAACTTTGTTTATAATTGACGGATATAATAGTGGACTAATCTCATTGTTTCTATACTTACCAACCATTACATAAGGCATTTTTGTAATGTCTAGAATAACGAATGCTGAGTAGTCTGCACCAACACCTTTTGCTGTATCTGCAACAATAACATAAGAATGATCTTTTTCTACTTTTTCGTATATATCTAAACCATCCTTTGAATGAATGATTTGATTAGCTGACATTTGACCAATTGTACCAGAAGATATCAGAGTCATGCTTGAACCTAAGAAGTTGCATAGAACTTCTTGATTAAATTTAATTTCTCCTAATAGTTTTCTTTGTGTCTCTGCCCATGCATCATCTCGACCAGGAATCTCCCAATACGGAATGAATAGATTAACAAATCCATTTCTATTATTTTCAGCATCATTCCAGAATTTCCAGAAATGATTGTAACCTAGAGGAGTAGATGACAATAGAATCTTTGTAGTTTCACCAGCAGAAATTGTAGGATAGACTGAAGTGAAAAATTGTTCTGCAATGTTGTTTGGTATGATTGCTGCTTCATCAACATAAAGTAAGTTTACTGACTTACCACGAATACCAGATGCACTTGTTGCTGCAGTAAATACGATTGATCCGTTCTCTAATGCAATGTCGCCCTTGTTCCAAGTAGTGACACCTTGCTGCAACCACTTAGGAAGATTTTCATACATGATTTGATAACGATATAAAACTTCTCTTGCTGCACTTGCTTTGTTTGCAAGAATCGCTACAGTCTTGCTTGATTGAAATAATGTATACCAAAGAATGTATGCAGCAGATGTTGTTGTCTTGCCTTGCTGACGTCCTTCCATGAGAATAACTTTTCTATTCTCATGAATAATCTTTACTTTTTTCTTTTGACACTCATATAGTTTGAATGATTGAAGACCATGATCAAGTGTGACAATTTTACAATATGTTTCTATAAAATATACTGGATCATTGATACATTTCAAATACTCTTCAACTTCTTCTCTACTAAAGTTAATCTTTACATTAGATGCTTTTAGTAGAGCATTCCCTAGATACGACTTTGGTGCATCATTCATTTAGAGTTAATTAATTTTTGTAATTCTGCTGTGCTACCAACAAATAACGAATTGTTTGTTACATTCTGTGGTTGTTGCTGTTGCACATCTTTGCCTTTAGCTTCTCTCACTTTCTTGCTCAATTCAATCAAATCTTTGTTTGTGTCAGAAAGAGTTTTAATCAATTGACCGATGACTTCATATGCTCTTGGCGACTCACCTTCTTTAGCAAGAAAGATAATGTTTTCCATTGCAACTTTACCATTCTCAATTAGACCACGAAGATTGTCTCTTGCGTATTCATAATCAGAATCGACAGTATGGTTTTCTTCATCTTTGACTGGTACTACATCAATGATTGCATCTTGTGCAACTGCTGTTGATGGAATTTCAAAAATGCTATTCAATTTTTCATCTATAGTTTTTTTCATATGCCAGTAGTAGTTTCAGTAATAGTAAAAGATTCATCTCCACTAAATGTTTGAGTGGTTACAATTGCATTTTCAATCAAAAATCCAGTATTAATTTCAGCATTAGCAATGTATTTGAATTTGTTGAGTGGTCCGAATAGATAACCCTTGACTGTGAAATTTAAATCCCATGTTTGTACTCTACGAGATTCGAAATCACCTTCATAAGAGTCTTCTGAATTTACACTTGTCAATTCAATTGGAACGTCCATTGTTATACCAAGTTCTGGAAGAACTTTCATTGTCACAGTAAAATCTGGTGTAAAGAATGGAATAATTTGCTCTACGATTTGATGACCATCTTCGGTATTCTTTACGAAAATGTTTAGCGTAAAATCCATATCATAAGGAACTGGAGTGTATGTATAATCAAAGTCAGTACCACCAGTATTGATACCTTTTACAATTCTATGTGCGCTATTTAATTTTCTTTGTCCAGCATAAGATAAATTTGTGAATTCAAATCCAAGTCTTGGAAGTGTGATTGAAATTTCTCTATTCAAAGTTGGATCAGTTAGAACTCTTGTGATAAACTTTTGTTTTGGACCATACTCAATTGGAACATTAATGCTTTGTATCTTTGCTCCATTAGCATCATCCCGTTCAACTTGAATTTCATTGAATAGATTACCGAACATTAAAATGTATCGTCTTAATGTGCCGTGATAAAAATCGTGTCCGAACATCATGATTAGAAAGTCCTTGAATCTGCGAAAGTGTTTTTCTCTGAGAAATCTAATATATCATCTGTAATGATTTTCTGTCCAATGAATACGTTATCTGCAGAAACTTCAGAAGCGAGAACAACGTTAGATTCGTCGATAACGTAATCTCCGTCTTCTAACAATAGCAATGTATCATCTTCAAGTAGAGATTTTTCTATGTTTGTTGTAGATAGACTATACTGATCTTCAATTGCATCAATTGCAGGAACATCAGTATCGATTCTTTCACTAGAGTATTCAAATCTATCACATCTCATTTCAAATGTGTAAAGATCGCCTAATTGAAAGAAGTTTTCAATGTTTTCTGTGAACTTGATTTCGTACATGTAGCCAAGCAAAGGAACCCAAATTAAATCGCCTTCTCGAGGTCTTAGAATTCCCGAGTAATCGTATCCTTGCTCTGCAAGAAAATAATCACCATCTTCTAAGAGAACATTATATCCATATTCATTCATCATTAAAGGCTTCAATGATTCAATGAATCTTTTTTGTGCAACTACGAAAGTGATTGACTCATCGATTTGCAAACCAAATTTAGAAATGAAATCTTCTTGTCCCATAAAGCCATCATAGCTTTTGATATACATTTCCATTTCGAGTGCGTCATCATAAATGATAGACCCATCTTCATTGTAAAGTTTATCTAAATTTACATGTGTTCTTGGAATGTAATATGCATCGACACCATAAATCTTTATTGACTCTACAACTAATGATCTAATTAGTGACTGCTCCGATTTAATTGGAGAGTATTGATTAAAGAATCTATTGCGAGCCATTATCCAACCATGTCTAGAACTGGTAGCGAATAAGAAGAAATCATTTCTGTTTCTAATTGATTTAATTCGTCTAGTGCTTCATCCCAAATCTTTTGCCCATTGAATGTGATGCCGCCAGGCATTGAAATGCCTTCGAACTTTTTAAGGTTCTCACCCCATTGCTTTTTGATTTGAGCTGTGCAATATCGCTGAAGCCAACGATCATTATACATGTCTGTATATGTGTCTGGATCAATTCTCTTATAGCCTTCAATGATAATGTATTCACCAGTTTTGACTTTAGTATCCCAGGACATATCAATATAAAGTTTATTAATATGACGATTGAATCTAAGGGACTGTTTACCAACGAATAGTTCTTCAGCAAGTGCAACGTTTTGAAACGCCATGTAGTAAGGCGCAAACGGACCTGTGTTGAATGAATACAAATCATTCAAAGAGATTTGATATCTTAGATTGAAAAGATTGTTTGTAGAATAACTATCGCCAACGTCAAGTATGCTTGTAACTCCAATGATTTCATCTGGAATTTGAATATACTTGTTTATTTTGTCTTGGTCTGTGACTTGATGCGCTAGATAGATTTTCTCTGTTGCATCGTAATGATAATCATAATAATATGAAAACGCAATTTCAATACAATCTTCTATTTGCTCATCTGCGACGTTAATTTCTAATAGAGGTGCGCCCAATCGTCTAAGACAGAATTGCTTGAATTCTTCTCTTGATGCTGGTTTGCTGGTACTCATTTCTTCCCCTTATAAATTTCATGTTCTATTTATAAAATTCGGAGACTATGAATGCTACGCTATCTTTCCAAATGAGATTACCAAAACAAGCAATGTTCCATTTAGTTTCTCCATGTTCTTCTGTACGCTCGGTGAAAGTTTCTCCACCAAGAATACGAACGTCAGATGCTAAATGTTCGACACCATTTTCAAACACTCTCCATACTAAATTTGATCCGTTATTTTTTGTATTAAATCTGATATGATATTTGTTCACGCAATTCCCAATTCTTTTCGAATCTTAGTTGCTGAGATTGAATGGATTGATTCATCAAATGTTTCTTGTTCAATTTTATATCCAACGTCGCGTCCATATGTGATGTTCACAATGTTTGGAACGACTTGAATTTCGTATTGACCTTGAAAGATTGGATCTAAATCACGCTTGATGAAATTCTTTACTTGTTCAATTGCAAATGGATTGCTTCCTTGCCAGCCTTGACAATCGCGAATTTGAATTACGACTTGACCAGTCTTTGCAATCGCACGTTCGAATAATGCTCTATGACCAGCATGCCACGGTTGCCATCTTCCGAGCATTTGAACTGTTTCTTTTTGCCAATCAAATGTTGGTCTACGTTTCTTTTCTAGAATGTGAGATCCAACGAAGTCCACCCACTTGTCAGCATTCTTTTCATTGATACGAAAATCATAAACTTCTGGATCAATGAATGCTTTGTTTGTGTCTTCGTAGCGACCAGAATCAATCGTGTCCATCCAGATTGTCCAGTCAGCTTTAAAGTTATTTCGCATTTCTGGTAATGGTGCAACAAAATCGCAAATGACATAATCGCCAGATGCTCTAATTGCAAATTCAAACATGCGAAGTGACTGACGAATGCGACCTTCTTTTGAAAAGTCCCAATCGTTATATCGTTTTCGGATTTCGTCTGCGTTGAACCAATCGACTTCAGCGCTCCAGTATTGAGGAGCAACTTCATACTTCATCATTGTAGAATCTGGCATGTTTGAAATATTAGAATTGTTTTCTAAGTATTTCTTGAGTCTCTCTGCGAAGTATGTCTTACCAGATCCGGGAAGTCCCATGATCAAAATTCTTTGTGCTGCCATAATATAACTCCATCATGATATAAAAAATTATTTATGTTTGAACGCTACAGAAATTTGAAAGATATACATCATCAAACCCAGTTGGAGATGAAGCTGCTTCAGCTGAACCACCAACATCCCAAGTAGCAAAAGGAAATCTTGTAAGAGACCATGGAGCATATCCTGCAGGAGAACTTCTCGTAGTGTATCCGTGAGTTTGACTCTCATTTGTTGATGCTGGTATGTCACCAATTGGTGGTGCATTATTCAGCGATCCGACAGCAATAGAAGTTGAAAGATTTGTGAAAGGAAATCTTTCAGCAAGCTGAACAGGTGAATATCCTGGAGTTGGTGTGTTTGAAGTATAAGATGCACCACCAAAAATAAATGCGTGAGTTTGACCAGAAACTCCCTTTCCAGCATATCTATAATAAATCATATCAGAAACTTGAGTTGTTGGATTATTATTTGCAAATGGAAATCTCGTCGCGGTTTTACCTCCAGAGTATTGACCAGAACTATATCCATGCGTCATTGAATTTACTTCTGAAGAAATAGACGAAGGACCCACCTTTAAGTCATTAGACTGAATAACTGAACCAAAATCTGTTGCATATAACCATTTATAATAACTCGCTCCGGACGGTGTTGGTGAAGGTGCCGAATAGTAAGTTGCTTCTGCAGATTGATGATGTTTTGGAGTGGATCCTGCAGCTGGAAGATTGCCACACAAAGATGCAGTTACAGAACTTGAACTTGATTCTGCAAATGGAAACTTTTTAATATTTGATGAAAACAATGGATTGGCGGGCGGACCGCCATCACCAAATGAATATCCATGAGTTTCAGAAGAAGATCCTCCACTTCCTCTTGAGTATGCTGGATTGCCTGGACCTGACCCATAAACATATCCAACATCAACTTGATTTGAACCATTGGAAAAAATAAATCTCTTTATTCTATTAGAGACATATCCACCATAGGTATATCCAGCAACTCTACCTTGTTTGCCAGATTTATAGAATCTATCAGCTTCAACTTGACCATCGAAAACAATTCCGCTACCTGTTTCAGATAATGTGAAAGATCCAATTTCAATGCGATCTGGATAAAGTTTGATTGTCATTTTAGTATTGTGCTCCTGCCGCAGATCTTCTCGATTTAACTAATGCTCCAACAGTTGTAAATGTAGTATCAGTAGCAAATTGAAATTTAAGTATTCTTGTACTATTTGTAGCTCCCCCCGGAGATGGATCTATTTGTCCACCTGCAATATATCCAGAAACTATAGAACTTATACCAGCACCATATACACCAGTTGTAGGCATTGTTCCTACATTTGATATTGCTTCTGTAGCAAATGGATATTTGTAAATATAGTCCATTCTATCTGGATTAGTTCCGCCACCACGAAGTCCGCCAAGATGATATCCACTTGTAGTTGAACTATGCCCAGTAGAATTTCGAGTACCTACTGGAACTGTTGTGAGCAATATCGTATTTCCAAATTCAGAAGCAAATGCAAATCTTTCAAAATTATTAAATCCTGCAGGAGTTGATCCGCCATAACTATATGCTCTAATTCCACTTGAAGAAGAAGAATTACTTGCAGTTATAGCAGACAAGTTTCCAATTAAAGTAGCATTTGTTGTTTCTGCTGTCAATGGGAATCTATCAATGTTTGAAATATTTTGTCCACCACCAGGCAATCTATTACTAAATCCTCCAAAGTTATACCCATAACTTTGATTCTGAGATGTTGCTTGATTATTTTCTTTATATGTGCTTAGTACCCCAACGTTACTACCTACAGACCAAGGATTTGCAAATGGAAATCTTCCAATAGTGTCATATGTTGTATTGTCTGGCTGACTGTTTCCGCCAAGATTATATCCGTGTGTAGAAGATGATACTGCTGCGTTAATAATACGATATGCACCAATACCAGTATTGTCTGGATATAAAACTCCAGGTAATTGAGTAGCGTTTGTGTCTGTTGCAAATGGAAATCTTTCTACTGTTTGCGCTCCTGTTGCTAATGGAGAATTTGGTGTCGCACTTCCACCAAATGCATATCCAGCAACACTTCCTTGAGTACCAATAGTTCCTCTTCCCTGACCAGCAGAAATTTCTGGCGCATAAAAAGTTCCATGTTCAATCATGATTCCATTAGGAACAATTACGATATTCTTCGAACCTATCGTAATTCTATCTGAATTTATTGTTATTGCCATGATTCTTTTTCTTTTTAGAAGTGATGACCAGAACCGTTTTGATGACTTGCTGTAGTATCACCAATATATTGATGAGCAAGTTCTGCTGCAAATGGGAATTTCATGATCCAAGTTTGTGTAACTGGAGATGGACCACCTTCAGTTGCACCAGTAGCATATCCATATTCTGTAGATTGAAATGGTGATGCTGGTGTCCCTCTACCAAGAATTCCAGTAACTGGGTTTGATATATCTACATCTCCAACGAAATTATGAGTTGTGTCTGCAGCCCAAGTAAATTTGTATACAGATTTTTGCCACGGTGATCCTGAAGTGGAATATCCAGATGCAATAATTCCTGCAGTTGCAGTTTGATATCCACTTCTTCCAAAATTACCGGATGCTGGAACATCTGTCCACGGATATGCCGACCAACTACCGCCACCACCAGTAAATGTTTGTGTTAAAGATATTCCATTAAGTCCTTGACCAGAAAATGGAAATCTTAAAGTTGCGCCGGTAGTATAACTTGGTTGAGGAGAACCTGTCGTTCCTGCAATAAAATACCCATGAACTTGAGAACTAACCGCCCCACAATCTGCTCTTCCAGTGCTCATATACCCCACGGTAAATGCTGGTTGTTCAGTTACGAATTGAATTCTTTCCATTTCAGTTCTAGCCACTGAACCGGGCGGTCCAACATTAAACCCGGTACTATTAAATCCAATTTGTGAAGATGCATATACATGACTAGTTGTACTGACAGAGACCCCTCGTGATAAATTTCCTATGTCAGACGCGCCAGCACTAGTGGTGAATGGAAATCTTTCAATTTTTGCAGAGCCTCCGATTGATCCATGATATCCGCCAAATGCATATCCATGAGTTTTTGAAGACATTCCAGAATTGCGTCGTTGACTAATAGCTTGAACCATGTTACCAACTGACGTACTATTTTGTCCTCCAGCGGCAAATGGAATTCTATCTATTACAGAAGTTGCATTTCCTGCTGTATTTGTTCCACCAGTTGTAAAACCAGCAATTGAACCTTGATTCAGCAAGTCTTCTGGTCTAAATGATGTAATCGCACCATCAAAAGTAAATCCAGTAGTAGTTTCTTTTAATGTAAAAGTAGTTCCATTGTTGTCATCGACAAATTCAATGGAATCTTTTTTGATTCTTATTGTCATTTAAAGTTCTTCTAGTTTTTCTAAAAAGAGTTCGAATGCATATCTATCTTCCATTGCGACTTTTTTCAAAGCAATTGCTAGTTCATCTTCCGACAATTCTAAAATTCTTTTAGCAAGCATGATTTCTGGCATAATATTATCGCCTTTATTATGGATTATGCTGAGTATTAAAGCTAACAAAGTGGTCATACCACTCTTCAGCATTAGTTACTACTTCAGCTTCAGTTAAATCTGGAGCAACAACGCCGTTAATTTGATCCATAATGTTTAATGGTCCTTTGATTGGACTAACTGCATGAATTGCCAATTGTCTTGCAACAAATTGTTCTTTTGTCAAATAAACAATGGTGTCTGGAACATAGTAATCGCGAGTATCAGCAACCCAGCCAACCCATGAGTTATCTGATGGATTAAACCAATGTCCACGATCACCAACAAACTCTGGAACTTTTCTTCCAGCACCTTCTTTGACTAGCATGTATTCGATTACTGCCATTTTTATTCTTCCTTATTGTTGTTAGATAACAGTGCTACTTTATTTATATAAGAGTAATCCGCAACTGGTTCAGGATTGAATCCTTGCAGCTCCATTCTCTTATGGTCAACTTTATAAACGTCAGCCAACTCATCAGTAAGTTTATCAACGAATTCATATAATCCACTAACACTCCAATTGTCTTCTTCAGCTTCTGATGCAACATACTTCTGCAACAAGCCTTGAAGTTTCATTGGATTTACACCAATCTGTTCAATGTATTCTTGTTCACCTTTAGAGATTGCACCACGCTCTCTTACGTCACGAATACATTGAACTAATGATCTTTGAAGATGTGATTTAGTTTCCTCTTTTTCAACATCATGCTCAGAAAATCCTGTAACTTTTGCTTTTAATTGTTCGTATAAGTCATTGAGTGCTAGAACGTCTTTCATTGCACCTTCAATGTATAAAGTTCCAGTTGATGCACCTTCTTTCATCTTTGCAAGTTTGATTTTCAAATCAACTTCGCGCCAATAATCAATAGTACCTTCTTCTAAACCTCTATTGAGTTCTTCTTCAATCTTACGCATCTTCATTTCACTTTCTACTTGACGCCATTTAGCTTCGCTAAGAGCAGCTTTCTTTGAAGCCATTTCTGCAGCGACTTGACGCATGTTTCGAATTGGTGAATGATACGAAAGATTTAAGTGTCTCCAAGTCCACTGAGTGTGACTATGGTTCCAAATGCTTTGTAGTTCTTCTACGTTAGCTAATGCTTGATCGACTTTAGCACTATTTTCATTCAATGTGCTTCCGCCAAAACTATCTTTATCGCCAATCAATCCTCTACCAAAAACGTAGCTTAGAGGAACATTAATTTTTGTAGCGCCAGTCGTTAAATCTCTACGAATAGATTCGTAAATTGCAACTTCACCACCTGTTGACGATTTTTCAATTGAGTTCTTTTCCATATTATTTAAATCTCCTGTATCCATGAATCCATATCACTAATGCAAATCTATCACCTTTTGTGATAGGCGTAACTTTGTGTAACATAAAACTCGGAAACAAATGAACAGATCCCTGTTCTTTAGTTCCCGTTACTTGTACTCCATGATTATTTATAATCAATTCGCAGCCTTCATAGTCATTTTCGTCACTCAGTTGTGCAGTAAATGAAATTTTTCTTGTAGCAGCATTGCCTGGACCAGCATCAACGTGCCAATCATAGTGTCCTGGAATTTCATCTTTTGATTTATAATGAATCAATTGAATACCATGTAAAATACCACTAATATCAAAATCAAAATGAATCGTATTTGCAATAGAAACAATTCTTGCAATCTTATCATGAATCCACGCATTTTGTTCACTATACTCTACATTATAAATTTCTGCAGAACGAACTTTTGCGTTAACTGCAGATTCTACAGTTCCAATAGAAGCATCATTTCCATAAGATTTTCTAGACAATGAAATGATTTTTTCACATTCTTCTTTTGTAAATCTCAATTCTGGGAAAATACCTTTATCAATGCACATATATCCTGGATAATGTTCGTCCGGATTTGGAATGATTACGCCGTGATGAATTGGACGACCAAAACGTCTATTTGGATCTAAACGAATCACACCATCTTCATGTCGAATTACGCCAGAATCTTGAGTGTTGTTTTGAACGTTTCCGCCCTTTAAAGTTCCAAAATTATCACGACCATCTTTATAATGATCTTTGTATGGACCATTTGCATCTACATAATGCATGAACAATTGAACGTGCCATTGACCTTTGAATTCATTTCTCCAATGTTCAATATCACATCCTTTGTAAACAGCAAGTTCGCCGACATCCAATTCGACAACTCTGCGCTTTTCATCGTCAAAAAGAATTGGCCAAATCGGAGGCGAATCAAATCCTAATGTCATTGTAGCACTAATTTCGCAAGCTGGTCGATCCTTATGCTTCTTTAAAACTTCTCCTGGTCTATAAATTCTTGCGTATGTATAAGTTGGAAGCAATTGTTTGCCAACTTGCTTACCAATTGGTGTAGCAAATTTTTGAAGAAGATCATCAAAAATAGGATCACCGTAAACAGCGTCAGAAAGTGGACATTGTTCATCTTTAGTCGTTTTGCCTTGTTTTTGCAAATCGAACATGTGATCGGTTAATTTTTTACACTCTTCTTTTGATAATGCGCCACTTAAAACAACATAACCATTTTTTTCAAAAAACTCAATAGTATCCATTTTTTAACCTCTTTTCATTATAATTTAAAAGCGTTAGGAATAAAGTTTACTACAGTCAATGGAGTAAACCATCCAGTAGCAATCATTTTTTCAGTAGTAGGTGACGGAAGTCCACGATGTAGATGAGTCCATCCAGCAGGCCATACTAAAGTCAATCCTTTTTCTGGCTTGATCTTTAATTTATAAAACATAAATTCAGTCTCTCCGCCAGTGTGAACATCATTTAGAAATGTCATCCAAACGAGTTCGCGAAATGCATTTCTATCTTCATACCCGCGATCAGCATGAATTAAATGATATGCACCTTTTAATGGATACTTCTGAATGTTCATATGTTCAATCATAGCTAATTCGGGAACGAAAGATTCTAAATTATAATATGCAAAATAGTCTGAAACTATTTGCATAATTTCATCTTGCAATAGTAGACAATGATTTGGTGGCAATGAAATATCTAAAGAATCTTTTTTAGTTTTATCGACACCAGTACCAGTTGTTCCTGGTCTAGGACGTAAAGTTTTAAAAGTTTGTATAGCTTGCTCCACAGCAAGATCAGAAACTTTGCTTTGTGTAATGAAGGTTGTTAGACCTTGATATTCAATTGGATGTAAGTTCATTTGGATAAAATCCTCTATAAAACCACTCAAAATTTTTCATAACATTAGTATGAAAATCTTCAGGTAAAGTTCTTTTTGGTTTAGAATAAGTTTGAAAAACTGGGTTTGTCACATGATCAGTTTTCTCTCTAAAGTATGCATGATCATGTTCTACAATAAATGATTGTTGAATGTTGTCTAAATCGTGTTCGAACCAATCTTGTTCTAAGAAATTATATAGTTGCTTCAACATATAGATTGGTTCCATTGTGAAATCTTCGTATCTAAGAAAAAACACTTTACTTCTATCTTTTTTAAAGACTTCCATCAATCTAGGAATTTCGCTTTGAATCGCAATAGAGACTGAGTTTGTTTCTTGAAAATAATATTTATATTTTTCAGCATCATGCATTGCTGTGGTCATACTCATATCATCACTAAATGAATGTAATGCTAAAGTTTTTTCACCAACTCTTTCAAAACTTTCAACAACATCTCTTAAATCTCTAACCATGCATATGTATTTTGATTTTGGAAATAGATGAAATAGATTAGACCATGCTCTATTTTTTGAAATTACAAAAGGTTTATCTGTGAGACCTTCAAACCATCCTTTAGCTGCTCCATGTATTGCTCCATACATTGCTTTATCAGCTTGCTCTACAGACATTGCTTGAAATTGTTCTCTATATCTAGACTTGATAAGCATATGCTCATGCAAAAGCCCATACAACGCACATGTGGATGTTGTGAAGATTTTGGGATTTTGTTGTAGAATATTCATTAACACGGTGCTTCCTGATCTTGGAAGCCCGCCACAAAAATGTAATTGATTCATACCACCTCATTTTATATTCATCAGATATACATTATATATGAAAGAATTTTAAATGTCAATCTTGAGTATTTGTATGTCCGTAAGTCGGAGTTGTCAAATTCCCAACAGAGAATGCTGAAGTCTCAGATGAGAATGGATACTTTGTAATTGTTGAAACATAAACCGCTGGTGGTGCGTATGTTGTTGCTCCACCAGCAATGTAAAAATGAGATGATGATGTTGATGAAGTCGGTCCAAGTTCTGATATAGCTGTAGCTAAATTTCCCAAACTTGTTGCATTGGTATCTGTCGCAAATGGAAATCTTTCAACTGAAGATGCCACTGTTCCAGGAATTGTAGTAACACCACCAAAAACATATCCACTAACTGTACTTCCGCCGCCACTAACACTTGTTCTTCCTGTTGCTAAGTATCCACCCAATGTTGCATTTGCATTTGATGCAAAAGGAGCATTGCGTATTTGACCATTCGCATATGTAGAATTATCGCTTGTAGAATAAGTCCCTCCAGCAACATATCCTTTTGCTGGACTACTTATTGCTGCGCCTTTTACTCTATTTGCCATTCCATACCCAATGTCATAAGCACTGGTACTTCCGTATGTATGAGAAAAAGCAAATCTATGTAGTCCACTATACTTTTGCGAAAACAAAGGAGATGCTGTTGCCGAATTACTTCTCCATCCACCAGAAATGAATCCATATGTTGGAGATGATAATCCAGCACTATCTGAAAAATATGCCCTATTAAACGTTGGATTCCCAAAATTTGAAAGTGTAATACCAACGTTAAAAGAAGTTGCTGGTAAAGCAGTTGCAAATGGAAATTGCTCAATGACTTCAAATTGAGATGGGCCGTTATATCCGTTAGCTGTAAATGATGCCGTTGCTGATGAATGTCCTGACATATCGCGACGAGCATAATTTAAATTTCCAATACTTGTTGCGTTAGTGTCTGTTGCAAATGGATACTTTTCAACTTTAGAGGTATATGATGGTACAGTTTGTCCGCCACTTGTATATGCAGCTACGGTCCCAACTGCTGGAGGAGCAGTCAAAACTTCAATAACTCCTGTGTCTTGTGTCACATTGAATTGTGCCAAAGACATAGTTCTGGTAGCTGAAATAAGTGTATTACCTGATCTTTGAAATGCCATTTTTAGTCTTTATATTTTAAAAAGGTTAATCCATGAAACATGCAGAGCCGTAACCACCAATAGTCTGATTTCCAACGTTAGTTGCGTTTCCATCGGAAGCAAAAGAAAATTTAGAATATCTTCTTTCGTGAGGAAAAGCTGCTGGGCTTGGGACTGGTGTTGCTCCACCATAACCAGAACATCTATATCCGTATGTTGTACCACTATGACAATTGTTTGTTACAAATCCTGGAGTAAAGTCTAAATCTCCAACAAGTGTTCCAGTTGTTCCGGGTGTTGCAGCGAATGGAAATTTAGTTATTTTAGTTGTAGCGACTCCTGGAGTACCAGTATTATAACCAGCAACATATCCATGTGTTACCGATGATATTCCGTGTGGATTTCCGTTTGATGTTTGAAATAAATTTCCAATAGTAGTTGTTGGAGTTGTGCTTGCAAATGGAAATTTATCAACAGTACTAACTGCTGTGTAACTAGTTTGTATAGCAGATCCACCCATAACAAATCCATTTCCTCCAGACTGATCACTAGCACCACAAGCGAATTCTTTAGCACTACCTAAAGATCCAGTGTTGATTCCGTTCGTATCGGACAAAAGTGAAAATCTAGTCATATCAGTTACTGTAGCTGCATTACCAGGATCTCTTCCTCCAGACATATATCCATGATCTTTAGAATTTCCTTGTGCAGCATAATGCTGTGTATTTGGTGCATTGAGTCTATAATTATCAGCTAGAGACCAAATAGAATCACTTGCAAATGAAACTTTAGCAATTGCCGCACCATATTGCGGAACATGAAATCCATTAGTTGTTGACGAATACCCCGAGGATCGTCCAGAAAAAGATTCAAGTGACGCTCCAGCAGTTACAAAATTACTATCTGTAGCAAATGGGAATTTTTCATAAACCTGTGTTTGACCATAATTTGGACCAGGATTTCCTGAAGAGTATCCAGAAATAGTTCCACCATAACCGTCTAGTGCAGCTGTGAAAACTAATGCGCCGCCTTGAATGCTAATGTTACTAAAAACCGTATTAGCATCAGTAGTGTCATCTGCAATAACTGTATTTCCTGATTGTAAGAATGCCATGGTTCTATTACTTTATAGATTGAATGTTAAATGAGATTTCATATTTGATGGCCGCCAGTCAAATTGTTTCTTGGAATTACTAAATTTCCAATATTAGAAGAATTTGTATCATTTACAAATGAATATTTGTCGATAATTCCAACTGAAGTTACTGCTGGGAATGCTTTTCCTCCAGCAGTATATCCATTCGTAGTAGAAGAAGCATCACCTCCACCATATCTACCAGACGTTAAAACTGCGCTTTGTACTGTTGCATTGGTGTCTGATGCAAATGGAAACTTTGAAATCCCTGTTGTAGATGTCGACCAACTATTTGTTGTCGAACCTGCAACAACATATCCAGAAGTTGGAGAAGATCCTCCAAATGGTCTTGATCTAACTGCAGCTAAATTTCCAATTGTGGTTGCATTAGTATCAGTTGCAAATGGGAATTTATCAATTTTAGTTTTATAATATGGAGCTGGATTTGAATCGAACGGAGTTGGCGCTAGTGCATATCCACCAGAGACATAACCACTTGTAGTAGATGATTGTCCAGATGCTGCATATACTGGAGCAGTTAGATTTCCTACTGGGAGTGAGTCTGCATCAGATGAGAACGCATATTTGTAAATTCTATTTACTGATTGATGCCAAGCACCACCAGAACTATATCCATATCCATAAGGAATTGAAGATTGTCCAACACCAACGTGTAAGTTTGGTTGACCAGTTATAGGAGATGTGTTTGGATAAGTAGCAAATCTTCCGACTGTTGTCGCTTTAACACCATAATCAACTGCAAACGGAAACTTTTGAATTGTCGCAACATATTGAGTAAATCCACCAGCCTGATATCCATTAGTAGCAGATGAACTCAATTGTCCATCTCTACTTCTCATTTGCATATCGCCGATGATTGATGCATTCCCATCATTTACGAATGAAAATCTTTCAATAGTTGATACAGTTCCTCCAGGTATAGGATCTGAATATCCTACGCCAATATACCCATAGCGTGTGCCTTGAAATATATTCCCGGCAGCAGTCGTATAGAAGTTTTGACCAATGTAGATTCTACTATTAGCAGTAACGGTTAATGATGTAAATGCTCCGTTGCCAGAATCATTGATAATTGTATTGCCGTTTTCTAAAAATGCCATTTTAGTTTTCTTCTAAAATTAATTCTTTTTACTACGCTTTGGCTTTGATTCTAAAGAACTAATTCTTTCATTCAATTCTTTAATCGTTTCGATTAGATATGGAATGATACCAAGATAGTTAACTGTCTTATGATTCTCGCCAGTAGAAACTAGATGAGGAAGAACTTTTTCAATATCTTGAGCGATCACACCAGAACTCTTCAATCCGTTGTCTTTCCATGTGAATTGAACACCAGTAAGCTGTTCTAGAATGTTCATTGGATTTTCAAGCGTCATAATGTTATCTTTCAACGCCATGTCAGAGAGTGAGTTGAAGTTTGTTGCACTTAATGTTCCTGTGCTTGGAACATAATACAACGCATTGCCCGTAACATACGCTGTAGTTAAACTTCCTGTAGTAGCAGAAGACATTGTTGGATAGAATGTGCTACTTGAACTTGTATTGCTTACTGTTGCACCAGCGGCTGCGAATGAAAGTGTTCCAGTTCCGTTTGTGACTAGTGCTTGACCAGATGTTCCGTCTGCTGTTGGAAGAGTCCAAGTAACGTTAGCACCAACTGCTGATCCTGATCTAACTGCAACATAGTTAGCATTTGAAGATGCTAGTCTTAATGAACCAGTCGAACCGATTGTTACGTTTGCGCCGTCATAAATTAGATTTGCACTTCCACTAAATGTCGAAGATCCAGAGTTGTACTGAATCGAATTCGCAACGCCTGATGGAGGAGTTAGAACAGTAGCAAAAGAAAGTACACCAGATCCGTTAGTGACAAGACCTTGGTTTACACTTCCGTCTGTAGCTGGTAATGTCCATGTAACGTTTGCGCCAACTGCTGAACTTGATTTCAATCCAACATAGTTTGCGTTTGCAGATGATCCAAGTCTTAGTACGTTTTGATTATTCAAGTAAACATAACTATTTGCAGTTAGAGCATTGACTGCGAAGTCAGCATATGCAAAGTTATTTGATGCCGGGAAAATCTTTGTAGTTGGTTCTACAGAATACGCTCTAAACAGTTTCCAAACACCGTCTGTAGAATCTCTAAAGATACCAGAGTGAACGTTTCCTGATCCAGCATTATATTGTCCAAAAACACCAATGTCAACTAGATCAGAAGTATTGTTATTAGCTAATTGTATTAATGGGTCATTGACGTTAATTTGTGTTGTACTGATTTCTGTGTTTCCACCTAAAACAGTCAAGTTTCCAGTAATAAATGTGTTACCAGAAACATAAAGATTCTTTCCAATTCCAACACCACCAGAAACTACTAATGTTCCTGTTATAGAATTTGATGCATCAGTTCCGCCAGAAAGTGTCAATACGTCCGTTGTCGAATTGTATGTCATTCCAGAATCGTCTTGAATTAGACCAGCAGTTCCAACTAAAGCAACGCGACCAGATGTTAAATTGTTTGCTGTAATCGTATTCGCGGTTACTGCATTTGTAATTATACTTCCGCTTCCACCATCCGTAAGTGCCGTGATAGTGTTTGCAGCAGTATTAAATGCTGTTCTAAAATCGTTAAACGTATTGTTTAACTGTATATTTGAAATTGCCATCTTTTTATTTTCCAGTTATGGTTAACAATAGATTCTTGATCTCGCGAATATCGTTTCTGATTTGATCGACTTCAGCGTGAATTTCGTTAATCTCTTCTCTACTCTTATTTATATCAGAAAGTTTTCTCTTTTGAATTTTATATTTTAAAAGAGAATCCACATCTGTGTTCAACAATGCTTTCGAACTTGCATCTCTTTCTGTAAACCCGTTACTGGGTTCAATGATAGCAATTTTTTCTAATATCATCATGCTAATGCAATTCCTCTTAAATCTTTCACTTTTGCAGAGTAACTTGCTGAACTAGAAAGGAATACAATCTTAATTGCAAAATATTTAAAGCCCTGGAAAGTTCTTGCATCTGGTGTAGT